>Ga0209006_10006646_pt1 | contig 10453 bp, 7 predicted proteins | sample JacPin_JW_Ref_O2_FD_188567 | JGI IMG/M metagenome (GOLD analysis project Ga0209006, IMG submission 188567) | Forest soil microbial communities from Algoma, Ontario, Canada - Jack Pine, Ontario site 1_JW_Ref_O2 (SPAdes) (version 2) | ecosystem: Environmental > Terrestrial > Soil > Boreal... | reverse complement strand
ATCCACTAACTCAATCCAATCGGACATCAAAAACCTATGCATCGTTGGTCACAGCTGTTTATTCCTACATTGCGCGAGGCGCCGGCGGATGCCGAAGTGGCCAGCCACAAGTTTCTAGTGCGGGCTGGGTATATTCGGCAGCTCGGGGCCGGGATTTACTCGTATCTGTTCTTGGGCAACCGGTCCTTTAACAAGATCATGGCCATCGTCCGGCAGGAGATGGACCGGATCGGTCAGGAATTTTATCTGCCCGTGTTGCATCCGCGCGAGCTCTGGGAAGCCAGCGGACGCTGGGCTTTGATGGGCGACAACTTGTTCCGGCTCAAGGATCGCAAGGGCGCCGATATGTGCCTGGGCATGACCGAAGAAGAGGTGATGACTTCGATCGCCTTGAAAGAGTTGCGCAGCTACAAGCAGCTGCCGCAGATCTGGTACCAGATCGCTCCGAAGTTTCGCGACGAGCCGCGTCCTAAGGCGGGATTGTTGCGGGTGCGGCAGTTCATGATGAAGGACGCGTACTCGTTTGACATTGACGCGGCGGGCCTGGATGTCTCCTACAAGAAACATTACGAAACTTACTGCCGAATTTTTGATCGCTGCGGATTGAAATACATGGTGGTCGAGGCCGACTCGGGAGCGATGGGCGGAAAGGAATCGCACGAGTTCATGGTGCGGACTCCGGCGGGGGAAGACCAGATTGTGAGCTGCGACGGTTGCAACTACGCGGCGAACATGGAGAAGGCGACGTCGAAGCTGGAAGCCTGGGGAGATCTTGCGCCCGAGGGTGATGGCCAGCCGCTGCTGGTGCACACTCCGGGGCAGAAGACGATTGAAGATGTCGCGAAGTTTCTGGGCGTGTCGCCGAAGAACAAGATCAAGACGCTGGCCTACATGGCGGATGAGAAAGATACCGCTGGCAAGATAAAGTCACGGGCGATCGTGGTGCTGATGCGCGGCGATCATCAGTTGAACGAAGCCAAGTTCAACGGGGCCGTGGGAGCGGCGACGCGCCCCATGGAAGAAGCAGAGATTAAGGCGCTGTTCAAATCTCCGGCGGGATATCTGGGGCCGATCGGAATTGAATGGGCCGCCGATTTGAAAAGAGACTTGAAGAAAGATCTGAACAACGATGCTTCCGGTCTTCCTATCCTGCTGGTCGACAAGGCTCTCGAAGGACGCACGAATCTGATTGGCGGAGCGAATCAGGAGAACTATCACCTGAAGAATCTGACGCCGGGGGTGAATTTTCAGCCCACAGCTTACGCCGACCTGCGCGCGGTGACCGCTGGAGAGGCTTGTCCGAACTGCGGGCAGGCGCTGCGCATTGATACGGCGGTGGAGATCGGACACATCTTCAAGCTGGGCTATCGCTATACGGAATCGATGGGCGCGCGTGTGCTTGATAAAAACGGCAAGGAAGTGATGCCGATCATGGGCTGCTATGGGATTGGGATTGAGCGCATTCTGACCGCGGCGGTGGAACAGTCGAACGACGAAGACGGCTTCTGGTTGCCCCCGGCGATTGCGCCGTTCGAAGTAGTAGTTTCGCCGGTGAATGTGAAGGATGAAACCATCCAGAAGGCGGCGCTCGAGATCGCAACCCGCCTGGAATCAGCGGGATTCGACGTAATTTTCGACGACCGCGACGAGCGGCCGGGGGTGAAGTTCAAGGATGCCGATCTGGTCGGAATCCCGTTCCGGGTGACGGTGGGAAAGAAGGTTACCGAAGGTACCGTAGAAATCGTTCTACGCTCGACTCGAGAAGTTCGCGATGCTACGCTTTCCGAAGTAGAGAAGCAGCTGAAGGAATTGCTTCGCGGATCCGGCCCGGTTTGACGTCGTTGAAGCTGAAACGGGAACCAGCCAGCGCGAAGCGGGATGTTTTCGAAAAATGGGAACAGTCAAACTGATTATCGGGCTGGCGTTGATCGTGGGTGCGATTATTGCGGGCGCCCAGATAATTCCACCCGAAATGGCGAACCTTTCGTTTCAGGACGACCTGAAGGAAGTGGCCGTGCTCGGGGGTTCGAACAGTTTCAAGACTGACGACGATCTGCGCCTGGCAGTCCTCAACAAGGCGAAGGCACGCGACATCGCCATCACTCCCGAGCAGGTGACCATCCAGCGCATTGGATCGTCAGGCCTGTCCGGCGTCTACGTGGCGGTCGACTACAGCGTGCCGGTAAATCTTCCTGGATATTCCCTGGTGTTGCACTTCGATCCGAGCAGCGAGAACAAGTAGGCGGCTTCGGGCTTCGTATCTCAGATCCGCTCTCGTTTTTATTTCCTGCACGCACCCAAGTGTTTCTAGTTTCGGGCTCAACCAGGATGTCATCCCGACCGACCGCGGTTTGCTTCGCGGGAAGACAACGCGTCAGCAAGAGGATGAAACTAGAAACTAGCCGCTAGCCACCTACACCCTTCCGTCCCTGTCCCTTCGTGTATGTCCGAATTTTCAGCCGCGGCGATCTGAAAATGGGCTCGTCTCTTCCCGAATTCCCCCTTTGGTACAGAGCGCTAAAAGACGATGCTGGCAGTGACTTTGGTGTGTTACGACGGGCGTTTTTTCTTGTCCATTGCCGAGTCCGCCTGACATGATCGCAGAGTATTGCATCTCTGGAGGTACTCGTAACGTGAAGCGCACAATTCTCTGTATCGCGTCTTTGAGCTTGCTTGCGGTTTGTCTCACCAGTTGCGGATCAACGGACAACCTGAGGACGATCCAACTAACCGGATCCGCTAGTAATCTGCAGGGCATAGGCGCCACGATTCAGCTGCAGGCGCAGGGCACCTATGACTACGGCCCGAATCGGGATCTGACCAACCTGGTTACCTATACGATGATCGTCGACCCTGACAGCAATTTGGGCCTGGGGCCCGGCGGAACGATGATCACGCTGCCCAACCCGCCGCAAACCGCAATGGTTAGCGTGACAGGCCTGGTAACGGCTGTCGACCCAGCCGTCTGCGGATGGGTGAACGTAGGCACGGTAACGACACCAGCTTGGGCGACGACGGGCCAGTATGAGGTCACCGCCACCTATCGCGGCGTCACCTCACAGCCTTTCTTCGTAGCAGTGGCTTCGGCCGCAGGCCCACCCGCGGCGCCAGCCGACGGTCAATGCGGCCCCTCGGTAGCTCAATAACACAGGAAGCTTTCGGCGACGATCGGTGAACGGAGTAGTGGAATGACCATGAAATTGCGTATCCTCCTGATTTTGACTGTGGCGCTGGGCCAGATGTTCTGGACCAGTTGCGGTCACTACTCCTGCACTGACACCTTCAGCCCTAATAACTGCAGCACCGGCGGCGGTGGCGGTGGCGGCATCGGAACGGGGGGTGGTGGCGGAGGCGGATCAGGGGCCTCGGCGTTCGCTTTTGCCGTGGACCAGACATTGGGCTCGATCGATGGTTACACGCTGAACGCCACCAACAGCACATTCCAGGCCACGAGTAACTATATTGCGCCGACCATTCCAACCGGCGATCCGAGCGTGGGTGTGGTGGTGGTGCAAAAGCAGTTCCTCTATGCGGTTTTTGCTACTGAGAACCAGATTTATGGTTGGTCAATCAACTCGTCGGGCTCGCTGACGACTCTGGCCGGCTTTCCGGTGTCGCCCACTCCGACTCTGACCGGCTCCATTCCGATCACGACCTACCACCAGGTCAGCGTGATCACCAATCCTACCGGGACGCTTATGTTTATTGCGCAGCCGGAGCTCAGCCAGATTCTGGTTTTTCAGATCAGCAGCACGGGCGACCTTACGGAGGGTCCACCGGTTTCGACCGGTGCGGACTTCCCCATGAACCTGGGTATGGACGGATTGGGTAAATATCTTTACGTCACCGAAGATCCCAACCTGACCACGCACACGGCAACCAAGACGGCCGCTTACGTCATCGGCGCCACCGGAACTCTGGCGGCCGTGCCGGGCAGCCCGTTTGCCTTTCCCATGTGGGAAGTGCAGGGCGACCTGAGCGGGGCATACCTGATTGGGATCAGCGGGAATTCGGTTGCGCTCTCGGGAGCGGACGACGACAACATTTACGTTTTTGCGATTACTCAAACCGGGACCGCGGCCGGCGCGCTCACGGCGGTTGCCGGCTCACCCTTCGTCACGACTTATTCTCCCTTTAACCTTGCGGTGAACCCATTCGGAGAATTTGCCTACACGTTCAGCGTGAACCCCAGCGACACCGGCAATAACCCCACGGAAGGCTTTGCGTTGAACCAGGGGACTGGCGCAATGACCGTGGTTTCGGGTTCGCCATTCGCGAACCTCTATACGGGAGGAAATGGTCAGTTTGACCAAAGCGGCGCCTACCTCTTCTCCCATAGCGGCGACTTGAGCCTGGCTACCACGGTGGAGCTGGCTCCTCTGGTGACCAGCACAACCGGCGGTCTGACCCAGCCCTTCTCGAATGTGCTGCTGAACACCAGCGGCTATTGGGCGGTCACAGACCCGCAATAAGGGCAAACGATTCGCTGGTTAACGGCTTAGAGACCTGCTGGTTGCAGGTCTCTTTTGTTTTGTAGCAGGGCGTTACAATAGAAAGGTTCCACTCTCCTGCGGTCCGGAGAGTCGAAAGTACAGGCGATCAACCTTTTCATCCGTCCTGCCGTCTGATAAGAGGGAGCATTTCCACCCGAAATCGTGGCTATCAAAATCAAGATTCCGAAGGCGAACGGTGGGAAATCGGGACGATGGAACGATCCCGTGGTGCGCGCCGGGCTGGGCGTGTTTATTATCCTGGCGCTGGCGTGCACGGGCGCGTTTTCCTACTTCTACATCAAATACGATCGCATCATCGAAAAGCGATTCCGCACGCCGGTGTTCAGCAATTCCGCAAAAATTTATGCCCTGCCGCAAACCGTGCGTACCGGCGAGAATATCAACGCCAAGGAGATCGCCACGGAATTGCGCCGGGGCGGATATTCGGACAAGGACGGCGAGTCCCGGCTGGGCACGTTCCGGCTGACCAGCGCCGGGATTGAAATCAGTCCCGGGCCGGAGTCCTACCACAGTCCGGAGCCGGCACAGATTACGATCCACGACGGACAAGTGGAGCGGATCGAAAGCAAAGGCAACGAGCTTGGGGCCTACGAACTGGAGCCGGAACTGGTGACCGCACTGTTTGATGCCGAGCAGCGCTCCAAGCGCGAACTGGTGAAATACGAGGATATTCCTCCGGTGATGGTGCAAGCGGTGCTCGCCATCGAAGACCGGAGGTTCTTTGAGCACAGCGGGGTGAATTTCGTCCGTACCGTGGAAGCTGTTTGGGGCGATTTGGTTCATCAGCGGCGGGAGCAGGGCGGTTCCACGCTGACTCAGCAACTGGCGCGCGGTTTTTTCCTGACTCCGGAAAAAACTGTAAAACGCAAGCTGACCGAGATGCTGATTGCCGAAGAGCTGGAGCAAAAATTCAACAAGAAGCAGATTTTTGAGTTCTATGCGAACTGGGTGGACCTCGGACAGCGGGGATCATTCGCCATCAGCGGGTTCGCCGAGGCGGCGAAGGCCTACTTCAACAAAGACCTGAAAGACATTACGCTGCCCGAGGCGGCGCTGCTGGCCGGACTGATCCAGCGGCCGAGCTATCTCTCGCCCTACCGGCATCCTGAGCGCGCGCTGGAACGCAGGAACCTGGTGCTGGAGTCGATGGTAGAAACCCATGCCATCACCCGGGAGCAGGCCGAGAAAGCGAAGGCGGCGCCGCTCAAGCTGGCGGCTCCGAACGTGGAAGCCAGCGACGCGCCCTACTTCGTCGACATGGTGCGCGACGCATTGATCAGCCGGTTCAACGAGCATGATCTGAACGACGAGTCGTATCACATCTACACCACGCTCGATCCTGAATTGCAGAAGGCCGCGGCGCAGGCGGTGGAAATGGGCATCAAGCTGGTGGATGATCAGGTGACGAAACTGCGCACCAAGCGGACAAAAGTCGGCAAAAAGGTGGATGTCACCGTAGCGCCCGGACCCCAGGCGCAGGTCGCCATGGTAGCGCTGGACCCCCACACGGGCGCGGTGCTGGCGCTGGTCGGCGGACGCAATTATGCCTGGAGCCAGTTGAATCATGCCGTCGCCAAGCGGCCGACGGGATCGATCTTCAAACCTTTCGTCTACGCGGCGGCGATGAATACCGCAGTCGACGGATCGGCCACGGTGATCACGCCGGCCTCCACGGTGACGGATGAGCCCTCCTCGTTCGCCTACGGAGACCAGATCTACGAGCCGCGCAATTACAAAGAGGAATATCACGGCGACGTGAGCCTGCGCTATGCTCTGGCCATGTCGCTGAATAACGCCACCGTGAAAGTAGCGGAAGAAGTTGGCTACGACAAAGTTGCGGATCTGGCGCGCTCGGCGGGCATTGCGTCAGTAAAGGCGACTCCGGCGATGGCTCTGGGATCTTATGACGCGACTCCCATGGATATGGCCGGAGCCTATACCGCATTCGCCAACAACGGATTCCGGATTTCGCCGATTCTGGTGAACTCGCTGCGCAATTCCAAAGGGGACGTGATCGCGAACTTCAGCACCGACAGGAAGCCGGTGCTGGATCCGCGCGTAGCCTACGTGATGACCAGCATGATGGAAGGCGTGATCAACAACGGGCTGGGATTCAATGCGGTGCGCGGGCGCGGATTCACGCATCCAGCGGCGGGGAAGACAGGAAGTTCGCACGACGGCTGGTTCGCGGGCTATACGTCCAACTTATTGTGCATTGTTTGGGTGGGATTCGACGATTACAGCGACCTTCGTTTAACGGGCGCCGTGACGGCGGCGCCGATCTGGACAGAGTTCATGAAAAAAGCGTCGGCGCTGGCCCGGTATTCCGACATGCGGACATTTGCCCAGCCCACAGGCGTAGTCGACGTCCAACTGGATAAAGTCACCAACCGGCTGGCTACTCCAAAATGTCCGGACGATTACGTGTCCGGATTCGTTGCTGGCACCGAGCCGCGTGATACCTGCGACCTGCAGAACGGCATGGCCGGCTTCTTCTCCCGCATTCTGGGAAGCGACAAGCCGCTTACCCCTCCCACGCAACCCGTGAGCGCGCAAGATGCACAAGACCCCAAGAATCAGGACCCCAAGAAAAAGAAAGGCTTCTTCGGCAAGATCGCTGGCGTATTTAAAGACGACAAGACGTCAACGCCGCCGCCCACGCCCCCAGACAACACCCAGCCCGCCCCCCACTGACACCCGCCTGCGCGCCGGTTGGCCCATTCTCGCGTTCTTTGCGAGAAGTGGGGCTTTTCGCCGATACCCTCTCGACCCTCATAATACGAGGCTGTTCTGTGACGAATGAACATTGCACTGCTAAAACTTCGGCTTCTCGTGAGCTGGAAGCGGAAATCCCACTTTCTCGCAAAAGACGCGAAATGGGACATCCAGGCTGGGATGCTCGCCACCGGGATGCCACCCAGCCGTCCAGGTTTGATGCTCGCCACGGAAGCATGTATACCCGTCCCTAAGGGCCAAGAAGTTGTCGCCTCGCGGCGGGAACTGTGGCACAATAATGGCGCTCGCTTGGGGGTGGTTCATGTCCTCGAGAACGTGCTTCTCCAGAAGCTGTTCGGCTCCGGTTTCGCTTCTCTCCCTTTCGGTTTTCGTGTTTCTCTTCCTGCTTGCCTACTCTGTTGCCGCCGGGGCGCAGATGTCCCATCCGGAACAGGTGCAGGTCACGCCGCCGCTGATGCGCACCATTGACCCTCCTGCCGCGGATGCCAGCGCGGAGGATCTGGAAACGCAGGCCGACCATCTGCGCGCCTCGAAACTTTACCTCGATGCGCTCGACTATTACCGCGCGGCCATGGCCAAGCGGCAGGATTCGGCGCGCTTGGAGAACAAGATTGGCATCACCGAACTGATGATGCAGCGCTACCGCGAAGCGAGAAAATCGTTTGAGCGCTCAATCAAGACGGACCAACACTTAGCCGATGCGTATAACAACCTGGGCGTAGTGCTCTACGAAGAAAAAAAGTACGGCGCGGCGGTGAAGCATTATCACCAGGCGATTGCGATTGATGCGACCTCCGCATCATTTTTCAGCAACCTGGGAGCGGCGCTATTCTCCAAAAAGGAGTTTGATCCGGCTGTGCTGGCATATGAGCACGCGATGCAACTGGATCCCGAAGTGTTTGAGCGGACCTCGCGCGCCGGTGTGCAGGCACAACTGCCCAGCCCCGGCGACCGCGCCTACTACGATTACACCGTGGCTAAACTCTACGCCAAGATGGGTTTCTCGGATCGATCGCTGGCGTATCTGAAAAAGGCGCAGGAAGAGGGCTACAAAGATCTGAAGAACGTGTACAAAGATGTGGAATTCGCAGAGCTCCGCAAAGACAAACGGTTTGCCGAACTGATGACGGCGAAGACGGTCACGCTGCCCGACTGATTGGACGCGGGGTTCCGACTGTTACGTTCACTGCGAAAAGAATTACAACTCTTTACAAAATTAGACGCAACTTCACTGCGGCTTGCGGTTTAATCATTGCACATACTCCTGAAAACAACAGGGTGAGTAAGGAGAAACGGTAGCCCATCGGATGCTGACCCGAGCACGCCCCAAGCAAGCGTCCGATGGGTTTTTTGTTTCGCCTGAAAACTAATTGCCGTGGGCTCCGCTTTTTCCTTCCAGATACGTATCCACGACGTTCCTCCACTTCCCCTGCGCTTTGAGAATAAACTCAACCGCGTCGCGAGCGGCGCCGTCACCGCCGGCGTGAGGCGTGACGTAGTCCGCTTCCTCTTTTACTTCTGCGCGAGCGTTTTTGACCGCAACGGCGAACCCGGCGGCTCGCATCGCCGGTAAGTCGATCACGTCGTCCCCGACGAATGCAGCTTCGTCCGGACGTAAGCCTGCCTGTTCTACGATTTTTTCAAAGGCTATGCCTTTGTCCTGAATTCCCTGGGACACATATTCGAGTTTCAGGTCGCGGGCGCGCAGGGCGACGGTTTCCGAAACGCGCTTGGTGATCAGTCCGGTCTTGATTCCTCCGAGACGTGCGAGGGAGATGGCAACCCCATCGTGGGCGTGAAAACCCTTGAATTCGATCATTTGTGGGGACGAGGCCGGAAGGTCGAGAGCGGATCCGCTCGCCTCCGACGCCTCCCGCGGAATGAAGAACAGCTTTCCATCGGTGAGAACGCCATCCACATCGAAAAGGAGCAGTTTGATTTTGCGGGCGCGAGCCTGAGCAGAGAGTTTGGGCATCGCGGGATTTTAGCATTGGGGCGCGGACCATAATCCCTGGGAGCAATCACTGAGAGCGCTGCGCTAATGAACCTGGACGTCAAGGCAGTTGGTGGGTGTCGCGCAACTGCCATTTGCGGCTCTGTCTTCGGTGGCGGAGAGCGTGGAAGTAAATGGCTCAAGTCTCTGGAGCGGTAAGCGCGCAGCTTCCCCTCCGCTGTTGCCGCCACCCCAACCTCAGATGATTGCGCTCAGCGCTTCCGTGCAGTGCGCCTTTCAGATTCAGTAAGAAATGGCGGCCAGGGTCGCATTTAGGCGAATGGTTGGCGAAACTGCGTCTTCCGGCTACAATACCCGAATGTCGTCCCTCCCTGCCTCTTTGACCTGGGCCCATCCTCTGGTGGCGGAGTGGTTTGTGCGGCGGTTTGGCACGCCTACCGAGCCCCAGGAGCAAGGCTGGCCGCACATTCTGGCCGGGCGGACCACGCTGATCTCCGCGCCGACGGGCTCGGGCAAAACGCTGGCTGCATTTCTCGCCTGCATCGACCGGCTGGTGCGCAAGGCGCTGGCGGGCGATCTGGCCGACCGCACGGAAGTGCTCTACATTTCGCCGCTCAAAGCACTGGGCAACGACATTCAGAAAAATCTTGAGGTGCCGCTGGGGGAAATTCTCGCTCTGGCGGGGGAGCGCGGGCTGCTGATGCCGGAGATTCGGACGGCCGTCCGCACCGGCGATACGCTGCAGCACGAGCGGCGCGCCATGCTGAAGCGGCCTCCGCACATTCTCGTCACCACGCCGGAGTCGCTTTACATTTTGCTGACCGCTGATAAGAGCCGCGCGATTTTGCGCGATGTGGAGACGGTGATTGTCGATGAAATTCATGCCGTGGCCGACGACAAGCGCGGAGCGCATCTGGTGCTGTCGCTGGAACGGCTGGACGCGCTGTCTCATCGTCCTCCGGTTCGGATTGGGTTGTCGGCGACCCAAAAACCGATTGAGGAGGTCGCGCATTTTCTCACGGGATGCGCCCATGGGGCGCAGGAAGAAGACACCCGGCCCGATCCCGTCATCGTCAACGTGGGGCACAAGCGCAAGCTCGACCTGGCGGTGGAAGTTCCGCCTATGCCGCTGGGGCCGGTCGCGTCGAACGAGATGTGGGACGCGATTTATGACCGGCTGGTGACGCTGGTCTCGCAGCACCGGTCGACGCTGGTGTTTGTGAATACGCGGCGCATGGTGGAACGTCTC
>Ga0209006_10006645_pt1 | contig 10453 bp, 5 predicted proteins | sample JacPin_JW_Ref_O2_FD_188567 | JGI IMG/M metagenome (GOLD analysis project Ga0209006, IMG submission 188567) | Forest soil microbial communities from Algoma, Ontario, Canada - Jack Pine, Ontario site 1_JW_Ref_O2 (SPAdes) (version 2) | ecosystem: Environmental > Terrestrial > Soil > Boreal... | reverse complement strand
AGCCACCTTGGTCAACCCGCTGCGGCGCAGCGTGATCATGCCTTGTTCAATCGCTTTCTTCTTGAGTTCAAGCGACGAGGCGCCCACCAGAATCAACTCCCGAATTTCGTCATCCACTTCCATGACTTCGTAAAGACCAGTGCGGCCCTTGTAGCCCGTTTTGTTGCAGGTGGCGCAGCCTTTGCCCTTCATGATCTGTACCGTCTTGGCCTCTTCCGGAGTAAAGCCCTCGTCAATAAGTGCCTGCACCGGCATTTCCACAGGCTCGGCACAGTCTTTGCAAATGCGCCGAATCAAACGCTGGGCACAAATCAAATGGACCGATGTGGCAACCATGAAGGGCTCGATGCCCATGTTCATGAGGCGCGTGATCGTTTCCGGCGCGCCGTTGGTATGCAGCGTGGATAAAACAAGGTGGCCGGTGAGTGCGGCCTTGATCGCGATTTCCGCGGTCTCAAAGTCTCGAATTTCGCCGACCAGAATGATGTTGGGATCTTGCCGGAGAAAGGACCGAAGCGCGGCCGCGAAATTCAGGCCGATCTGCTCCTTCATCTGCACCTGATTCACGCCGCCCAACTGAAATTCAACCGGATCTTCGGCGGTCATGATGTTGGTATCGGGCTGGTTGAGCTGTGAAATCGAGGAATACAAAGTATTGGTCTTGCCCGACCCCGTCGGCCCCGTGACCAGCACCATGCCGTACGGTTTGAGAATCGCTTTCTGAAACTTGTCGAGCGAGACCTGCTCGAAGCCCAGCTTGGTCATGTCGAGTCGCAGGTTTTCTTTATCGAGCAACCGGAGCACAATCTTTTCGCCCCAAAGCGTCGGCAGCGTAGAAACGCGGAAGTCGAGCTGCTTTTTCTTGCCGCCAATCTGCATCTTCAGCATGATGCGGCCATCTTGCGGCAGCCGCTTTTCGCTAATGTCCAGCTTTGCCATGATCTTCAGGCGCGAGGTAATCGCGTCCTTCAATTTCAGTGGAGGATTCATGATCAGCTGCAGGACGCCGTCAATACGGAAGCGGACGCGGAATTCTTTTTCGTACGGCTCCATGTGAATGTCGCTGGCCCCGCGCTTCACGGCATCGGTGAGCACCAGGTTCACCAGTTTGACGATTGGGGCTTCGTCCGCAGCTTTCTCCAGTTCCTTTAACTCAAGCTCCTGCTCTTCCGCCTGCACTTCAACGTCGGCGCCTTCGCCGAGCTCGTTCATCGACTGCATCACGCTCTCGAGCTCTTCTTCTTTAGAAGTGCCGTAGGCCTTATCGATGCCCTCGATGATGGAGCTTTCTGAAGCGACCACCGGTTCAATATTGAAACCGGTCATGAACTTGATATCGTCCATCGCAAATACATTGGTCGGGTCGACCATGGCGATGGTGAGCGAAGCACCCACTCGACTGAGTGGCAGAATCTGGTACCGCTTGGCGGTTTCGTAAGGGATCAGTTTCACGACTGCGGGGTCAATTTCGAAATAAGAAAGATTGATGGCCGGCACGCCATACTGGCGAGAAAGAAAGTTGGTGACATCCTCATCCGACAGGAAGCCCAACTTCACCAGCGCCGAGGCGAGGCGAGTGTGCGAATCCTTCTGCAGCTTCGTCGCCTGTTCCAACTGCTCTGAAGTGATGACCTTTTCTTTGACGAGCAGGTCACCCAGCCTCTGAGACATATCTCTCCTGTATCCCCGGAAACTCCGGGGGCGATGCTAATGCGAAGCTGCTGATTTCCGGGGGGATCAGCGACAGAGCTTGCGCACTGACACAAATTGTCAACCCAATGGGAATTCCGAAAAAGTAACTTAGGTGCTTGTACTTCGCGCGGGCTAGGGTTTGCGGAGGCTATTGCAGGAGTTTCAGCCAGAAATTCATGGTATTGACCACGATTGCCACGCGGCAGACCATGTTCTTCGGTGCGAAAACGCGGAGCGCGGCCAGTAATCCCGGACCAATGTAACCGGAGCAATGTGAGGACATTGCGCCCGGCAAAGTCACAACTAGGCTGTGACCATATTCCTTGGCAACAAATTCGCTATCATGCAAAGTAGGCCGCTAGGACAAATTATGACATGGCAGTTGTCTGTATCTGCTCTCGCGTCGACGGTTCTGTTCCTCGCCTTTAGCCCGACACCGGCAGAAATCTCTTTACGTCAGGCTGCCCAATCCTCGGGATTTCTAATCGGTACCGCCGTTAGACCGACACAACTCTCGGAATCCGCATATGCCTCCACACTAGCGCGCGAATTCAATATGGTGGAACCGGAAAATGAGCTCAAGTGGGAGTCCATCCATCCTGGACAAAATTCCTTCGATTTCTCGCAGGCGGACCAGATCGTGGAGTTCGCCCAGAAGCACAACATGAAAATTCGAGGCCACACGCTGGTCTGGCACCAGCAAAATCCAAAATGGCTGGTTGAGGGTCTGTTTACTCCGCAGGAACGAGCACAGATGCTTGAGCAACATATAAAGACCGTAGTCGGCCATTACCGCGGGAAAATATTCGCCTGGGACGTAGTCAACGAAGCCTTCGACGAATCGCATCCCGGCGAAGTCCGCGCCACCCTCTGGAGCGGCTTGACGGTGCCGGATCCTCCTGCGCGTTCTGCGGGCGCTGAGCCAGGAACTCACGCAGACCAAGCACAAAGGTCCAAGCCGACCTACGCATACATTGAGCAAGCATTTCGGTGGACTCACGAAGCCGATCCACAGGCGCTTCTTTTTTACAATGACGCCGAAGCCGAACCCATCAATCCCAAGTCGGACTCGATCTATGCGATGGTTCGTGATTTTCGCCAGCGCGGTGTGCCGATAAACGGCGTGGGATTTCAAATGCACGTTCCCAGTTTGCGGGTGGATGCGGCATCCATTTCGGCGAATATCAAACGCTTCACGGCCTTGGGAGTGCAGGTTCAAATTACCGAGATGGATGTCGCCCTCCCCGTCGATGCCGCTGGCAATGCCCGCCCCGAAGATTTGCAAAAACAGGCGGATATCTACCGCGACATCGCCGCCGCGTGCCTGCCGTATCCCGGTTGCACGGCTATCCAAACCTGGGGATTCACCGATAAATATTCCTGGATGGGTTCGCACTCGCAGCACACAAAAGGAGCCGCGCTTCTCTTTGACCGGAACTATCGCGCCAAGCCTGCCTATGAAGCGTTACGGAATGTTTTGGCGTCGGGCCGTCACTAGTGCAATTGCGTGCCGCCGATCGTTTGACGGTTTGGTCGAGGTCTATAATGTCCTCAATCCGTGGCCTCTCCCACCGCAATTCGCGACGAACCTCGAACCACCGGTCGCCGCAAAGCTGTCATCGCGCTAGCCATTGGCGCTTTTTTATTGCTTGCGATCCTCGTCTCGCAAGCCTCGTTCAATCTAAAATTCATTAGTCCGGACAGCAATCAAGAGATCCTTTTCTTCGCCGGGCTCACTGGTCTCATCTTCTTCGCCTTTGTTGCGCTTACCGTTGTTCTCGGACGCAACCTGCTCAAGCTTTATGCCGAACGCAGGGCGGGCGTAGCCGGTTCAAAATTCCGGACGCGCCTCGTGGTGGTCAGCCTGCTTCTATCGTTCCTGCCGGTTATTGCGATGTTCTGGTTCTCTTATGGATTGATGAACCGATCCATCGACAAATGGTTCTCGCAGCCGGTTGAAGAAGTGCGGGCAGATACGGCTGCGATGTCGGCTTTGCTTTTTGATTACGCCGGCCAGAACGCGTCTTCGGAGGCGCAATCGATCGCCCAATCGGACGAGTTTCAAAGTGCATTTGTCAGTGGCAACTTCAACGCTGTCAGCGAAGAACTTCAGGAACACGTTCCCACGCTTGAAGGGGGCTTTGTGGTGGCCTTGAACAATGGCGTTGTGGCGGCCAGCCTGAATCCGCCCGCGCACTGGGCCGAACTGAAAGATCATTTTCCAGCGCAAGCCGCGCTCCGCGCAGAACATCCTCATTTCCAATGGGGCAAGATCGACTATATCGTCGCCGCAACTCCACTCAAAGATGGCGCGGTATTCGTCGCCATGCCGCTCCCACCAAAGTTCGCACAAACCGCCAAGCAGATTCAAGACAGCCAACAGCGTTACATTGAGCTGGCGGCAAAAAGAAAATTGTTCCGCCGAACCTACATTGGATTTTTGCTTTTGCTGACAGTTCTGGTGCTGTTCGCCTCCACCTGGTTGGCATTGTTGCTTTCGAAGTTGGTCAACCGTCCGGTAGCTGCTCTCGCCGCCGGCACGGAAGCCATCTCCAAGGGCCAACTCGACTACCGCGTCGATATCCGAGCCACCGATGAACTGGCGGAACTGGTGCAGTCCTTTAACAGCATGGCGGAACAGCTCGAATCGAGCCGTCACCAAATTGAAGCTTCCAGCCGCGATGTGGGTGCGGCGAATGAGGCGCTCGAAAGAAGACGGCGTTATATAGAGACCGTCCTCGAAAGTCTCCCCACGGGAGTGATCTCGATCGACGCTTCCCGACGCGTCACTCTCGCTAACGCCGCTTTCTCGCGGATGTTCTACCTTGATCGCAGCGAATATCTAACCCCCGCAGCTTTGACCAATCTGCCGTTGGGCGACGTTGTACCCGCTGAAGTTTTGGACGATTTGGAACCGCTGCTCCGCCGCGCCGACCGAATGGGCATCACCGCCGCGAATCTGGATCTGGCGCTTCCGCGGGCGCGGCTAAACGTCGCGGTGACGGTCTCGGCATTGAGCCATGCCGCTGAAGGCTTGGGATATGTGCTGGTATTTGAAGACCTATCGGACCTGCTGCGAGCTCAAAAACAGGCCGCCTGGCGAGAGGTAGCGCGCCGCGTGGCGCACGAGATCAAGAATCCACTGACACCCATTGCGCTTTCCGCTGAGCGTATTCATCGTCATCTGGCGCGAGGCACCGCCCCGGATCCTGCGTCGCTTGAGGTGATTCGCACCTGCGCGGAAACCATCCGCAATGCTGTCGAAACTGTGCGAGCCCTGGTCGACGAATTTTCCGTGCTGGCGCGCTTTCCTGCATCGCGTCCACAGCCCGCTAGTTTAAATACTCTGGTGGAGGGCGCGCTCATCATGTTCAACGGCCGGTTGGAGGGCATTCGCGTGCGCACTGAACTTGCCAGTGATCTGCCATCGGTGATGGCCGACCCGGAAGCGATCAAACGTGCGGTTGCTAATCTTGTGGACAACGCCGCCGAAGCCATGCAGAACGCGATGCTCAAAGAAATCACGATTTCGACTGCGCTGGTGGCTAGCCGCGATGCCGTGGAACTCGCTGTCTGCGATACTGGCCAGGGTGTTTCGCGTGATCTCAAAGAGCGCCTGTTCTTACCGTACTTTTCAACCAAGCAGCGCGGCACGGGACTAGGTTTAGCCATCGTGAGCAGAATTATCGAAGACCATCGTGGTTCGATTCGAGTAGAAGAAAATAAACCCTTCGGCAGCCGCTTTGTGATCGAGTTGCCCGTAGTAACCGAAGCCATAGCCGCTCCGGCAAGCTAATGGCTTCTCCCCGGAGCTCACGCCGTAAAGTTTCGAGTTTGTGAGAGACGAGAGTAGGCGTTTGTAAGTGAACCCATGGCGCACATTCTGATTGTTGACGACGAATCTGGCATCCGCGAGTCGCTCGGCGGAATCCTTGAGGACGAGGGCTACAAAACCAGTGTCAGCCCCAGCGGAGAGGACTGCCTCGAACTTCTGCGCAAAAATACCTACGATTTAATCCTGCTCGACGTCTGGCTCCCTGGAATCGACGGCCTCGAAGTGCTGGAAAAGATCCGCGACATGGACGACTCTCCAGAAGTCATCATGATTTCCGGCCACGGAACCATCGAGACTGCCGTCCGGGCCACCAAACTGGGCGCCTACGATTTTGCTGAAAAGCCCTTGTCGCTGGACAAAACTCTGATTCTGGTGAAGAACGCGATCGAAGGCCGCCGCCTGCGCCGTGAAAATCTGGATCTGCGAAAGCAACTGCAATCGAAGAGCGCAATCGTCGGTGACAGCGTCCCTATGAAGGCCCTGCGCCAACAGATTGCTCTGATGGCGCCTACGAACGGACGCGTGCTGATCTATGGCGAATCCGGCACGGGTAAAGAATTGGTGGCTCATGCGATCCACACGCAAAGCCTGCGCAAGGACGCGATGTTCGTCGAAATGAATTGCGCAGCCATTCCGGAAGACCTTATCGATAGCGAACTATTTGGCCATCGCAAGTCTTCATTTCCCGGAGCTACCGCCGACAAGGAAGGCAAGTTTCACCGAGCCGATCGCGGAACGCTGTTTCTGGATGAAGTCGGCGACATGAGCCTGAAGACGCAGTCGAAAGTTCTGCGCACGCTCGAACAGCAGCGCTTCATCCCCGTGGGAAGTGACGATCCCGTTACCGTAGACGTGCGAGTCATAGCCTCTACTAATAAAGATCTGGAAGAGGAGATTGCCAAAGGAAATTTTCGCGAAGATCTCTTCTATCGCCTCAACGTCGTTCCGTTCGTGGTCCCGCCATTGCGCGAGCGTAAAGAGGATATCCCCCTTTTCGCGCGTCATTTTCTAAAAGAATTCGCATCGGCTTATGGCCGGCGTCCCCGAGAGATTACCGACGACGCCATTGATTCTCTGATGCGCTATGCGTGGCCGGGAAACGTTCGTGAACTTCGTAATGTCATCGAGCGCATCGTGATCATGAATCCCACAACCTCGCGGTTCGAGCGCAAGCATCTGCCGCCGCTTGTGCATCGCGACTCTAGCCGGAGAGTTCCCGGGACCGAAGGCTCGACATTGCATCAAGCGCGCGCCGCTTATGAGCGCGATTACATTTTGAAAAAGTTAGACGAGAACCACGGCAACATCAGCCGAACGGCGGAAGTCCTAGGGTTGGAAAGGAGCCATCTTTATCGCAAGATGAAGAGCCTGGGAATTGCGGCGAAAGAATGAAACCATGTCAAAGGTTAAAGGTTTTAATTCTTAACCTTATCTCTTTAGCATATGAATTTCAGTTCCATTTTTATGAAACTGGACTTCATCCATCAGCTGATTGATCAGGTAAATGCCGCGTCCGTGATTGGAAAAAATATTCTCACCGTGGCATGGATCGGCGATCTGCGCGGGGTCGAACCCCGGTCCCGGATCGCGCACAATAATCAGCATGCCGTGATTGTCGTCACAGGCCACATCGCATTCAATCACCTTAGAAGGATCGCTCTTCGCCCCGTGCACTACCGCATTCGCAAGCGCTTCCGTCAACGCCAGTTCTATGTCGTCCTCGCGTCCCGGAGCGCAATTCATCTCGCGGACCACTTCCATCACGCTGCGAACCACGGGATCGACCGCGTCGCGATCGCCAGCCAGCGTGATACTCAATTTGAGAGTAAGTTTCGCCGAGTCGAAATGACACGACTGCGGCGTCGAAGACGGTTGTTCTGAAGATGGGGAAATATCTGCCATAAAGGCCGTAAAGTCTGTCTCAACCTCTCCGCAAGATAAGATGCAGCAGGGCGCTGAGAGATTCTAGGTACTAAGCCGGCAAGAATGCAAATCTATTCGCTTTATCCGCACTTTTTACCGTTCGAAAGGGCAATCCGCAGTAACCATATCCAGCAGCCGAAATCAGCAGCCTCAAGACTCCGGATCGACCGCGCCGCCAATCTGTTGCAGTTGCCGTCTCCAATCCAGGTCCTCAACAAAGCTTCGCGAGTCTCGCCACCCCGTCTTAATCTTGACGAAGAGTTCGAGAAAAACCCTCGTCCCAACCATCTTCTCGATGTCCATCCGCGCTGCAGTCCCGATCTTCTTGAGCATCTGGCCGCCCTTCCCCAGAAGAATCGCCTTCTGCCCTTCGCGCTCGCAATAAATCACCGCCGCTATGCGAGTCATCCGCGGACTCTCTTCAAACTGCTCAATCATCACCGAAACCGCGTGTGGCACCTCTTCGTGGGTCTGCATCAGCACATGCTCGCGGATCAGTTCCGACGCCATGAAACGCACCGGCTGGTCGGTGATCTGGTCTTCCGGAAAGTAACGCGGACCATTCGGCAGACCCTTCAGCACACAGGCCAGCAACTCATCCAACCCCTTTCTCTTGAGTGCCGAGATAGGAATGATCTCCTTGAAATCGTGCAGAGATTGAAAATGAGCGATCAATGGCAGCAGCTTGCTCTTGTCGGCCAGCAAGTCAATTTTGTTCAACAACAAAAAAATCGGAGTGCCGGACTTCTTCGCCAGATCGAGAACGTGAGTATCATCGGCATCCCATTTCTTCTTGGCATCGACGATCATCAGGATCAGTTCGCACCCTTCCAACGCCTCGCGCACCTCCGACATCATCTTCCGCCCGAGCGACGACCCCGACCGATGCACTCCCGGGGTATCGATGAGCACGATTTGCCCCGCTTCGCGAGACTTCACTTTGGGCACGTTAATAATCCCCAAAATGCGATTGCGAGTCGTCTGCGGCTTGGGAGAAATGATCGCCAGTTTTTCGCCCACCAGCGCATTCAGCAGTGTGCTCTTGCCCGCGTTAGGCCGCCCGAGAATGCAAACAAATCCAGAGTGGAAAGACATGTTGATAGGTTACTAGGTTCCAGCTCTCAGTAGAGTCTGGGGGAGAGGCACGCGCCAGTGGCAACCCGCTAGGCTTTCCTCATTGCAACAACCCAAACACGACGATTCCGCTATTCGCGCCGACATACACCTTGCCGTTCGCCGCCAGCAATTGAGCAAAATGCGGCAGCGGAGGCATAGTGTCGCGGCCCTGGGTTTGATTGGTCGAATAGAGGAGGTTGAGCTTCAGAGCATCGAACGCGCTTAACTCCGAACCGTTAATTTGCCAAAGAATCCCGTTCGCGTTTCCATTCGCCGTGATCACCGGAGAATGCTCGCCCACCACCACCGCTGATTGCACGACCGGCGTGGTCGAGAGCAGGCCATTGTTCAGCGACCACTCCATAATCGGCGAACCGACTCCGGTGGAGTACACCGTGGAATTCCAATAAAGCAACGAGCCCGTCGATTGTCCCGCGGCAAACAAAAGCTCCTGCACGATCTGAGCATCGCCGACCGTGCACGTCGAGCAGTAGTGCCCCATATTGTCGCGATCCAGCAAGTAAAGTGTGCCTTCCTTACCCACGCCCACGGCGAGATGCGGATGAGCGCCCGCCTGATCCGGCAGCACCAGCACCGAATCGTTCAGATCCAGGTCATGCGAATTGAGATAAGCCTGGTTATAAGGCGTGAACCAATCCGCGAGCTGCAATTCTGCGCCCGATTGCGAGAGCTTGAAAATACTGCTGCCAAAATTGGTTCCCGGCACGAAATAACCTTCTCCGGTTTCCGCGTAAATATTTGATGAACTATCGGACGACAAGCCCCCGCCTTTTCCCCAGATTGCTGCCAGCGCCTTTCCCGGTTCGTCATCAAACGCACCTTCCTGCGCCAGGGTAGCTGCGTTGTAAGAGAGGACCCATCCGTCATCTCCAAAGTCATTACAACCATTCGATCCGAACGCCAAATAAACGTGACCGTTCGTTAAAAGTAGGGCGGGACGGTTCGTTTCCGCATATGCGCTGAAGGTGTCAGTCTGGCCGCCCAGCGTATACGTCGCCGCAATCTTTACCGGACCGCCCATTTTTTCCTGGCCTGTTGTCACGTCCAATGCATGAAGACGAAAGACTGACTCCTGGTTCTCGTAAGTTTTGGCAACGACATAAATTGTGCCTGTCGAGGGGTCGATCACCGGAGTGGCCAGCACTCCCACCTCGGTCCACTGCGTCACCGTCTGGCATCCCTGCACCGTCATCGGCACTGAGGTAGCGCCCGCGGGAAGCAGGCTGGTCTGCCATAGCGGGGTCGCATTGTGGCCACTGTCACTATCGGCGTCATAGGCATAGACCGAGTCGTGCATAGTGGCCGCGTAAATCACATTGTGGACGCCCTTGCCCGGAATCGAGACATCACCCAGATACAGCGTGCCCCCAACAACAGCCCCATCGACCGGGAAGGTATACAATTCCCCAAAGCTGCTGGAGTTTACGTTGGCAAGAGTCAAAACCGGTTCATTGGGATTCACACCGGTCCGGGCATTGTCGTAGTGCCACGTCGTCACCGCGATAGCCTGCAGGTTCAATTCAACATTTGCGGACGCACTCTCGCTCCCGCTCGTCGCGTTTACCGCCAAGCTTACATTTTCAATCTTCACACTCAGAGTCGCCGCTATGGTTAGGAGCTGCGAAACCGACGTACCCGACAGGCTTACCTGCAGCGGATTCGGGGTAACCGTCACTCCCGACGGCAGATTTGATATCGTCACTGCCACCTGACCGGAAAATCCGTTGCCCGTCTGCACCGTTATTAAATCAGTATTGGTTCCTCCAGGGGGCACGCGCAACGTACTCGGAGACGCCGTCAATGAAAAGCTCGGGTCCGCAGAACCGCCTCCGACCCCGCTTCCACAGGAGCAAAGAGTGACTGACA
>Ga0209006_10006644_pt1 | contig 10454 bp, 7 predicted proteins | sample JacPin_JW_Ref_O2_FD_188567 | JGI IMG/M metagenome (GOLD analysis project Ga0209006, IMG submission 188567) | Forest soil microbial communities from Algoma, Ontario, Canada - Jack Pine, Ontario site 1_JW_Ref_O2 (SPAdes) (version 2) | ecosystem: Environmental > Terrestrial > Soil > Boreal... | reverse complement strand
CCTGCATTGCCGGGTGGTTGGACGGCCGGGACGTGCTGCCGCACTGATGCGGTTTCTGGACTACATTCTCAATCGTGATCGCGTGTGGGTCCCGACGCGGCTGCAGATCGCCCAGCACTGGCACGCCAATCTGGCGCATCTTGCCGTAAATTCACCAACCATCGGATAAGCAGGACGGAATGTCGCAGAAATCTCTCTCCGATTTGAACGCATGCAGCAAGGCCGACTTTGTCGCCGCACTCGCGAATATCTTCGAGTACTCGCCGTGGATCGCCGAACATGCCGCGTCAGCGCGGCCTTTCGCGGGGGTGATTAGCCTGTTCGACGCCATGAAGGTTGCCGTCGATCGCGCGCCACCCGAGCTCCGCATTGCCCTTATCAAGGCGCATCCCGATCTTGCCAACAAGACGCAGCGCGCCGCTGGACTCACCGCGGAGTCCAGCGCGGAACAGGACAGCGTCGGCCTCGACCGATTGTCGAACGCCGAATATGAGGCCTTCGAGCGCGTCAATGACGCTTACCGCGCCAAGTTCGGTTTCCCTTATATCGTCTGCGTTCGTCGTCACACCAAGGATTCTATCCTGCGCGATTTCGAGCGCCGGCTGCCAAACGATGCCAAGCCCGAAATACAGAGTTCGATCGAAGAAATCTGCCGGATCGCGGCGCTTCGCGTCGATCAGCTTGTGGTGTCGGACGATCGACTCCAGGTACACGGTCGTCTATCGACTCATGTGCTGGACACCCACAGTGGCAGGCCGGCGGCAGGGATCGCGGTCGAGTTGGTCGAGCTCTCCGACCTCGGCGCCAGCCGCGTCGTGGCGCGCGCGACCACCAATGACGATGGGCGCACCGATCAGCCGTTGATTCACGGCCGACCGGTGCCGATTGGCCGCTACGAATTGACCTTCCGTGTCGGGAGCTATTTTGCCGAGCGGGAAGTGGCGATGTCAGATCCGCCGTTTCTCGATCAAATCCCGTTACGGTTTTCGGTAAGCGAACCCGAAGGTCATCTCCACGTACCGCTCCTGGTCACGCCCTGGAGCTATGCGACCTATCGGGGAAGCTGATCTCATACCAACGGCACCAGACAGTGACCGTCATCCTGAGGTGCCCGCGCCCTTGCGCGGGCTTCGAAGGATGGTCACGAGTTGCTGCATGTAGGCATCCTTCGAGGCTCGCTTCGATCGCACCTCCAGCGATGAGCGCAATTGTGCGCTCACGCGGGGATGACGCGGTGAGTCAATGGCGGCGGCCGTTGGTATCACACGTGCTGGGCCGATGCTGCCATCGTCGACGCATTGGCCTCGGCCGTTGCGCTGCTGCCGATTCCGTTAAAGAACGCATTCAGGGCAACGGCTACCAGCGCGCAAAGCAGAATGCCGGACTCCAACAGCGGCTGCAGATCATGCGGCAGGTTGCTGAAGAAATTCGGCGCGGCGAGCGGGATCATGCCGAATCCGGCGGAAATCGCGACCACGAACAGGTTGTAGCGATTGTTACTGAAGTCGACGGCGGTGAGAATGCGCGCGCCGGTGGCAGCGACCATTCCGAACATCACGAGGCCGGCACCACCAAGCACCACGAGCGGGACGGCTTCGACCAACGCCGCCATTTTCGGAAGCAAGCCAAGCAGCAGCATGATTCCGCCGCCTGCGACCGTCACCCAGCGTGAGCGGACACCCGTGACACTCACCAGGCCGACGTTCTGCGAGAACGACGTATAGGGAAATGTGTTGAAGAGTCCGCCGATCAAGGTACCGACGCCATCCGCTCGCAATCCCCGCGTCAGCGCATCGCGGTCGATGGTCTTGCCGGTGATCTCGCCCAGCGCCAGAAACATCCCGAGCGATTCGATCATCACCACGATCATCACAATGCACATCGTAATGATGGGCACGAGGCGGAATTGAGGAAATCCGAAATGCAGCGGAATGACGATCGCGCTCCATGACGCCGCGGCGACCTTTTCGAAATGCATCACGCCGAGCACGCTAGCCAGGATCGCGCCGGCGATAATGCCAAGCAGCACCGACACATTGGCGACGAAGCCAGAGCCCCATTTGATCAGACCAAGAATGACCAGCAGCACGAATAGCGCGATGCCGAGGCCTTGAAGCTGGCCGTAGCCTGGATTGGGAAATGCGCCCGGCACGCCGTCAACCATCTTGGTCAAAGTCGGTAAACCGCCGCCTGCCCAGTTTATACCCACTCGCATCAGTGAGATACCGATCACCAAGATGACCGTTCCCGTTACGACAGGCGGAAACAGCGGTAACAGCCGACTGATGAAAGGTGCGGCAACAATGCCGAAGATTCCGGCAGCGATGACCGAACCATAGATACCGAGCAATCCAATGTCGGGCGCCGCCGCCATCGACAGCATCGGGCTGACCGAGGCAAAAGTCACGCCCATCATCACCGGGAGCCGAATTCCGACGCCGGGCAAGCCAATGCACTGCACCAATGTCGCCAGCCCGCAGGCGAAAAGATCCGCGCTGATCAGGAAGGCCACATCTTCCGGCGGTAATTTGAGGGCTCGACCAATGATCAAGGGCACCGCGACCGCGCCGGCATACATCACCAGAACATGCTGCAAGCCGAGCGCCAGCAGGCGGGGGGCCGGGAGGATCTGGTCGACCGGGTTGATTTCGGCACTCATGAATTGGTCCTTCCATCCCGCGATTCTCGTTCGTTGCCGATCGATCCGATACAAAGGTCGTGCCAACCTTCCCTGTTTCCAATAGGATTTTGCCCAATGGCACGAACGTTGCTCATCATTGGGCCAGACCGGGCGATCGAAGGTTTGTCAATTCACCGGTCGAACTGGAGGTCTTACGCGTGCCGCTCATCAAGAACAAATATGGAAAAGGCCGGGTTCGCGTCATGCGGATACACCGCAATGGCGACAAGCACGAAGTCAGTCAACTCAACGTCAAGGCGATGCTCGAGGGTGACTTCGCGCGGGCCTATACGCAAGCGGATAATTCCACATCGGTGTCGACGGACACCATCAAGAATGTGGTCAATGTCGTCGCCCGCGAAAACACCGGGCTTTCCACAGAGGAATTCTGTCAGGTGCTGGCGAAGAAATATCTCGACAGCTATCCGCAGGTGAATTCGGTTGCCATCACCGCCCACGAGACGAAATGGAACAGGCTGAGTTTCGGCGATAAGCCGCATCCGCACAGCTTCGTGCTCGACAGCAACGGCAAGCCGTTCGTCGAAATCAGCTTGACGCATGAAGGGTCGTCGACACTGATCTCGGGTATTGACGGCTTCACCTTCATGAAGTCGACCCAGTCCGGATGGGAAAACTACGTCAAAGACCATTATACGACGATTCCTCCAACCAACGACCGGATGTGTGCGACCAGCATGGTGGCGTCCTGGAAATGGTCCGCGAAACCTTCAAGCTATCCCGCCGCCAATGCAAAGATCCTTTCGACGTTGCTAGAAGTGTTCAGCACGACCTACAGCGCGAGTGTGCAGGACAGCCTGTACCGGATGGGCGAAGCGGCGCTTGCCGCGGTGCCGGATATATCCGAGATCAGCATGGCATGTCCGAACATTCACTTTATCCTGATGAATCTCTCGGCGTTCGGACTGGATAACAACAACGATGTATTCCTGCCGACCGATGAGCCGCACGGCCAGATCGAATGCACGGTAGGCCGCTGAGAACGATGACCGATGAATTCAAGCCGGCCATGTCCGCTCTTGTACCGGGCGTCCGCATCTTGGCTTCACAGGGGCTCAACATATGGCCGGCCGGGACGCAGACAAGTTTACGTAGTCTGCGCAAGCTGTGTCCCGCAACGACAAACGGCTGGTTTGATCGGGGTACTTTACCGCAAAGCCTTTTTCCCAAACTTCTCGTGTAACAGCGGCCATAGTCGGTCCGGTTTGAACGGCACCACGGTGAATCGAATACCGGTTGCGTCGGCAAGCGCATTGCCGAGCGCTGCTGCCACCGGATTGTAGGGACTTTCGCTCATCGATTTGGCGCCCATCGGTCCCAGCGAATCGGTAGTGTCGGCGAAATAGACCTCGGTCCGAGGAATATCGGCAAACGACGGCAGGTGATAGTCGCGAAATTTCGGATTGACCACGCGGCCTGCCTCATTGATCACCATCTCCTCGTACAGCGTGGCGCCGAGCGATTGTGCGACTCCGCCCTCGACCTGTCCGCGGCATTGCATTGGATTGGCGACGCGACCGGCATCCGCGGCATGCACGCTTTTCAGGATTTTGATTTCTCCGGTGCCTTTGTTCACCGCGACGCGGAAGCCCTGGACATTGTAGGCCACGGAGCGGGGCGTACCCGCCGATGTGCCGTTTGCTGTCAGGGTTCGTCCTTGCGCGCGCGCGGCTTCGGCAAGCTGAGCGAACGACAAATGTTGCTTGCCGCAAATCACGGAATCACGTTCCAGGACGCATGAATCAGGAGTTATCCTTGTCGCCGCGGAGGCGAGAATCCTGAGATCGTCGGCCAGATTCTCTGCCGCGGCCTGCGTTGCGCGTCCGGCGACAAAGGTGCCGGTGCTGCCATAAGCACCGGTGTCGTGGCCGCCATGGGCCGTATCAGATTGCAGCAGGCGGATCCGATCGACGGTCGTCTTGAGCGCGGTCGCGGCGATCTGCCGATGTACCGTACTGGTACCGTTGCCGAATTCCGCTGTGCCGACGACCAGTTCAAAGCCGCCATCGTCACGAAGCGAGATTTTGGCGTCGGCGATATGACCGTCCGGCGGCACGGTGTCGATCATGGTCAGTGCGATGCCCTCGCCGATCAACCAGTCGTCGGAGAGTTCGATTTTCGGCCCCTTGGCCCGCATCGCGCGTTCGACCAGGTCGAGGCACTGATCGAGCCCGTAGCTGCCGTAGAGTACGTCGGTGTGCTCGGAGCCGGGAGGCGACAGCATCGGATCGCCCGGTTTGACCATGTTGCGGCGGCGGATTTCATATGGGCTGATGCCGACGCCCTTGGCCAGTTCGTCGATGGCGGCTTCCACGGCGAACAGTGTTTGCGGCAAGCCGTAACCCCTGAATGCACCAGACGGCACCGTATTGGTGTAGGCGACGACGGCATCGACCCTCTTGTTCGGACAATTATAGACGGCGATCGACTCGCCGCAGGCATGAAACAGCACCGGGCCGGCATGATTGCCATATGCGCCAGTATTCGAGAGCACGTCGAGGTGCAGTGCCGTCAGTTTTCCGTCCCGGTCGGCGGCCGCCTTCACGGTGACCCGCATCGGGTGTCGTGTGGAGGTCGAGGTGAATTGTTCCTCGCGCGTGAGCTCGAGCTTGACCGGACGTCCGGTCTTGATGGCGGCCAGCGCCAGAATGTCCTCGACGAACATCTCCTGCTTGCCCCCGAAGCCGCCGCCGACGCGTTCGCAAAACACCCGGACCTTATCCGGCGCAAGGTCAAAAATATCCGCCAGCGCAAGTCGTGTCAGGAACGGCGTCTGGGTGCTGCAACGGACGTTGAGTCTACCGTCGCGATCAGTCCATGCGATGCCGCCGTGGGTCTCCAGGGCGGCATGCTGGACGCGCTGGGTCGCAAACGTTCCCTCGTAGGTGACGGCGGCGCCGGCGAGCGCGGTGGCGACGTCGCCGTACTCACCGTGGGTTTCCGCCACGATGTTGCGTTGCGCGTTTGCAACCCGCTGTTCCCGTGTCTTGTCGCTGTGAATCGTGGGCGCGCCCAATGAAATGGCCTGTGCTGGATCAACCACCGCTGACAAAATGTCGTAGTCGACCTTGAGGCGACGGCAGCCTTCTTCGGCGGCGGCCTCGGTTTCCGCGACCACGGCCGCGACTTTTTGCCCAATGAAGCGGACGACGTCGTCGAGCACGCGGGTATCGTCCGGGTCCATCCAGGTTTTCTCGTGCCGTGCGGTGGAGAACAGTCGATCCGGCGCATCCTCAAAAGTCAGCACCGCGTGCACGCCTGGAATGCTTAAGGCTGCGGTCTTGTCGAACGAGATGATTTTGGCGTGCGGATACGGCGAGCGCAGCATCTTGATGTGCAGCATACCTTCCATGGTCGTATCAAAGGTGTAGCGCGCTGTACCCCGCACAACCTGTGGCCCCGCTGGCGCCGGCAGGCTGCGACCGAACGCGGCGCCCGCGACGGCATCTTCGATATTGGTCTTGCCAATGAGCGCATCTTCGATGGCGCGATAGCCGGTGCAACGGCACAGGTTGCCCTTTAGCGCAGCGCCAAGATCCTGCCGCTGCGCCTGGTTGAGCGATGCGCAGGTCAGGATCATGCCCGAGGTGCAGAACCCGCATTGAAACGCTTGCGCATCGAGAAACGCTTGTTGCATCGGGTGGACGCCGCCATCAGGGGCGAGGCCCTCGATGGTCGTGATGGCATGGCCATCGGCGCGGAAGGCGGGGATAATGCAACTATGTACCGGTTCGCCATCGATAAGCACGGTACAGGCGCCGCAGTCGCCGGCGTCACATCCCTTCTTGACGCCGAAATGCCCAAGTTGACGCAAAAACGTTCGCAAGCACTGGCCGGCATGCGGACGTGCGGAAAACTCCTGGTCGTTGATCTGATAGCTCATGATCGCGCCGGGCCTTGCAGTTCCGCGCGGATTTCCTCCGCGAGGCGCAGCGTCATGTGCTTGCGCCACGCCGGTTTGCCATGGACATCGTTGTGATAAAGCGCGTCGGGGATACGATGCAGGATCGCTTCACGCAGTTCCTCCGCCGGCGGAATCCCTGCAAAGCACAACCGAACGGGCCGCGCCGTCGATGCCGTTACCGTCAACGCCAGGGCACCGTTGTTGTCGAGGCTGCCGATCAGCAATGCCGCCGAACGGCCAACCGGCGTCAACGATATCTGACGAAAGGCGGAACGCCGCATCAGCGCCCCGAGCGGTATATCGATTTGCCGCAGCAGGTCGCCCGGCCCAAGAACGTTGTGCTGGTTGCCGACGACGAAGTCGGCGACTGCGATCGTCTGTTCGCTGCCATCGGCCTTCCAGAGGGTGCAGACGCCATCGAGCGCGGCTGTTAAGGCGATCATCGGGCCGGCCGGCAACGACATGCAAAGGTTGCCGCCAACGGTAGCGGTCTTCCATATCTTGAAGGACGCCAGGAACGCGCGGCAGCATTGGTCTATCAGTGGCGCCGAGATCCATTCGGGCGGGCAGGGAAATGCGGCGAGCTGCGCGACCGCGCAGGTCGCCGCGATCGTCAGATCGGTACTGCCGATTGCAAGCGGCGGCCATTTGAAATCGGCCAGATCGATCAGGCGCGTGAGATGCACCTGGGGCTCCGAGAACAGCCAAGTCCCGCCCGCGAGCCAGGCATCGCCTGCTGTCCAAACGGGCAATTGCTCCCTCGTCTTGGGATGTACGACCTCGGTGACGGTGTTTAAATCCATGGATAAGCTAGAACTTTCAACCAGATGCGGCTACCTGCATCAAGTCTTGCAAGACCGACGCCAACTCGTTCGCAGACGCTTGGTCTTTGAATTGCAAGGCAGGTGCGGCAACACTCGTTGGTGCAGCCCAAGTCTACCGGAGATGCCGCACGCCATGGACCAAAAGCAGGCGATTTGGATCAAAGATCCCTTGGCGATTCTCGCCGATGGAGCGGAGCGTGGCATCGTCGTCCAGAGCGGCAGGATCGTCGAACTGATACCGGCGGGGAGAGCGCCGAGCTTGATCGATGTCACGGTCTTTGAGGCCGGTGCGCATGTGGTGCTGCCCGGGTTGATCAACACCCATCATCATTTTTACCAGACGCTGACACGTGCGTTGCCGGCGGCACTCGATCGGGAGCTGTTTCCCTGGCTCCAGGCGCTCTATCCGGTATGGGCGAGGCTGTCGCCGGAATCGCTGGACCTCGGCGTGACCGTGGCGATGTCGGAGTTGCTATTGTCGGGCTGCACCACGACGACCGATCATCATTATGTCTTTCCTGCCGGACTTGAGGACGCCGTGGATATTGAAGTAGCGGTCGCAAAGCGCCTCGGAATGCGGGCATTGCTGACGCGCGGGTCCATGAACCGTTCGCAGCGCGACGGCGGCCTGCCGCCGGACAGCGTCGTGCAGGATGAAGACACCATCCTCGCCGACAGCGAGCGCGTCGTCGCGAAGCATCATCAGCGCGGCGAGGGCGCCATGGTGCAGATCGGGCTGGCGCCGTGCTCGCCGTTTTCAGTCACGACGTCGTTGATGCGCGCCACGGCAACGCTTGCGGGAAAGCTCGACGTTCGCCTGCATACCCATCTGGCGGAGACCGAAGACGAAAACAAATTCTGCGAACAGATGCATGGATGCCGGCCGTTGGATTATCTCGATCAATGCGGCTGGCTCAACGCGCGCACATGGCTGGCGCACGGCATTCACTTCAGACCCGAGGAAATGAAGAGGCTAGGCAAAGCCGGAGCTACCATCAGCCACTGCGCGTGTAGCAACCAGGTTCTGGCTTCCGGCTGCTGCCCGGTCTGCGACATGGAAGAGGCGGGGGTAGCGGTCGGGCTCGGCGTCGATGGTTCGGCATCGAATGACGGATCCAATCTGATGCAGGAGGTGCGGGCAGCGTTTCTGTTGCAGCGTTCGCGTTACGGCGTTGGCCGCGTCAGCCACAAGGACGCCTTGCGGTGGGCGACCAAGGGATCGGCGGCCTGCCTCGGCCGTCCGGAACTGGGTGAGATCTCCGCAGGGAAAGCCGCCGATCTTGCTTTGTTCAAGCTCGACGAATTGCGGTTCTCCGGCCACGGCGACCCCTTGGCAGCGCTGGTTCTGTGCGGCGCGCACCGCGCGGACCGGGTCATGGTCGGCGGCGAATGGATAGTCATGGATGGCGCGATCCCTGGTCTCGACCTGGACGATCTGATCCGGCGCCACAGCGTCGCCGCGCGTGCAATGCACGCGGGGTGATGAAGTCCTTTCGTTTGGCTCGAATGTAGCGCCGACCCGTGGTCAGGGCTCTCCGCTTGCGGGGAAAGCGGTACCAAGAACACTGGCGCTTATGAACTTACCGCGCTCCCCAATTCTTCGCGACAACGGGGAAGGCAGCACTTTGGTCCTTGCAGCTAAACATGAAAAGGTTCGGGCGTTGCCGCCCGAACCCGGTCGTCTCAGGAACGCCTTGGCCGTCAGTTGGGGATCGTGTCGTCGATGCCCTTGACGTAGAATTTCATGCCCAGGATCTGCGGATCGGCCAGATGGTCGCCTCCCTGGCACTCGACTTCCTTGCCGTCCTGGCCCATGACGGGACACTTGAACGGAACGAGCTTGCCATCAGTGATGGCGGCTTGGGTATCCATCGCCAGTTTCATCACGTCGTCGGGCATATTTGTGTAGGGCGCCATGACGACCAGATTCGATTTCAGGCCGCCCCAGGTGTCTGACGTCTCCCATTTGCCGTCGAGTTCGGCCTTGACGCGTTCGATGTAGTAGGGCGCCCAATTATCCATGATCGAGGTCAACTGCGCCTTCGGTCCGAACTTGATCATTTCGGAGTCTTGGCCGAACGCCAGTTTGCCGCGCTCGGATGCGATCTGCATCGCCGCCGGTGAATCGGTATGCTGCATGATCACGTCGGCACCCTGGTCGAGCAGCGCCTTGGCTGCGTCGGCTTCCTTGCCGGGATCGAACCAGGAGTTCGCCCAGATGATCTTGATTTTGATGTTCGGATTGATGCTCTGCGCGCCGAGCATCGTGGCGTTGATGCCGGAGATGACTTCCGGGATCGGGAACGAGCCGATATAGCCGATCACGCCGCTCTTCGACATCTTGGCCGCGATGACGCCCTGAATGTAACGGCCTTCATAGAACCGGCCGGAATAGGTCGACATGTTCTTGCCGCGCTTGTAGCCGGTGGCGTGTTCGAAATGGACGTTGGGATATTTCTTGGCCACCTTCAGCGTCGGTTCCATGTAGCCGAACGATGTCGTGAAGATCAGCTTGTTGCCGGCGCGAACCAACTGCTCGATCGAGCGTTCGGAATCCGGACCTTCGCTGACGTTCTCCAGATAAGTGGTCTCGATCTTGTCGCCGAATTCCTTGACCAGGGCCTGGCGCGCGAGTTCATGCTGGTAGGTCCAACCGAGGTCGCCGATCGGACCGAGGTAGATAAAGCCGACTTTCAGCTTTTCGGCGGCCGACGCGCCGAACATACTTGCTCCGGCGGTGAACATCACCGCCGCTGCCGCAACGAGAATCTTTCTCATAGTCTTCTCCTGACTGAAGGGGTGGACTGTCTGTCCCGTGCGCACGCGCCCCGTCGAGCGCACGTCGGGTATCTATCGGTCGGGCACGAACACCGTTCCCAGCGCCGCCGGCGCGGTCGAGCCTCCGGTTCTTGCGCGGGAAATCAGAACCAGCACGATGACGGTGGCGAGATACGGCAATGCCGACATGAACTGGGACGGAATACCGAGGCCGAGGCCCTGCGCGTGCAGTTGAAGGATGGTCACTGCG
>Ga0209006_10006643_pt1 | contig 10455 bp, 11 predicted proteins | sample JacPin_JW_Ref_O2_FD_188567 | JGI IMG/M metagenome (GOLD analysis project Ga0209006, IMG submission 188567) | Forest soil microbial communities from Algoma, Ontario, Canada - Jack Pine, Ontario site 1_JW_Ref_O2 (SPAdes) (version 2) | ecosystem: Environmental > Terrestrial > Soil > Boreal... | reverse complement strand
CAGCTATGTGTATACACACTTCACCAACCTGGCTAATGGCGATGTGGTCTACGACAACCACGAACTGATCTCGCGCTGGAACTACCAGTTGACCAAGGCCCTTTCCTTTAACTTTATTGGCGAGTACGTCTCCACCTTGCCGAATCCGCAGTACACCAGTCAGGCGAACTCCAAGACACTCTTTGCGGATGCATTACTCGGCTACCAGCCGCATCCGGGCACAGCGGTTTACTTCGGCTATATCGGAAACTTTGAAAACCTCGACCGGGCCCTCTGCACCAGGCAAGCAAATGGGGTCTGCAGCACGGATGATCCCATCTTGCCGCCTAGCTATTCCGCGCTTCTGAACACCAGCAAGACAATCTATGTAAAGGTCAGCTACCTGCTGCACTTTTGAACAAGCAGCACCTAGTCAGATAGCGAGCAGCTTCTCGCAGTAGCCTCGATGTGACGAACAACGGGCGCCAGCATAGGTATTGCGGCAGACGGTTTGGACGCTTCGGCTTAAACAGGCGCGGGATCGAGGCATTGAAGGGACGGGCGGAGCAACTCCCACACCATCAGAGCGCTACTGCAACTTCGCGGTGCACTTGGGACAACTTTCACAGCTTCCTGTCTTCCTCCGCCGACCTGTCCGGCATCCGGCGCCGAAACGTGCCACATTACGTTGGCGCGATTAAAAGAGGGAAGGGCGTGCTGACGCGCCGAGCAGGATGTTGCTAACGCTGAAGGTCGTGTGATTCCCCTCGTTGCCTCCCCAGGCAAAGATCAGGTAGACAACCGGGAGGCCGCCAGCGTGCACGGTCAGCCCCACGGAATAGCTACGACGGAGGTTGCTGAAGTCGATGTCACTGCGAGTCAACGGAGACTTGGCGGCGTCGACCGAGAAGTATGCGCCCAGAGGAATTTTTGGAAGTGCGTGTTCCACCGTCCCGCGGAGAAGCACGAGGTTCGGAGCGCGGAAGCGATAGTCGGGGTAGCTAGGCAGAATGGGCTCGCCGTTAATATTCGAGCCGCCTGTGGTTGGGTCGAAATAAAACGGGACAACGTTGCCCGCTCTCGCTGCGGAGCCAGTCAGGAGAATGCGAAGGCTGACGGAGCCCTCGTTGTTAATCGTGCTGGAGATGTGAGGGCACCCCGTGCTCGAGCTTCCGGCGCACGAGTCGGGGCCATTATGCGGGTCGCTGGCAGTGAGATAGACCTTGCGTGCCAGTGGGAACTCATGACCGATGTCGGTCGTCCAGCGAAGGAAACTGTAGGGAGTGCTGCTCAGGCCGACGAAATCCTGGATATTGGCGAGGTAGTGCAGACGGAGCCGCCCGGCGAAGAGGCTGGGCTGGACCTGGATTCCGCCGCCCGGCTGAAGAAATGAGGTGGGGCGGGTCAGGCCGGGTGCCGTCGCCTCGGTGTAGACCTGGCCAATGGACGGGACGCTCTGGTTGAAATTGCCGCGGATCTGCGGGACTCGACCGTTGAACTCGAGAGTGAAGGAGATGCCGTCTCGATTCAGCGGGAGGATGGCACTCGCCCCGGCGATGGTTTCGGTCAGGCCAAAGGCAGACTGGCCCCCGGGCGAAGTGTTGGAGCCGAGACCGTAAAAGTAGAGAAGGTTCAGCGAAGTGGCTTCCGCATAAATATTAAATACCGGCGCAATCTGGACGGCAGGTGTCGGTTGCTTGCCTGTTGGCGTGCCCATGACCACGCCGATAACCTCATGCGACTGCGGCAGTTGGTAGCTGGTGAGATAAGAACCAGCGCGCCACGAGCCGTTGGGGGTTGCCACGGCGTCGGTGTTGGAAACAAGCCGCCATTCGTTCTTGAAATCCTTGTGCTCAACCAACGCGAGACCGGTCGCAAAACCGTTTTGCGGAGCGAGGCTGCCGAGCGCGATGTGCAGCGGTTGCCCGAGTATCAGGGTTTGGCCGATGCCGCTCAAGTGTCCCAGTGTGAAGGTTGAACAGGGCGTGGTGAGCTGCTGCCTGCAGGGATGAAGCTCCAGCCACTCGCGGCAGAATTCGGCTTGGACGCGGCCCTCGTCGCCCGGCTTGTGACCGATCTGATCGCAGCTCTCCGCCAGCGCAACATGTGCAATGAGGATTGCGGCCACGAGTGCGAGCGCGCGCTGCTTCATTGGTTTCCCGGCGTCTTTCGCGCGGTCCGCCGCTTCACCACAGCTTTCTTTGCAGCTGACTTTTTCGGTGGAGCGGGGGTTCTCGCGGCAGTGGCGGCGGCCAAGCCCGGAACTGTCTTGCGTCGCTCCCTTCGAGGCTTGGGAACGGAGACGGCCGCGACCTCAGCAGGCTGCGGGGACACCGTGCCTCGAAGAGCCTTGGTGACAGCAGCGATGTACCGAGCGGCGCCACCTTCGGTGTAGATGTCGCGGGAGAGGGCGGCAGGGATTTCCAAAGTCCCACGCTTCTGCGCGACGTGCTGAAAGTGCTTCAGCTGGCTTAACAGTAAATCGGAGACGCGGCGGTTTTCGTTGTACGCAGAGCGGGGCGGCGCGGGAACAAGGATAGGATCCACGGTACTATCTCCTGCTACGGGTTTTGCGGCTGTATGACGAAGGTGGGACACTCACCGTCGGCGCGCATCGATGTGAGCGTGAGATTGCCGAGAAACGTATTGGCATTTAGTTCGCGTTGCGAACGCGGAACATCGGGGAGCTGAAAGAACTCGGTGACTGTGGCCGGGATACAGGCGTGTTCGAACGTCTCGTTGATGACCGAGCCTGCGGGAACCCAGGGGGAGATCAGGATAGCGGGAACTCGGATGCCGAGGCGATCGAATGAAAATGAGTCGAGTGTTCCCGTATCGGAGGGCTGGGCGATGAAAGGTGTGTCTGGCGCGCAGGCGGGAGGTGGAACGTGATCGTAGATACCGCCGTGTTCGTCATAAACCAGAAGCAGCGCGGTGTTGGGCCAGAGATTCGGATTGGAACGGATGGCGTTGTAAACCTGGGCGATGAACTGCTCACCCGCGCGGACATCGTGATCCGGATGCTGGTCGCTGGCGATGGCCTCGCCGCCGTCGGGTGCGGGATGGTCGGTATAGTTGGGTTCGATGAAGCAGTAGTCCGGGAGCGCGTTCTGGCTGCAGGCGGTGAGGAAGTCGGGAAAGGTGCCGAAGATAGCAGGCTGGTTTTGCAGCAGGTTGACTACCTCCATGGTGGAGCTGGCCTCGTCATAGTAAAAGAGCTTGCAAGTGTGGCCCGCGCTCAGCAAGCGTGTGTAAATGGCCTGGAAGGCCTTGCCCTCGTAGAAGAGATCCATGCTGACCTGGCCGAAAGACGTGCCGTAGTGGGCGAACGCACGGTTGCATATCGTGGGACCAGGGATCGAGGCAAACCAACGATTGAAGACAGCATACTGCGTGGCCAGCGTGGTGAGAACGGGCAGCTTGTCTGGCGCGAAGTAGTAGAGGATGTCGTGCGAGTGCGCGGTGTTCTGCTGCTGATTAAAGTAGCTGGCGATAAAGCCCTGCATGGTTGCGGGCAGAGGCGGACCGTGTTGGGTGCTATTGAAGATTTGAAGATTTACGGCCGCAAAGTGGTGGTTGGGGTCGGGATCGAGTTGGCTCTGGTACTCGGCCAAGGGTTGAACGAGAACCTGCGCTCCGCTGGTATCGGGGTTTGACTCGTTGCCGGTGAGCCCGTCTATGTTCGGATGATTCGCCTTAAGTGCGCCGAGCATGTGATCGAAGGAACGATTCTCCATCATCAGAACCACGACGTGCCGAAGAGATTGAATTCCGGGCAGAGTTCTGTCAAGGGCCATCAAATCCTCTGAGTGTCTGGGGAACGGGGCACTCAACGGTATAGTGCATCTGACACCTCCTCCGTTTCATAATTAGCCATGCCGCGTACTAACGACGGCGATGTTACGGAGGTCAGCTTCAATCCCTTCGGCCGTCCCCTGCGCCAACCCTAAACTTTCTAGAGCACGAGGATGCTCCGGTCGAAGTGACTCCGATCCTTTAATCTCCCGCCAAGGCTGCTTGCTGGGCGTTACCGAACATCTGGGCTTCCGCCTGGCGCCGGCGCAACAATCCAAACACCACCATGCCCTGAACGTGGTCCCAACGTAGAAACTCATTCGCCGCTTCAGCAAAGTCGCCCGCGTTTACCGCGCGCAGCAGGGTAGAGTTGGCCAGGCACGCGCAGCCCAGGTTAAATGTGAAATCCACCAAGGCATCAAACTGGCACTGCACAATGGCGCCCGTGACCAATCTGTTTACGCATGTCACCGCGCCTGCGATATCGCTTAGCAAAAAGGTATCCGCCTGGTCTTGCGTGATCGTCAATCCAGCGTAGACCCCGGGACCGGTATGCCCGTAGCCCACAGTCCATACGCCTCCCTGATCGGCGTATGCCGATAGGCGGCAGCCCTCAAAGTTTTTGGTCAACGTCAGACCAGCATCGCTATATGCAAACATTTGCTTCCTCCGTTATTCGTGTAGTGTTAGCGCCTCATTTATTTTCCCCGGGCTTGATGGTTGAGCGGATCACCATGAATCGATTCAACGTATCAAACCAGAACGGGGCCCCCAGCGTCATCGCGATCGCCGTAAGAAACCAGCCCGTGATCATAAAACATACGTCCCAGCAGGAGGGCGCTCCTTTCACCTGGCTCCAGCCAATAGGCAGCGCCAGCGACTGCAGCACCTCCAGGGTGTGCTGTGCATCAGCACTTGGCTTTGCATCCTTGTCGGAATTTGCCGCGGCATATTTCTCCGCGGCAGCCACAGCATAGGAGCGCAGCGCGGGATTGGCCCACAAATTCCTGCCAATCATGATCGAGTCCACGTTGAGGCTGATCGCGATGCTCAGGCCGATAAGGAAAAGTACGATCTGCGTCTTGCGCTTGTACCAACCTGCCACCCGCTCCATGCCGTCGTCGTACCAGGTCTCGAATGCCTGTCGCGTTCTGCCGATATCTCCCCCGGCTTGGCCTACCAGGGTTAGAATGGCTTGCTTTCCCTTGCTGTCGGGCAGCTCCTGCACCTTCGCTAGCATGCTTGATAGTGCTGCCGCTGCAGCTGTGTCCGCGCTTCCTCCAAATAGCACGTCAGAGAGAGCGCTCGAGAAAATGTGGGCGGGTATATACGATGGCAGGTTCGACCCCACTTTGCTGTACCAAGGCTGCTCGGTCGCTGTACTCCGGTAGAGACTCTGCACCAGGCCGTGATCGTATATGGACTGAGCCAGCGTCACCCCCGGAGCCTTGAATCCGTCGGTAAACAGGCTCTTGATTCCCTTCTCAAGATTCTTCGCGCGCGAGCCCAGAATCCCCGCGACCGCCTCATTGATCGCAGTGCAAAACAAACTCAAGATCAGGTAAACAAAGGCCATGCCAATGGCCACTTCGAGAGTCGTGGAATTCAACATTGCAAATCATCTCCATTCCATCTAATAGAGGGATCTTGATGTCCTTTGGTTGAGCGGCAGTGAACGTCCAACTTACAAATGCGCAACGGAAAAGGTCCCGCACTCCGACAGAAAAAACAATGCCGCGGCCCCTTCCCTCGGCTTACGATTCACATTCCACGCATAGCCTAACGTGGGTGTGGACCTCCGGCGGGGACAAACCGAACTTACCCGAATTCAACGCTCACACTAAGTTAGTACGCGTCCCGTCTGCCCCTCCCCCCGCACCCTGAAGCTCCACGGTAGACTATTAATGGGTAGCTTCGGTCGCTAGCAACAATAGAAATGTCACAGCGGCAAGAATCGTACCCGATACCCCTCCTACCATCTCTAGCGTAGGATGGCCGATCAACCGCCAGCCTACGATCTGCTGCAGACCCCACAAAAAGAGGCCCACCGAGAAAAGGCCGGCCCAAATGAACAAGCAGAGCTCGAGGTTCCACAATGGGGGGAGGGGCAGTCCTTTGTGGAGATGTAGAAGATACTGAATTGCAAAGATGATGAATGCGCTCGAAACGCACGATGAGAGCAAGGCAAACACCACGGATGCCTTTCTAGTTCCTTCTTCCTGCGCCATGGAATCTACCCTTCTTTCCAAGAGGAGAGGTGGCACCGAAAACCCATGAGACTGCAAATGTAGGGTGCAGACGAAGGGTCGACGCACCCGTCTTATCAGCTTGACTCTAATAACGACAATCTGATCGAAAATCCTGCAAGCCCGTTAAAGATGGCGGCCGGGATTTCCGCTCTTCTGTTGGCCCTTCACCTGGGGTAGCTCCGAGACCATGGTGGTTTTGGGGCTAAACCAACTCTTCCGAAACTCACCTTATTTGGGAGGTGCCGGGGATTGTTTTCAGTAGTAGCCAAGTATGGAAAACAGTCTTTTTGGGTCTGCCAATTGAAAGTATGGCGTTGGTATACAGCGTTCGCAGATTTCGAAGGCAGTCGAGTACGCTGGCGTAATCAGTAGTTTCTGTCGGTATGGAATCAAGCCTCGTAGCAAATCGTGAGCCTCTCGAAAGCTAGCCGGATGATTCTCCCGCCGGTGATATGGCCAGACCTTTTCCATGCGTTCTAAATCTGCCAATTTACTTAACCGGAAAAAGTCTCGCGCATGTTTAGGAGGTACTGTCTCTCCATGGGCTAAATTCAAGGTCATCCTTGCCATTCTGGCCAAGAGATCTTCCACAGAGACAATCTGCGTTTCCCACCCCGAGAGAGATAAAGTATCCGCGCGCCCGGATGCCACGCCTCCATCGTTAAAAACATCGATGCGTACCGCTTCATCGACATCGATGGCCTGCAACATGGTCTTACCAGGCGGATCAAAGGGATGCACGTGACGAAACAGAAAAGTTTTGTGCAAATCTTCCGGGAGGCAGTCGAAGGATGGCGCTAGGAAATCGATATCATTGAGGGGGCGGCGAACGGGCTCAGCGCCGCGCCTGACGTGATGAATCTCAACAGCAAGGCCACCTGTCAACACCCATGACCGGGGGTCATGACGAGCAAGCTTCTGAATGACACGTTGAGCCCTGTCTTGGTCGTTGCTTGAAAGAAAACGCTCTAGCATCGGTCTGTTACTTAATGTTGCAAAATTTAAGCTCCTTGAGACTTCTGGTGAAAGGAAGGCTGGTTCAACCTGGCTCGTCGGCCATCCGGTCAATGGGGTTTGTCTGTCCAGCTTTCGACAGCCTCCAACACAAACAGGGCAGCTAGTTTATCGGTTGAGTTCAGCAAGACCAGTGCTCGGCATGAATCTCAGCGGCCGCTGCAATCACCCGTTGGGTGCCGAGCTCACGAGCCTTGAACCGGACTACGAACGTTTTCTCAGTCATGGCGTAGGTACCTAACAGGCTCGCCAACCGATCGCTCGTCGTTGTGTCCCTTGCGACGATTCTTCCGGGACCAGAATCCCTTTAGCGTTTCGTATGTCCAGAGAAGCTCTCGCGTGGCGATGATCTCTAAATCAGTCTTGATCGCACTCTCAGACGCATCGCTAAGGTTTTTCCTCCAGTCAACCAGGGCCAGGAGTTTCCAACGCTCGTTCTCAAAATCCTCTTCCAGGTCAAAGGTCATCGCTATCTCTGGACTCTCCTCTCACAGACACACTCCGCAAAAGCTGCAAGCGAGCCGATGGGCCAGCGGCGTGGTTTGCATGCGTGAGAAACTTGATAAGCAGGCTACTTCTCGCGGACGTCGCCGTATGGTCAAAATTGATCACTCTGGGGGTAATTCAGCCGCTTTTCCTTTGGCGGTCGCGATGCTCAGCCCTTCCGGGACCTATCGTCGTGGGATGCAGGCGAACTGGGGCCGTGGCGTCGACCATTTTCCCTACCTCCAGGATAAGCTCGGCCGGCGGCACGGGTTTCAACAACAAATGAAATTCGTGACCCCGAGCGCGGGCGTCTTCTATTAAACCCAGGGTGGCTGGGTGCCTCGAAAAGAGCAGGATCTTGCACTTAGGGTATTGCGCACGCATCTTCATCGCTAAATCAATCCCGGAAATACCCGGCATCGTAACATCCGATACGAGTAAATCCGGAGCTTTCGACCGGGCGGCGGCCAGGGCCTCCAGTGGACTGGTAAAGAACCTGGCGGAGAACCCGTTCATCTGCAATATGGCGGCGAGAGTAGATGCGATGACAGGTTCATCATCCACGACGAAAATCTGTGTGGCTGGATCGGACAACACATAAGTCCTCTTCCGAATGTTTTTTCGTGAATTGCGAAAGCGCTGCAGGCGGCAGGGGAACACGCGCGGGCGTTTTGAGTGGCCTCGGAACCGCTTTGCATCGGGGGGTATGTAAGACATTATGTTCCTCGACCGGGTCGGCTTACTGGTCAAATTTGCTCACATGAGGCGCCAGGCCAGCACGATCAGGGCAATTTGCTTTGATCCCTATCAATCTTCAAATCCTGGCATTGTGAGCAATTGGGAGCATACCCAGCGGCCGATCGGTGTTTATATCTCGAGAATGGTAAAGAAGAGCAAGCCCTCAATGACAGCGGGACGGGCAACCGTTGCCAGCATTCATAAGGAGATGCAGAAGCCAAGATTGACGGCGTCAGTTCGCAGTGCAGAGAGAGATCAGGCCGCGCCGGTTGCGAAGCAACCACGCACCGGTTCTGGGAAAGCGCAAGTTTCTCAATCCGGGGCGCAAAGAGCAAAAGCTCTGTAGAAGAAGCAGAGTGTTGGCCAGCGATATCGTCACCGTTCCTCTTGTGCACCGTCGCGAAAGGGTGCCCACGAGTCATGCGAAAGGCTTCAGTCGTGGAGTATCACATTTAGCAGCGTTTTATGAACCCGGATGCGGCCGTTGTATTCAATAAAGCCGAGCTTACGAAAGCGATTCATAAAGAAACTAACGCGGGACCGGGTGGTGCCGATCATTTCCGCAAGAGTTTCCTGTGTGATCTCCGGAATCAGTGATTCCGGTTCACCCGGCCTGCCAAACTCCGCCAGCAACAAGAGAACCCGCGCCAAACGCTTTTCGCTGGAGTTGAAAAGCTGATCGATAAGATCGGCCTGGGTTCGCATGCTGCGGACCAGCAGAAATTTCAGGAACAGATCGGAGAAGGCCGACTCCTCGTGCATGACGCGGACCATTTCCTCTCGCTGGATTTCCAGTACTTTACAAGCGGTGATGGCCGTGGCAGTTGTCATGTGCAGCCCACCCACGGTCGCCAGCGACTCCTCTCCAATGAAGTCGCCCGTAGTGAGAAGCGTGATGGTGGCTTCTTTGCCATTATTAGAAACAACCGTCAGCTTTGCGCGGCCGCGTTGAAGATAGAAGAGAGATTCAGCGGGATCACCTTGTGTGAAAAAGGCCTGCTTTGGTTTCAATTGGACGATTCTTCTGCCCAGGCCGGCTTCAGCGAGAAATGCGGGAGCGTCGAATGCAGGTTTCTTAAGCTCGGCCATCTCGATCGTCCCTTCCAAAAGGAAGCTACGCCGATGCGCAACTCCTAAGACCGTGCCAGGGGTGTTGATTTAGTAAACAGCGAGGGCTATGTTCCTATTGTAGGCCAGGCGCCGTTGCGGCGGCTTTGCTTTGAGATCGAGGGAAGTTCAGAATTTTATCTGCCTGGAGGCCAGCCGAACCTACTAAATTCCTGGTGGCAGGGCGAGCAAACTACCGAAAGACCCTGTTTTGCGGGAGATGCAGTGCGATCGTTGGAAGCTTACTCAGTTGGCAGTGGCAAATCCAACGTGTACGGAACGTTGACCCACCCGGTTGTGGAAACCTCAGCGTTCCGTGTCACCCTGTTTCGGTCGATTTAACGGTGGCCCTCGCCGTGACTTACTCTCTGGGCTCCGGCGCTATGTTCACCGGCTCCGTCGTGTCCCGCATTGCCTACGTGGCCATGGCTATCCCGTGCTTCGTTCGCGTGGAAGTGATTGAACGCCTGCTCCCCGCGCGTGGGCATCGGTCCGGCGTAACCATGTCGAGGATCATAGCGATTATCCACGTGCCCATAAAAGCCGCGAGAACCGTGATACCAGGGGCCCGTTCCGATGAACACCCCGCGACTGAACCAATCTGGCCCATAGTAGCCGTAGGGAGAACAACTATACGGAGCATAGTCGTAGTACCCGTAAGGACACACAGGCGCGGCTCCAATGCTAATGGAAACCTGGGCCGGTGCTGCCGTTGCGCCGCTGAACAACGCAACCATGAAAGCCGATAGAACAAAGATATCGAGATATTTCCGGTGAGCCATAGTTCCTCCTTGGCGGTTCGTCCTGCGGCACTGATTGCTTCAGACCAGCGTTTTCAGCCCCCGGTAGCCCGTTGTCTGACCGGGGGCTGCTCCAACTACATACCCATAGTTGCGCCTGGGTATGCCCGAAGCTCATCGATAAAACCTTTAGCAGAAGATGGAACCGGTATATGGCCGTCCAATATCTCTTGACTGGTCACATTGGCTCCATACTGGGCCTGATCCCCGCTCTTGTCTGCCTGAACCAAAGCACCATCCAGGCTGATCCCGGCAAAAATACCCTTACTGCGCGAATAGGAGAGTAT
>Ga0209006_10006642_pt1 | contig 10456 bp, 10 predicted proteins | sample JacPin_JW_Ref_O2_FD_188567 | JGI IMG/M metagenome (GOLD analysis project Ga0209006, IMG submission 188567) | Forest soil microbial communities from Algoma, Ontario, Canada - Jack Pine, Ontario site 1_JW_Ref_O2 (SPAdes) (version 2) | ecosystem: Environmental > Terrestrial > Soil > Boreal... | reverse complement strand
GCCGCAGCCGCGACCAGCCACAGGGCATTAACGGGTTCCCCGCGCCGCAGGGCCACGACGGCAATGGCCAGCGCGCCAAGGCAGCCGACGGCCAGCCAAAATAAGATCGATAAAGTTTTGTGCATTCCGTCGAGCATTGTGTCCGAAACTTGAGATTCGCGCAATTGAATAGTTATTCATTTCGTGGTGCTGTGAAGGCTGGTTCGGGGCGTTCCGCGGTTTCCAGCGTCGCGGGTTTTGGTGATAATCTAACTCTTCCGAACGAGCGTCGACCCGCGTTCGGGGCCGCCCCTGCCGTCGGCTCCGGCGCTGGAGGTGCATCTCAGGAAGCGTCTCAGGAAACATCTCAGGAAACCCAGTTCATCCTGCTCAGGAGCGAGATATGAAGATTGGCATGCTAACCGGCGGAGGCGATTGTCCTGGACTCAACGCGGTCATTCGCGCTGTCGTGCGCAAGGGCGTGTTTCATTATCAGGATCAATTCGTCGGCTTTCTGGAGGGATGGCGCGGGCTGACGGACGATCAGAGCATGGAACTCGACCTCGATGCCGTGGGCGGCATTCTGCCCCGCGGAGGGACGATTCTGCGGACCTCACGGACGAATCCTTCCAAACGTCCTGATGGAATCGACCGGTGCCTGGCGACTTTGCAGAAGCACAAGATCGAAGCCCTGATTGCCATCGGGGGCGACGACACGCTTTCCGTGGCGCAGAAACTGCATGAAAAGTCCGTCAATGTTGTGGGAGTGCCGAAGACCATCGACAATGATCTGAGCGGAACGGATTTTACCTTCGGCTTCGATACGGCGTGCAACGTGGTTTGCGAGGCCATTGATCGCCTGCACACTACCGCCGAAGCGCACAATCGCGTGATTGTGGTCGAGGTGATGGGGCGCGACGCGGGGTGGATTGCGCTCTACAGCGGAATTGCCGGGGGCGCCGACGTCATTCTGATTCCTGAGCGGCCATTTGATATCGAGAAAGTGGCCGAGTCGTTGCGCCAGCGGCATGAACGCGGACGGTATTTCTCCATCGTAGTGGTTGCAGAGGGAGCGAAATTTGCCGCCGACACCAACGCAGGACACGGGGCGCCAGTTCTTCAAGACATGGGCAAGGACGAGTTTGGCCACGCCAAGCTGGGGGGAATTGCAAATATTCTGGCGCGCGAAATCGAAAAGCGTACCGGATACGAAACGCGTGCGACCGTCCTCGGACACATTCAGCGCGGCGGCTCACCCAGCGCATTCGACCGGGTTCTGGCGACCCGCTACGGCTTGGGCGCAATCGATATGGTACATCGCGGCGAATTCGGCCAGATGGCCGCGCTGCGCTCCAACCGCATCATCTCGATTCCGCTGAAAGAAGCCATCGCCCGTAACCGGATCGTGGATAACGAGATGATCGATACCGTCGAGGGTTTGTTCGAAGGCGCGGCTGCAGATCGGGAAGCCGCGGGAAGATAGACACGTCCACCTCTGAAATACAATTAGATGAGACCTCGACTCTGGCTCTTGTTGGGTCTGCTGGTAGGCGCGACCACGTTGCTCTACGTTAGTCGAATTCTTGGACCATGGGAAGATTACGTCGATGTAGAACACGGAACTCTGAAAGCTCGCTTGGGAGATCTGTATTCTCCATGGTTTGGATCGCGTGCGCTACTGTTGTACGGACAGAACCCTTACGGAACACAAGTCACCCGCGAAATTCAGATGGAGTTTTACGGGCGAGTGATCGAGCAGTCTTATGACCAATCTGAAAATATCGTTGACGAACAGCGTTTTGCCTACCCGGTTTACGCGGTTTTCTTTCTAACCCCAGTCGTCCGACTAGAATTTCAACAAGCACAGCGGTGGACGGCACTCGCGTTGGGCCTCTTGACGGCGGTCGCCGTGCTTCTGTGGCTTGGGGTGGTACGCTGGCGTCTTACCGCAACAGCCGCCGCGGCGCTCATCCTTTTCATTCTGAGCAGTCCCCAAATCGTGCAGGGCCTGCGCCTTCGTCAGCTCGGCTTGGTGGTCGGCTTCTTGATTGCTCTGGCCGCCTGGTGCATCGGCAGGAACTACTTGTCGAGCGCGGGCTTGCTTCTGGCTCTCTCCACGATCAAACCGCAAATGGTAGTTTTGCCCATCGCTTGTTTGCTAATTTGGACACTGGGGCGTTGGCGTGAACGGTGGCAGTTGTTTGCGAGCTTTCTTGGAGGCACGCTGTTACTGGTACTGCTGGGTGAGTTGGCTCTGCCGGGGTGGGTGTCATATTTTGCCGCCGGGGCGCGAGCATACTGGAGCTATGGGCCGACCAAGTCACTGCTGCGAGTACTACTGGGACCTGTACCCGCTGGGATCCTCTCAGCCCTTCTGATTTGCGCGTTGCTGGCAATGGCGTGGCATCATCGCAAGTCTCCCAGGAATTCGAAGGAATTTGCCGATATCCTGGCCGCCTGCTTTTTGACGGAAGCGATAGCCTTGCCGTTAATCTCCCCCTTCAATCAGGTTTTGTTACTCCTTCCGGTTCTGATGATTCTGAAGGACTGGCAGAAGATTCCTCTGTTTCTGGGGGCTGCGTTGGTTTTCTGCTTTAGCTGGCCACCGATTGCTTGTCTGATCGTGTTGTTGCTTTCGAAGAATATCCACTCCACTAGCCCGGTTCCGTTGTTGCCATCTTTCCTTGCGATATTTGTTCCATTTCTGCTCGCACCTGTAATGGCATCGCATCGGTGGACCAGGCCCTGAAAAAACTATCCGCTATCATGGCGTGCACATGGCGATAGATATGTCTTATTCCTGGCTGACGGCGAAACGCTTGCGCGCCCACGGCATTATTTTGGCGCTTTGCCTGTGGTCGGTCTATGTCTGGAATATTAGCGCTCCAGGTCTGAAAGATCGCAGCGGGATAATCAAGGGCGCCGACTTCATTCATTTATATGCGCTGGGATCGGTAGCATTGCAGCATCGGGCGTGCGATCTGTACGCCGCCGACGCGCAGGCACAACTCACGGCGGGGCGCGTTCCTTCCGCCGCTGGAGTTCGCTATATACCGCTGTATCCGCCGCAGGTCTCCGTCTTCCTCGCGCCACTGGCAAGTCTTCCATATAGCACGGCCCTCATCATCTGGTTGATCCTGAGTTCGCTGGTGTACGGGTTCTGCTGTTACGCGCTGTGGCGAGCGTGCCCGAACCTGCGAGATCACGGTCGGACCGTCCTACTTATCGCTCTCGCGTTTCCGGGCTTTTTTCACCTGATCGTTTGGGGACAAACATCGGCGATTGCGCTGGCATGCTTCACTGCGGCATTCTTTTTCTTGCGAGATAAACGTCCGTTTCTTGCGGGGCTGGCTCTCGGATGCCTGATCTTCAAACCGCAACTGGGAATCGCGGCTGCCTTTGTATTCGTCTCCACGCGGGCGTGGCGAGTGATCGCCGGAGCCGTTCTCTCTGCGGCCGTTCAATTCGCTGTGGCAACTCTTTATTACGGGGTCGAATCTTTAGGCGCATGGATTCATGTGATGTGGAACGTAGCTTATAGCATCCCTATGCTTGAGCCGCGGCTTTATCAGACTCACTCCCTGCGAACGTTCTGGACGATGCTCGTGCCTATGGGCGGCGTAGCGTTCGTTCTTTACTTGCTCAGCGGGATATTGATGCTCGGACTGACAATCGCAGTCTGGCTGCGCAAGGTGACGATGCCGCTGGGTCTGCGTTATTCTTCGTTATTGCTGGCCAGCGTGCTGCTGGCGCCGCACTTGATCGTCTACGATCTGGCGATTCTTGCCCCCGCTTTTCTATTGCTGGCAGACTGGCTTCTTTCTCATCAACCTGGCGCGGCTCCTAGGCTGAAGATTGTGCTTTATCTTGCATATTTGTCGCCACTCGTCGGGCCGCTCACCCGCTGGACGCATGTGCAGATTTCGGTCGTACTGATGTGTGTTCTGGTTTGGCTGATCTGGCGCGTAGGCCGCGTTGCAACTGTAGCGAACTGAAGCCCTTACTTTTTCTTACGATCCGAAGAGGAATTTGAGAGCTTCTGGGAATCTTTGCGCCCACGCGGATTCATGATGTACCGCGCCTTCCGCGATCACCAGCCGCAGCCTCTTTTCGTTAACTCCGGAGCGGCGAATGATTCCCGCAAGTTCGCGCACGTCGTCCACCATGCTCTGATCGCGATCGGGGCGGCCCGCTTCGGACGTCCCCGAAGCAAGAAATATGCGTTCCGGCCAACTCGCGGTTTCGCGGCTCTCGCGAATTAATTGCCGGTTTGAAGCCCACAGCGCGGGGCTTTCCAACAACAACCGTCCGATCAATCCCGGCCGCACCATTGCCGTGTAGAGTGCGATTAAAGCGCCCAAGGACGAACCGCCGAGTCCCGTATTTTCCGGCCCGGTCGCCACACGGTAGTTCCGGGCCACGAATGGCATGACTTCCTTCATCAGAAAGTTCGGATACTTCCTGCCCTGGACGCGCAGCATCATGGGCTGCAACGAGCGGTGCGGCATGTATTCGCGAAAACGCTCTTTGCCCGCATTGTCGATGCCCACCACGATCATGGGTGCAATCGCGCCTTCGCGGATCAGGCGGTCCGCGGTTTCATCCGCCTGCCATTCCACGCCGGTAAAGGAAGTTGAAGACTCAAACAGATTCTGCCCGTCGTTCAAATGCAGCACCGGATAACGACGGTCGGCGTTGGCCGGCTCTTCGTAGCCGGGAGGCAGCCAGACGCGGAGAAAGCGGGAATTGCGAAAGATGCGGCTGCGGAACGGATGTATCCGGAGATCGCCGGTCGCTTGGGTCGCGCGGATCACGTCCTCGGGCGATTCGCCTTGATTATTCTGAGCGGAGATTTCTTGCATCTGAAAGTTATTTATACGGAACCCGGAATCACCCTGCCTTGTTCATTCGAGTATTTATCAACGCCGCGAGTATGGTGACCAGAACAATTAGCGCCAGAGAACTCAGGCATAAGACACACCACGTCGAGAGTACATATCCTTCGATGTAAGACAGGTACAACGCAAACGCAAGGCCTACGCAGGCCATAATCAGGAGCCGCAGCGGCGTTTCTTTCCGGCCGCGATAAAACGTCGAGAAAAGAAACAGCGCCGCGTAGCCTGCCACGCCGATCCCTGCCACCGGAATGCCCGCGATGCTCGAATATTCGCTGCGGTTCACGATGTCACAATTGAACTGCTCGCCGAACTCACAGAAGCGGGTCGCCGAACGAGCGTAGTGCCGTTGCAATGAAACTGCGGAGACGGCAATTCCCGCGAAAGACAAAAACGCAATCGCTAGCATTAGATTCCGGGTTAAGGAATTCGCGAAGGAACTCGTTTCAGCGTTCACTGAAGACTGCACCCGGTTTTATCGCGCAATTCCTCCAGCGACAGCACACCTTCCTTGGGCGGATTGTTGCCGAATTGCCAACTGGGAAACAACTTCACCCCCGCTGCCTTGCACGCATCGGTAAGCTGGTGCGGCGAGCCCTGGATGGCGCACTCCTCATAAGGAATGAAGCGGAAAGAAGCGCCGAACATTTCCTTCTGGTCGGCGCAGTGCGGACACCAGTAAAGACCGTACATTCGCGCCTGTTTCGAGGCGATGCACTTCGCGAAGGCGTCGTAGCGGTGATTCTTGCGGTACCAACCGGCGTAATAGGCGCCCGCGAACAGAACGACGATGACGACTCCCCAAACGAACACCGAGGAAGACTTCGCCTCTTGTGTGCCGTCGCGTTGCTGCTGCCGTTTTCGCCGCTCTTCAGACATAAGACTCGCTATTTCTTATATCACGGCTTTCACGCGACTACATTCAATGCGCTTGGAAGAACGTCGAGTTCTTGGCAATGCAGCGTCATAACTTCGCCGTCGATCATCACGTCGACCGGCCCGTCGAGATCGAAACACACTCGTCGTACTGCTTTTCGTTCCGCCATTGGGTGCTCAATGTGGCTGCCATCGTAGAGACCGGGCAGGTTGCGGATCAGGCCCAGGCGACCGATCGGGCCCCAGCGCACATATTCGATCGATCCACTATTTACCTCGGCGCGGGGAGCGATCATCATTGTCCCACCCGTGAATTTGCTGTTGTTGAAGGTCAGAAACAGGCAGGGACGGCGGTCAAATTCCGTTTGATCGTCGACTTGGACGGGGAAAGGCCGACGATTGAAAGCAGCCAGAGTGAGAAAAATCGAAAGAAAATATCCGGCTTCGCCCCACCCGCTGAAGCTTCGTGCGCGCAGCGTCGCCACATCGGCGGAAAACCCAACGCTCAACAAATTAATGTAATAGACCACGCCGGTGCGGTGCCGCAAACGCAGAACATCGGAGGCTTGGGTACGTTGGTCAAGCAGCGACTCGATCGCGTGCTCTACGCCGCGGTCGCTGAAATCGCGTAAGAAAGAATTGCCGGTGCCTAACGGCAGAAATCCCAACCGGGGAATCTCGCCTTCAAGGGCCTCGGGATATAGGCCGTTGACAATTTCATAGGAGGTGCCGTCGCCGCCCACGGCGATAAAGTTGCGGACACCACGGCGGTACGCATCGCGCGCAACCCGGGTTGCATCGCCGGGCGCGCCGGTCTCAGCGACTTCGATTTCCACCCCCACGGCACGCAGCCGCTGCAACGCAGGATCGAGTAATTTGCGACTCTTTCCGCCGCCCGCCGCCGGATTCACAATGGCCAGGTAGGATCGCTTCACGCACGGCCGCGGGATCAATGAGCGGCAATTCCCTTTCTCGCAGGTACACTCGCAGTCTAAAAACTCTTCGCCGTATCGTGCGCCGCAGTCTTCGCAATCTCTTCGGCCAGGGCCTGGCGCTTGATTTTCATCGACGCGGTGCGGGAAAAATCTTTGTCCCAGATCATGTACCGGTTCACGCGTTTGAAGTCGGGCAACCGCCGATTGCGAGCGGACAAAGTTTCCTGGAGCGCCGCGTCGAATTGTTGGTTCTGCTCCAAGCGCAGAACGATCATCAGCGATTCCTTCCCCAGTTCGTTACGCGGCCAGATATAGTTTTCCGCAAAGACGCAGTATTCTTTCACGGGCAGTCCATCAAAGGCGGATTCAATGTCTTCGGGATAAATATTCTTGCCGCCTTCGGTGACGATCATATTCTTCTTGCGCCCGAGAAGTTGCAAGTGTCCGTTGCCATCGAAGCGGCCCAAATCGTCGGTCAGGAGCCAACCATCGATGATTGTCTCCACGGTCAACTCCGGATCGTCAAGATAGTGCGACATCAGCGTCTTGCTGCGCGCGGCGACCTCGCCTACACCCTCGGAATCCGGATTCAAAATGCGCAGCTCAACTCCCGGCAGTGGCTTGCCCACGGTATCGGCGCGAAACGGCTTGAGATCGTTCAACGTGAGGACGGTACCGCCTTCGGTAAGGCCATAACCGTTCACCACGGGAATGCCGAGATCGTAGAAAAACTGCATGGTCGAAGGCTCCATAAACGCGCCGCCGGTGATCAGCGCGAGTAGTTCTCCGCCGAAACCGCGGTGAACCTCCGACAACAGCATACGGCTCAATTTCACGTGCGGACGCTTCTTCGTCAGCAGTTTGTTCAGCGCAATCATGCGGTCCAGCAGAAATCTCTTAGTGCGCGGGAGTTCGTCGAACTTGGCGCGGAGGCCGCGCTCCAGATTTTTCACGATCATCGGCACAAGAGCAACGTAAGTAATCTTGTAGCGCACGAAGGCGTCCCGCACATAATCCGGGCGGAGAGTGCGCAGGTGGACGACGCAGGCTCCGCAGACAAAGGGGCCAAGGAAGCCCACCATGAAATCGACCGCGTGATTCGTCGGAAGAATGCTCAAATAGCGAACGCCCGGCCAGAACGGGTACCAGGCGGTCAGCGAGCGACATTGCTCCAGATAATTTTCGTGGGTGAGCACGCAACCTTTGGGACGGCCCCCGGTGCCGGAAGAATACACAATGCAGGCCACATGTTCTTTCTGCCGCATCACAAAATCAGGGGCGCCTTTGCGTTTGAAATCTTCCCAGCGATATCCTCCAGAAAGTTCCGCGCCAACCGGAGCTTCAGTAACCAGAACAATCTTGGTTTGAATATTGGAGAATGCGACACACTGCGTGATCGACCGCCACAAGTGGTACTCGACGATTAAGACTTTCGCCTTGGAATGTGCCAGCAACTGCATTTGCTCGTCCGCAGTCAGCTTGTAATCCAGCGGCACGAGAACGCCACCACAATAAAAAATGGCATAGGCGGAAATCAGCCACTTGGACTGATTGGTCATTATGATGGCGGCGCGCTCGCCGGGATCGAAGCCGGCATCTTCCAGCGCTCGGGTCAGAGGCAGAGCGATCTCTTTAAAATCGGAATAAGTGAGCCGAACTTTTTCGCGGTCGCGATCGGCTTCGATCAGGCAGACTTCGCCGCTGAATCGATCGAGCGCATCGCGCAAGGCTGCTCCCAAACACGTGTATTGCCGGAGATCGAGCATCAGATACTTATTTCACCACAGAGAGGCGCGAACACAGCGAAAAGCGTAGTTATCAAGTGAATGCTGATTCAATCACGAATCTTCGGCACCCGGAGTATGAACCGCGTAGGTTATGCGCGGGTTCGCCATTTCGAAGAAATATGTCACAGCCGGGCCTGAATTTTGCTTGCGAGCGTGCGGAAGTCGGTTACTCCCTGCAATTCGTAGTCGGGCAGCTCGACGTGGAAATGATTCTCGAGTTTGGTAAGCAGGTCCAGTGTTTGCAGGCTGTCGATTCCCAGGGCCTTGAAGAAATCATCGTCGGGAGAAAGCTTCTCCCGCGGCACTTTGAAGTGATTGGCGGCTAGGTTCAAGACTTCGTCAAGAGCTTGATCGGTGGTAGGCATAGTCAACTCCAAACTTGATTTTAATTCAGGAATGCCGATATCTCAGGGCTGATTCTCAAGGCTGAGTCTCAGGGCAGGTAGGGCTGTGTGTCGGTGCTTTCAACGAACTTCTTCAGCCCCGCTTCGACCGCGGGCCGCGCCAGCAACTCACAGAACAGATCGATCTCCCGCTGAAGTTCTTCCAATGGAATCGGCTTGATGAAACGTTTGGCGGCGGCAGCCGTGGTTCGGTCGAACTTGCCCATCTGCGTTGCCGTCGCTCGCGCAGCGCGCAAGGATTCGCCTTCTCCTACAACCTGGCTCACCAGTCCGATTTGTTGCGCCTTGGTGGTGTTAAAACTTCGACCGGTGAGCAGCAGGTCGCGCACCACCGCATTGCCCAAATCGCGTTTCAGCCGGGGTATTCCGCCATATCCGGGGATCAGGCCCAACCGAAGTTCAGGAAAACAAAAGCGAGCCATTTTATCCGCGATGATCAGATCGCAGACCAACGCCAGTTCGAACCCGCCGCCGAAGGTTACTCCATGAACGGCGGCGATCGTTGTCAACGGACAAGCATCGATCACGTTCATCACGCGATGGATGCGCTCCAAGTAAGCGCGGGCGTGGTTGGCCACTTCCTCGCTCCCGAACTTCTGTATCCACTGGTAGAGTTCGCGAAGATCGGCGCCCGCGCAGAACCCCGCCTTCAAAGTGCTGTACAAAATGAGGGCATGAGCGTTGCGGGTTAGGTCTTCGAGTGCGCCAACGAACGTTTCCAACTCCTCGAGCGTAAGCGAGCTGATCTCATTGAGCGGCTCACGGTGTAGCGCCACTTCGATGATCCCGTCCGTCAGACTCCAGGAGAGTGTTTGTCCCTGAAATTGTTCCATGGATAGAGCTGGCTCTTTTGACCGAGTTGAATGGCAATTCACGGCGGGACCGCTCGCCGGTCGCCGCTTATACGGCTTGTTTCACGCGATATAAGTCTTCAATCTCGTTGTTCATACGTGCGGCGATTGCATCCCGCTTCAACTTTCCGTTTACTGTCAACAGGCCGCTATCCACCGTAAACGGCTCCGCATGGAGAATAAAACCTCGCACCTGCTTGTAGTGCGGCAGATTCAGGTTCACAGTATCCAGCGCGGTCTGCACCTGCTCCGGCTTTAGATCTCCGATCACGACGGCGCACAGATATCCTCTTCCGTTGCCCAAGAGCACGACTTGCTGCGCTCCCGGAAGACTCTTGCCGATTTCATCTTCGATCGGTTCCGGTGAAATCTTGTGCCCCGATCCCAGGATGATCAGATTTTTGATGCGGCCGGCAATGCGCCAATTGCCGGAACTATCCATCTCTCCCTGATCGCCGGTGTGGAACCATCCGTCGCGCAACGCTTCCGCGGTTTGCGAAGGCCGGTTCCAATATCCGGGAAATATATTTGGGCCCCTAACGATGATCTCATCCCCCTCACTCAGGCGCATCTCGATTCCGGGGATTGCAGGACCTACCTTGCCTGGCTCCGCATGATCGGGATCGTCCATCGTACAGATTGCAGTGGTTTCAGTGAGGCCATAAACCTGCAGCACGCGGATGCCGAGCATTCGGAAGTAAAGTTGCGTTTCAGGATTAAGTGGAGCCG
>Ga0209006_10006641_pt1 | contig 10459 bp, 6 predicted proteins | sample JacPin_JW_Ref_O2_FD_188567 | JGI IMG/M metagenome (GOLD analysis project Ga0209006, IMG submission 188567) | Forest soil microbial communities from Algoma, Ontario, Canada - Jack Pine, Ontario site 1_JW_Ref_O2 (SPAdes) (version 2) | ecosystem: Environmental > Terrestrial > Soil > Boreal... | reverse complement strand
CGCTGAGTCTGGCCTACAACTTCAATGGCGGACGGCATCTCAACCGGCCCATCAATGCCAACACGATTCGCGGCGACCTGATGACGGCGAACTTCGAAGCAGCGCTGGCCGATGGCCAGAATTTCACCAGTCCCTTTACCGTGGTCGGAGAATGCAATCCCGCCGGCGGTCCATTTGGCCCCAAGCCTTTTGTGGACGCCTCGCTGATGAACTTTTTCCGTCCGGGCGGATTGAATCCGTCAATCATTGGCGCCTACGCTTCGGTCGGCGACCCGCTCGGCTGCATTGCTCAGGCCGCAGCTCTCGTTCAGAGCACGCCGGGATTCAATGCGAACTGCAATCCCGCCACCTTCGCCGGTTGCGTGCCATTCGGTGACATGGACGCCAACTATTCCAACGGCAGTTCGATTTACCACGGCTTCAGCGCCAACCTACGCAAGCGCTTCAACCGCCATTACGAGTTTCTCGCGTCTTACACCTGGTCGCACGCGATTGACGACTCCACCGATCTGCAATCCACGCTGACCCCGCAAGACAGTTATTTTCCAGCGGAGGATCGTTCCACTTCGCTGTTTGACCAGCGCAATCGCCTCGTCTTCAGCGGGGTTTATCAGAGCGAAAGGCTTAGCGGGAACGGCTTCGCCAGCAGGTTCTTCAGCAATTGGACATTCGCTCCGCTGATCGAAGTGGCATCGGGACGGCCATTCAACGTCATCACCGGCAACGACGACAACCTGCAGCTGTCGTCTCTGACGGGCCGACCCAATACGACGGTCAATCCGATCTGCACGGCGGCTGGCTACACGCCGGTGGCATCGAAGTTTTCTCCCACCGGCATGTTTCAGGAACCCTGCCTGCAGCAGTTCATTTTCGCGGGCGTTGCGCCCACTCTGCAGCAACTCGATGGCAACCTGGGCCGCAATGCGGGAATCTCGCCGTGGAACGTGTTCAACGATCTGCGCCTGGCCCGGCGAATTTATTTTGGTGAACGCTTCAGCTTGGACCTGATCGCCGACATGTTCAACATCGCGAACAAGTACAACGTGTCCGCGGTCAGCCCCCTGTTTACGAATGCCGGGCAGGCCACGTCGGCGTATGATCCGCGGCAGTTCCAGTTCGCGATCAAGATTAATTGGTAAGGGGCTTCGGGCTTCGGGATCCATGTGGCGCCGGCTGCCTCGCCTGTCCGAGCCTGGGCCCGGCGCCCCGTTCCAATTTGCCGAGATCCTTCAAGGTTCGGGGCCGAAATCAAAATTCCGTTTTCGGTAAACTATGACCCATGACTGACCAAGGCGTCGTCCTTCCGCCGGAGACTGTCGCTCCGCAACCTCCAGCACACAGCGCTTTCCGCGGACCCAATGGCATTCGCGCGGGCTGGCGAGTGCTGATTTTTCTGATGATCGTCTGCGGTCTGCTGCTCGTTCTGGCGGTGGCCCTCAAGTTGGCAGCGCGATTGGGCGGGGGAGTCGAACTGGGTGGGGCCGCACTCACCCCTCTGGGAACAGCCAGCCTCGAAGGGACTATTCTCTTCCTCACTGCGATGGCCGCGCTGATCATGGCCAGGATCGAACGGCGCAGGTTTGGCGTCTATGGCCTGCCCGCGAGATTCGCGTTCCGCAAGGATTTCTGGGTGGGCACGATCATTGGCTTTGTCGCGATCAGCGTTTGCCTGCTCGGAATCTTCACCTTGCACGGATTCCAACTCACCGGCCTCGCGATTCATGGCCAGACGATCATCACCGCGGTTGCCGCGTGGAGCGTGGCTTTTGTGATAGTTGGGCTGGCCGAGGAATTCGCCTTTCGCGGATATCTCCAGTTCACACTCACCACAGGAATGGGTTTCTGGCCGTCGGCGATTTTGCTTTCGTTGTTGTTCGGGCTAGCCCACGCGAGCAATCCTGGGGAGAGCAGGCTGGGGTTGCTCTCGGTGGTGTTTTTCGGATTGCTGTTCTGTTTATTCCTGCGACGGACGGGCAATCTGTGGTGGGCCGTAGGATTCCACGCGGGCTGGGACTGGGGGCAAACTTTTTTCTACGGCGTTCCTGACAGCGGACTCGCCGCTTACCACAACCTGTTTAACTCTACGTTCCACGGGCCAACGTGGCTCACGGGAGGCTCCGTCGGCCCTGAAGCTAGCATCTTTACGCCGATCGTCCTGGCGCTGGTCGCAATTTTATTCAGCCGCGTATACCGTGAGAGGAAATACCAGACGGGCTACTAAGCGCCTGAACCCTGTGTAAACGTAAGATGCACCCATTTAGAAGTCATCTCGCAAATGAGTTCGGGAAGGGCACGGCTTCCAGCCGTGCCGCAAGCCGCCAATAAAGATACGGGCTTTAGACTCTGAGGCTTCGCCTAGGCCGCGCGTTCCGGAGGACTCGATTTCAAAGCCTTCCCCGCATTGGCGGCGTCTAGCCGGATTCTGGTGACGCGCGCCGTTTCCTGGACCAGCGTCGCGTTCGTTCCATCTCCTGCCATGACCGAGCCCGCGGCCAGGGCAAAGCGCAACGCGTCCGTCTGATCTTCGAAATACAAAATAACTTGTCCCGACATAATTTTCCCCTCGAGTGTGGACCTTCCTCAACCGCGTTCTGGAAAAACTTTCGACGAGGTGGCGCGCAACCAGCGTGGCGCAAAAAAACTTTCCTCGATTGTCAGGGATTGGTCAGCCCGGTCAAAAGTACTCTTCTTGGTTCGCCGTCCGCTCCGATGGGAACGGTTGAAGCCGAGAGCTGACGTCTGAGAGCGGACGGCTGATAGCGAGTTTCATGGTCGGGACGGGCAGATTTGAACTGCCGACCCCTCGCCCCCCAAGCGGTTCTGAAGCGTCAGAGTCGAAGTAAACAAACGCCTTCTGGGGGTTTTTGGTTGGTCTCTTTCCCTCTTTATTCCTAGTTGCGTCAAAAAAAGTCACAACGTTTCTCACCCATCGCCTCGCCCAGTCCGGCGAGGCCGGCGAGGCGATGGGTTCGGGTTTCAGCATGTTCAAATGTAAAAGTCCGCTAATTCGGTCTCTCTGATTTCAGAAAACGCGTCGAGATTTGCGGTTTACGCAATTTTCGCGGCACGAATAGTTTTCCGAAGCGGCGGGTGGCTTTGTTATCGTAGGGCAGATCACACTTAGGCTGTTCCATTTATATTCTCTCGCTTTCCGTTTTCGCTAGTGCCTTCATCATTTTGTCCCACACAACCAGCGGTTTTCACGACTCTGTTAGTTCGCGAAACGACCGATTACTTAACCGAAAAATCGAACCGTCTCGACGCTGAATGCAAAGGACTCGCGGAGGGAGTGGTCAGCAGCGATTTGTGAACATACGAGAACCAGGTCGGTGAGTGCTGTCGAGATTGTACGTAAGCGTCCGGTTCTGGCCGCCTAGACAAGAGCCCATGGTGAATGACGATCCTCGATTGGAGTGCGCAATTGCGAATTTTGGCGAACCGCAGGTTGACCTACGGAACTCATTATTGCGTGCCGATTGGCGGCTCTGCTATAAGAACCCGTAATCCGCTGCCATGCAATTTCGACAAGTCCTACGCTGCAAGGCTGACGGACCACCAGATTTCCCGCGTGAAGCGGGGCACGTTGGCCCAATTGAGACATAATGACCAAAGGAGGGTTGCAAAACTTGCGCACGGCGATCAGGTACGTAGCATTTGTGTCGTTTCTATCGCTAGCATCCCCGCTATTCGTTATTGCACAGACTCCGCCTTGCGGCGTTGCAGTTCTTCAATCGTCGGACGGTCCGAAAACCGACGAGCGATTTCTTCCCGCTTCTCCTGAAGTTGTGAAGCAAGACCTCTTAAAAGTACTGCCGGCTCTTGGCTATATAGTTCGCAAAGATCAGGGGCTTCACATCGAAGCCATCCAAGACCTGCAGCGGGTACACAGCCTTCGGCAGACGAGCATCGATGCCGGAGGCCGCGGACTCGACGCAGGCATCATCTCCGGCCCCGTCTCTGTCGACATCAAGGAAGCCAACCAGGCGGGAACGCAAGGGTCGCAGCTTTCCATCGAATTTAGGTCGGGCTTTTTGGGCCATAAGGGGTCCAACGCCGGGCCCCTCGCTGCGGAAACAGAATGCCTTGTAAAGCTATTGGGCACGAACGACCCGTCAAAAAATCCGCGGGGAGACGCCCCGGAGAAAAGTAATTCTGCGCCAGCCATTCCATTACCGGCAGGAACACAGGTGAAGGTGCTGCTTTTCGCCCCGATGTACTCGAAGGATTATAAGAAGGACCATGTCGGGCGGCCTATTCAGTTTGAGGTGGCCGAAGACGTCGTTGTGGATGGCGCTACTATTTTTCGGCGCGGAGCCCTTGCCGTGGGCCATCTGACGGATTTTAAGAATGCAGGCGGATATGGCCGGCACGCAACCCTTGAGTTCACTTTCGATACGGCTACCGCAGTGGACGGCCAGCAAATTCCAGTTACTGGTGACATCCAGCAAATCAAAGGTGGCCGAACATCTGACCAGCTCCAATCGACGGCCGAAACACAACCGGCACTAGGATGGCTCATTAAGGGCGCCGATATCCTGGTTCGCGCCGGGACCGGATACGATCTTGCTGTTTCCGGCCAGTCCTTGATCCAGACTGGCACCAATTTGCAGGACGGACGAATCGCCCAACTTAAGTGATAGTTGGAATTCTTCCTGATTTGGATCTCGGGACAAAGTCCTGACAGAACTCAGCCACTTCTTCTGCTGCGGAAACCATTGTATCCACTTAGAATTATGTGCCCAACTGTCGAAATCGCGATAGGCGCTCAAATTTCGACTTCTTTCGATTCAGGTCATATCTGAGGCTTTCGACACTGATCGGAACATGAATGCTAACGGGATATTACGACCGTTGCACGTATCCGCCTTCAGGGCAAGAGCGTCACTTGCCGCGATGACCAGACCGCCGTTCACGACAACTCTCGGACCACTGTTGATAAAACTGTTCCTCATTCTCAGGATGGTAATGGCTATCCTGCCATGCGGCGGGTGCGATATCGCCAAGAGTCGTGCAGCCTGGGATGCTGTTCAGACATTCTAACCGGACCTCGAACGCCCGATGCACAAGGTCTCGGTTCGTGTCGGGAGAAATTTCGACGACGAGGGCTCCGGTGCGCATCGCTCGGGACGATGAGTATCCCGGATGCTTTGCAACGCTCCAGTTCTCACAGGGGTCAAAAAGATTAGCATCTTTTCGCACGAGGATCGAAACGGACAAGTCTTGATGGTACTGCCCGTCGTCGATGCCCACTTGTTTCCAAAGTACGTTGCCGTTGGCGTCAAAAACAATCCGAGCAATAACACCCCACCAGCGTGCAGGTGCCAGTCTCGGTGGTAGCCTGCGCGGCACTGCAAAGAAGTTCACAAACGGCAGGTTGCTCACGGCTGTGTGGCAGCCCACGCCCCAATCTGGCATGCAGCTCAGATTGTGAAATTCCCCTTCTAGCTGTTTCGGGATAGGCGCTCCGATCGGCAATTCCTCCACGGCCTTAACCAGCCTTCGAGCGCGCCTTAGTTGCAGAAATCCATAGAGGAAAAGCATCAAGTAGGCCGCAACTAGAATCAACGCGAAACTGATGAATAGCCGCGCACTCCGTAACGTCTTAAAGACCACGACGCATACCGACTTTCGACCTACTCTCTAGATCATAGACACCGTTTGGGCTGATTTGGCCTGAGCTTTCTCGTGACTGATGTAATCAGGCGCTCATTGGGGGTGAGCGCTATCGCGATATAACGACAGTTGGCTTTTGTAACGGCGCTATCTAAACTCTCTTAGTGAACAGCGGACCGGAATCGTCCACACTCTAGGTTTTAAAATCTCGATTCGTCCCGCAGAGCAATGAACGAGGAAGTGCCGTGATATGCGCCCTCAGAGCCTTGTCGATGATCTCGGAAAAGACCTCACGTATGCAGCACGGACCCTGCGAAATGCACCCTCATTCACGATGACCGCGCTTTTGTCGATTGCACTTGGCATTGGCGCCAGTACGGCGATTTTCAGTGTGATCAACGCGGTGCTGCTCCGACCCCTTCCTTACGAGAATCCTGATTGGCTGATTTTGGCGGACGCTCCCGTTTCGAACGCGTACTTCTTCGATTTGCGTGATGGGACTCGGGCCGCATTCGACGATTTGGCAGCGATCATGGTTTTTCGTGCTGTGGTCCCTCGCGAGGATGGCACCGCGGAGCGCATAGGCAAGGGTCTGATCACGACTAACTTCTTCCACTTGCTCGGCGCTCCGATGGCGGTTGGCCGTGATTTCAGCGAGGCTGATGGCGTTCCAAAGGGGGCACCGCCGTCCCCATTTCCGCCACCCGAGGGCTCGGTTGCTATCCTCAGCTACGAATATTTCCAGCGGCGCTACGGTGGCGACCCGAACGTAATCGGCCGCACGCTCCTTGGTACAGGAGGGACCGGCCCGCAGATCGTCGGAGTATTGAAGCCCGGCTTCACGCTGTTTGTGCCTGCTAGCATCACCACGCAGCCAAGTGTGGACGTGTGGATTGCCAATGACCGCGGCTACGACGAACAGAACCGCGGCGAACTCATGCTGCACGTTATCGGTCGTCTGAACCCAACGGTGACGCTAGATCAGGCGCAGTCGCAAGTGGATCGCGTTGCTGCGACCTGGGGCCCCGATAGGATGCTAGTCCATCTCGATTTGTGGCGTAAAGAACTGGTTGATGAAGTCCGCCCAGCGCTGCTTGCTCTCATGGCTGCGGTCACGTTTCTCTTCCTGGTAGCCTGTGCCAACACTGGAAACCTTCTTCTTGTCCGCACGTCTTTACGCCAGCGTGAACTCGCGGTCCGTGCGGCTCTGGGTGCCCGCATGGGGCGACTCACCCGGCAGATGCTCACGGAAGCTTTATTGCTTAGCGGACTGGGCTCGCTGCTGGGTTTGGGTCTGGCGTGGGTCGGGATTCGCGTGCTGGTGAGGCTCGCACCTTCCAACTTGCCGCGTCTGGATTCCACGTCCATCGATTGGCGCGTGCTTTTGTTCTCTGCATCCTGCGGCATCCTAGGAGCCACCATTCTCGGCATGCTGCCGAGTTCAGGCTTTGCACGTTCCGACCTGATGCAGATTCTGCGCAGCGCCGGGCGAAGTGGATACCTGGGAACCTCCGGCTTCATTCGATCTGCGGTGGTGATCGCGGAAGTGGCCATGGCCTTTGTGCTGCTTGTGGGATCGGGTCTGATGTTTCGCAGTTTCGTAGAACTGCTCCATGTGAATCCTGGCTATGATCCCCACGGCCTCCTCACGTTTCTGACGGTTGGAGATGTGAAAGACGTTGCCCCTGAGCGCCGTCTGGCTTTTCTGCGCGAACTGGAGGATCGCCTGCGCGCGATTCCCGGAGTCGAAAGCGTCGGTGGCGCAACGGGTCTCCCACTGCATGCGGTGGGACCTCCGGATGGAGTTCCCTGGTCTGCCGAACAGGTTCCGGCAGACCCGCTCCGGAGGGTGGATATCGGGACCATTTTGCCGGGATATTTCGAGACACTCCATTCCCGCATGTTGGAGGGCCGCACGTTTACCGAAGCTGACAACACCAGCGGACAGAAGCTGGCGGTCATCGATCAATCGCTGGCCGAGAAGGTTTTCCCGCATCAGTCCGCGCTGGATCGACTCGTTTGCGTTTACATCCCTGATCCAACATGGCTTCGAGTAATCGGAGTGGTCGAACATCAACGGCTGCACACTCTCGCGGATCGCGGACGGGAACAGATTTTTGTGACGGATGGCTTCTGGGGTATCGGCATCTCGCGGCATTGGGCTCTGCGCACGACCGGCGAGCCAGAGAGGTATGCCGCAATCGTCCGCTCAACGATTGCGAAGTTCGCGCCGGGGCGATTGGCGATTACTGATATGCAAACCATGGACACAACGATGAATCGGGAGCAGGCCGGCACGCGTTTTGATCTGCTGCTGATTGGACTGTTTGCCACGATTGCCGGGCTGTTGGCCGCGATTGGACTTTACGGGGTGGTGGCGAGTGCGGTGCGGCAACGTACTTCGGAGATCGGCCTTCGGATAGCGCTCGGTGCTGAGCCGAGCGGCGTTGTCAAGCTCGTCATCGTGCAAGGACTGACTCTAGGCGCGATAGGCATCGGCATTGGCCTTGTCGCTTCTGCCGGACTCACGCGGATCATGACGAGTATGCTCGTGGGAATTCAACCCACGGATCCCGCGACATACGCGGTTATGAGTGCCTTATTTTTCTTGGTTACCGCGATGGCCTGCTGGGTGCCCGCGCGCCGCGTGGGTGGCATAGATCCGATGGTGGCGCTGCGGGAAGAGTAGCCTGTGAAGGCAGAGTCTAGATGGTTTACGAAACCGGCGTTAGCGCTCATTGGGGGTGAGCGCTATAGAGATTTCGCCAACCGACAACTAGAATATCCGCTCAACTCGCGCCCTTTCATTGACTTGCTTTGCCTCTGGACCTAACATTTGAGTCGAATGATCGGGCAGACGATCTCGCATTACCGCATTCTCGAAAAACTCGGCGGCGGAGGCATGGGAGTTGTGTACAAGGCCGAGGACATGAAGCTCGGCCGCTTTGTCGCCCTCAAGTTTCTTCCCGAGGAAGTGGCAAGAGATTCTCAGGCGCTGGCCCGCTTTCAGCGTGAAGCCAAGTCAGCCTCCGCGCTGAACCATCCCAACATCTGCACCATTTACGAGATTGACGACCAGGCCGGCCAGGCGTTCATTGCCATGGAATACCTGGAAGGCATGACGCTGAAACACAAGATCGCAGGAAGGCCGCTGGATTTTGAAACAGCACTGGAGTTGAGTATCCAGATCGCCGACGCGCTGGACGCAGCTCACTCCAAGGGCATCATTCACCGCGATATCAAGCCCGCCAATATTTTTATAACCAGTCGGGGGCAGGCGAAGATTTTGGATTTCGGTCTCGCCAAAGTCGCCGCCACGGCGTCGTACGGCGCCACCAGCGCGCCCACCATCGAAGCCGAAGAACACCTGACGAGCCCCGGCAGCGCGCTGGGTACCGTCGCATATATGTCACCGGAGCAAGCTCGCGGGCAAGATCTGGATGCCCGAAGCGACTTGTTCTCCTTCGGCGTGGTTCTATACGAGATGGCTTCAGGGCGGGAGGCCTTCCCGGGCTCGACCTCTGCGGTGATCTTCGACTCCATTCTGCACAAGGCGCCGGCCTCGCTGCTGCGATTGAATCCTGACCTGCCTGCTGAATTCGACCGAATCGTCAACAAGGCCCTCGAAAAAGATCGCGATCTGCGCTACCAGTCCGCTGCCGAGCTGCGCAGCGATCTGAAGCGTTCGAGGCGCGACACAAGTTCAGGACGAATCAACGCTGCAACGCCCGGTGTCGGGGGGATCGCGGCCCCGTCTTTACCGACCAGTGCGATCAAGGTAGGCGCACACGCTACCTCGCGCTCGCGCGTGATCTTTTTCTGGGCTGCGCTGGCCGTCCTGATCGCAGTGGGCGGGCTGGCCGCGTACTACTTCCGCGTTGCGTCGAATCCCCCGGCCAAGACGTTGCAGATCAGTCACTGGAACAAGCCCATCGACGGCGCGGTGCTCTCTCCCGACGGACACACCATCGCCTTTACCTCGCCAGTTGGGGACTTCGACCAGATTTTTGTGATGCTGGCTTCCGGCGGAGAGCCCCTGCAGCTCACCAACGATCATGTGAACAAGGCAGTCAGCGCCTTTTCGGCCGATGGGACGCAGATCTATTACTCTTTGAATTCACTGGCCAGCGAAATCCGCAGCATAGCTACGCTGGGCGGACCCTCCTCGTTCGTGGTCTCGGGATCCGGATTTGCCATGTCTCCGGACCAGAAGACTTTGTACTATGTGCAGACGTTTCAGGCTCAGGTCTTCCGCAAAGCGAGATCAGGCACTGCCGAGGAGAAAATTTTCCATCCGTCGCCAGGCGAGTTTCCGCAACAGGTACTGGCCTTCCCAGAAGGCAGGGATGTACTGATTGAGACCGCAGATGATCCGATCCAGGGTTCTTCGCGTCTGCGGCTATATCGGCTCAACCTCGGTACTCTGGCTTCTCGAAATGTTGGGGAAATCACCGGCAGCCCAAGCGGCTTGGTCTGGGACGATCCGGGTAAGACTCTGCTCTGCAGCCGGACCGTGAATGACATTACCAACATTTGGCAATACCGGTTGTCGGACGGGAACTTGACCCAACGGACCTACGGTGCCGGACCTGACCTGACGCCGATGCCGGCGGTGGGCAAAGGGCTCTATTACGTGAACGGACGGCGTTCAGGCGTACTGACGGCGTACAACACGAAGACAAGAAAGTCGCAGGACATCGCCAATGAGCTGGCCACGCAGCCCGCCCTGTCCCAGGATGGCCGGCAGGTAATTTACATCACCCTCTCAGGACACGCCCAACAAGGGGATCTCTGGGTTTCCAATATCGAGGGAGGCGACCGCATCAAACTGGCCTCCGGCACGGAG
>Ga0209006_10006640_pt1 | contig 10459 bp, 4 predicted proteins | sample JacPin_JW_Ref_O2_FD_188567 | JGI IMG/M metagenome (GOLD analysis project Ga0209006, IMG submission 188567) | Forest soil microbial communities from Algoma, Ontario, Canada - Jack Pine, Ontario site 1_JW_Ref_O2 (SPAdes) (version 2) | ecosystem: Environmental > Terrestrial > Soil > Boreal... | reverse complement strand
CGAATTGGCGCTTCACTTGCCATTGTTGTGTCACAAAGGGATTCTCAGAATCGGAAACACTATTCCACGCTCCCCAGGTGTGTTCCGAATACAACAAAACATTTCTCCAGGCTTTGTCGAAATCGGCGTCCTTGTATGCCTGCGGCGCGAGCATCGTGGAGAGTGTCGCTGCCTGAACCAGGCGATCTGCTGCTCCACGGCTCATTCGTGTCTCCAGTGCCGATGATCCTGCTCCATCCTCCCAATAAGGAGTCAAATCGCCCTTCAATTCCGGTAGTTGGTGGCCATACTGTTTCTCAAATGCGGCAAACGCATCGCCCGTTGTCGAAATGGAGAAGCGTGGCCATTCGTATTCTTCATTCCATTGCTTCACGAACTCGCAAATATCCGGATCAGGGACAGCATTGTCGCCGTGGCCCGACCACCGGATATAAGAGATTTGATAGGGGAAATTAGCCTCATCTAATCTCGCTTGATACTTGTTGACCCACGTCGAGTCCAGCTTCATGATGTGCGACATCGCATACCCGGTCCACGGAACCCAGAAAAGCACTCTTTCCTTGCCAGAAGGGGATATCCACCAGAATGGTTTGTCCTGCCACTCGACCATAAAGTTCCCTATGCGGTCGAAGAAATTGGGAGCAGCGGAGAAGTAACGGATGCCCGCTTGAGCCATCGCTGAGACCGTCCCCCAGGTATAACCGGGAACATCGCTGATCATGGCTGAGTCAACGCGCACCCCGCATTGATCACCCAATTTGGTTGCATAACGAAACAATTGCACAAGTTCCTCGGGCCGGCAAAGGCCGGTAAGCTCGTTCGCATACATCCCGTTGACCCCGATCCAACCCTTCTTCACAGCGCTGATCAGCTCTTCGCGCTCTGCCTCGGTCTTGGTTTTCATGAACAGATCTGCTCCCCAGAGAACCTCGAGGTTCCAAACGAATCGGGCTCCCGGCGGGTAGTTGGCCGTGCTTCGCGCCAGTTCAATCCCCTTGGAGATATTCGCCACTTGTTTTGTCTCCACATTGCCTTGGAGATCGGTATATCCGAGGTCATGGTGAGAATGAGGCAGGATGAAAATCTGGACTTTGCGTACCGGTTCTACGCGAACTTCTGCCGAATCCGACTTGCCGGCGATTTCATAGTCGACAACCACTTGCCTGGCTGTTTCAACCGGATCGACGAAGACGTTGAACGTATGTTCCCCGGAAGACAGAACGCGACGTTCGACTTCTTGATGGTCGGCGCGTACGACCAACGTCGCGTCTGTTCCGGCGTGCGCGATCGTCAGTTGGATCGGTTGGACAAGTTTCCCACCTTTATTCGCGATCCCGCGGATTGGCACGGCAAAGCTCGACTTTTCTTTAGAAGCCTGATCCTGGCCAAGAGCCAGGATCCGAGGCGGCGCACCAATGATTCCGGCTGTAGCCGCAATTCCTTTTATTACTTTTCGTCTTTCCATACTCGGCAAGAGATTCTCTTTCCGTGCTCTGTCCTCTTCACTACTCGCCATGGTCAGGTTCCTCTGTTTTTTCGGTTTACTCGGGGCTTGATTGTTTTTCTCGTTTAGTCATGGGAATGCAGGCCGAGCACACTCTTGAGTTTTTGATCACTCAATTCATTCACCGCGTCCGCACCTGAAGAAGCCAACTGCTTCGAAAGCGCATTGGCCTCTTCCGTTTTTCCCAGGGCGAAGTATGCTCGTGCCAGGTTGTACGTGGCGCTCGCAGAAGATGGATCGATGCTGTGAGCCAATTCGAGATCGCTAACGGCGTCGTTCAGATCGTGTTGTTGCAACCGGAGTTTTCCCCGAAGGGAAAGCGCCTGAACCTGCCTGGGATTCATGGCAATCGCACGGTTGAGCTCGGTCAATGAGCTCGCAATATTACTCGGGTCAAGCCGCACCGTAGCTTCCGCAAGAAGATAGTTCAGATCAGAGTCCTTCACTCCCGCTCGCATCGCGTGCAAGATTTCGTCGCGGGCATCCGCGTACCTGCCCTCTTTGTACTCGGATACAGCAAGAAAGAATCTTGGTGAGCCGTTGAGAGGCGATGCTTCGATCGCAGCCTGGAAATCCGCCCGAGCCTTGGCAGTCTCTCCAACCAGGGTATGTGCGGCGCCGCGCACCACCAGCACCTCCGCATTTCGTGGAAAGGTTGATACTGCCTTATCCGCAACCTCTACTGCATCCGAAAGCCTGCCCACGTCGCATAAGAGCGTGACCAGATTCAGATAGGCGAGCCGATCGTCCGGATGTTGCTGAATCTCGTTTGTCAGGACCGTGAATGAGTTCTGATAGAGCCCCAGCTTCGAATAGCTCACCGCCAGGAGATTCGCCGCGTCCTGGTCTGGGTTCTGCCTTTCGCCGTGCGTCAGCGTTTCGACAACCGCCTTATAATCCCCGAGCTCGAATTGAGCCAGGGCGATTGCATACCGGTGAGTCTTGGCGTTGGGCACCTCTTCACTTACTGAATTGAATTCGTTTAGCGCCTTGCCAAAGTTGTGCGCTCGCCCGTAAAACCAGCCTAAATTAAACCTGTCGATGGAAGGCAGCGCCTTACAACCAGCGAGCCGGTCTAGTTCCTGTTCGGCTTGATCGTACCGTTGGCGTTTTAACTCAGCGTCGGCCAGTCGAAACACACTTTGCGCGTCGCAGCGAACTCCGGGTGGCTGTGAAAAGCACCATGTATTTGGACAAACCACGCCCAAGCACGCAAGCGCAACCCAGGAGAGCCTGCGTGCAAATGTGCAGCATGATCGGAAATGCGGTCGTCTTGTCATCCTTTTGCGCCGGCCGGTGTTTTACGTGCAAACGCCTCTCTCGACACGACCCCTTTCTCTTCGACGACCGTAATCAAGTGGTCCGCGGCCTCGTTCTTTAGAGATTGGCTATGCCCACTCGGCCAGAAGATATCGATGTCAACCGTGGCCGTGCTGCCGAGCCCGAAATGAAGTCGCGGGTCATTCGCTGAGTAAAAACTCGATTGACTTGTCACCGCTTGTGCCTGTGTCTTTCCACCATAGTGCACCAAAACGCGCGCCCCAATTGCACTGCGATTCGATAGGCCGCCAATAAGCTTCACCTTCAACCAGTGACTTGTTCCGCGGATGTCGTTCCTCAGCAGAGAAGGCGGTTCATTCATGTTCACGATGAGGATGTCGATATCACCATCGTTGTCAAAATCCCCGAAGGCGCAGCCTCGGCTCGAGTGGCGCTCCGTGACAGCCGGACCGGCCTCCTTGCCTAGTTCCTCGAATGTGCCGTTCCCCAGACTTCGGAAAAGAACACGTGGGCATTTATCAGCGTAACGAGGCAACTTTCGCTCTACCTCCGGATATACGCTGCCGGCGACAATGAAGATATCGGGATGTCCGTCGTTATCAAGGTCGACGATTCCCGCGCCCCAACAGGTGTAACTCGTCTCAATGCTGATCCGGCTCGAGAGCGTCGCATCTGAAAAGTTTGCCTTCCCGTCATTTTGAAAGAGCTCGGCCGTGTCTTCGACGAAATGAGTCTTCAAAAGATCCAGGTGACCGCTCAAGTTGAAGTCGCCGATTCCGACCCCCATCCCCGACTGCTGTGCGCCGTCGTCGTTGAGCGCCACACCGCGCAGGATCCCTTCTTCGCGAAAAGTCCCATCACGGTTATTCATGTAGAGGCGGCTTGGAGTCGAATCGCAAGCAACATAAATATCCTGCCAACCATCCTCATCAAAATCAGCAGCGACTACCGTCATTCCATAGCCTTGCGCCGGGCCCGATATCCCGGCCTTTTCGGTGACATCAGTAAAGGTTCCGTCGCCGTTGTTGTGGAAGAGAACGTGTTTGCTAGGAAATCCGGGAGGAAGCCCGCGGGGGCCGCAATTTACGGGAATTCCCTTCCAGTTACAGTTTGGGTTGTCACCGGGCTTGGGAACGGCGCTTCGGTCGAAGCGAATGTAATTTGAAATAAAGAGATCGAGTCGTCCGTCCCGGTCGTAGTCGACAAACGAACAGCCGGCTCCCCAGCTGAACTCATCCGAAGCGATCGACAATCCTGCCTGCGCGGTGACATCGGCAAACGTCCCATCGCCATTGTTTCGATACAGCTTGTTCTCGCCATAGTAAGTGCAGAAAATATCTTCATTACCGTCGTTGTTGTAGTCACCAACGCACACTGAGTTCGCCCAACCGAGGTGATGAAGACCGGCTTTTTCGGTCACGTCTGTAAAGCTACCGTCACGGTTATTCTTGTACAGCCGGTTGGTTGTGCCCGGCGGCGCGCCGGTTAGCCTGGTGCCGGTCAGCAGGAAGATATCCATCCATCCGTCGTTGTCGTAGTCGAGAAAGGCGCACCCGCAGCCGTCTGCCTCGAGAATGTAATCTTTGCGATCGACTCCGCCGTAAATCACCGGAGCGACCAAGCCCGCGCTCGCCGCGACATCTGTAAAGTGAGCAGCAAAAGGCCGTCCTGAGGCCGCCGGCCTGGGCCGTTGCGTTAAGCCGCGCGATGCCATCCCGGATTGCGCAAGAAGACGGGGTGCGAACGCGGACGCACATAGATAGGAAAGCATCCGGCGGCGAGAGATATTCATTGGCTGGTTTCTGTGCTCACCTTGCGATTCCCTTTTCGACTGCTCTCGAAAGCGGAGTATTTATTTCTACTTGTGCGATCCTGCAACCGCAAGGCCCGCCGCTAGCGACGGGCCTGTGCTTCACAACGGGAGCGATCGAGGGTGTCAGAATTGAACCTTCAGACCGAATTGAATCAGGCGGCCGTAACCATTGGTGCTGGTGATCTGGCCGAAGCCGCTGCTTCCCACCGTATAGGCTGAGGGTGGCGTTCCGAATGCGGGGCTATAGTTTGTGTGGTTGAAGATGTTGAACGACTCCGCCTTGAAAACCAGCTTGCTCCTTTCAAACAAGGGGAAGGTTTTGGTCGCGTTCAAGTCCACGTTCGCGTACGACGGATTATGCAAGTCGTTTCGTGACTCGTTGCCTCGTGTGAATTGAGCGGGCTGCGTGAATGCGGCAGGGTTCAGCCACTGCTTCAAGGTTTTTCCTCCTCCTCCGCTGGACATATATGGATTCGCGCCGGTTCTCTGGGCCCTTTGATCCGGCCATCCCGTGTTGGTGACGTCTCCATTGGCAAAAACATAGGTAGGCGCACCCGAGTCGAGGGTGATGATGCTTCCCACACTCCAACCGCCCAGGGCACCGTCGGTGAAGGCGTTGGCCCCGTTGAGGAACGCTTTGCCCTTGCCGAACGGGAGTTGATAGATGCCGCTGAGTACGAAGATCTGCGAGCGATTGTAGTCGGACGGGCCCCAGTCCGGGCGCATGTCGTAAAAATCGACCGGCGAGCCCGTGTATGGGTCTGACTGCCAATCCATGGATTTGGACCAGGTGTAGGAAGCTTTGAAGCTCAACCCAGATGACATCTGTTTGTTGAGCGCCACCTGCAATGCATTGTAGCTGGAAGGCATTCCGTTCAGAGAGTAGCTGAAGGTACCGTATTGCGGGTATAACGCACGCGGTTGGATCGCTCCGGGACCGGGCGCAGTGGCCGTATTCGTAGTAGCAGCGACGTAGCCGTGCCTGCCGACGGAACCTACGTAGTCGGCCTTCAACGTTAAACGGTCTTGCAGTTGCTGTTCAATGCCCAGGTTGTACTCGATGGAGTAGGGAATCTTATTGTGTGGGTCTGCCCCATAACTCACTCCAAATGGGTTGTTCGACCCAAGAAATGACGCCGCGGCCGGCAGGGCACTCCAATAAGCGTTGGTGGGCAATCCGATATCAAGGCTGTTCAGGGTCGGCAGTGCCGCACCGGGCCAGGAGAGTCGAATGTTTTGATTCTCCTGTATTAGCGTGTTGTTGTGATCGTCGAGAAGGGCGACTGCAGTGTGAACCACGGTATGATTTGTCGCCCTGTAGGTCAAGCCAAAACGCGGCTCCCACCCGTTGTACTGGCTGTAAAAGTAACCGCTCGGACAGGTTGACTTAGGAAACTGCGGAGGTACAGCTCCGGTGATGCAAACTTGCCCGTTCGCCATGTCGAGTCCTGATTCGACGCGGTGGTAATTGGGGGGAGACACAAAGTCCCAGCGAATGCCTGCGGTGAGCACCAGGTTGCGCGTCGCTTGCCACTGATCCTGCGCATACCATCCATACCAATTCACGGTCTGATCCGCAGCGGTGGCGCCTACCCAGGGGGCATACTGATCGAGTGTGCCGAGCATGAAGCTGGCGGGAGTGAACCCGGTGTTGTTTGCGGTGAGTCCATTTTGCGCGGTGCCGGCTGCGGAGAATGACGCCGATATGCCCCAGCCGTCGTCGAAGCTCCGGATGTGGTAATACATGCCGCCTACGCCCAGCGTGTGATTGCCCACCACCTTGGAAAGATCCACGTGATAGTCACTGTTCTGCATCGGACCCAGCGGTATGGCAAAATTCGAAATGCTGTTGTATCCGTTGCCCAATCCTAGATTTGGAGCAAATACTTCCCCGTCATGCTCGGGAATTTGCGCAGTCAAGCCCATGGCCGTCACCAATGCCGGATCCGATTGTCCATCGTTCACAAAGTTGTTTTGCCAGGTGTATCCGTAGCGAAAGTTCAGGATGGTTTTCGGATTGAACGAATGCGTATAGCCCAGCGCAGCCACCTGAGCATAGTTATGAATCACCTCGGTGGAGACGTTGAAGTTCAACGGCTCTGATTCATTCTGATTGGAACGGTTGAAGCGCGCGAAGACACTGTCATTCGCGGTGAACTGGTGATCGAGACGGATGCCGAACACATCGCTCTTGATCGTGGTCGGTTCCGCGGTTGCAATGTTAGGCAGCACTCCTCCCGCCACGTTCAGGTTTGGCTTGGGATAAAAGCGCGCAGCGAAAGCCTGCGACGCAGGGTTGAGACGGCCGGATGGAATCTTGTTATTTGGAAAAGGATCGCGAAGAGACAATCCCGGATTAGCCGGATCTGGGCGGCTGGTCGCCGGATCGTAGATTTCGTTCGCGTACTCCGGTCTCCCTAAACTATCCGTTCCAATCGGTGTGGTTCCTTCCACGGCGGAGAAATCGCCTGCGATTTCGTTCGGTGTAAGCGTGGCGCCGAGTTGCGTGCCCGCCCGGGAGTAACGATACCCCTCCCAATAGCCGGAAAACCAGGTATTGTTCTTGATAACTGGACCGCCAACATAGACGCCGTACTGGTTTTGCCTATAGACCAGCCGCTGGGTATCCGGATAAGTCTGCGCGTCCAAAACATCGTTGCGGAAAAACTCCCATAGGTCACCATGGAACTGGTTGGTTCCAGACCGCGTGACAAGGTTGATGTTCGAGCCGCTTGAGATAGCGAACTGCGCATCCGTAATGTGTGCTTGTACGTTGAACTCCTCAATGGCGTCGGGCGGAGGCGAAATCGACCATACGTTGGTGTAGATATCGTTGTTCAAAACGCCATCAATGGTGAAGTTGTTCTGGTTGGCTCTTTGCCCGCTCACTGCCGGGGAGATCCCACCTGCTCCCAGAGCAACTGTGAATCCCGACTGCTGCCCGCCCGACTGCGGCGCAGCCCCTGGGGTCAACAACGCGAGCTGCGTGAATTCGCGTCCATTCAACGGCAAGTCGACAATTTCTTGATGCTCGATGACGTCGCTGAGTGTCGACGACGTTGTATTCAACATGGGCGGCGCCGAGTTCACTTCGATCGTTTGCGCGCTCGAAGCCACCGAGAACTTTAGGTCGATGGTCAAACTTTGATTGACCAGGAGCTGAATGTTGTCCTGTTTAATGGAAGCGAAACCTTCCTTCTTGGCCGTAAGAGTGTAGGCACCCGGAGCTAATTGCGGAACGACATATAAGCCGCTTGAATCCGAAACAGCAAGTCTTTCTTGACCCGTATCCCGGTTAACCACACTCACCTGTGCGCCCGGCAGAACGGCTCCAGTCGAATCGGCCACTACCCCAGTGATAAGACCGGCAGTGGTCTGCGCCCGCAAGCCGATTGCGAGGGAGAGGTACCCGGCAATTGCAATCACTAGCCACAATCTCTTGAGCATCTGCGTCCTCCAAAAATTCGTTCTATTGACCCGATTCAGCGATCCGACTTCGCGTGATTGATTGGCATCCGTTGGACCTTGGCCCGCGATTGGCAAGTCGTTGACGTTATGTTTTGTTCGTCGCGGGGAACAATATGCGAGCGATACATGGATTGTCAATCTAAAATTATGATTTTATTTGCATTTTAGATCGCAATATGAGAGTTTTCCCTCACGGCGTAACCGCGGTTCCGGCGTTGGGAAGTCAAGCTCCGATACCTGGGGTATTGAACGTCCCACGGCTTTATAGTCAAGAAAACACACGCATTACGATCCATTTCGTATATTTTCGGAAGCCCTGGGTTGGCCACTTTCCGCGAGAGCTCCTGCGATAATCGGAGTGATCGGAATTTTCGCCACTGATTGAGGATGGTTATTCGGGTTAAAACTGCGCTTTATGTGATCTTTCGATCATCATGAGGTCGCTTTGGCCGGTCTGATTCCGGTGAAATACGCTGCATGGAGTTTGAAGCGCCGATGCGACGAGAATCGAACTACGAAAAATTTCCGATCTTTACGGTAAGCCGGTGTGGGTCGGGAAGTTGGGAAGGCTGGCCCAGAATCCTGGAACGGCTAGAGGCTTTCGCAGCGCCGGGGCAATGCACGATATCTTTCGAATGTTATCCGGGCGTACTTGAGAAGGCTCTTATCAGCACTCTGGTAGAAGGCCTGCGTCCTCCGGGCCTAATCGTCACGTCGGACCTGTTGAAGAGTCCGTCCGAAATCGAGCTGATGGTATCGAGTGTGCTGGGCGACGATCCTGTGTTTGGTCGAATGAACGGTTTTAGAATTGAGGATTTTTTCGATAGCGCAAAGCTCGCCGCCGCGCGCGAAAAGGTCAGAAACTGGAGACAAGGTCTTTTAGTCATTGTTGGCACCGGCGCTTCGATACTTTCAGCAGAACCAAACCTGCTCGTATACGCGGATATGGCGCGTTGGGAGATCCAGCAGCGTCAACGACGGAATGTGGTCGGTAACCTAGGCGCCGACAATCTGCAGGAAAGCCCCGGACTGAAATACAAACGGGCGTTTTTCGTCGATTGGCGTGCCGCCGACCAGCTCAAGAAATCACTCTTGGAGAAGATCGATTTCTGGCTCGACACTAACGGAGATATTCCGAAACTCGTGAGCGGCCGCGCGGTGCGAGACGGACTGAAACAGATTGCCAGCCGTCCCTTTCGCGTGGTTCCCTACTTCGACCCAGGGCCGTGGGGCGGCCATTGGATGGAGAAGGTTTGTGGCCTTCCCGCAGGCATGCCGAATTATGCATGGTGTTTCGATTGCGTACCCGAGGAAAACAGTTTGCTGCTTGCTTTCGGAGGGACAACCATCGAGATACCAGCCATGAACCTCACCCTTCTCTATCCGCGCGAGCTGTTGGGAGACGCGGTGTTTTCTCGATTTGGCGCCGAGTTCCCAATTCGTTTCGATTTCCTCGACACCATGGGGGGTGGAAACCTCTCGCTACAGGTTCACCCGAAAACCCAATTCATCCGTGAGCACTTCGGCATGCAATACACCCAGGACGAGAGCTACTATTTGCTCGATGCCGGCGACGATGCCAGCGTATACCTCGGTCTTAAGACTCATATCGACCGGGAGGCCATGATCCGGGAGTTGAAGACAGCTCAAGATGACGGTGTGTCGTTCAGTGCTGAGACATTCGTAAACCGCTTCCCGGCCGGAAAGCACGACCATTTCCTGATTCCCGCGGGCACCATCCATTGCTCGGGCAGAAACAGCATGGTTCTTGAGATAAGCGCAACTCCCTATATCTTTACATTCAAGTTGTGGGACTGGGGCAGGGTCGGCCTGGATGGTTCGCCAAGACCGATTCATCTCGAACACGGCTTGGCAAACATAGTTTGGAATCGTGACACGGAATGGGTCGGGAGAAACCTGATCAATCGGATTGAACCTCTGGGGGAGGGTCCGGGTTGGCGCGAGGAGCGCACAGGGCTACACGAATTGGAATTCATTGAAACCCGCAGGCACTGGTTTACGAGTGCGACGCCTCACGATACGCTGGGGACAGTCAATGTTCTCAACCTGGTTGAGGGAGAGGAGGCTATCGTCGAAAGCCCGACGGGAGCCTTCGATCCATTCGTGGTTCATTATGCTGAAACTTTCATTGTCCCGGCCGCAGTTGGCGGATATCGAATTTCGCCAATCGGACGATCGATCGGAAAGACCTGTGCAACGATCAAAGCGTCTGTTCGCAACGGGTGGCCTCACCCTGAACAGCCGGCGAAGAAATAACTCACACGCGAATCTATTCCAATTCGAACGAAGCCGGGGCAAAACTGTTGAGTTCCAACTCGAATGAGCCGTCTTCGACTGCAATTGGCCGACCCAGAGCATTGCCACGTAGATCT
>Ga0209006_10006639_pt1 | contig 10460 bp, 8 predicted proteins | sample JacPin_JW_Ref_O2_FD_188567 | JGI IMG/M metagenome (GOLD analysis project Ga0209006, IMG submission 188567) | Forest soil microbial communities from Algoma, Ontario, Canada - Jack Pine, Ontario site 1_JW_Ref_O2 (SPAdes) (version 2) | ecosystem: Environmental > Terrestrial > Soil > Boreal... | reverse complement strand
CGTTTCGCGCCGCCCTGGAGCCGGATGTGCTCGCCACGGTCTGCTTTTACGGAACTGGAATCCACGATGGAAAGCTTGGCCAGGATCCCGACGCCGGATCGCTCGCGCGTGCCGGAGAGATTCGCGGGAAGCTGCTCATGCTATGGGGCAGCGCCGATCCGCACGTTCCGGAAGCTGGGCGAGCGGCCATCGACGGCAAGCTGCGCGCCGCCAAGGTGGACTATGCGATGAAGCTCTATCCCGCCGAACACGCTTTTACGCGCGATGAAGGCCCGCGCTATGACCCCGAAGCCACCGACCAGGCGTTCGCCGACATGATCGCACTCTTCCGGACGGTTTTCCGCTCTCGCTATACTTAGGATTGTGGTGCGCGTCGTTTTCTCAGCCTTGATACTGTCGGCGGTTGTCTTCGCTCAAGATAAACCCCTCCAGACACGTCCTCCCGATCAATCCAAACCCCAGCAACAGGAGCAGGAGCCTCCGGAAGAAGACGAGAGCCTGGCTCCAAAAACATATTCGTTCAATCCGCTGGAAGCCGAAAAGGATCTCAAGGTGGGCCTGTACTACTTCAAGAAAGGCAACTACAAGGCGTCCACCAGCCGGTTCCGGGAGGCCACGCTGTGGAACCCGACTTTCGCCGAAGCCTTCCTGCGGCTGGGTGAAAGCGAAGAGAAATTGAAGGACAAGAAGGCGGCCGACGAGGCCTATTCGAAATACCTGGCGCTCTCTCCGGACGGCAAGGAAGCCGACGCGGTGAAGAAAAAGCTAGCGCACCAGCACTAACCGTTTGCGCATGCGGCTTTCGTCCTGGGTCTTAATCACGTCGATCAATCGGTCTACGCCGGTCTCCCAATTGGGAAACAGATCCACATATTGAATCTGTTTCGAGATGCGGTTCGGTACAACGCAATCGTCCAGGCGCAGGGGCACCAGGAAGATCTCATCCAGCGGCACTTTGGCCGCGCAGAATAGCGCGTAGCGTAGCTCGCTGTGAAAGCTGCCGCGCTTCGATATGGCCCGGCGCGAAAAGCACGCCACAAAAAAGTCGGAGGTCTGAATGGCGGTTTCGATGGCGCGCGGCCAGTTCTGTCCGGGCATCAGCCTCTTTTTATCCAGCCAGGGGCGAAAACCGCTCTCTTCGAAAGCCCGGTACAGCTTCTTGGCAAACCAGAGGTCTTCTTCGACGTAAGCGATGAACACGCGTGGCCGGGTCTGCGCCACGAAGTGGAAGCCATGCTTACCTCCGGGTGACAATGTTCCCAGGCCGTCAATCTCTACGGAGCCGCCCCGTTCCAGCGTTTCGCGAAGTACGCGGGCGATGCGCCGCGTGAGCGCTCCGTTCGATCGCGATCCGTTCATTGGGACGCATTCCGGGGTCTGGGAGCTTTCACGCGCCGCGCACCGGGTGGCAGACCCTCTTCGAAGTAGAATTCCGGCTTCGGTCCAGGCAAAAAAGTTCCCAGCCCCGGAAGAGATGCACTTTGACCGTGCCGGATTCGCCGCAGGATCCCGGTCAGAATGCTATCCAGTTGATCGGCTGCGGCGGCGGTCGAGATTCCCGACTCCTTGGCCAGACGTTTCACCAGCTGCGCCTTCTTCATCTTGAACAATTCTAAGGGAGGGATAAGCACCCGAGCCGGGTGACTCGTCGCGTCTCCTAGAGTTAAGTTGCTGTTTGTCAGCAAGATGCAGCCAATAGCCGCGTGTCAGCGAAGTTTGTCACCGGCGTCCCAAATGAAGCGGTTTTAATAGCCTCTTAAGGTTGGGTTCATCTCCGGCTGAAATGATAGTCCTGAAGTTATCCAACATAGCTTCACACCTAAGGAGATCTCAAAAATGAAGAAAATCATGACTTTGATGCTCGGCCTGTCGTTCCTGATGGGAACCGTCAGCCTGTTCGCCCAGGATAAGCCGGCGGATGCGCCCAAGACCGACAAGAAGGCCAAGAAGAAGAAGGCGAAGAAGACCACCACCGATCCCGACAAGAAGAGCTAACCAGTCGCTTTTATTCGTTAGCCAAAGTTTGCGTCGCGCATTCGTCCCGGACGTCCGGGTTCGATATGCGCGACAACTTTTTTGGGGCCGACCTTTCTAGCAGGAAAACATTTTGGTACTGCAGGGTTTGCCGCACAGCTTATTCTTGAGCTAACGTGGAAGGTACAGACCCGGCAGTTCAGGTTGTTGATTATGGTGGAATGTCCCTCCTGCCACGCGAGCAATCCGCCCGAGTCACGTCTGTGCTCGAAGTGCAGCGCGCCGTTCGGGATTGATAGCGCTACGCTACTGGCGGGAACTTCGCCTGCCCCGCCTGTCGATCCCGACGTCACCCAGGTATTCACGGACGTCTCCGTCGCGGCAACCGTGGTCGGCGGAACCGGCTGGTCTGTGCCACTCCAAGGTGCAGTAGCCTCCGATCCCAGCATGCCTCTGGAAGAGGGTGTGGTTCTGGGCGAACGGTACCAAATCCTGAAGCGATTGGGTGAAGGCGGCATGGGCGCGGTGTACAAAGCGCGCGATCATGAGCTGGACCGGCTGGTAGCCCTCAAGGTAATCCGTCCCGAACTGGCCGGTCGTCCCGATATTTTACGCCGCTTCAAGCAGGAGCTGATTCTTGCCCGCCAGGTAACACACAAGAACGTCGTCCGCATCTTCGATCTGGGCAGCGCGGATGGACGCAAGTTCATCACCATGGACTTCATCCCGGGCCGGGATCTGAAAAGCATTCTCGTGGAACGCGGAAAACTCCCGCCGGCCGAAGTGGTCCCCATTTTTCAGCAGATTTGCCGCGGTCTGGAAGCGGCGCACGTAGAGGGTGTGGTCCATCGCGATTTGAAGCCGCAGAACGTCATGGTGGACGACACGGCCCGCGTCTGGCTGATGGATTTTGGATTGGCGCGCTCCATGGAGCAGGCGGGCATGACGCGCACCGGTGTGCTCATGGGAACGCCGGATTACATGTCCCCCGAGCAAGCCCGCGCCGAGAAAGTGGACGCCCGCTCGGACCTGTTCAGCTTGGGCATCATCGTCTACGAAATGCTCATTGGACGCTTGCCGTTCGAAGCCGATACGTTGATGGCCAAGCTGCTCCAGCGCGTGCAGCGGTCGGCGACGCCCGTGGCGGAGATTGATCCCAGCATTCCTGCAGCCTTGAGCGCCGTGGTGAGCAAGTGCCTGGAACGCGACGTGGCGAAACGGTATCAAACCGTTCGCGAGATCCTGGACGATCTTCAGGGAGATACCAAGACCGTGGGTGCGTCCAGCTCGGCGGTCGCGAGTTCCAGCGCGAGCGTCGCGCCGCCCGAATTTTCCTCTATTTCACTCGCTAACTTGGGCCCCGGCTCGCAGTTCGGACCGCGCTACCGCATTGAAGCCGAGATCGGCGAAGGCGGCATGGGCAAGGTGTACAAGGCGTACGACACGGATTTGGATCGCACGGTGGCCCTGAAGCTGATCCGGCCTGAACTGGCGAAAGATTCCAACTCGCTGCAGCGCTTCAAGCAGGAGTTGCTGCTCGCCAGCCGCATCTCGCATCGCAATATTCTTCGCATTCACGATTTGGGCGACGTCGGCGGCGTGAAGTTCATTTCCATGGCCTATATCCAGGGCATGGACCTGCACGAGCTGATCGCCAAGATGGGGAAGCTGCAGACCGGGCGTGTGGTGAATATCGCCAAGCAACTGGCCGGCGCGCTGGAAGCGGCGCACGCGGAAGGCGTGGCGCATCGCGATCTGAAACCGCGCAATGTGCTGATTGATGTAGACGATCACGTGTACGTCTCCGATTTTGGTTTGGCGACGTCGCTGGACTCCGCAAATACGGCCATGACGCGCGCCGGCGAAGTGTTGGGCACGCCCCGCTACATGTCGCCGGAGCAGGCCGAATCGAAAGCCGCCGATCATCGCAGCGACCTTTACTCGCTGGGTGTGATTCTGTATGAAATGGCGACGGGTGAAGTGCCGTTCACGGGCGAGTCCTCATTGCAGGTTATGTTCCAGCACGTGCAGCAGCTGCCCAAGGATCCGCGGCTGTTGAATGCGGAGACGCCTGAATATCTGGCGGACATAATCCTTAAGTGCCTGGAGAAGGACCCCGCGCTGCGTTATCAAAACGCGGCGGAACTGCTGCGCGATCTGGAATCCGGCACACCTCCCACGCGGATTGTCCGCCTGCGAATTGCTGAGACGGGCTACCCCAAGTGGATGTTCGCGGCCATGGGGATCGTTTTGCTGGTGGGAATTGGATTGGCCATCCGTCCAGTACGCGAGCGTGTGCTGGGCCGGGCGGTCTCCGTAAGCAGGCTGAGGCATCGGGCCGCGCCCGGCGCCGCCGACAAGTTTGTCGCGGTGCTGCCGTTTCGCGTGTTGGGTAACGATCCCACGCTGCATTATGAAGCCGAGGGTGTGGTGGATGCGCTCTCCGCCAAGCTGTTTCAGATGAAGGACGTCCATCTGGCTGCGCCCGCGGCCGTGGAAAAGATCAATGCCTCCGATCCCGTAACCAAGATCGCGCGCCAATTGGGAGCCAAGCTCATTGTTCAGGGCACCATGCAAAGCGCAGGCGATAAGATCGATGCCGTGCTTAGCCTCAGCGATTCCACCGGCAAGCAACTGTGGACCAAGGATTTTCCGGGTGTGCGCCAGGATCTGCTGACTATTGAAGATCAGATTTACAACGAATTGGTCACTGCCCTGGAGCTGAAACCGAGCGACGAGGAATTGGCCCGCAATGCCCTGCGCCCTACCGAGAACGTAGCGGCATACGAATTGTATCTCAAAGGGCGCGATATTCTGCGTGGGAAACGCGACGTGAAACGTGTGCAGTCCGCAGTGGATCTGTACCAGCAGGCCATCAAGAAAGATCCCGGCTTCGCGCTCGCTTACGCCGGGCTGGCGGACGCCAGCATCATTCTTTTCAACCTGAGCCAGGACGCCAGTTGGTCGCAGAAGGCGCTGAGCGCCGCACAGCACGCGCAGACCCTCAATGACGAAATTCCAGAAGTCCACTTTGCGTTGGGCAATGTTTACCGCGTTACCGGCAAGACCGCCGAGGCCATCGTCGAGCTGAAGCACGCTCTGCAACTGGCGCCAAATTCGGATGAAGGCTATCGACGCCTGGGGAATGCATACATGGCCGCGGGCCAGAAAGACGACGCGCTGCGCGCCTACCAGCAAGCCATCGACGTTAATCCCTACTACGGGCTTAACTATACCCGCCTGGGCGTTGCGTACAACGAATTAGGAGATTACCCGAAGGCGTTGAGCGCGCTGAACCGCGCGGTGGAGTTGATGCCGGATTCAGCAGCTGCGTACGGAAATATCGGCGTCATCGATTTTCAGATGGGAAAATGGAACGACGCGATTACAGCGTATGGGAAGGCGCTGAAAATCGAACCATCCGAGGATCTCTACACCAGCCTCGGCACTGCCTACTTTTATTTGGGCCATCGCACCGACGCGGTCACCATGTTTCAAAAAGCCGTCGCATTGAATCCGAACAATCATGAGTACGCCGGCAATCTGGCGGACGGGTATCGCTGGTCCGGCGAGAAAGACAAAGCCCAGAAAGCTTATCAACAGGCTATTCAGCTGGCGCTCAGAGCGCTGCAGGTGAAACCGGGAGATGCCGCAACGTTGGGTTATCTGGGGCTCTATTACGCCAAGAACGGCGACGCCAAGCGCGGTCTCGATTTTATCCACCGCGCCCGCGCCATCGATCAAATCGGCAACGATCTGCTGTACCAGCAAGCCGTGGTGGACACCATCGCAGGACAACAGGACGACGCACTCGAAAGCTTGAAACAAGCCTTCCAGAAGGGTTACTCGGCTGTTCTGGTGAAGAACGATCCGGAATTCAAGCCGCTCGAAATGAATCCCGCGTTTAGCAAGCTACTAACTCAGTTTGGTCCTAAGTAACTGAGCGACAAAAATTCCGCCGAAAGCAATCAGCAGCACGGCGTACTGCGCCGGCTCCGGCACGGCCGAGGGAATGCCACCGGGGTTGACGGGATCCGTAAACAGGATATCGAGCGTTTCGCCGCTAGAGCCGGGAGGATCTTTAAACCCGCAAAATTTGAACAGATCGCTCGAGCAGGTAAATGTTTCGCCCTCCTGCGCCTTCGTAATCGTAGTGCTAATGAGGAAGGTCTCAATATTCGGGCCGACGTTTTCAAAATCCAGAGTTACGTCTCCATTGGCGTCGGCCGTGAAGGAGTAACTTCCGTCAAAATCAATCGGGTCGCCGCCGCCATTTAAAACAGCATGAGGATCATGGCACATGCATTCCCAATCGTTAGAAGGACAGAGTATGTTTTGGCTGTAGCCCTTTTCTTCACCCTTCGAGAAAGTGCTGTTAGAGACGGCGTCAAAAGACTCGTCGTCATCCCAGCCCGTGAGCGTAATCGTGAAATAAGGGCTCGGCGGGGGTATGGTCGCCGCATTGGCCCAACCGGCGCAGAGCAGAGCGAATCCAGTTAATGCCAGGAAGGGTTTTGCCCTCATTCCTTTTTTAGCCTCCGTAAGCGAAATGTAAGGGTAATAATACCTCGACGGGGCGGAAAAACGAACCTGGGGAACGCCTAGTAAGTACTGTTAGTAAGGTACCGGAGCTTGTCCCTGGTTATCAGGGTCGTTAGGTCTTTGGCGACACATCGGACGCTGTTTTGGGCGCGTCCAATGGCTGGGTTGCCAGGTTGGATCGGTCCACCGCGGCGGCCAGGTTTTGAAGATCCTTATTCTGGTCGCGCCAGCCAGTGCCATTGGGCAACTCCAACCCAACCTCGTATCCGCCCTTGGCCGTATGACAGTAGCGGACGGTTCCCCGGCCTCCCACGGCCAGCGTCAGGCAATTGAAGCTAACCACCGTCCGCTCGGGAAGCCGCAGCGGAACCAATATTTTTGCGCCTGAGACAGATACGTCGATCAATCGGCCCTGCATGAGCCGTTCCTGGCCGGCTCCGTCTTCCCAGAGAACCGGGACCGTTTTGCCGATGGGGCTGCGCGTATAACGCCGCCGTTCTCTCTTTCTTCCAATTTGTGGCATCCGCTTCTATCTTTAACGCTCCCATCGTCCAATGGAGGAGATTTCTGTAAGATTGGGCCGGTCTAAGGTTTGTGTACTACGCTGGCCGGGGGGGATATTGACGATAAACAGGTGATGCTTCCCGAAGCGCCCAGTCCTGGACACGTCAGCGATCGTCAGGAAGTGGCGCTTACCTGCTATCTGAGCGTAATACTGGCTATGGCCAGGTCGATGCGTGCAGTCTGCTCGCGCGCCGGGCTCATTTATGGCGATCGACTGACCAGGTTGCCGCGCAGGCTGGGGTTCGAGGCCACGCCGGAAGCGCTTGCAGAGAGCCGGCAAGTGCTGGAAGTGGAGCTGGCCGAATATACGGAAGCTACGTGTGCCTGGCTGGACGGAGGTTCCAACCTGGCTAGGGAGATCCTGGATATTGTGGGAGGTCTGGAACGGTCCGCCGATGAGAGCCAGAATCTGCATGCCGCGATGCTGGAAGACCTGGCGGAGCAGATGGCGGAGTCCGCCGAAGTGGACACGGCTGACGACGTGCGATTGTCGCTGAAGCGTTATGCCCTGGGTCTCCGATCTTATTTGCAGCGCCAGAACCAGGAGAGCCGGTCTTCTCTCAAGGACCTGGAGTGTCGCGCGGCAAAGCTGGCCGACTGGCTGGCCCGCTCGGAGCCGGCGCATAGCACCGACCCAGGAACCGGTTTGCCGAACCGGCCGGAAACCGAAAGGCAGCTCGAAGCTTGCTGGCACGCCGGCAGACCAGTTTCGGTTCTCATATTCGAGTGGAGCGGCGGCGAGGCGCTAGCCAAGCAGCTTGCCGATGGCCTGGCGGATCTGGTGCGCCCTCGGGATGTGGTGGGCCGCTGGGGCGCAAATCAGTTGGCAGTGATTTTCGCCTGCCCTGCGGAGGAGGCCACGCCGCGCGCAGGCAGCATAGCCGATTGGCTTGGTGTGACGGTGACGGTAATTGAGCGCCTGCCTGAGGAGACGCTCACGCAACTCGTAAACAGGATCGAACAGCTTCGGCCGGCAGAACCGGTCGCCGCGCCGTTCTGAACCGCCATGCGTGAGCATGCGGCTTTTGTCCGGCTTAAGCGCTTCGACGGAAGTAGCCGCGCGCCAGCTCCGGTTTCACTTCTAAGGCTTGCACCCAACAGGTTCGCGCTTCTTCCTTTTGGCCCAGCGATTCCAGAGCGTGGCCCAAGTTCAAACGGGCTTCCGCGAAGTCCGGACGAGCCTCCAGCGCCTGGCGATAGAACCGCGCCGCATCTTCCGGGTGGTTGAGTTGCTGCGATAACAGCCCGGTATTGTAGAGGACCTCCGACGTGGTTACACCGGCTTCAATCAAGCGGCGGTGGTATTTCAAGCCTTTTTCGCGATCGTCGCGCTTGAGCGCCGTCGCAGCCAGGCCTTTGATGGCCTCCACCGAGTCCGGATGGCGCGACAACAGCTTGCCGAGAACCGCATCGGCCTGGTCGTAATGGCCGGCGTTGGAATGCGCCATGCCCATGTTGATTTCAGCTTCCGGCCAATCCGGCTGTTTCGCCAGACAAGCTTCAAAGGCCGTAATGCTTCCAGCGTTCTCGCCGCGCTGCAACCGCAGATAGCCCAGCCGGAACCAGGCGTTCTCCAAGGCCGGAGTTTTCTCCACCAGTTTCGCGTACATGGCTTCCGCTTCGTTCAGCTGTCCCTGACGCTCCGCCATCCAAGCCACTTGGACGCGCAGGTCGTCCCGGTCCGGCGCAATCTGAATGGCACGCTCAAAACACGCGCGGGCCTGGCTCAAGTCCTCCAGTTCCAGGTACACAACGCCCAGATTCACGTGCGCGTAGATGGCTTCCTCGCGGAGATCGCGCGCCTGTTGGTAGGCATGGATCGCCTCCTCCAGACGTCCCAGTCTTTGACAAGCCACGCCCAGGTTAAACCAGTCGTTATAAACGGACGGGGCCAGTTCGGTGAGCCGCAGGGCATGCTGCGCCGCGGACTCGAAGTCATCGCGTGCGAAGGCCGCGACGGTCAGGCCCTCCAATGCCGCGCGCGCATCTGGATGAAGCACCAGCAAGCGCTCGGAATAGCTGCGGACCATGGCGTAATCCTTGCGCTGCAAGGATAGGCTGACCATATTGACCAGCGAGTCCTCGGCCTTGGGATTGCGCTCTAGAATCCGCTGGTACAGAGCCGCCGCTTCCTCGAACTCCCAACCCATTTGCAACGCCACGGCTTTGCCGAACATGGCCGGTTCACTGTCGGGAATACGGGCCAGCGCGGCGTCGAACGCCTCGCGTGCTTCCTGAGGCTCATTGAGATGCAGCAGACAGGCGCCGATCGCCAGTTGCATTTCCAGCGCCTTGGCGCCCAACGCCAGCGCCTGCCGGAAGCTTTCCACCGCCTCCGCATAGCGGCCCAGGTTCTGCAAGCACAGACCGAGACTGGAGCGAACGTCCGAATCCTGCGGGCGTAGCACCGCAAGGCGCGCGTAGCTGGCCGCGGCATCGTCATAACGCTGCAGCTCAAACTGGAGGTGCGCGCGGGCCGCGATAATCTCGGTCAAGCTGCTTTCGTTGGTGCCCGTTTCCGCGCCTTCCAGCGCCTGCAGCGCGCGTCCGCTGTCACCCTGGATGTAATGGGAGACGGCCCGCGCGAGATTGCGCGCGGAAGAGTCTGCCGGAAGGGCGGTTTGGCCGCCGTTGAAAACTGGAGCGCCAGCCACCGCGTTTTGTTCGTTCTTGACTGATTGTTCTGTCTTAACTAATTGTTCCATCAATCCACCTCGTGTCCTCAAAACCTTGAGCGAACCACTAGAACTGAATCGTGCACATTCCCCCGGGCTAAGGCCGGGTAATAGGTACTGAAGTTGTTTGATCGGCTTTCTAAGGCGTTTTCTTTATACCTACGCGCCAACTTAAGGTACAAAAGCCAGATCGACCTTAGAGAGAGGAGACTTCGATACGGTTAGCCCAATTGGGCCGACGTTGGCGGTGACGGACCCAGGCAGGCGCTGGAGAGATGAGAACAGATGCACGGTGCTTACGGTCTCGGCCGGAGGCATTGCATCCCACCAGCCCCGGTGGCTGGAAGGCGCCAGACAAATGGCTGGAGCATGTTGCTGGGTCGAAAACAACGGCAGTATCGGGCTGGATTCTGGGCTAAGCTCGCCAACCGCAGTCGAAGCATGGTGGGCCATGTCGATGCAGGCCGTCATCACGGCGTCTTCAAAGGAACTCATGCAGAACGGAGCGGCGTGCGGGTGAGTTTGCCGCACACTCTGCGCTTCTGAGGCAGCTGACGGTAGCACAGACATCGAAGCCGGTTGTACGCGGACGCCGGCCAGAGGGGGAGGAGCCGTTCCCTCGCCGCTGGGACGAATCGGGTGGATGACTGGTGGCCGCAGGGAAGCTTGCATGGGAGGTGTCGGCGCCCATACTACTTCGTTTGG
>Ga0209006_10006638_pt1 | contig 10460 bp, 6 predicted proteins | sample JacPin_JW_Ref_O2_FD_188567 | JGI IMG/M metagenome (GOLD analysis project Ga0209006, IMG submission 188567) | Forest soil microbial communities from Algoma, Ontario, Canada - Jack Pine, Ontario site 1_JW_Ref_O2 (SPAdes) (version 2) | ecosystem: Environmental > Terrestrial > Soil > Boreal... | reverse complement strand
TGTCAAGGCAGCCGTCGTCACTGCCGTCGGCGAAAGGGCAAAGCCTACACATCTTGCGATGCACGTTGTTGCCGGCAACGTATCGATCGCCGAGCTGACCGACTATTTGCGCCAGAAGCTCCCAAGTTACATGGTGCCTGCCGTGTGGCAAAAGCTGCAGGCGTTGCCGCTGAGCGCCAATGGCAAGGTCGACCGCGGAGCGCTCATCGTTAAGGCAACGCCAAGTGAAGCCCCCATCGTTGCGGGTGAAACCCAGGGCGATGTGCTCAGCCAAATTGCCGCGTTGATATCTGCTGAGTTGAAATACGATGATCTCGATCCGCGCCAAAATCTTTGGATGATCGGCGCCACGTCGATAGACATGGTGCGTGTTATTGAGCGCCTGGAAAGAGAGTTCGGCTTTCGTCCGTCCTTTCAGGAATTCTTTCGCGAGCCGACCGTCGCCGGCCTCGCCCGTTTGGTGCAGGATCGCGAACGCGCCAAAACGGCCGCGTCGGAGCGCAAGATCGGCACGCAGGCGCCGGCCCGAAGCACGCTGGAACTTATCGTCGATCCCGGTGCACGCGATGAGTTTCGCCGAACAAGACGCGGCATTCGGGTCTTTCCGCCGGAATGGGGATCGGTTCCGCTTAAGACGGATCGCGATGCCACGGGTCTTGCAGAACGGGTCCAGAGCCGTCGCGCGGTCCGACAATTCCTTCCCGAGCCTGTGCCGCTGGAGGAATTCGGTAGCTGGCTGGCGGAGCTCAGCCCAGCCACAATCCAAGGTGCTAACAAATATCGCTACGGCTCAGCGGGTGGGTGCTATTCAGTCCAGACCTATCTGCATATCAAGGAAGGCGGCATCGCCGGTTGTCCGGCAGGGACCTATTACTACCATCCGCTCGAGCACGGTCTTGTTCCGCTGACGCTGGGCGCGGAACTCGATCCGGCGATCCATGAGCCATTCACCAACAGGCCAACTTTCGAGCAAGCGCGCTTCTCGCTGTTCTTTGTCAGCCAGCCTGCCGCCATCGAGCCGATGTATGGCGATCTCGCTGGCCGCTTCAGCCTGCTCGAGGCCGGCGCGATGGCGCACGCAGTCGAAAGCTCAGCATGGCGATTCGGCCTCGGTGTTTGCCCGATCGGGCTCATCGACTTCGCGGCCATCCGCGCCTTGTTTCATTTGGAAGATGGGCAAGAGCTCCTTCACGCCCACGTCGGAGGGCTTGTGGCGCCGTTGGTCTCAGAGGCCGCAACGGATCGCGACGAGGGCGTCATATGACCGCGCTGGAGCTCTTGAGCGATCTGCGCGATCGCGGCGTGAGGCTGTGGGTCGAAGGCGCCGATTTGCGTTTCAGCGCGCCCAAGGGCGCCGTCGGCGCCAGCGCGACCGAGCTGCTGACGCATCACAAGGCGGAGCTTATCGAACTTTTGCGCCCAAGGCCGGTGGGCCAGTCGCCGCGGGGCGAGTCGAATTCGAAGTTCCAGAGCTTTTCGCTCGACGAGCACGTCATTCAACTGTCAGAGGTGCACGACTGGCGTTTGGAGGACCAGGACCCCTATGTGCGCCATGTCGCTCCGTACAAGGGCTTTCTTTATCAGCGCATGGCGCTCGACAAGAAATTCGTACGCGGCGAAGGCTGTTATCTCTACGATGAAGCTGGCAAACGCTATGCCGATTTTATCGCCCAGTTCGGCGCCGTTCCGTTCGGGCACGATCCGGCAACAATATGGGAAGCGCTTAGCCTCATGCGGCAGCAGCGCCAGCCCAATCTAGTCATCACATCGATCTCGGCGGCGGCCGGGGAGCTTGCCGAACGGCTACTGGCGATCGCACCCGAAGGGCTGAATCACGCGGTCTTCACCAATAGCGGCGCGGAAGCCATCGAGGCAGCGATCAAGCTAGCCCGCTGCCGGACCGGGCGAGTCGGGATACTCTCGACCCGGGACGGCTTCCATGGCCTGACGCTCGGGGGAATGTCGGCCACCGGGCGGGATTTCTTTCAACGTGGCTTCGGCGCGCCCGTGCTCGGCTTCAACTATGTACCGTTCGGCGATGTCGAAGCTCTGCAGGCCACGCTGCAAACGCGTCCCGATTTCTTCGCGGCGTTCATTGTCGAGATCATCCAGGGCGAATCTGGGATCCATGTCGCTCCGGCCGGCTATTTGAGGGCGGCCGCGGATCTGTGCCGCCGCTTCGGCGCCTTGCTGATCGTCGACGAGGTGCAGACCGGGCTTGGTCGAACCGGAGTGCTATTCGCTTGCGAGCAGGAAGGCGTGACTCCGGACATTCTCGCGATCGCGAAAGCGCTGGGCGGCGGACTCATGCCGATCGGCGCCTGCCTCTATTCGCGCGCCGTCTATACTGAACAATTTGACCTGCGACACGGCTCGACCCTCGCCGGCAACACGCTGGCGTGCCGTGCGGCGCTAGCGACAATCGAGCAATTGACCAAGGAAGATCGGCAGCTGGTGAAACAGGTGGACTCGATCGGAGCGCTGCTCCAGCAGGGATTGCGCGCATTGCAAAATGAGTACCCGACACTGGTGGCCGAGATTCGCGGCCGCGGCCTGATGCTCGGCGTTGATCTCAATCTTGACCACATTGCCCAGACCCAGGTCGGGATGCTCGCGATCATGCAGGAACACGGGCTCCTGCTGTATATGGTAGTAAGTTACCTTTTGAATGTTGAACATATTCGCATCGCGCCATCCTTCACGCATGGCACGGTGCTGCGCATTGAACCGCCCCTGATCGCAGACGCGGCGCTTTGCGATCTGCTGATTAAGGCGCTGCGGCGCACGTTGAGAATCCTCGATCGCGGTGACGCTGGCGAACTGCTCGCGCATCTCATGCCGGGAGGGCGATCCGCCGCTCGGCCCATGCAGACCGGACCCAGGCGTCAAAACCTCGCACGGTCGGCGAGTGCGCCGCACGACAAGAAATCGGCTCGCTTCGCCTTCGTCGTTCACCTCCTCACGACGGGCGACCTAAAGCGTTTCGATCCTACCCTTGACGCTTTCAGCGACACCGAACTCGAAGCGCTTCGGTCGCGCATCAGTCAATTTGTGAAACCCTTCCCACTTGGCCAACTCTCTGTCGAGACTGCCGATGGAAACGTGGCCGAAGGCGAACTCATCGTGCTGCCGCAGCTCCCCGCGGAACTGCTGGCGCTTCCAGGAAATGTCGCCGTTGATCTCGTGCAAAGCGCAGTCGATCTGGCGGCCGATCGCGGCGCCGAGGTGGTCGGTTTGGGCGGGTTCAGCTCGATCATCGCCGACGGCGGCCTCGCGTTGCGGCGCCAGCCGGGCCTTAGGGTGACCAGCGGCAACAGCTTGACCACCTGGGCGGCCGCGAGGGCAGTGGAAATCGCTAGCGCGAACCACGGCTTGGCGCTGGCTGATAGTGTGGTTGCCATTGTGGGCGCCACCGGAGCGATCGGCCTCGCGCTCAGCCTGTTCTTCGCCGAACGTGCCGGTGAACTGATTCTAGTCGGTAATCCGCGCGCCCCCGCCGCGAGCCTCAGGAAGCTGCAGAAAGTCGCCGAAGACTGCAGGCGCCACATAATGGCCGCGGAGGCCGCTGGCAGTCTGCCAGGGGCCGCCATCCGCCGACGGGCGACGGATTCGGCGGCGGGTATTGTGATAACGACCGATATCGATCGCGAGCTTCCGAGAGCGAACGTCGTTCTGACCGCCACGAATGCCGTAATGCCGTTTATCGCGTCGAAACATCTGCGTCGCGGCGCATTGGTCTGCGACGTGTCGCGGCCTTTCAACATTCCACCCGAGCTGATCGCGGCGAGACCCGACCTTCGGCTAGTGAGCGGCGGCCTTGTGCGCGCGCCAAAGTCCTCGGTCTTAGGGCACGTCGAAGAGCCTGGCCAACGCGAGGTGCTCATGGCCTGCGCGGCGGAAACGATCGTTCTCGCTCTGTCGGGACACCAGAGCCGCCATTTCTGCGGGCCGCTGGAGATTGGAACAATCAAGGATGTCGGCCGGCTGGCCGACAGATTTGGATTTTCAGTCGTGAGCTGATCACTCACGACGCACTTTTCACAATTCATCTTGAGCGCGAAACGTGAGAAAAAAGATGGTTCGTGTCCTCGAACTCTCAACTCACTCGTTCGCCACCTGAAACGCAGCGAACTCCCGGCCGGGATGAGGCAAAAACGATTAGTCTTCGTGGTCCTCGAACGGCCAGAAGCTTGGCAGCTCCCGCACTATAATAACGACCGGCTGGGCGTTTGATTTGACTGTCCCTGCCGCGATCAAGTCGTCAATTATCGTCTCGACGTGTTGAAATAGCTTGCCCTTGCCTTTGCGAAGGCGGCGAATCTGCGTTGATGGTTGCGCCTCGCCCAGATCGACGATAACGTGCGACCTGACGCTTTTCTCGTGATGCTCGGAGGACGATGCTGGCGCTGCGGGCGCCGAAGAAACTGTCGCCATGTTCACTCTCCATCATCTTCGTCATAATCGATTGAACTAATTTTGCGCAATTCCTTCACGCCCTTTTCCTGGGCTCTCAAAACGTTGGTGGGCGCATCGAGCAGCCACCCATTGCCGCGTCGGGAAGCGGACTTGACGTGGCGGTCATAGGCTTCCTGCGCCATGATCAGTTCGGCCCTCAGCAGGTGACGAACCGCCTTTTCCAACGGACGAAACGGATGCGACTCGTGCTCGTCGTCGGCTTCGTCATCATTTTCGTAAACAACCGTTGCATGACGATGTTCCTTGCTACCCTGAACCACCGTGACGCGCTTGACGAGCTTGTCCATGATATCCTTCCTGCTTTAGGTAGCGCCGGCTCTATCCTTGGCTAATCCGCATCAGTAGCTGAGAAAAAAAGCAAACATTGCCACGGAGATCTGGGAACCCCGAAAAGATACTTCGCTTGCAATTGAGAGTTCGGTCTCTACGCCGGTGAGTTCAATATACAACGGGGGCATGCGTTCGACAACCGGCATTATTCGCAAGCGTCAGAAAAACGGCCGTTACGAGCGTCTTCTTGCGATCCTCCTGTCCGCGATGTTTTGTAGCGGTAGGCCCGCGCTGAGCCCCAGGGGCCGACAAGTCCGCACAGAGCCGAGGGGCAAGCTCTCGGAACGCGCTCTGGCGGTTCCAGGGAGGCTTCTGAAGCGCAACCCGCGCTAGAGAAAATCGGCTCAAATCTAACCTCAAATCTCCATTTCTATCAAGGCGCGGGTTATCTCCAGCGCTTTCAACAGAAGGTCGGCCTTGGGGCAAAGAGGCATTGTGGATTGCAGTAAAGGCAAAAAGACCAGGTCCCCTGTTGCAAACTGCGACGAACCCTTCAAATTCGGTCGGCCGCATTGCAAGGCGCCACGCAACCGCGGCTCGAGCCCCAAGGAACGCAACTATTGACGATCAGCATCGAGCCGGCTGTCCGGCAAATTCAGGCGGAGGACGATTCTACGAATGATGACGAGCAGGATGATGATCAGCAGCAAGTCGAACCAGCCAAAAGATGTGGCCGCATTATAGACCGGCTTCCAAGGGATCTGATAATCGAACCATCGCGCCGCGATTGTATCGACGAGTTGCGCTATTCCAATAGCGCCAATAGCCACGGTCCCGACCTTCAATAGAAGTGACGCTATGTAAGAGATCTTGCCAACGATGTTTCTGAAATGGACGATGGGGTTCTCGATATTGCGTTGCATCTGGAAGAAGAACTGCGTAGTCGTGTCGGCAATCTGCTCCAACTGCATATAGTCCATGTCGGTCGGTCCGCGCAGACGCTTGCGGAGATTTGATTGAACGCGGCGCCGCGCTTCACTTGCGGCCTCCTTGGCGTAGGCCTGCCATTGCCGGGTTACATCGATGTCCTTGTCCAAGCGGATGACGATTGCGTCATAGGAAAATGTCGCCCTGAAATATTGGATGGTCTCGAAGTTCACCGGCAGCTGAAATCGCTGGGCGACTTCCATGAAGCGAAGCCAGGCCTGGGCCGCGCTGCGCTCCCACCATTCGGCGTGTGTGCTTTTCTGCGCGTAGACCCAATCGGCGTAGATTTTCTCGATCTCCCAGCGGATCCGTTCGACATCGATCGGCGGCAGCGGGCCGGCCAAAGTGAGCGAACAATTGACCATCCGGCTGATATTTCCGGACGCCATATGATATTGGAGCTCACGAAAGGTCTTACGAATTTGTGTTGAAAACCGGCCGATCGCTCCGAAATCAATGAAGCAGATCATGTTGTTAGGCCTGATGACGATGTTCGCGGGATGCGGATCAGCGTGAAAGAAAAGCTCCTCCTGGACTTCGCGGTGCATAGTCACGACAAGCTTGCGAGCCAGCGATTTCGGCTCAATACCCTGACGACGGCACTTGAGCAGGAATTCCTGGTCGTTTGTGTCGACGGCGGCCATCAATTCCCACATCCACACGCCCGATACGAATTCGCTAACCATTACCTCTTCGGTGCAGTAATCGAAGTAGACTTTTGGCGCCGTCACGCCATCGTCGCGTGCCTCCGCACGGAGACGAAAGATTTCTGCATAGCGCGCCTCCGTGCGGAAGTTCATCTCGTTGAAAAGAATGGACTGGAACTCCTGACGGAAACGCACCGAGAGGCCTGGCGGTATGAGGGTCAACGTTTCAGCAATGACGAAAAGCCAATTAAGGGCCCGCAGATCGGCAGCGATCGTTGGCCCGATGCCCGGACGACGAACCTTGACCGCGACTCGCTCACCGGTGCGAAGCTTCGCCTGATAGACACACGCGAGCGAAGCTGAGCCGATCGGTTCAGGGTCGAAGATTTCGAACACCTCGCTGAGCGGCCGCTTGAGATTGCGCTCGATGATCGCGATCGCCTCTAACGATGGCATTGCTGGCACGCGGTCAAGCATCTTGCCGAGCTCGGAACAATACGCGTAGGGCAACAGGTCGGCGCGCATCGAGAGTTGTTGCCCGAGTTTGGTGAAGCTCGGGCCAGTGGCCTCGAAAATTTGGCGCAACCGGATTGCGCGGCGTTGCACGCTGTCGCGCCGCTGCACGACGTCGAGGTAGTTACCGAAATAAAATGCGCTCGCGCTCCGGATCCAAACCAGAAGCCTGCCTATGGTGCGGATGATTCCGGCTTTAAAGAAGACACGACGCGCCCGTGGTAAAATGACATTCCCGGGAAAGGTGTGATAAACGGCGCGGCGCGGCATAGGGCGGATGACGTCCGCTTGGCTCAAGACCCTCCCCTCATCCTCGGACGAGGTAACAACAACAGCATTCGGCCATTGTTTGATGCCGGCCTCGTCAGCGAGTTGAATCTTACGGATACGGGGACGCCTCATGTGCGGCTCACATTGTGCTTTCAGCAACCTAGCGGGCTAGTGACCTTAACGTTGCAAGCCGTCCGCCCTCGCGCCAGGCTCACAGTATGCCGCCATTCATCCACGGTTTTATGGCAAATTCAAATAGCGAATCTATTGTGAAAAGCTGTCTCCCGCCGCAGATCAAATCGGCACAGCTCCTTTCGAATGCCCGAAGCAGCAACCGGCACGGCCTCAAACCCGGTCGAGGTGCCGAACGAACTCACTGGCGCACACCGCAACTCAATGTTCAGACGCCCGACCCACCGGGCGGCGTTGGCTTCTTGACCTAAGCCGAACTCGGCGTGCAGGCCCACGATTACGATATCGTGGTGACGAAGTCTCTTGGGGTGGTTATGATGGAGTGCGTTGGGGCTCGATGTCGCAGCGCTTTGGTTATTCTCCTGAACCAGCCAATTCTATCGCGCCGAGAGCAAATAGCGTCTGATTGTCAATGGCGCCACTGGGTTTGATTCCAAAGTGCTCCTGAAAACCCCTAAGAGCGACCGTCGTTCGCGGTCCGACTACGCCATCGATTGGACCTGGATCAAACTCCTTATCTTTCAGCAGGGTTTGCACTTTGCGAATGCCGTCTTGATCGATTTTCGGCACCGCATTCATGTTCAGTTGACTGATCGGCGCGGCCCCTGCAAACGCAATCGTTGATTGAACCGTCACTCCGAAACCGGTGACTACAATCAGGGCTGCGGTAATAAACTTTTTCATGTGACCCTCCTTCGGCTAGAGCGGGATCCTTTGTACGATAGCCTTATTGCTGGGCGTCTTTGACGACGTTCACGGTGATCGCTTCGGACATGACTGGAGGATCGTGAGGTATATGCCGATAGTCACCTAGCAAAAGTTGCAGTTTATGCTTGCCCGGCGGAAGCGTAACGACCGCCTCAGTTTGTCCCGCCCCAAAATGCAAATGTTTTGGATCACTCGGTATGGGCTGGTTGAATGGTGGAATCCCGACGTCAATTAGCAGATGGTGGTGACCGGTGTTTGCTTTTTCGATCGCCGCCGGTGCGACCCCCATGCTTTCCAAACCAAAGTGAAGCGTTAGGTGTTGCGGGACAGTGTCTCCCTCATGCAGACCAATGAAATACTCCCGCGCACCTGACGGAGATGGCAGGCGCTCCACCGGCGCCGGGCCGTGTACAGTGATACGTTGTGAAAATAAAGGCGGGCTGTGCGGAATGTGGTCTTTGTCGCCGAAAAGTAGCTGCAGCGTGTGGTCACCGGGGAGCAATGTGATCGCCGCCTCCGTTTGACCTGCACCAAAATGGAGATGGCGGGGATCGTTGGGTATCGGCTGATCGAGCGGCGGCAGATCGGTATCAATAAGCAAATGGTGATGACCCGAGTTCGGACGATCCGAACCGGCGGGCGCTACGCCCATGTTTTTCAAGCCAAAATGGACGGTGAACTTGGGCTCTACAACGGCCCCGTCCGTTAGGTCAGGGAAATAAACCTCAGCACCCGCAGCCGACGGAGTTGGCCCTCCCTGCGGCACAGCCTGAACCTGAATCCGCGCCGACATCAGCGGGGGCGTATGTGGAATGTGGTCCTTATCGGCGAACAGGAGCTGCAAGGTGTGGGGACCGGGAGAAAGCGTAACGTCTGCCTCGGTTTGACCGGCTCCAAAGTGAAGGTGATGCGGGTCGTTAGGAATCGGCCGGTTGAGCGGCGGCAGGTCGGTATCGACCAGAAGATGGTGATGTCCAGAGTTCGGCCTATCCGAGCCGGCAGGGGCGACACCCATGTTTCTCAAGCCAAAGTGAACCTTCAATTTCGTGGAGACTTTATCGCCGTCCTTCATGTCAACAAAGTAGACTTCGGCTTTCGGAGCGGACGGCGTCGGAGCACCGGCGCGATCCTGTGCTAGCGCAAGAGACCATGTTGCCATCAAGAACCATGGCAAGGTCGCGATCCAACAGACCGCACCCGGGTAGCGGTCTCCACCGGCGGTGAATACGCTCATCATTTAGCCCCTCGTAGCTCTGCTGCGCTTCTAATCTGCACTAATAAGGCTGATTAATCAGTCAGTCGCAAGAGCAATTACAACCCTCGACATCCCCACAGTAGAGCGTTTACTAATTCCTTTCGAGGTCAACAATGGCAACTCCGGTGTAAGGTGTCGTGGTTGGTTGTCGGAAAGAGCCAACCGGTCTATAGTTTCTTTCCATAGAATACTGGGAAAGCCGACAGTTTCGGTCGAGTTCACGCTGGTCTTGGATGGAATGATAACGTCTTGGATGGAATGATAAGGTGCCTGTAGTCGACCGTTCGCGCCGCCGGATGCATTTTCCTGATTCCCGCGAGTTACGGGCTTTCCCGAAAGCTCGGACCTTTCGCACCGAACTAACGCAGCTATTTCGTCTGCGCAGCACTAGAACGCGTTTGATATTTTGGGTGAGTTTAGTCGTCGGTTCGATGGCGCTGCTGTCCGGGGCGCCAGCGCAACCCGCGACGCCTTCGCGCATCGCGTTGATTATCGGAAACTCGAACTATCCTGACGCTGGTTCGCCCTTGCCGACGACCGGCAACGACGCCCGCACTCTCGCAGACGAATTTCGGCTGCTTAATTTCAATGTTGAGCTCAAGGAGAATCTCAAGAAAGACGAGATGCAACGTGCGATCGACGCCTTCACCAACAAGGTCACCAAAGGCACTGAGGCACTCTTCTATTTTGGCGGCTTTGGATTGCAAGTTGATAGACGGACCTATCTGCTGCCGGTCAACGCTCAGGTTTGGAGTGAGGCCGACGTGCGCCGCGATGGCATCGGCATCGACTCACTCGTTGCAGAGATTCACCGGCGCGGGGCGAAGGTGACGGTCGTCATTGTCGATGCCGCACGACGCAATCCATTCGAGCGCCGTTTTCGCGCTACACCGGCCGGCCTCGCGCCTCTTGAAGCGCCCGAGGGGACGCTCGCCTTGTTTTCGGCGGCACCAGGAGTCGTTCTCCGCGACAATGATAGCGCAAAGCCGAACAGCGTATTCGTCGCGGAGCTTATTAAGGAACTGCGCTCGCCTAATCAGACTGCCGAACAAACATTCAATCTCACCCGCATCGGAGTTTCACGCGCCTCAAATAATGAAATCGTGCCCTGGGTAGCGTCTTCGCTTTTGGAAGAATTTTAT
>Ga0209006_10006637_pt1 | contig 10461 bp, 8 predicted proteins | sample JacPin_JW_Ref_O2_FD_188567 | JGI IMG/M metagenome (GOLD analysis project Ga0209006, IMG submission 188567) | Forest soil microbial communities from Algoma, Ontario, Canada - Jack Pine, Ontario site 1_JW_Ref_O2 (SPAdes) (version 2) | ecosystem: Environmental > Terrestrial > Soil > Boreal... | reverse complement strand
GCACACGGCGCATCAAACCGGTCCCGGACAGACTGTGCTGGTGCACTCGGCGGCAGGTGGCGTCGGAATCGTCGCGGTGCAAATCGCGAAGGCAGCGGGCGCCCGCGTGATTGGCACGGTATCGAGCGACAGCAAGGCCGCTATCGCGAAAGAGTACGGCGCGGACGACGTGATCAACTATGCGACAAAGGATTTCGCCGCCGAGGCGAACCGTCTCACCGGCGGACGCGGCGTCGATCTGATCCTGGACGCGATCGGCGCAACCACGGTGGACAAAGGGATGACCTGTCTCGCTCCATTCGGACATCTGATCCTCTACGGGCGCAGCGGAGGTCCACCGGAGCCGCTCAACCTGTTCCGACTGTTTGAGAAATCTACCAAGGTGAGCGGTTTCACGCTGTACACCGTAGCCGCGGTGCCTGAGGCGATGCGCCGCGGAATCGAAGAATCGTTCAAGCTTATCGCTGAGGGCAAGCTCAAGTTGCTGGTCGGCAGATCGTTCCCGCTCGCGCAGGCGGCGGAGGCGCACAAGTTCATGGAATCGCGGCAATCGACGGGGAAGTTGGTGCTGATCCCCTGAGCTTGTTGTGGAGCGAAGACGCGGAACCTAACCCCTAACCCCTTCCCTCGAGGGAAGGGGCACAATCGTGCGAGGGTTTCGCTTCCAGTGGCAATTTGCAACTTCGTGGCAATTTGCAACTAATTTTTAGTTTTCGAGATCGAGATACAGATCCGATTTTGATTGAGCAGAAATCGCGGCGTTCACTGCGTTTTAATTCGATCGATCTTGATCCAAGTGTCTGGTCGCCGTTTGCTCGACGCCGGCGCATCCGCTTAGTGCGAAATGTTTTTCGCGGTCTCATCCGAGTTTTCCTTCTGCTCTCGCGAACATTTCAAACGCGGCGTGATGGCATCCACGTTGCTTCCTCTTCCCTATTTTCTGCTCGAGGAGGCAAGGCATCCGATGGAACAGTTGAGTAACTATGTTCGAAGGACCGACGAGTGGACTGCACCCGCCCGCATGGCGCTCGCCGTGGTTGCAGTATTGACCGTGATTGCGATCGCAGCCGCAGCGCGCGCTGACGTGAAGCCGGGCGATATGATCACGGCGGCCAACGCGTCGAAGGTGAGGGATCTCGTCTCGCCGGGGGTCTACTACAAAGTCGAAAACGGGATGTCGATGAAGATCGTTCCGAGCGGTCAGATCGACTGGCCACCGCCCTACAAGGAGGCGACCGAGAAGTACTCGGCGCAGGTGCGCCTTAGCCATGACAATCGCAGCCTCGTTGGCTACGTCGCCGGTCAGCCGTTCCCGCTAATAGACACCAACGATCCGCAGGTGGCGACCAAAATCATGTGGAACAACGTGTTCCGGCCCCTCCTCACCGATGACTACGACCTGCGTTTTTACGATTGCGAAAGCGTGTATGGCGGACGCAACAAGCCCAACAACGTGATCCAGTACTACCAGATCGGGCATTACGCCGGTTATGACCTGGTCGGCCGCGTCGAGGTCGAGCCGATGCCGGTCGATCCCGATTTCAAGAAGACCAATCGCCTGTGGCTGTTCGGTCTTTACCCGGTGCTTTCGCCGCAAGCCGAGCGCGGCGAGGGATTCATCCGCTTTCGCTATGAGCAACCCGACCGCGGCGACGACGATTGGAGCTGGAATCCCGGCACGCGCCGGATTCGCCGCCTGAACGAGGCGCTGCAGAGCACTGCGACCGGCACGCAGACCTGGAACCCGGATCACTACTCGGGCTTCAACGCCAAGACCGAGGAATACAACTACAAATTTCTCGGCGATCGCGCGATGCTCGGGGTCGCACACGCGGAGCACTCGCCTGAGCTGAAGTGCTCGACTGACGGTGGCGCCAGCGCGTGTCCGGAGGCGTGGGAGATGCGCAACATGTATATCGTCGAGGCGTCGCCGCGCCGCGAGCTGATTTCGCAGGCGCTGCAGGGCAAGACCATCATCTATATGGACTCGGAGATGTGGTACCAGCCGTATATCGATGAATACGATCAGAAGGGTCAGCTCTGGCTGAATCACATCTGGTGGACGACCTATCGCGATCGTCCGGTGCCTGATGCACGCGTGGCGATTTATCCGTTCAAGCGCGAGTTCGAAGTCGGCGCGGTCTCGACTGACGTCCAAAGCGGGTTCGCCACTATGTGCTACCTGCCCGGCCTTCAGACTCCTGAGCGCGAATGCTGGTACATCAACATGGGCGCGGTCGACAAGAACTTCTTCACGACGGACGCGATGGTCAAAGCGGCACCGTAGCACTAACCTCGTCTGTAATGGGGCGGCTTCGTGCCGCCCCGATTCATCACTTCTAATTCGCGAGCGCAGGAGGAACGCATGGCGGAATCAAATCGTCGTCCAATCTGCGTGGTAATCGGCGTCGGACCCGGATTGGGTGCTGCGCTCGCCCGGAAATTTGCCGAAGAATACGCGGTCGCATTGGTCGCGCGCGGGGAAGACAAGCTCGCGGCCCTAGCTAAGGAAATCGAAGCCGGCGGCGGCAAGGCGGTTGCGGTTTCGGCAGATGTCGCCAAGGCGGCCGATATAGCGGCGGCATTCGAAAAGATTCGGCGCGAACTCGGCGACGTCGACGCGCTGCTGTACAATGCCGCGATGCGTCCATTCGGCAAGCTGATGGACACCAAGCCGAGCACGTTCGAGAACACCTGGCGCGTCACCACCTTCGGCGCGTTCATCGCCGCGCAGGAAGTAGTCCCGGCGATGCTCAAACGCGGCAGCGGCACGATCATCTTCACCGGCGCAACCGCCGGCATAAAGCCGTTCGCAACGTCGGCGGCATTCGGGCCGGCGAAGTTCGCGATGCGCGGGCTGGCCCAGGTGATGGCCCGCGACCTGCAGCCGCAGGGCATTCACGTCGCGTACGTGAACGTCGACGGAGCAATCGACATGCCGGCGATCCGCGAGCGATTCCCGCAGCTCGCCGACGACGCGATGCTCAAGCCGTCCGCGATTGCCGAGACGTACTGGCATCTCGCGCATCAGGACCGCAGCGCGTGGTCGCACGACGTGGACGTGCGTCCGTTTAAGGAGAAGTGGTAAGTAACGGGCGCGTCCGCATCTCCGCCTAGCACTCGGGCATCGCGCCGATTTTTCATGCCGCCCTTGACTCCTATAATTAACTGATCAGTTAATACTGTTATTAACTGTCTGGTTAATTCGGAGTCATGGCTGGCACACGCACAATCGTTCGCAATCTCAATCGCACACGCGAGAAGATCCTTGCCGCCGCGCTCACCGAATTTTCGGCGCGCGGGTTCGCCGGTGCGCGGGTCGATGCGATTGCCCGGCGCGCCCGCGTCAACAAGCGAATGCTCTACTACTGCTTCGGCACCAAACAGGAGCTGTATCGCGAAATCTTGCGGCGCAAAATCGCCGAGCGCTCCGAATGGCTCGAATCGACGCCCAACGACTTCGCCGGCGTCCTCGCGCACATCTACCTGTCCGGCGGCACTGATATTGAGTTCGTGCGCCTGATGGAATGGGAGGCGATCGACAGCGGCGGCAGGAAGTGCATCGCTGAGGCCGAGCGTCGCGCGCTGTTTGAAAAGGCGGTCGAGCGGCTTCGCGTGCTGCAGCGCGGCGGATCGATTCCCCGCGGCGTCGATCTGACCCAACTTTTCATTTCGATGTTGTCCCTCGCCTTGTTCCCGCTGGTGATGCCTCAAATCATCCGGCTGATTCACGGCATGGAGCCCACCGATCCACGCTTCATGCGTCAGCGCGCGAATTTTTTGCGCTGGCTTGGAGATCGTTTGGCCAAACCCGCGAGAACTTCCCGGAACCAACCTCGTCGCGGGCAAACATCCACAATGCTCGGTCAACTCGCATGACGAAACGAATCATCATGCTGGTTGTGGTGCTGATAGTTGGCATCGGAGCATGGGCGGGTTACTCGCTGTTTTTCGAAGATGCCGTCGCGACCGACAATCTGCTGGTTTCCGGCAATATCGAAGCCCACGAAAGTGTCGTCAGCTTCAAGGCTGTGCAATCGCGCGTCGTCGAATTGCCGTTCGACGAGGGCCAGTGGGTGAAAGCCGGCACTCTGCTGGCGCGGCTTGACGACAGTGACTATCGCCAGCAGGTCGCGATCAACGAAGCCGCTCTCCAAGTGCAGAAACAGCAGCTAAGTTCGGCGATGCAAAAACTCGAGGCCGCGCATTCGACCGTCGCCAACGACGACGCTGATCTCGATCAGAAAAAGATCGACTATGCCCGCAATCAGAAACTCTGGGTTGAGAAAATTATCTCCGGCGATCAGCGTGACCATACCGACACCGCGCTGAAGCAATCGAACGCCGCGATGCAACGAGACCTCGCGATGGAGCGTAGCGCGCAACAGGACATCGCGGTCGCCAAGGCAAACATCCGCAACGCCAGCGAAAATCTGGAGCTGGCGAAGATCATGCTCGGCTACACCACGCTGCGCGCGCCGTTCTCGGGTGTCATCCTCACGCGTCAGACCGAGCTTGGCGAAGTGATGCAGCCGGGCACGCCGGTCGTCACGCTCGCTGACCTCGATCACGTTTGGCTCCGCGCCTACGTGGCGGAAACCGATCTCGGACGAATCCGATGGGGCCAGGCGGCGACGGTTCACACCGACACTTATCCCGACCGCGCGTATCCGGGGCAGATCTCGTTCATCTCTTCCGAGGCGGAGTTCACTCCCAAGAGCGTCGAGACTCACAAGGAGCGCGTGACGCTCGTCTATCGAATCAAGATCGACGTCGAAAATCCTCATCACGAACTGAAGCCCGGGATGCCCGCGGATGCGACTATTCACCTCGGCGCTCCTGTGCAGAGCGGCAACAGTCGTGGATGACAAGACGGTCGTCGTTCGCGACCTCGTCAAGGATTTCCCGGGCGTCCGCGCGATCGATCACCTGAGCTTTGACGTCGCGCCCGGCGAAATCTTCGGTATCGTCGGACCCGACGGCGCGGGCAAGACCACGACTATGCGCATCCTGGCGGGAGTGCTTGCGCCCGATGCCGGTACCGCGAGCGTCGCGCGATGCGACGTCGTCGCGGATCCCGAAGGCGTCAAACATCTCATCAGCTATATGCCGCAGCGCTTCGGCCTCTACGAAGATTTGACCGTGGACGAGAACATCCGATTCTACGCGGACCTGTTCGGCGTTCGCAGACACGACCGCGAGGCGCGCGCCGGTGAACTGTTGAAAGCATGCGGGATGAGCGAGTTCCGTGCGCGCCAGGCCGGCAAGCTCTCCGGTGGAATGAAGCAGAAGCTCGGCCTGGTTTGCGCGCTGATACACACCCCGCGCGTGTTGCTGCTCGACGAGCCGACCAACGGCGTCGATCCGGTTTCGCGCCGCGAATTCTGGGCGATGCTCTATTCGCTCGTCGGCCAAGGCGTCACCGTCGTCAACTCCACCGCCTACCTCGACGAGGCCGAGCGATGCCACCGTGTCGCGCTGCTTCATCAGGGGCGCCTGCTCTTCTGCGACTCGCCGGCACGCCTCAAGTCGCGTCTCCAGGGCTCGGTCATATCAATCGTGTCGCCCGAGGCGCGCCGCGTGCGCGACGAACTCGCTGCGGCCGAAGGTGTTTCGAGCTTAGTTCTCGTTGGCGATGCGGTTCATCTGTTTGTCGATGACGCCGACCGGCGCATTCCCGGTCTCAGCGCGCGGCTGAAGAGCAATCAGATTTCATTTGACGAGATCGTTCGCGTCACGCCGACCATCGAAGATCTTTTTGTCGAAGCGGTGCGCAAAGACGAGAGACACGTGACTGCATGACACGCCTTAACGGCAATTCGGTCGAGGTCGAAAACCTGGTGAAGCGTTTCGGCGATTTCACTGCGGTCGATCGCATTTCGTTTCAGACCCGAACCGGCGAGGTCTTCGGATTCCTCGGACCCAATGGCTCGGGAAAATCGACCACGATTCGAATCCTGTGCGGATTGCTGCATCCGACCTCCGGGCGCGCAATCGTCGCCGGCTACGACGTCGTCGAGTCGCCCGAACTGATCCGCCGCAACATCGGATACATGTCGCAGAAGTTTTCGCTCTACGCCGACCTGACCGTGTTCGAAAATTTGCGCTTCTACGCTGGAATGTACGGCGTACCCGCGGCCGACTTGCGCGGACGTATCGATTGGGCGCTCGAGATGTCTGGGCTGCGCGGCCGCGAAACGAGTCTGACCGGCACGCTGGCCGGCGGATGGAAGCAGCGCCTCGCGCTAGGCTGCGCCGTTTTGCATCGGCCGCCAATTTTATTTCTCGACGAGCCAACCTCGGGCGTCGACCCGCTCTCGCGCCGGCTGTTCTGGGAATTGATTCAACAAATGAGCAGCGAGGGCGTCACCATTTTTGTCACCACGCACTACATGGACGAAGCCGAATACTGCAATCGGCTGGCGCTGATGAACGGTGGCAAATTGATCGCACTCGGGACGCCTACCGAACTCAAGTTAGGATCGATTCACGGCTCGTTGCTGTTGCTCGAATGCGATCGGCTCGGCGACGCCATCCAACGGGTGCGCCGTTTTGACGGAGTCCGCGACGTAGCAGTATTCGGCAATGCGTTGCATCTGGTCGTATCCGACGCTGCCATTGCGCCAGCGATTCGCGCCGCGCTCGAAGCCGACGCAATCTCGGTGACTGGCCTGAAAGTGATTCGCCCCAGCCTCGAAGATGCGTTCGTCGCATTGACGACTCGACGCGCCGATGACGCCGCCTCGGAGCTGTCACCGTGAATCTTCGCCGACTGCTCGCAATCTCGCGCAAGGAAGTTCTCCAGGTGCTGCGCGACTCACGCAGCCTGCTGATCGTCCTGCTGATGCCGCTGATGCTGATGACGGTGCTCGGTTACGGCGTCAACCTCGACACCAAGCACATCAAGGTGTTCGCACTTGATCAGGAAGGCAGCCAGGCGAGCCAGGATCTTCTCAAGCGCTTTCAATCCTCCGAGTATTTCGATCTTGCCGCGACGGTAACCGATTACCGCGCGCTGGCGGCCGCGCTCGACGACGGCCGATGCCAACTCGCGATTGTGATTCCGTTCGACTTTTCCGCGCGCTTGCACGACGGGCGTCCGGTGAACATCCAGGCCCTCGTCGACGGCTCCGACAACAACACCGCTGAGCTCGCGATCGGATACGCCCAGGGCGTCCTCGCATCCTATGGCGCGGTCGTCCAGGCCGAATATCTTCGCAAGTCTCACGCGCCCACGGTGAATCCGGTGCTGTCGGTTGAAGCGCGGACCTGGTTCAACGAGGATCTCGAAAGCAAAAACTTCATCGTGCCGGGCGTCGCGGCGATCGTTATGGCCGTAGTCGGAGTATTGCTCACGTCACTGACGGTCGCGCGCGAGTGGGAGCGCGGCACCATGGAGCAACTGATCTCGACTCCCGTGACCTCGCTCGAAATCATTATCGGCAAGCTGCTGCCTTATTTCGCGCTCGGCATGTTCGATACAGCGGCCTGCGCGGCGATCGCCGTCTACTGGTTCCAGGTTCCATTTCGCGGTTCGCTGATCGCGCTGAGCGTCGGATCGGGAATTTATCTGATCGCGATTCTCGGGTTGGGATTCTGGATCTCGGTCGCCACCAAGAATCAGCTCGCCGCAAGCCAGATTGGCCTGGTGACAGCCTTTCTGCCGTCGTTCCTACTGTCGGGATTCACGTTTCCGATCGATCAGATGCCGATCGGCGTGCAGCCATTCACCTACCTGATCGCAGCGCGCTACTACATCGTGATACTCAAGAGCGTTTTTTTGCGCGGCACCGGCCTCAGCTTTCTAGCCGGGCCTTTAATTGCACTCGTCATCTATGCGGCCCTCATGGTGTTCCTGGCCAAACGATCGTTCCACAAATCGCTGGCGTGAGGAAGCCACCGTGATCGAACGGATGCGCCAGATTCTGCTCAAGGAGTTCATCCACCTGTTCCGCGACCGTCACGCGCGCTTCTCGCTAATCGTGCCGCCGCTGTTGCAGATGCTGATATTCGGGTACGCGGCGACCTACGAAGTGAATCGCGTTTCGACCGCCGTGCTCGATTTCGACCACAGCCAGGAGAGCCGCGAATTCCTCGAACGCATAACGGCCAGCAGCCGGTTCCAGGTGCGCGACATCCTCCAAAATGAATCGCAAATCGAGTCTCTACTCGATCATCGGCGCGTCGTGCTGGTGCTGCAGATTCAGCCGGGCTTTGCCGAACTGCTGCGCAAGGGTCAGACCGCGCCGGTGCAGGCAGTGCTCGATGGCACCGACTCAAACACCGCGTTGATCGCCGTCGGATACATCAATCAGATCGCAAATCGATTCGCCGCGGACTATCAACTTCAACTCGCCGACAGGATGAAACCGTCGCTGGCGACTTTCGCGCCCAGCATCGAGCTCCGGGAACGTCCCTGGTACAACGCGAACCTCGAGAGCCGATGGTTCTTCGTACCGGGCGTCATTGGCACTCTTGTCCTCGTATCAGTGTTGCAGTTGACGTCTTTCGCCGTGGTGCGAGAGCGCGAGATCGGAACGCTCGAACAGTTGATGGTTACGCCAATAAGCCCGGCCGAATTGATCGTCGGCAAAACACTGCCGTTCCTGATAGTCGGTCTTGCTAATGTGATCGTCGTGGCGATCCTCGGGAGCTTGTGGTTCGAGGTTCCATTTCGCGGAAATATTTTCGTCCTGATGCTGGGCACCACACTCTTTCTGTCGAGCGCGCTCGGCGTGGGACTGCTGATTTCGACGGTCTCCCAGACCCAACAGCAAGCGTTTGCGATCTCCTTCTTTTATATTTCGCCGGCGATCATGCTGTCCGGCTTCGGCTATCCGATCACCAGCATGCCGACGGCGCTGCAATGGTTCACGAATCTCGATCCGCTGCGCTTCTTTCTGATCGTCCTGCGCGGAACCTTCATTAAGGGCATCGGGCTGGACGTGCTATGGCCTCAGATGGTCGCGATGGCGATTCTCGGAGCGGCGACCCTTACACTCGCGACGCTAAGATTTCACAAGACGCTGGACTGATTTACATCGGCGGTCGAGCGGAAGCCGGTCTGTCATTGGCGACAGCAGTCTGATCGACACCCTTGACGCCGAACCTCCTAATGACCTGCGCGAGCTTCGCCGGCGTCGCGACGGGATTAGCGCACGCCGTTCCTGCGCATACGAAAGCGAGCGGGACGTTCGTCGCCGCGCTGGAGTCGAACATCGCTCGCGCCGCGGCCGGCATCGATGCAGTGTCGCTGCGACTCGATCCAATCCGCGTCACGATCTTGCCCGGCCGATAGCTGGCCAACGCCATTCTCCACAAAGCTGCCGCGCGCGCATCGCCAGGCGGACCCACAATCGCTACTGTCGCTCCGCCGTTCGCGCGATATTCCAGCGCCAGCCCGACTGTCGCGACCGAGTTGCTCAGCATCGATCCCGCCATCGCGGGCGCACTCGCCATCAGTTCGGTCGCGGTCTTCGAATAACTGTCATCGCCCGTGATCAGCGCGAGCTTCGCCGTTGCGATCGCCATCGTGGCTTGCACCGACGGCGTCGGCATGTCGAAAAACACCTGCCCGCTCGCCGACGCCCGCGCAATCACAGTGCTTGCGTCTTCGGTATCGCGGTTCATCAACAGGTTCGAATCCTTGGCGCGGAAGTTCTTCACAATGATCGCAGCCAACTTGCGCGCTTCGGTCAGATATTTTTCATCAGCCGAGAACTGATAGGCGTCGACCAGCGCATTGAGCAGATAAACCTGGTCGGCTACCAAACCTGCCACCTGCGCGCGTCCGTCCGCCAGGACGTGAAAGAAACTCCCGTCCGGAGCCCGCAGGTGCGCGACGATAAAATCCAAATCCGTGAGCGCCGTGCGCTGAAGACTCGAATCGTCGAGTGCTGCCGACGCCGTCAGGTACGCGTCGGCGATCAACGCGTTACGATCGGTCATCACGGCGCGATCGACCGGCGGCGTTTTGCGGCGAGCCCGCGCCGCCAGCATCGCGTCTGAGACCTTGCCAATCTTATCGCGCGCTTGTTCCAGCGGGATCTTGAGCTTGGCCGCGACTTGCTCAGGACTCATCGCGCGTCTCAGTACGATTCGCCCGTCAGGCGCGAGAGCGGGTGCGTCTTCCAGCCCGTAAAGTAAAATTGCGACGCGCGCCTCGTCGGGCGGCAGCGCGTGCTTAACTTCTGCTACCGTCCACGTGTAGTAGCTGCCGTCGTCGCCCTTGAACGAATCGGCGTCCTGATGCGAGTAGAACGCGTGCGTATTGGGATCGAGCAGCTCGCGATTCACGTAGCCTGCAATCGATTTCGCGACGCGCGCGAAGTCCGGGTCGCCGCTTGCTTCGTACGCGTCGCTGTACGCGTGCAACGCCATCGCGTTGTCGTAACCGAGCTTCTCGAAATGCGGCACGCGCCAATGCGGGTCCGTCGAGTAGCGATGAAATCCCCCGCCAAG
>Ga0209006_10006636_pt1 | contig 10461 bp, 7 predicted proteins | sample JacPin_JW_Ref_O2_FD_188567 | JGI IMG/M metagenome (GOLD analysis project Ga0209006, IMG submission 188567) | Forest soil microbial communities from Algoma, Ontario, Canada - Jack Pine, Ontario site 1_JW_Ref_O2 (SPAdes) (version 2) | ecosystem: Environmental > Terrestrial > Soil > Boreal... | reverse complement strand
GTCGGCGCCGACCGCGTCGCGGTCAGCGGCGATGTCTGCAACAAGATCGGCACCTATCTGAAGGCGCTCGCGGCGCATGACAATGGCGTGCCGTTCTACGTAGCCTTGCCGTCGCCGACCATCGACTTCGGCATCGACGACGGTATCAGCCAGATTCCGATCGAGCAGCGCGCTGGCGATGAAGTGACCCTGATCACCGGACGGACGGCGGATGGTCGGATGGAGACGGTGCGGGTGGTTCCGGAAGGATCGGCGGTCGCCAATTACAGTTTCGACGTGACGCCGGCAAGGTTAGTGACCGGGCTGATCACCGAGCGTGGCGTGCTGCAGCCCGACCGCATCGCACTGTCGGGCGCCTTTCCCGAACGGCTGGCGCGCGCTTGATCCCGCAAAGACGAAAGGGAAGATCGCCGATGATTACCGCCATTGTTCTCTATGATCTGCCCGAAACGATCGGGCTCGAGGAGTGCCGCGAACATTTCACCAAAATTGCGCCGGATTTCCTGAAGGCACCGGGCTTCGTCCGCAAGCAGTTCATCTGCCGGAAAGAAGGCGACGTCGCCGGTGGCGTTTACATGTGGGAAAGCCAGGCCGCCGCCGAAGCCTTCTACAGCGGCCCCTGGCGCGACGGCATTCGCGCGCGTTACGGCAACGATCCCAGGATACAATATTTCGAAACCGTGGCACTCACCGACAAGGCAACCGGCAAAGCCGGCGCGATTTAGACTAGAGCGGGATGGCTTTTCGGTTCGGCCGGCGTCTCACTTCACCTCTCCCATAGGGAGAGGTCGGATCGCATCGCCAGATGCGATCCGGGTGAGGGGTTGCGATCTATCGTTAGGCTGTAACCCCTCCACCCAACCTTCTAAGAGCGAGCTTCGCTCGTCTCGGCCCGCAAGGGGAGAGGCTCCGCTATCTTCGTACCAGTTGCACTCGGCCATACGAACCGGTCGGGCAGCCGCCCGGGATGGGATTTGCACCCCAAGTACCCCTAAGCTCAGGAGGTGCGTTTTGCCCGGCTAATTTGAGCTTTCCGGAGGCCATACACCACGTGCTGAGCTGAGGACTGAGCCACCGTGTGGCTCGAAAAATCACGACCGAATCCTGAATGGTCGCCTCAAATGCCTGGGTGCTTTGATCAAGACCTTCGAGGGTAGATATGGAAATGGTGCCAGATAGCTTCTGACCCTCTTGCGAAATATGCCAGTCATAATTGACCCTTCTGCTCCCGATAAAGGCATATCCCTGCCAATCGCCCGACAGCTCAATGACCTCTTGTCCGTTGCTCGATCGTGGCTCTTGTAGATTAGGTGAAGTCGGCTGCACCGGAGGTGCAACGACCGCGACCTTGCTTTTCAGGCTTTGGATGCGGGCCTTGGCAAGTTCAGCGAACGTGCAACTCGGAAAGCGCGCAAGATGATCCTGATATGCCTCGAGCGTTCCAATCGCTTCCGCACTTTTCCAGTGCGACTCGGCTGTGGCGCACGAATCGGCCGGTGCAGAAGGTGACGCCGGAGCCACGGTGATCTGCAATTTTCCGTTCAGGTAGAACTCGCCAAAGAACGATATCGACAATTCCGGAACCTGTTTGCCCTGGGTTGTCTGGTAGACATTTGCACCGATGCGATGGAATACAGTGGCGATGTCGTCCTTGTCCTCGATGTGCTGAAGAAACGCGGCTGTGTAGGGGCTATTGCGCTCGCTTCCGTCTTGCGCCGTCCGGCCTGCCTGGGTGGAATAGGAGATGATCGTGCCGTCCGGGCTCTCCATCTTGGCGAGGCCGCGTCCGATGCTGACGCCGCGAGTCGAGCCGATGGAGCGCTTAAGCTCATCGGCAAGCGGGTTGTCACGGCAGGAGTCGAGCACGAGGATACGCAGGTTTTTGGCCTGCTGCAGGTCGCCGAGGATATCATCCACCCTCGCCATGCGTCGCAAGTCCGCTTCATCGTGGAGTTCGGCATCGATCGGAACCAGGTAATTGACGCCGGCATATTGCATGGCGTGGCCGCTGTAATAGAACACAGCGACATCCGCGGTACGCGCCGCGCGGGCAAAACGAATGGCGGCGTTCTGCATGCCGGCTTGATCGAGATCAGTGCCAAGGATGATCTCGAAACCGTTGTGCTTGAGGGCGGCGGCGACGTCCTCTGCATCGTGCGTCGGGTTTGGCAGATGCGGCACGTGGGCGTAGGCGCCGTTGCCGATCACCAGTGCTACTCGATTGTCGGCGCGCACCGGGGCAGCGACGGTACCAAGAAACAGAGTCACAACGACAAAAAGCAATGTGTAGTGGCGCATAACCCCTCCCGGGAAGGCGGTGACGAACTCAATATTGCAATTTCTGCGCAGATTTGGAATGTGAGAAGAGTCACACAAGGGTTTGGCGGCTTTTGATCGGCTTTGGCGCGACGGCGCCGTTTCTGTTCATTCGAACGTTCCTCGACTAGACAACATCCTCGGCGAGATCGGGCGCTTCGAAATCAACCAACAACTTGATCAATCCCGGTAGACGCCTGCTCTACTGGCGTTGGGGCGCTTCGTCCGTCTTTGGCACATCTCAAAATAGCTGACATCGCTCGCAAAAGACGGATTTACGACACTGCGGGCGACACTTTTATTGATTTCGACGTAGCCATTCGGCTCACTCGCGCGTTCAGCTTCCATCCCCGTAATGGAGTTGTCCCATGCAAGATGCCGTCGCGCACGCCTCGCACGCTCCCCCTGACCAACATGACGACGAGTTCGCTCTGCTCGACCGGTATTGGCGGGCGGCAAACTACCTGTCGGTCGGTCAGATCTATCTGCTCGGCAATCCATTGCTCCGGGAGCCACTGCGGCGGGAGCACATCAAGCCGCGATTGCTCGGTCACTGGGGCACCACCCCCGGGCTCAATTTTGTCTACGCCCACCTCAACCGCCTGATCCGGCTGCGCGATCTCAACGTAATCTACGTCTGCGGGCCCGGCCATGGTGGCCCCGGAATGGTCGCCAATACCTATCTCGAGGGCACCTACAGCGAAATCTATCCGGACATTTCTCTCGACCTCGACGGCATCCACAAGCTGTTCCGGCAATTCTCGTTTCCCGGCGGTATTCCGAGCCATGCAGCGCCGGAGACCCCCGGTTCGATCAACGAAGGCGGTGAGCTCGGTTATGCCCTGGTTCATGCCTATGGTGCCGTGTTCGACAATCCCGATCTGATCGCAGCCTGCGTGGTCGGCGATGGCGAATCCGAAACCGGGCCGCTCGCGGCGTCCTGGCACTCCAACAAGTTCCTTAACCCGGCGCATGATGGCGCGGTGCTGCCGATCCTTCACTTGAACGGCTACAAGATTGCCAATCCGACCATCCTCGGACGGATGAGCGACGAGGAAGTCGAGCATCTCTTTCTTGGCTACGGGTACCAGCCGTTGTTCGTCGAGGGCGACGATCCGCAACAGATGCATCGGCTGATGGCCGGTGCGTTTGAAACCGCGTTCGACCGCATTCGCGCCATTCAGATGGCGGCACGTGACGGAAGCGCGGCACGAGCGCGGCCGACCTGGCCGATGATCGTGCTGCGCAGTCCCAAGGGATGGACCGGTCCGAAAGAAGTCGATGGCCTCAAGGTCGAGGGATTCTGGCGCGCTCACCAGGTCCCGATCGCCGACCCGCGTGAAAATCCCGCTCATCTCGCATTGCTCGAACAATGGATGCGCAGTTACGAACCCGAGACGCTGTTTGACGACGCCGGGCGTCTGCGGCCGGAACTGCGGCAATTGGCCCCTGAAGGCGAGCGGCGCATGGGCGCCAATCCCCACGCCAATGGCGGGCTTCTGAAACGCGAACTCAAATTGCCTGACTATCGCGACTATGCCGTCGAGGTACCGCAACCCGGTGGCACGGTCGGGGAGGCGACCCGCGTGATGGGACACTTTCTTCGCGACGTCGTGAAACTGAACGCCGAGGCCCGCAACTTCCGAATCATGGGACCGGACGAGACCGCGTCCAACCGTCTCGATGCGGTGTTCGAGGTCACCGAGCGGGTCTGGATGGAAAACATCGAACCTTACGATGTCCATCTCGCCCAGGATGGCCGCGTCATGGAGGTTCTCAGCGAGCATCTTTGCCAGGGCTGGCTGGAAGGATATCTGCTGACGGGCCGGCACGGCTTCTTCAATTGCTATGAAGCCTTTGTCCACATCGTGGATTCGATGTTCAACCAGCACGCCAAATGGCTGAAGGTCTCGCGGGGCCTGCCGTGGCGCCGGCCGATCGCGTCCTTCAACTATTTGCTGACCTCGCACGTCTGGCGGCAGGATCATAACGGCTTCAGCCATCAGGATCCCGGCTTCGTCGATCTGGTCGTCAACAAGAAGGCCGATATCGTCCGCGTCTACTTCGCGCCGGACGCCAATACATTGCTCTGGATCACCGATCACTGCCTGCGGACCTATGACCGCATCAATGTGATCGTGGCGGGCAAGCAGCCCTCGCCGCAATGGCTGACCATGAAACAGGCGGCCACGCATTGCGATGCCGGCATCGGGATCTGGAGCTGGGCCGGCAACGAGGCTCACGGCACCGAGCCCGACGTCGTCATGGCCTGCGCCGGAGATGTCCCGACGCTGGAAACGCTGGCCGCGGTCGATCTGCTTCGGAAGGCATTGCCCGACTTGAAAATTCGCGTCGTCAACGTCGTCGACCTGATGACGCTGCAGCCCAAGGATCAGCATCCGCACGGTATCAGCGACAGCGATTTCGACGGCATGTTCACGCGCGACCGGCCGGTGATCTTTGCCTATCACGGCTATCCCTATTTGATTCACCGTCTCACCTATAATCGCACCAATCATGCCGAGATGCATGTTCACGGCTTCGAGGAAGAGGGCACCACCACGACGCCGTTCGACATGGTCGTGCTCAACCGGCTCGATCGATATCATCTTGCGATCGACGTCATCGACCGCGTCCCGGGGCTTGCCGTCAGCGCGGCGCATATCAAGCAGCAGTTCCGCGACAAGCTGCTGGAGCACACGCGTTACGTCCGGGAGCATGGCGAGGATATGCCCGAAATCCAGGAATGGGTCTGGCCTTACAAGACGGGCGCCGAAGCTGGCAACTAGCATCCGGACGCCAACAACCATCCGTCAGATCAGGTGCCGCCGATGTCGAAAACCATGCTTGCCCTAAACGCCGGGTCCTCCAGTATCAAGTTCGGTCTGTTCGACCTGACCGGTGTCTATCTGTTCGCAGGCGAGATCTCGGATACCGGCCACAAGCCGCACCTCACGGTCAAGGACATGCAAGGCAGAAGCATCCTTGACCGCGACTGGGCCGCCCCCCGGAAAGAGGCGGACATTCTGAACGATATCCTGGAGTGGACCGACCAGCAGGCAGGAAGCGGCGGCCTCGCCGCCGTCGGGCATCGCATCGTGCATGGCGGATCGCAGTTCGTTGCGCCGGTGCGGTTGACGAGCAAGACCATCGACGAACTGGCGCGCCTGACCCCGATGGCGCCGCTGCACCAGGAGGCGTGTCTGTCGCCGGCGCGAACGCTGCTGTCGCTTCGACCGGACCTGATGCAGGTCGGATGTTTCGATACGGCGTTTCATGCCGCGCTGGAGCCTCCGGCCAGTCGCTTCGCGTTACCTCGCAGTTACGAGGAGAGCGGCATCCGCCGCTATGGCTTCCATGGCCTGAGTTATGAATTCATTGCGGGAAGACTGCGGGAAATCTCGCCTGATCTCGCCGGCAAACGGATTGTCGTTGCCCATCTCGGCAGCGGCGCCAGCCTCTGCGCGATGCGCGATGGCCGCAGCGTCGATACCACCATGGGGTTCACGCCGCTCGATGGGGTGATGATGGGCACGCGCTGCGGGACGATCGATCCCGGCATACTTCTCTACCTGCAACGCGAGCGCGGCATGTCGGCGGAAGAACTCGAGCAACTATTATATCACAAGTCCGGCCTGTTGGGCGTTTCCGGCGTCTCCGGCGAGATGCGCAAGCTGCTGTCCAGTAGCGACCGACGCGCCGTCGAGGCGATCGACCTGTTCGCTTTCGAAGCCGCCAAGGCTGTCTGCGCCATGGCGCTCACGCTGGAGGGGCTGGATTGTCTTGTGTTCACCGGCGGCATCGGCGAGCACGCCGCTAAAGTGCGCAACCTGATTTGCCACCGATTACGTTGGCTGGGCCTCGAACTCGATCCGAAAGCCAATGACGGCGATGCCGATCTCATCAGCTCCGGCTCGAGCACCGTCGAAATTCGCGTGATCGCGACCAGCGAAGAAACCACCATCGCCCGGCACGTGCTGGCGATAGTTACGTGATTTCATATTGCGCGGCCGAGTCGCGGCTTATCATCCCTTCACGCAATCTGTTTGAATTCCCCGACCAGAAAATCGACAAAGGCGCGGACCTTGGTCGACGGGCGCGGGCCGCCGGGAAAAACCGCATGCACGTCGACCGGCTCGAGTTTGTAGGCGAGAAGCAGCGGCACCAGCAGACCGGCCTTGATTTCGGCTTCGCACATCACTGTCGAGGCCATCGCGATTCCTAGACCGGCCATCACGCTGGCAAACACCCCGGGGCCGGAATTGGTGTGAATGCGGCCGCGCACGTCGACCGATGTTTCGGCGCCGTTACGCCGGAATGACCAGCTGTCGCGGCCGAAATTGCCCGGTCCAAAGATGCAATCATGCGAGGCGAGGTCGGCCGGCACCTTGGGCGTGCCGCGCGCTTTCAGATAGATGGGCGACGCCACCAGCATTCTCTCCAGCGTTATGAGCCTGCGCGCGCCGAAACCGGAATCGCCGAGTTCGCCGAGACGAATGGCGATATCGGCGCCTTCCGCCACCAGATCCTGCCGCGCATCGGAAACCGTCATCTCGAGGCGCAGCAGCGGATGCGCGGCGAGAAATTTCGGCAGCCGCGGAATGATCTCGCGCGTGCCATAGACCACTGGCAGCGCGAGGCGGATGATGCCGCGCAATGAATCGAGGCCGCGCGCCGCATCTTCGGCGTCCTCGATTTCGGCGAGGATCTCGCGCGCCCGATCCAGGAACAGCGCGCCCGCATCGGTGACGGTGATGCGGCGCGTCGTGCGCAGCAGCAGCGTTACGCCGAGCCGCGCTTCCAGCTCGCCGATGATGCGCGAGACCGACGGCTGCGACAGGCCGAGTTCGCGCGCGGCGCGCGAAAAGTTGCCGCTCTCGGCGGCGCGGACAAAAACCGCCAGTTCCTGAAGCCGATCACTCATTTGTAGTCCAGATAAATGATGTTCATGAAGGCAGTATACCCCTTTATCGGCAAATGAGCCAGATTTCGCGGGCCAACACCAAACACGGAGAATTTCCATGGCCCTGCAAGACCGCCTCGATGCCTTCAAAGCCGATTTCGAATCCGGCCGATTTCCGTCGCTGAAGCCGACCCGGGAGATGCTGGACATCATGCATCGCGCCACCGACGAGTTGATCGCCGGCGCCCAGGCGCAACGCGCCCGCAAGGCCGGCGACGTGGCGCCGGAATTCACGCTCAAGGATTCCGACGGCAAGCCGGTGTCGTCGCGCGAACGGCTCGCGAAGGGACCTCTTGTGGTTTCGTTCTATCGCGGCGTCTGGTGCCCCTACTGCAATATGGAGCTGCAGGCGCTGCAGGCGGCGCTTCCTGAAATCGCCGCCCGCGGCGCAAGCCTGGTTGCGATCTCGCCGCAGACGGCGGCGAACAGCCGCAAGTCGCAGCGCGACAACAAGCTCGGCTTCCCGATCCTGAGCGACGTCAAAAGCGAAGTCGCCAACGCGTTCGGCATCCGCTTTGCGCTGCAGGATTATCTGATCGAGCTCTACAAGAGCTTCAAGAACGACCTGCCTGCCTTCAACGACGATCCGGCCTGGGTGCTGCCGATGCCGGCGCGCTTTGTGATCGGCACCGACGGCATCATCGCCTATGCCGAAGTCAATCCTGACTATACGCAGCGCCCTGATCCGTCCGAATTGCTGCCGGTGCTGGATGGCCTCAACGCCAGCAGGGCTGCCTAGTTCAACCTGGGGCATCGCTCGAATCTTGGTCTCTTCTTTTGTGGCCTCATGGTTCGAGACGCGCGAAGACGCGCTCCTCACCATGAGGGAAGGAAGATCTCATCCTGAGGACCCGACTGAAAAATCCGTCGACGGCTTTATCAAGCGGTCAGGAAGCTTCGCAAAGGCTGATTGCGTGCCTCGCTTTACGTGATAACAGACGGCGGCGAGGGTATTGGAAATGTCTCGGGGAACTTAATGACCGAAGAACAGACTGCCACCGCGGCAGATCGGCTCGATTCGGAAGATATCGTAGCGAAGCTCAAGCTTCGCATGATCGACCACGCCTTGCCGTTGTGGTCGAAGGAAGGTTGGGATCGGACGGCGGGCGGCTTCGTCGATCGGCTTGATCAGGATGGCCGCGCCGATCGTCTCGCGCCGCGTCGGATTTTCGTGCAGGCACGCCAGATTTATTGCTTCGCCAAAGCGGCGCAGATGGGCTGGTATCCTGAAGGTCGCGAGATTGCGCTGAAGGGTCTGGATCATCTGTTGACCAAAGCCAAAGCACCCGACGGTCGACCGGGCTTTGTCCATACATTGGCGCCCGATGGGGCCGTCCTGGACCCGTTGCGCGATACTTATGACCACGCGTTCGTGCTGCTTGCGCTCGCCAACGTTTATGCGCTTGATCGCGATGCGCAAATCCGTTCCGAAATCGACGCGCTGTTATCGTTTCTGGACACCCAGCTTCGCTCGCCTCATGGTGGGTTTCTGGAAGGTTTGCCGGCCGTGATGCCGCGGCGACAGAATCCGCAGATGCACTTGTTCGAAGCGATGATCGCGGTCTTCGACGCGACGCATGAGGCGGTCTTCCAAAATCGCGCCGGTGATTTCTTCGCCCTGTTTCTCGCCAACCTCTACGACAAACAGAAACGCGTGCTCGGCGAATATTTTGAGGATGACTGGTCGAGGATCGAACCGGTGATCGTCGAACCAGGTCATCAGGCGGAATGGGTCTGGCTGTTGAAGGGCTTTGAGCGTATTACGGGCTGCCCAACCGGGCGTCCTCGCGCCGAATTGCTCGCGACGGCACTGCGCTATTGCGACGAGGTCACCGGTTGTCTGATCGACGAGGGTGACGCCGAGGGTCGCATCAAACGGAACACGCGACGCTTGTGGCCTCAGGCCGAGATGGCTAAGGCGTGGATCGCGCAGGCCGAGGCTGGTGAAGGTGGTGCCGCCGACAAGGCACGCGCCGCGCTGGCGCGCCTTGAACGCTGTTACCTTCGTCACCCCGTTCCGGGAGGGTGGTACGATCAATTCGACAGCGACGGAACATCACTGGTCGCCACGATTCCTGCGTCTTCGTTTTATCATGTTCTATGCGCTTCCGTGGAGGCGGAGCAGGTGCTCGGCTAGGCGCCGAGCGGCACCTACGACCACCACTTCCCTTAGTTGGAGCGTTGGCCGTTCTTCGTGGCTCGCCGCGTCATTTCGTTGCGCTACGGAATTTGGTCGCTACATAGCCGACTCTGGCATCACGCAGGTCTGAACGCGTGCATCAACCTGCTCCCGCGTCGACGGCCGTATCGCGCCGGCGCCTCACCAGATAGACGATCGCGACCATTGCGGCGAGGAGGCCGGCCGCTGCGCCTGCACCGAGTGCCCAGCGCGGCCCAAAAGTGTCGGCAATCCAGCCCACGATCGGAGCGCCGACCGGCGTTCCTCCCAGTGCGATCGCGAGCAGGATCGCGATCACCCGCCCGCGCATCCCGGGCTCGGTCGAGGTCTGCACGATACTGTTGGTCGATGTGGTGAAGGTCTGCGCGGCAAGGCCGATGACAAAGAGCACGATGCCGAAGGCGGCGTAGTTCGGCATCATCGCCGCCACCGCGCAGCCGACGCCGAAGGTGGCCGCGCCGGCCAGCAGAACCGGAATGCCGGGTTTCGCTCGCGCTGCCGCCATCAGCGCGCCTGCAACGGATCCGGCCGCCATCATCGAGGTCAGCAAGCCGTACTGGCTCGCGCCGGCATGAAAGACGGTGACGGACATGGTCGAGATGAAGATCGGGAAGTTCAGTCCGAACGTGCCGACCAGGAACAGCATGAACAGGATAACCCTGAGATCCGCTCGTCGCAGGACGTAACGAAATCCCTCAACAAAGCTGCCGCGGGCAGAAACCGCGCGGTGGCTCGGCTTCAGTTCATCGCTGCGCAACATCACCAAGGAGCACAGCACGGCGACAAAGGAGAAGGCGTTGATCAGGAACACCCAGCCGGAACCGACGCCGGCAATGAGACCGCCGGCGATGGCCGGGCCGATCATCCGCGCGGCATTGAACGATGTCGAGTTGAGGGCCACGGCGTTCGGAAGATACCGCTCCTCCACCAGTTCGGCGACGAAGGTCTGCCGCGCCGGCGAATCGAAAGCCGCCGCACATCCCAGCAAAAATGCAAAAATGTA
>Ga0209006_10006635_pt1 | contig 10462 bp, 8 predicted proteins | sample JacPin_JW_Ref_O2_FD_188567 | JGI IMG/M metagenome (GOLD analysis project Ga0209006, IMG submission 188567) | Forest soil microbial communities from Algoma, Ontario, Canada - Jack Pine, Ontario site 1_JW_Ref_O2 (SPAdes) (version 2) | ecosystem: Environmental > Terrestrial > Soil > Boreal... | reverse complement strand
CGTACTCGAGCGACTTGTTCAAGTCGCCCGTCGTCTGATACGCCTGCGAAATCTGCCAGTTTCCATACGCCACGGCCGCGGCATTCGAAGAAAACTTCTGCACGAACGCTTGATACATAGCCAGCTTCTTTTGCGGATCCTGTTCGCTGGTGATGTCTTGCAGCGCATGGTCTTCGTCGGAGCCTGCCGCAATCGTGATGCGATCAACCTGCGCGGTTGCCTTCAGAATGGAAAATCCGAACAAGAAGAGAAGAGCTACGACCAGTAGCGAACCGCTGCAGCGTCGCATGGCCTGCCTCCGGTATACGCGAAAGTGTGACTGCAATTTCGAGCACGCGCATCCTAGCGCCGAAACCAGCCGCATGCAAGGGCTGGGGCGCGGCCAGGTAATCCTTGCCGCACGGTGGCAGTGCCGGGCGGACGATGGCGTCCGCCTCTACGTGGTTCATGGAGAATTCGTGAGCCCTCGGCTAAAGTAGAAAGATGCGCGCCATCTTCGGCCAGCGTCCGCTGCGTTTCGTCTTCGCGGCCAACGTGATTTCCATGTTGGGCAGCGGGATGAACTCGGCCGCCGTGGCCTGGTACATCCTCGAAGCTACGCATTCTGAAATGGCGCTGGGCACGTTCGCCGTTCTGCAGACTCTTCCGGCCATGTTGATGCTTCCCTTCACCGGTGTGCTCATCGACCGCGAAGATCGCCGCCGGCTGGTCATGTGGCTTGACGCTTTGCGCGCCATCATCATCATGGTGGTCGCCATCCTTGCGTTCCAGCATCGCGTAAAGATCTGGGAACTCTACCTGATGAACACGCTGGTCGCCGCGGGATTCTGGATGTTCTGGCCAACCATCACTGCGCTGATTCAGGAACTGACGCCTGAAGGCCAGTTCGTCCAGTCGAATACATTCCTTATGGCCGGCGTGCAGGGCGGATGGCTCATCGCGGGCGCCATCGTAGGCTTCATGTACAACCACATCGGCCTGGGCGGCGTCCTGCTGATCGATGTGTCGACCTATGTAGTCTCGTTTCTGTGCTACTTCGCCGTGCGCAAAGGCCGGCATGTGGTGCTGCGTCCGGAGGAATTGCGGGCCGACCTGCTTGCGGCGGAAAGCCAACTCCAACGTTTTTGGCGCGAGATGCGGGAGGGCCTGCACTTTTTGCGCGATCATCGCGCCGTTGTTCTGCTCGGCGTCAGTTGGGCCCTGTTTCTCGGCGCAATGATCACAGGGGTCGTGGTCACGCCGTCACTCAGCGATCGTGTCTTCCACGCCGGAGCCGTCGGCTATGGCTGGCTCAATGGCGGATGGGGTACCGGAGCCTTCATCAGCGCCTTGTTCGCGCCCCAGGCCATTGCCTGGCTGGGCGGACGGCGTGCCGTTGCATTCTCCATGGCGCTGTTATCCGCCTGCATCATTTGTGCTCCCATCTCTGGATTTCTTGCAATGGCGATCTCGATCTACTTCGTCATGGGCTCAGCTCGGGGCCTCGGTGGCATAGCAATGAATACCAGCCTGATGGAAATGGTCCCCAACCATCTAATGGGCCGCGTGCAAAATGCTTTTTATTTCGCGGGCACATTCCTCCAGCTGGTTTTGGCTCTCGGTGTAGGAATCGTTGCGCACAAAGTGAGCCTGGTCCTGGCCTTCGCCATCTTGTCGTGCGTGTACGCCTTGGCGTTTGTAACGGCAAGCTGGCCCGTCAGTACCGCTGTGGTCGAAGAGGTAGCGGCGAAGTAGGCCAGCCGGGCACTCTATAGACATTCTCATTTCGAGGGGCAAAGCGATTTTGTCATTCCGAGAAGCGAGCGACGAGGAACCTGCTGTTCCCGGCCACGAAAACGGCCTCCCGCATCTCCTCGCCCGTGGTCAACCCCCGCCCCCGGCTGTTATTCTTTCCCCTTCGCAAGGAGCACTCATGTTCCCCGACCTGCAGGGCCGCACCGCCGTAGTCTTCGGAGTCGCCAACAAGCGCTCGATCGCATGGTCCATCGCCCAGGGACTGCACGCCGCCGGCATGAAACTGGCCATCACTTATCAGAACGAGCGCCTGGAGCAAGAGGCGAAAGATCTGATCCTGTCGCTGCCTGGCGCCGAAGGTTACATGTGCGACGTGAGCAAGGACGAAGAAATCGGCCGCCTCTTCGCCACGTTGAAAGAGCGCCACGGCAAACTGCATACGCTGGTGCACTCGGTAGCCTTCGCTCCCGCAGACGAACTTAAGGGAGATTTCGTCAACACCACCCGCGAAGGCTTTCGTGTAGCGCTGGACGTAAGCGTCTATTCGCTGATCGCCGTAGCCCATGGCGCCGCCCCACTCATGGAAGACGGCGGCTCGATCCTGACCATGACGTATTACGCCTCGGAAAAAGTTGTCCCGCGATATAACGTTATGGCCGTTGCGAAGGCCGGGTTGGAATGCAGCGTGCGTTATCTGGCGTATGAACTGGGCAAGAAGAAAATTCGAGTCAACGCCATCTCCGCCGGACCGATCAAGACTCTCGCGGCTCGCGGTATCGCAGGCTTCGGGGACATGCACAAAGCCCACGCCGAGCGCGCGCCACTGGGGCGTAATGTCGAGGTCTCCGAAGTCGGAAGCACCGGAGTCTTTCTCGCCTCCGACGCCAGCAGCGGCATAACCGGCGAAGTAATCTACGTGGACTGCGGCTACAACATCATGGGCTTCTAGATTGCCCGGCGAACTGAATTGCGGCGACGAAATCGAATGAAATTTCGGTCAACGGCGCGGAACGAAACTATGAGATCCAGCCCAGAGGGCATTCGTTAGCCCCGGACGTAGGTCCGGGTGCACTCGGCACAGTCATCAGCCTCCTATGAAACCAAACTGCAAATTCTCCTTGACGCTCTTCGCGATCCTGATCTCGCTCGCCGGTTCTTCCCTTCTTGCGGGAGCGCAATCGCCCGCTCCCTCACGCGCGGCCGCCATTCTCGATTCCATGCCGCGGGCGAAACGAATCGACCAGGCGTCAATCTCTCCCGACGGAACTCAAGTCGCCTACATCATCGCCGGCGAACTCGCCATAATTCCGGCCGCCGGTGGAACTCCGCATCCGATCGCGGTGGATGGCAAACTTTCCCTTCGCGACGTCTCCTGGTCCGCTGACTCCAAACAGATCGCGTTCATCGCCGATCAGGACAACGCAATTCCCGCCGCGCAAATCTGGACATCATCCCTCGACGGCACCCCACCAGTGAAACGAGCCGACGTAAGAGGCTACGCCGCATCGCCAGCCTTTTCGCCGGATGGCTCAAAGCTCGCTCTTCTTTTCATTGAAGGAATCCCACGATTTGCAGGACCTCTGCAACCCATGACGCCACTCTCAGGAGTGATCGGCAACCAGATTTACGAACAGCGCCTTACGATCATTGATCTCTCAACGAACACGCTGGCCCAGGTCACCCCCCCCGATATATACGTCTACGAGTATGACTGGACGCCTGACAGCCAGAACTGGTTTGCAACGGCCGCTCACGGATCCGGCGACGCGAACTGGTACATCGCCAAGCTCTACGGCATCAACGCACGCTCTGGAGAGATGCGCGAAATCTACGCTCCGAAGTGGCAGATCGCAGAGCCGCGCATTTCGCCCGACGGAAAGTACGTAGCCTTCATCGAAGGACTCATGAGCGATGAGGGTGTAACAGGCGGCGAGATTTATGTCGTCCCGACAGTGGGTGGCACGGCGCGCAATCTCACTCCCAAGATCAGCAGCTCTCCGTCATCGATGGCATGGACCGGTCCCGACCGAATTATCTTTGCCCAAAATGCGGACGGCCTCTCCGGCCTCGCCAGTGTGAGCGCGTCCGGGGGCGCAGCCCGAACTATCTGGACCGGCGAAGAATTCATAGGGACGACGCCATCACCGAGCGCTTCATTCTCCAGCGATGGCAACGCCACAGCGGTCGTGCGCCAATCGGCCAACACTCCGCCCGAAGTCTGGGCCGGACCGATCGGTAAATGGACACAATTAACCACGGTAAACGCAGGGATCAAGCCCGCATGGGGCGAGATGCGCAATTTTCACTGGACGAACGCGGGAATGCAGCTCGAAGGCTGGCTGATGCTGCCGAAAGACTACACACCCGGCAAAACATATCCGCTAATCGTTAACGTGCACGGCGGACCGTCGTCGGCCTGCGCTTCGCGCTGGGACTCGCGAACCATGGGTTCCGAATCGGCGATGGGCTACTTCGCGTTCTGCCCCAATCCCCGGGGCAGCTATGGCCAGGGCGAAGCCTTCACGCGCGGTAACGTGAAAGACTTCGGCGGTGGCGATTATCGCGACATCATGGCCGGGGTCGATGCGATCACGAAGCAATATCCGATCGACCCAAAGCTCCTCGGCCTTCGTGGCCACAGCTATGGCGGCTATATGACCATGTGGGCGGAAACGCAGACCAATCGCTTCGCAGCAGCCGTGGCCGGTGCCGGGCTCTCCGACTGGCTCAGCTATTACGGCGTCAATGACATCGACGAATGGATGATCCCCTTCTTCGGCGCGTCGGTGTATGACGATCCCGCAGTCTATGCCAAGAGCGATCCCATGCACTTTGTGAAAGCGGTGAAGACGCCTACCCTGATTCTGGTCGGAGACCGCGACGGAGAAGTTCCCATGGAGCAGTCCGTGGAATGGTGGCACGCTCTCGCCGCGCTGAAAGTGCCGACGCAGCTGGTTGTCTACTCCGACGAGGGCCACATGTTCATCAAGCCCGCCGACGCCCGCGATTACGTCGTGCGCTCGCTGGAATGGTTCGACGAATGGTTCGGAAAGCTCACGCAGCAAAAGTGACGGGAGTTGCGAGGCGAGGCTGTGAAAGCACGTTGTTGACAGCTTGCCAGATCCCTCTACGACGGCTTCTGGCTGATCATCCGAATCTGCCGTTCGTTCTCTCCCATCCGCTCGATCGCAATCTCCACATCACACTCGCGCACCAGCCGCGAGAACTTTTCTCCCCACTCGATCAGCAGAATGCTGTCATCAGCGCGGAGATCATCCAGCCCGAGTGTCTCCAGTTCGCGCTGAGTGTCCACGCGGTAAAGATCGATGTGATAGAGAGTGGCGCGCGGCCCGCGATATTCGTGGATCAATGTGAACGTCGGACTGGTGACGTCTTCTTCGGCAGCCGCATCGAACGCGGCCGCAATTCCTTTGACCAGCGTGGTTTTTCCGGCGCCAAGATCGCCGCACAGCAAGATTAACTTGGGTGGCGCGAGAAGTTCTGTGAGGGTCCGTCCGAGAGCGATGGTTTCTTCAGGAGAATGCGTGGTAAGTTCACGCGCGACACTGGTTTCGTTCTGCACACAACCAGTATAGCGAGAGCCGACTCGCGGCGCCGTCGAGCTTCGCTCGACTGGACAGCCGGGGGCGGCTGTCCCCACACGAAGCCTAATACGTGGAAAATGCGCTCGACTTCACGCCCAGCGAACTGCGGTCCGCCACATGATCGAGTGATGTGCGCAGCCGGCGATGGTCGTCGTCCTCAATCGCGACGAAGCGAAACGGCTGCAGGACTCCATCATCCGTCTTTCGCGTCGGACTGAGAACTTCAGCCATCCCGTGCACCGGCCCGGACTGCGTCTGAAACGCGACTTCGACAAAGTCGCCGCGCCCCAGCGATTGGGGCAGGCGCAGCAGGCCTCCGGTCACGGAAATGGTTTGGAGTTTAGCTTTGGTACGACGGCCGTCTTCCAGACGAATCGCAGCCAGGACTGAATCTCCTAGCTGGACCCGGGCAGCGCGCCGCGAGGGATGCGGTTGGGGGAATTGGGTCATAAGCTCAACTAACTTTCGCACGATGCCCTGTTGCGTAACAGATTACCGAAGCCCGTCGTCCGAATTCCGCACTGCAAGCCTGAACTGACGGCACCCAGGTCTTTCAATTTGAAGCATTTAGGGCGCTATTTACTGTTTGGATAATGTCCGAAAGGACAGTCGAATCGTCGTCGGGGATCGATCACGCCCCCGGGCGAAGAGCGCTGCATTTACCATATTGTGTCTGACTTGAGGCATCTCACTGGCTGTCCGGAGGGCGTTCATGCATCGCGTCGTGTCTTCGTTCCTGTTCCTGCTGGCGTCGTTGTTCTCGGTCGGCGTCCTTTTCGCTCAGTCCGCACCCGTCCCGCTCCGTGTCGGCATCGTCGGCTTGGTTCACGGGCACGTACACGGATTTCTCGGCCAATCGCTTCATAGCCATGAGATCGAAATCGTCGGAGTCGCCGAGCCAGACTCGCAACTGCTCTCGCAAGCCGGCTCAAGATACGGTTTTGACCGCGCAATACTGTTCACCGATCTGGAAGAAATGCTTGCCACGGCGCATCCCCAGGCGGTTCTGGCCTACACGAACACCTACGATCACCGCCGTGTGGTCGAGATATGTGCGCGTCACGGCGTCCACGTGATGATGGAAAAGCCGTTGGCTGTCAGCCTCGACGACGCGCTCGCCATCGAACAGGCGGCTCACGCGGGAAAGATTCATGTGCTGGTCAACTACGAAACTTCATGGTACGCGAGCAACCACGCGGCTTACGACTTGGTCCATGAAGGCGCGCTCGGCGAAATTCGCAAGGTCGTTGTACACGATGGCCACAACGGCCCGAAAGAAATCAACGTCGAGCCCGAGTTCCTCACCTGGCTGACCGATCCGAAACTCAACGGCGGCGGCGCGCTGTTCGACTTCGGATGCTACGGCGCCGACCTCATGACCTGGATAATGGACGGCCAGCGTCCCGATACGGTCACTGCAGTTACGCAGCAAATCAAACCGCAAATCTATTCGCGAGTGGACGACGAGGCCACAATCATCCTGACCTATCCGCGCGCACAGGCGATCTTGCAGGCCTCGTGGAATTGGCCCTTCGGCCGCAAAGACATGGAAGTCTACGGCCAGAGCGGATACGTCATCACCGTGGCCGGCAATAATATTCGGTTGCGCCGTAACGGAAAAGAGAACGAAGAACAAATCGGGGCCAAGCCGGTACCCGCTCCCTACGACAATTCGCTTTCGTATCTGAGAGCGGTGATCAATGACGGCGCGAAAGAAGACGCCCTATCGTCACTCGGCACGAACGTGACGGTAACCGAGATCCTCGACGCAGCGCGACGCTCGGCAGCCTCGGGAAAAACAATCCATCTGCCGCCGTCGAGATGATTGTCATCCTGAGCGCAGCGAAGACTTCACCCGTCCCAGCGCACAAACTTCTCCCGTGCTGTTCGCTGCGTGCGTGCAAAAGCCTCCGGCAATCCCCGCAACAAATCCGTCGCGACCATCGAGTGCTCGCCAACGCTCTCGCGCATCACGTCCCCCGCCAGCCCGTGCAGATGAACCGCGGCGCAAACCGCCAGAGCCACATCACTTGGATTCTGCGCAATCATCGCAGCGGCCATGCCCGTGAGAATGTCACCCGTCCCGCCGGTTGACATCCCGGGATTGCCCGTCATATTGACCCAAGCCTCGCCATCCGGCTGAACCACAAGCGTACGGTGTCCCTTGAGAACCACGGTCAACTCGCGCGAGCGCGCAAACTCCCGCGCCACGCCAAGACGGTCTTTCTGGACGTCGGCAATCGAACAGCCCACCAGCCGCGCCATTTCGCCCGGATGCGGCGTGATCACCAACACTCGTCCTTTACCGTTCAGTTCCTCGACCTGGCCCTCGAATGCATTCAGACCGTCGGCATCCAGCACAACCGGAATCGAAGCGTTTGCCACCAACTCGCGCACGAATTCCGCCGTTTCTGCGACGCGAGAAATGCCGGGTCCGATCGCGAGGACGCTCTTCCCTTTCGCCAGCGCGCCGAGTCGATGAACAGCGCTTGCGGAAATCGAGCCCGCCCTGGTCTCGGGCAGCGGCTCGGTCATCACTTCTGGATGAAATCCGGCCACCGTGGCTAGCGCTGATTTCGGAGTCGCGACAGTCGCCAGCCCCGCGCCCGCGCGCAGAGCCGATATCCCCGCCATCGCGACGGATCCCGCTTTCCCGAGCGACCCTCCGATCACCAGCACGTGCCCATAGTTGCCTTTATTCGATTCCGCGGGACGCGGGGCAATCACCGACGCGATGTCCCGCGCGGTGATCACGTTCAGTTGCAACGACGAAACAATTGCTTCATCCGGCGAGCCGATCTCGGTCACGGAAATCATACCCTCCGTCAGCGAACCGAACACATGTGCCGGACGGGGAGCCGTGAACGTAACAATAGAATCCGCCCGCGCAATGATTCCCTGCTGATCGCTCATGGCGTCGGCGTCCGCGCCGGAAGGAATATCAACCGCGACCACCGGCCCCTGCGCGGCATTCAGAATCGCGATCGCATCGGCATAGAGCCCACTCACCGGAGGCTTGAATCCTGTCCCCAGAATCGCATCGACATATAAATCTGCCGGCAGTGCAGCCTGTACCCGATCGCTCTTCAACTCTTCACTGGAGCGAACGACAATCGCTGCGACCGGTAGCTTGCCATACATGACAGCAGCATCGCCCCGCAGTTCCGCCGGATCGGCCAGCAGCACGACCTCCACCGTCTTCCCGGCTTGATGCAACCGCCGTGCGACCACAAAGCCGTCGCCGCCGTTGTTGCCCTTGCCGCAGAAAACCACGATCTCCCGCGCCCCGCCGTGCTGAGCCAGCACATGCTCGACCACCGCAGCCCCGGCAGCTTCCATCAGAGTAAGAGAAAGCACTCCGAAGCGCTCGCTGGTGGCGCGATCGATAACACGCATTTCCTCGGCGGAAACGATTTTCATAAAGCTGACCGATCTTAAAACAAAATGGCCCTCCGCGCGTCGCGAAGGGCCGTCGAACTCACTGTCCACTAGCCACTAGCCGCTGATCACTGCTTCGACCCCGACTGCAGCGCCTGCTGCACCTTGCTGTGCTTGCGTCCATAGCTGAAATAAATCACCAGTCCAATGACCAGCCAGACCACCAGGCGGATTTGTGTTGCCGGCGAAAGAGCGACGATCAGCAGGCTTGAAAAAAGAATCGAGAGAATCGGAACCAGCGGCACCATCGGCGTCCTGAATGGACGGTTGAGTTCGGGATGCGTCCGCCGCATCACCCATACTCCTGCACTGACTAGTACAAACGCTAGCAGCGTGCCCACGCTCGTCATCTCATCCAGCACACTTAGCGGGATCAAAGTGGCCAGGATCGCGACAAAAATACCGACGACGATCGAACTCAGGTAGGGAGTGCGAAAGCGGGGGTGAATCTTGCCCGCCCAGGGCCAAAGCAAACCGTCGCGCGACATGGAGTAGAACACGCGCGATTGCCCGAGCAACATCACGAGCATCACCGTAGCCAAACCGCCCAGCGCGCCGATCTCGACGAGAAATGTAGCCCAGTGCTGCCCAGTGACGCGGATACCGACTACAACTGGATCGGGAACGTTGAGTTCCTGGTACGGCACGAGGTGGGTGAGTAGCCCAGAAACCAGAATATAAAGCACCGTGCAGATCACGAGCGATCCCAGAATACCCATGGGCATATCTTTCTTGGGATTCTTGGCCTCTTGCGCGGCTGTCGAAACCGCGTCAAAACCGATGTACGCAAAGAAGACGACGCCGGCACCTCGCAAAATTCCCGACCATCCGAAGTGTCCCCACTCCCCGGTATTCGCGGGAATGAACGGGTGCCAGTGATTCGGCTGCCACGAATGTGAGAATAAAAACGCTCCGGCGAGAGCGATGAACATGATCACGACCGCTACCTTCATAATCACGATAGCGGTGGTGAAGTTTGCCGATTCCTTAATCCCAATGACCAGGACAGTGGTGATGACCATGATCACCAGGAACCCGACGTAGTCGTATTTCAAATGGACGGGCATGCCGAAGAGCACAAAATCTGAGGTCGGAAAGGCAGGCAGATTCCATCCAATATCGTGGCAGAAGGCCCGCAAATGACCGCTCCAGCCCACCGCCACCGTCGCTGCGCCAAAAGCGTATTCCAGAATCAGGTCCCAGCCGATGATCCATGCGACCAATTCACCGAGCGTGGCGTAAGAGTACGTATACGCGCTGCCCGCGATCGGGATCATTGAAGCAAACTCGGCATAACAGAGACCCGCGAACGCGCAGGCAACACCAGCGAGGATGAACGAAATCACAATGGCAGGCCCGGCAAACTGTGCCGCCGCCTGTCCGGTAATCACAAAAATTCCCGCCCCGATGATCGCACCGATGCCCAGTGTCAAAAGGTTAAGAGGCCCGAGTGCGCGCCGGAGGCTGTGTTCGCCTTCAACTTCAACTGCTTCCTTCATCAGTGTGGGAAGATCTTTTTTCGCGAACAGATTCGCCATGCTTCGTTTCTCCTCGGGTTAGGATGCGCGCGCCGTGCCCGACTTCCGCGACCACGCATAATAGACCGGAATTCCCAGCAGCACCACAATCAGGCCCGGCCAGGTGAACTGTGGTTTGTAGCGCAATAGTACGACATCGATGAATAA
>Ga0209006_10006634_pt1 | contig 10462 bp, 4 predicted proteins | sample JacPin_JW_Ref_O2_FD_188567 | JGI IMG/M metagenome (GOLD analysis project Ga0209006, IMG submission 188567) | Forest soil microbial communities from Algoma, Ontario, Canada - Jack Pine, Ontario site 1_JW_Ref_O2 (SPAdes) (version 2) | ecosystem: Environmental > Terrestrial > Soil > Boreal... | reverse complement strand
AGCGCCTACTACGGCACGCCGGATCAAGCCGCCACGATGATCGAACTCCTGGTGACACCGCAGGCGCCGTGGGAGAACGACCATGTCTAGATTCGTCTGGCCGTATCTGTTCACGCTGCGCGCCGGCAATCTGATCGGCGCCTCCAAGAACAGAAACCTGCCCGAGGTGCGCGCCAAGTACTTTCCGAAGGTCGAAGCTACCACCGCGGTTGCGCTGCGCTGGTCGACGACGCCGACGCTGGGGTTTCCGCGCGAGCCCTTTCAGGTCTACCGCCGCCAGCGCAATACCATCGAAGGCGTGGCGATGGTTTCGGTCCTCACGACCGCGACCAGCCTTTCCGGCCCGGCGCAAACCTTTGCCGTATTGCCGGGAGGCGACGCGGCTTACGTAGTCGTCGTCAGAGTGTCGGTAGCTGCATCGAACAGCGTCACGGTGCAGGCCCTGGATTTGTACGGACTGCCCATTCCGAATCAGGTGCTCTCGGTGACGGCACTGGCCTCCGTCGAGTTCCGCTGTCCCGGCATCGGCGCGGTGAGCGTTTCCGGAACCGGCGGCGTCCTCTCGATCGTGGCCATCGGCGAGACGGCGTATGCCAACCTTCCGGACTGGGCGCTCATTCAGACCGTGGGACTGCCGCTCAAGAACAACGAAATCGGCGCATTCTATAAGACCACGCCGCAGGGATTCTGGCCGGATCCGCTGACGCCCCCCACGTTGGACGGCGTGACCGCCGCGACGGCCCGCGTGTTGATCACGGCCGTATTGGAATCGGCGCCGCCGCCCACGGGCCTCGCGGACTTTCCCCTGCCGGCGTGGCCGCAGCCCAATCCCGGCGCGTACGTAGCCAACATCCGCGATCCCGGCAACGTGGTGCCGATGATCGAGCGCTGCCTCGAGAAGTCCGTCGATACCGATGCGGCGCGCATGCAGTCCTCCTACACCGAGACGGTGACCACCGACGGCCTCGGTCAGATCGGAAGCGCAGCCCCCTCGCCGGCGCAAACGAGCCAAGTGTCGCTGCCGATCACCGGCATCGCCATGCTCGCGGTCAGCACCGATCCCTACGCCGCAGTGGGGCTGGGCTACGGCACGCTCGATCTCCCGCCGCAGGCCGGCAGCGCCGGCGGGATCAGCATTTCACCGACCGCCGCCACGGTGTTCATCGGCAGGACCCTGCAGTTCACTGCGGCCGCGATCAGCACCGCGGCCAACGCCGGCGCCGTGATCTGGAGCGTCAACGGCACCCCCGGCGGCAACGCTTCGTTCGGCACGATCACGAACAGCGGGCTCTATACCGCACCGGCCGTGATTCCAACGCCCAACACCGCCACCGTCATGGTGACCAGCGCGCAGACTCCCTTGAACTCGGCCAGTGCGGTGGTCACCATCGAACGCCCGCTGATCCCGATTCCCGTGCCAATCCCCACGCCGGTACCGGGACCCACGCCGGTGCCCGTGCCCAAACCTGTCCCGGTCCCTGCGCCGGTCCCTGCGCCGGTGGCGGTCGCACCTGCGGCGGTGAACATACCGGTCCTATTGCCGCCCGCCGACAGCTACGGTGCCTTCGATTACATGGTGACGGCGCCGTTCACGTTTCCGTTCGGATTCACCGTCACCTTGGCTGCGTTGTCCGCCGGCCAGCTACCCGTCGAAGCGCCGGCGGCATTGACGTCCTCACTCAGCCAAACTCACGCCCCGCTCGAGCGAGATCAGCCCATCTCGGCGGCGATCCGCGTCAGCTGGCAGGCGGCCACCACTGCGCAGGGCTACGGCATCCTCGTCAGCCGCGCACCGAATCAGTCGGAGGTTCTGAACGCGAAGCGTGCTTCATCCGTGGGCGGCTACGACGTGTTCATCGGAATCGCGCCCGCGAATCCCGCCCCGAACACGCCGCCGGACGTGCAGACTCCCGCGTTCTCCGATCTGGAATGCAGTTTGCCTCTCGCGGCGCCTCCAGTGACGAACCGCTACCTGGTCGCGGCGCAGGACGTCTTCGGACAGTGGTCGAATTGGGTGGAGACCGACACGACGCTGTCGCCGGCGCCGGTGACCAAGCCCGGTCTCATCAATGCCGCGTTTCTGTACGAAGCAAACACCGGATCGCCGCCGTCGCCCATCGTCCCCGCCACATTGCGCATCGACTTCGGATGGAACTGGCAGGACCGCGCTCCCGGCTCGATTCGCTTCACCGGTCAATTCGTCACGGCGCCTGCCTCGACCCTGGCACCCCCGTACCTCGCCGGGTTTGCCACCGCGAACTCGGGTCCCATCGGGACGCCGGTCATTTTGACATTCTCTTATTCCGGCTCCGATCCGGACACGGTGGACCCCGCCGCCGTGATTCCCACGGTCACCAGCGGCCACACGAGCAACGGGCCCGTGGTCATCCTGGGGAGCGGCAGTCCGCCCGCGCCGGCCAATCCCGACCAATTGCAGTACCGCATCGAGTTGACCGGCCTGCAGCTCGATTTCTCGACGGCCAACGAACTCGATTTCCTGGTGTACGCCACCGCCACGGAAGAAGTGCAGCCCGGCATCTGGAGCGATCCCACCGATCAAAGCACCGCGGCCACCTCGCCGCCGTCGCCGCCGCTCTTCATCGGCAAGATCGTTCGCGCCATGAATCCCAATCCACCCACGGTCACCTTCACACCGCCGCCGATCAGTTGGACGGCGTTGCCGGACGCCACCGGCACGGCGCGCGGCATCCTGCAGTGGCAACCCGACCCGACCGCCACGGGATACTACGTGTGGGAGGCAACGGAAAGCGCCCTGCTGCACCTGCTGCCTCCCGGCTCTGGCACCGCCGACCCGCCCGCGGGCACGCCCATCCCGATGCGCGCCACCACCCTGAAGAATCTTCTCGATACCTATCAGGATGCGTCGCTCCAGGCATTTGCACGGCTCACCGACCAACCCATTTCCGCCGCCAATACCGAGATCACGCTGCCGGGCTCGGCCGAGACGCTGTACGTGTTCCGCATCTCCGCGATCGGCCCAAACAACGTCGAGAGCGCACGGAGTGCGTCGGTGGCGATCTTCGGTGTGCCGCACCGAAACGTTCCCGGTATTCCCCGCCTGCTGCTGCGTCCGGCCGGCGGATCGCCATCCGGCATTCGGATCATCGTGTTGCCGGTGTCCAGCAACGCCCCGCCCGCCGGGTATCGACTGTTCCGCGTGCGCAGCCGGGAGCTCTCGCAAAACGGATTCACGATGGGGCCCGCGAAGTACGATGAAAACTCGCCGCTGTGGCAGTACTACGACGGCACCACGCTGTCGGGCACGCCGTTGAATGGACTGACGCTGCTCGACACGGCAGCCGTGCCTAGTTGGTACCCGTATTACTATCGCGCCACCGCCGTCGGCGAGGACGATCCGCCCAACGGCGTTCACGCCGGCGAATCGGCCTTCTCCAGCGTTCAAAGCGGATTTGTCCTGCCCGCCGAGCCCCCGCTGATCACGTCGTTCAGCGTCACCGTCACGCCATTTCATACGGCAGCACTCATCATGCTCACCACCGATTTGCCCGCCGCCGATGCGAGTCCCGTGGGCAATGCGCTGGTCGAACTGCTGCAGCTCGGTCCGCAGACGAGTCCGCCGTCCAGTCCGCCGGGCCCGCTGATGCTCCGCTCACTGCATGCTGAAGCACCGAATCTCATCACGCCGGGGACCATCAGCCCGCCGCCGACTCCGCCCGGCACCATCCGGCTCACGCGCTCCGCCTCCGACGCGAGCGGCCGCTGGACGCTGTACATGCTGATCCCGTATTCCCCGGCGGAGGAGGGCAGCTTTGTCCTTCGCCTGACCGATCCGCTGGCGCGCCAATCCACCGTTTCGTTCTGAACGCCAAGGAAATTGGATGACCCTCAGTACGCAACAAATTATCCAGGCCCTCCAATACGGCGAACTGCAGGCCTTCGGCGTGTCGATGCCGCGGCTCGCGCCCGACTGGGCGGCCGGCACGTCCAATTCTTTCACGGTCACCGATGCCACGCCGGCGACGTCCGGTCCGCCCATCATGACCATCACGTCCACGGCGCATTGGGCCGCTCCGCTCGATGCAATGTTCACGGACGTTGCCGCCCACCAGCCGGTGCCGGTCACTCTGATGCAGGCAGGCGGCTCCGCCGAAATCGCGCCCGGAGTACTGTTGACGATTCCGGACCAGGCGTGGCTGCGCCTCGGCCGCCTGTACTGCGAAATTCTCGAGCAGAGCGATCCCACCCGGCCCGAACGCGATCTCGGGCTCGCGTGCCGTCCCGTGCCCCGCTACATTTTTTTTCCGAACCAGAGCATCTCCACCGGTTCACCGTCGTGGACGACGGGACTCGCCGAGGCCGGCGCGGATCTTGGATTTGCCGGAGATGCACGGTTCTACGACGGCGACGGTCAGCAGATCGATCCGGTGGCCGTCATGGCGGCCTTCGACGCGATTCTGACCCGCTATCCGGGCCTGCAAGCGGTCGCGCTCGGCTCGACACCGGTGGACCCCATCCCGCTCACCACGTATCTCACCGGCGGGTCGGCGCCGCTCGCCGCCAACAAGGTGACACGCGTCCGTCTCGTGACACCGGGCGGCGGTCCGTACACCGCGACTCCGCTGCATCTCACGGGACTCACCTCCGTCGATGCGCAGTCCGCGCTGTACGAACTCGCGGGCAGCCCCGCCACCATCGGTCTGGATGAGGCCGACGACACCACCTTCACGCAATTCGATCATGATCGTCTGGTCTTTGGACCGAGCACCAACGGACGGCTGAGCAGCAGCTTCACGGCGCCGGAACCGGCCGCGAGCCCCCCGGTCAGTCTCGCCCGCGACTACTACACGATTCGGGTGGTCGAGTTGCAATCCTATCTCAATGGCGCGTGGCCGGACCCGGCTGCGGATCCGGCGGCGAAGGTACAACGTCATGCGCCCGTGCGGATCAACGAAAACATCTCGTTTCTTCTCGACGGCAATAATGTCCTGGGCGCCATCCACGCGGCGCTCGATGCCGGATCACCCCCGACCTCCTCCCAGGCATCCCCGCCGGAATCGGATTTGACGCTGGTCGTCGCACAGGCGGTCGATGGAAACTTTCCGATTCCCCAGGCGAACGGGCCGGCTTCGCAATGGCCGCGTTTCCCGCCGGGTTTGACGGTCGATCAGAACGCTACCCTTTCCATCAATCTCAAGACGCAGGTGAGTCTGCTCGCCAGCTGGGCGTCGGGCGCAGCCGGCACCGGCAATGTGGTGCTGGAGATCGGCGGTCTTCCGGCATCCGCGTGGGTGCGTACCTATCCCCGCCAGTTCCTGCCCAATGCGGCATTGGCTCGCGGCGACGGGCAGGGACGCGGAGTTCCCGCCGATGGCGTCGTGGTCATGGAACTCACCGACCCCTTCTCCCTGCGCGATCCGCTCACGGGCAAGGTGTCGCTTCCGGGGGCGGCGAACCTGCAGTTCGACATGGTCGTCGTGCTGCCCAACGGCAACGCGCGCATCTACGGCGATCTCGCGGTGGACATCGGTTCGACGGTCATCACCTCTCCGCCCCTCTCGCTCGATGCCGGATTCAATCCCTGCGGCGCCGCCGGCTTTCTCGGAGTCAGCAACGCCGGGATCTTGGGCCTGGGTCACCCCGGCAAGGTGTCGCCGTCGCCGACCGGACTGCTGCAATGGGCGCAGGCGCTGGTTGGTGAAGGCCGGCCGCGCGACGCTCCCCGTCTGCCCACCATGGCGCGGCGGGAATTGCTCGCGGCCGGAGCGGGGTCCGACGCCAACTCAGGGTCGCCGTCCTTCGCGCGCACGTGGTCGGCGGTCATCGGCGGAGGCAGAATCCATCCGGAAACACTCTGCGCCCTGTCTCGCATAGGCGCGCCCGGCAGTTTCGGAGGCCGCGAGACGTCCGTGACGGGGGTTGCCACGCATGGCGGCATTCTGGCGTACGACATTGCGCGGTCTGCGCTGCGTCGCACGCAGGAGATCATTCCACGGCTCGTGACCTTGGCGTCAAGCAACTGGAACACGCCGGATGAGCCGCCCGCCGTGGCGCTCGGAAAACAGCCGGGCCCAGACAACGGAACCATGGCGGGGGCGCTGCTGCAAACCGTGGCGCCCTTTTGCGAGAGCCCGGAGCTGTATGAGCTGTGGGACGTTCAGGTCGTCAGCACCGCCGTCACGCAGTGGATTACCACCAACAGTCCGAATGGCTCCGGCGTGAATCAGGCCATCCAGGCGCTGCAGAATTCTCCGGTGCCGCCCGCGCCGGCGACCGAACCCTCACCCGGCTCCGGCACACTGGGCCAGGTCGAAGCATCGACCAGGCGTCTCGCCGTGGAACTGGAACGCGAGCTGACCAGTGTGCGCTACGGGCGGCGCGACGCGCAGTGGGCCCTGCAGTCGGCCATCCAGACCGCCCGACATTTCATTTATATCGAAACACCCGGCTTTTGCTCCACGGCTCACGCGTCGGGATCCCCCGCCGCGACGCTCAAGCCGTATGCAGCGGATTTGATCGCCACGCTCACGGCGCAGCTCGCGAAGATGCCGGGACTTCGCGTGCTGGTCTGCGTCAACAAGAATCCCGATTTTGCGCCGGGCTATGAAGGGATGGCGAGCAGTGAGGTTCAAGACCGGCTCTCGATCGTGCAAGGACTGGGGGCCGCGGCAGCCTCGCCGCCCACCGCCGCGCAATTTGCGCTGTTCCACCCCATCGGCTTTCCCGGGCGCTTCGCGCGGGTGGAAACCAACGTGGTCATCATCGACGACCTGTGGGCGATGATCGGCGGATGCTCGTTCCGCCGGCGCGGTCTGACCTTCGACGGCAGCAGCGACCTGGTGTTCACCGACACGCTGCTCGAGAACGGCCGCTCCCCGGCGATCCGCGATTTCCGCCGTGGCCTCATGGCCAGCCGTCTGGGGATTCCCGCCGATTCCACCCAGGCCTCGTATGTCGCGCTGAACGAGGCGGCCACGGCCTTTGGCGTGATCCGGGACGCGCTCGCGGGCGGAGGACTGGGAAAAATCTCTTCGATCTGGGATGGCTCGACTCCCGGCCTCACACCCGCGACGCCGCTCACGCCCGACCAGGCCAATCCGGATGGCCGGGATTTCGATGAAGTGACCGCCGCTCTGATCAGTCTCCTCGGCACAGCCTCCGGCCTCTGACGCCGCGGACGTCACCGCCAGCTGTGCGCCCAATGATGGACCGCGTAGGCCTCCGGAAACTTCTCGTTTCGTCGATGCAATTCCCAAAATCCGTACGGATAGAAATACCGGGTTTCAAAGCCGTACATTCGACGAGTCAGATCGTGGTTCACGTGCTCCCAAACGAGTCCCAAGTTTCGGATCAATCGCTCTCGCCCGAAGAAGCGGTCGAGTTCACGGGCAAAAAATCCAGGCCCCGTCTTTTCGACGAGAGAGCCTGTCGTATTTCGCGCGGAAGCCGGCAAGGCCGCCACCAAATGCTCGTAAAACGGATCCCGCGGCACACTGCCGAGGATGCCGATCGCTGGGGCAAGGGGTCCCTGGTCGGCGAAGAAGGTGTTGATGTCGTCGAACAGCGAGCCCAAGGGCTTGAGCGGCTCGAAATCCGTGTCGAGGTAGACGCCGCCAAATCGCCACAATAATTCGTAGCGCAGGACATCCGCCTTGCCGGCCGGCTTGGAGAAGGATTGAAACTCGAAAAGATTGATCACGTCCGGCAGATTTTCCTCCGACCAGGTGCGCATCTCCCATGCCGGGTTCAACTTCAGCCACGAATCGCCGTAGCGTCTGAATTCATCGGGCATGGGTTGACCCCCGAGCCAGATCCGGTGAAACACCTTCGGTATGCGGCCGGCAACCTCTGCCCGGTGGGTCGGACGTATGAACGTTCTGGCGCCTGGGGGAGAATCCCATTCGTGAGGCCTCTGCGCCGTGATCGCCTTGTCGCACCAGGCGACGTCGAAGCGGCACGACTCGTAGAAGGCGCCGTCGCCGCCGTAGAAGGCTCCCCAGACTCCCCATTTTTCGGGAACATTCGGCAGTGCTCCGCACTTCGTGTCGATATTTCCGACGCGGATCTGGTGCGTGATCGGAATGTGGCCATTCCGCGTCAGCATTCGAAATACCACCAGCTCATCCGGATGCTTCGCGCACTCGAAACGCACCGTGTCGATCGCGCCGTCGAGATACACGTCGTCGTCGTCGATATGCAGGACCCGATCGCCTTTGGCACGACTCGAATAGAGATTACGAAGCGTGTGGCCCCAATCACTGGCTTGCGGCCGATGCACGATGAATTGCGAGGAACACCGGAGCCCGGCGCAATCCAGCATCGTCGATGCGTGAGGATGCTCGCCGTCGGTGATCAGTAAAACCTCGTCTCGTGGCCCCAGTTGACGGAGACTTTCGAGGGTGGCCATCAGGGTGGCACGGCCAATGGTCGCGATGACGACGGAGAGAGTCGGTATGGGGGGCGTTTCCATGGCGGCGTCCTTTCCCTTCAGGCCAAACCCCATGTTCGCCGGGTCTTTCAGGATATTGCAAGATCGCCGGGCGCGCTTGGCCGGCTCAACCACGCGCTCAAGAATGCGATGGCGGCGGCCACGGACAGCCACGCCCCGGGCATGGCCCGATTGCCGGTTTCGTGGATCAAATAGGTCACGATCACCGGCGTCGAGCCGCCGATCGTGGTCGCCAGACTGTAGGCCAGCGAGAAGCCGGCGGTTCGAACAGAGACCGGCACGATCTCGGTCAGATGGACGACCATCGCGCCGTTGTAGCCGGCGTAGATCAGGGACAACCACAGTTCGACGGCCAATAATTTGCCGAAACTCGGCTCATCCACGAGCCACGCCATTGCGGGATAAGCCGTCAGTATGGCAAGGCCTGCGAAGAACAGCAGCAGCGGCCGCCGTCCGACTCGATCCGACAGGGATCCCATGAGCGGTAGCCAGATCAAGTTCGAGACGCCCACGCACAGCGTGACCAGAAGCGCATCGCTCTGCGTCAGACTGAGTATGTTCTTGCCGAATGTCGGCGTATACGCGGTGATCGTATAAAAGGAGACGGTGGTCATCAGGACCATCGCGACACCGGTGCATATGATTCGCCAATGCACCAGCATGCTGGCATAGATTTCCGCCGGACTTGGATGGTGCTTTCGCGAGGCGAATTCCTCGGTCTCCTGGAGAGTGCGCCGGATCATGTAAATGAAGGGAATGATCAGGCAGCCGACGATCAACGGAATGCGCCACCCCCAAGCCTCCAGTGCCTCGGGCGGCATCCAGTTGGACAGCGCGTAGCCCAGTACGCCCGCGAACGCCACTGCCACTTGTTGGCTGCCGGACTGCCAGGAGACGTAAAATCCCTTGTGCCCCGGGGTGGCAATCTCGGAGAGGTAGACCGAGACGCCGCCCAACTCCACGCCGGCCGAGAACCCCTGGCATAGCCGTCCCAGCACCACGACGATGGGCGCGAACAGGCCGATGGTCTCGTAGCCGGGAACCAGCGCAATCGTCAACGTTCCAACCGACATCAGCGCCAGAGTCACCAGCAGGCCCTTCCGCCGTCCGATGTGGTCGATGTAGGCGCCGAGGAATATGGCACCCAGCGGACGCACCATGAAACCCACGGCAAACGTCGTCATCGAAAACATCAACGAGGCGAATTCGCTGCTGGCCGGAAAATACGCGCGACCGATGGCGGCACTGAAATAGCCGAAGACCATGAAATCGTACATTTCAAGAAAATTTCCGCTGGCGACGCGGAATACCGTCTGCAGCTTCTCCTGGCGTTGTGGGGGCGTCAGCATCCGCGTTCAGTCCCTCGCGCCTTGCGGCGCGAGGGAAGAGGGCTCTTCAGAATTTTGCCTTGATGCCGGCGTAATACGTCCTTCCCACGACATCGTATGTGGCCGCATCGGTACGCATCGGGGCACTCTGCACCACCGGCGGACCCTTGTCGAAGAGATTGGTCAGCCCGGCCGTAAGATCGATCTTGTCCAGCAGGTGCCAGTGCGCCTCCAAGTCGAAGTAGCTGTAGGCCGGTATCGACGGTTCGCCCAAAGTCTGAAGGTCATTCATGGTCCCGATATAGCGCCAGTGAAGTGCCGCCGAGACCGGTCCCCTGGCATAGCCGAACGCCGTGTTCCCTTTCCACCTCGGGTGCGCCAGATCCGAAATGGTCGTGCCGTCCGCGGCAGCGACCGTGCCGGTATCGCCCAGGCCGCCGGCGAAGTTCATATCCGTGATTCCGGGCACTCCGGCCACCGTAAACGAGTGCAGGTAGGAAATGTAGGACTGGATCTTGAACTGGCCTGAGTTCTCCGGCAGTCCCAGATCGTCGAGCCCGAAGCCCCAGTGCCACTCGATGTCGGCTCCGTCGGTCTTATAGGACCCGACGTTGAGCGAGAACTCCTTGCCCAGCGAGATGAAGCCATTGCTGTCGCGCTGGATCTGCTGGCAGTAGAAATTGCTCTCGGAGTAGGTCGGATTGGC
>Ga0209006_10006633_pt1 | contig 10462 bp, 11 predicted proteins | sample JacPin_JW_Ref_O2_FD_188567 | JGI IMG/M metagenome (GOLD analysis project Ga0209006, IMG submission 188567) | Forest soil microbial communities from Algoma, Ontario, Canada - Jack Pine, Ontario site 1_JW_Ref_O2 (SPAdes) (version 2) | ecosystem: Environmental > Terrestrial > Soil > Boreal... | reverse complement strand
GGAACATCAGCCGACCTCCGGATCGATGGAATGGCGCGAATCTACCCTGCGCGATCTGCCCTGCCCCGCCGCCGCGTCTCGCGCGGCCCGCGGCTCAGGCCTCGGACTTCACCTTGAACACCTGCCGGCCTCTATACATGCCGGTTTTCATGTCGATATGATGAGGACGCCGCAACTCGCCGGAATCCTTGTCTTCCACATAGGTCGGCTGCTTCAGGGCATCGGCGGAACGTCGCATGCCGCGTCTCGACGGCGACGTCTTTTTCTTCGGCACGGCCATGTTCGGTCTCCTCGCATTCCTTGATCAGGCGGCGAACGCCAAAATCGGATTGTAAACGGAAGCGGCGCTTATAATCGATGCCGCGGCCGTTTGCTAGAGCGCGTTCCGTTCTCACGGAATCGCCATGGCCGGGCTCGGGGAACCGGCGGAGCGCTCCAACCGCCTGAAATCAGGAGCAAAATCTTCACTGCGCCCGCTTGAGGCAGGTATAGAGCTTGTCGGACGACGCCCGCGTCATATAGATGCCCGCGAGCCGCCGAATGCCCGGGCCGGGCTGGCGGGCACTCCGCCGGACCGGATTTGGCAGGATCGCCGCGAGCAATGCCGCCTCCTGCTGGGTCAGCTGGTGGGCCGACTTGCCGAAGGCCCGGTGCGCAGCCGCCTCGGCGCCGAATTCGCCGCTCGGCCCCCATTCGACGATGTTGAGATAGATTTCGAGCTGCCGGCGCTTCGGGATCACGAGGTCGATCCACAGCGCCAGCGGCACCTCCAGGACCTTGCGGACGGGGTTACGGCCCTGCCACAGGAACAGATTCTTGGCGAGCTGTTGGGTGAGAGTCGAGCCGCCGCGCTCGCGCTGGGTGCCGAGGCTGCGCACCGCCTCCCGCATCTGCCGCAGGTCGATGCCGTGATGGGTGCAGAAGCTCGCATCCTCGGACGCGATTACCGAACGGACGAGGTTCGGATCGATGCGCTCGATCGGCACCAGGGTGCGCTCCACCCGATGCCCGGTGAGGTGCCGCCACAGCATCAAGGTCGAGCTCGGATCGACGAAACGGTAGATGGGCACCAGCGCATAGGGGATCAGCAGCACGAGGATCACGACGATCAGCGCGATGCGCAGCCATCGCCACAGCGGGCGGGGCGATGCTTTCGGCGCCGCCGTGGTCGGCTTGGCAGCACCTCGGGTCGACTGCAGACTCATGCCGTGAGCATACCAGCAATCTTTGCCTTTCGTGGGCGAACCGCGGCGCTTGGAGGGGCCGCGGCGCTTGGAGGGGCCGCGGCGAAGCGGATATGGTGCCGCCGCCACGGAGCTTGAGACCCCCCGATGACGCTCGTCAGACCGACACACAATCCGTTCCGGCGGGCGCTGCGCATCGTGCACATCCGACCGCGCCTGTTCCTGTCGACCGCGGTCGGCGTGGTCGCCGGGCTGCTGTTGCCGGCAAGCCTGCACGTCGCCACCCGGGTGCTGATCGGATGGGACATCGGCGTCGCGCTCTACCTGATTCTCGCGTTCCGGATGATGGCGACCGCCGACATCGATGACATGCGGCGCCACGCGGCGCGCCAGGACGTCGGCCGCTACGCGTTGCTCTTCCTCACCGCCGCCGCGGCGCTCGCGAGCCTCGGCGCCATCCTTGCCGAGCTCGGCGGGGCCAACAAGGCGCCGGCGCATCTCGGGCTCGCGGTCGTGACCATCCTGTTGTCCTGGATGTTCACTCACACGATCTTCGCGCTGCATTATGCCTATGAGTATTACGACCACGAGAAGCACCGCGGCGGCGGCCTTGCATTCCCCGGCGACGAGCCGCCGGACTACTGGGACTTCCTGTATTTCTCGCTCGTCATCGGCATGACCTCGCAGGTGTCGGACGTCGCGGTCACCTCGAACCGGCTTCGCCGCATGGTCGCGGCGCACGGCGTGGTGTCGTTCGTCTTCAACGCGACGCTGCTGGCACTAACGGTGAACATCGCGGCGAGCCTGCTGTGAAGACGGGGCCGGAAAGAACGATCCACGTCGGCGGCTATCAGGGCGAGGCCTCCGTGCACACGCAGGCGCTCCGCGCCTTCGCCGCGCAGGTGGAGCGTGATCTGCCCGGCTGGCGCGTCGAGGTCACGGCGAACGTCGCCGATCTCGGCCACAAGGCGGCTGACTGCCTCACGATGGTCGCCGACGGCCGGCTCGAGCTCTGCTACTTCAACTCGAGCTATCTCGCCGAACGCGTGCCTTCGCTCGCGCTGTTCGATATTCCCTTCGCGCTGACCGCCCGCGAGGCCGTCTACCGCAAACTCGACGGCGCGCTCGGCGATACCCTCGCTGCCGACGTCGCGGCGGCGACGCCCTATCGCCTGCTGGATTTCTGGGACAACGGCTTCCGCCACATCTCCAACCGAGCCCATCCGATCCGCACCCCGCAGGATTGCGCCGGGCTCAAGCTGCGCATCGTCGCGAGCCCGCTACACCGACAAGTGTTCGCGGCGCTCGGCTTCGAGCCGGTCGTGGTCGACGTGAAGGACCTCGTCGCCGCGGTGACCGGGCACACGGTCGATGCCCAGGAAAATCCGCTGACCAACCTCGTCAACTTCGATCTTCACCGCACCCATCGCCACGTCAGCCTGACCTCGCATTTCTTCGGCGTCGTGCTGGTGCTCGCGAACCGCGCCTGGTTCGACGGCCTCGACGATGAGGTGCGGGGGGCGCTGACGGCCGCCATCGCGCAGGCGACGACGAAACAGCGCGCCCTTGCCGAGGCCGAGGACGCCCGCTGCCTCGCACTCTTGGAAAAAGATGGCGTCGCGATCGTCCCGGCGGACCGCATCGACTTTGCGGCCCTCCGCGCCGCGGTCGCGCCGATCGTCGCCCGCGAGCTCGCCCGCCTCCCGGAACCGCTGCGCGCGGCGCTCAACGGCCGCTAGTCGGCGGCTCGTTGGTGTCTCCCAGCCACTTCGCGCGGACCTTGCCGATGGTGCCCTCGAGCTCGAGCTGGTCGAGCCAAATGTTGATGAAGTTGAGGAGAGTCTGGTCGCCGCGGTTGAGCAGCATCGCAACATAGACCGGATTGAAGACCTGATACTTCGCCATGGCGTGGAGCTTCGGGTTCTGCCGCTCCAGGTAGATGGCGGCGGTCGAATCGGCGACCTGCGCATCGACTTTGGCGGCGAGGAGATCGGCGGTCGCGAGCTCGTTGCTCGCATAGCCGACCGGCGTCGCCTGCTTGAACATGGTGTTGGCGAAGCGATCGTTGAGGCCACCCTGGTTGTAGGCGATCCGCATGCCTGGACGGTCGAGGTCGGAAAGCGAAGCAAAGCGCGCGCGATCGGCGCTGCGGATCAGCATCAGCTTGCCGTAGCGCATATAGGGCCGCGAAAAGGTCGCGACCCGCGCGCGCTCCAGGGTGCGCCCCATGCCTGACATGGCGACGTCGAACTTGTCGGCGGCGAGGTCTGACAGCATCGAGCCGAAGTTCGTCTTGACGTACTCGACCCGCACGCCGAGCGCCGGCCCGAGCGTCTCGAGGAGGTCGATATCGATCCCTTCGAGCCGCCCGTCGGCGCTGCGCATGCTGAACACGGGCGTATCCATGGTGGTGCCGACCCGGAGCACACCGGCGGCGAGAATTTTTTGCAGATGGTCGGGGGCCTGCGCGCAGGCCTGCGTCACCACGGCGACGGCAACGAGCACTGCGGCGAGGAAGCGGTATGTCATGGCAATTCCGTGCGATCGAGCGGGGGGCCGGAGCAGGCTGGGCGGGGAATCGGCGAGGGTCGGTGAACCGGGAGAGCATACTACCCCACCAAACCGGCAGCACCGCAAGGCGCGTCGGAACGTCACAAAGGGGTCTCCCCTCTTTCGCAAGGCGGGACTAGTGGTATGATTTCTCCTCGACCTGTTTTTCATGGAAACGCCGAGCGGCCGGGGTGAAGACGTGCGCCGTTGTGGGATTCAATTGACCAGAGGATTGCGGGCCGCGGTCCATTGCCGTGAGCGACCGCCGACCGAGAGGTAGACATGCCTGGTGAGACCCCTTCGCGGGCCGGCACCTGTGCACCGATCCAGGCGAGGACGGTGAAACCCGACGTTTCCTCGGCGAGGCGTATGCTGGCCGGAGCGGACTACCGCGGATGGATCCTCGCGATCGCCCAATCCGTGGTGCTCCTGATCGTGGCCACGATCCTGCCGGCACGCGCCGACGACACTGCCGACGTGCAGATGGCCGACCGCTATCAACAGGCCGCCGAACGGGGCGACCCCGCCGCGCAAATGTACATGGGCGCGATCCTTTCGGCGGGCATCGGGCGGCCGCAGTCCGACCGCGACGCGTTTGTGTGGTTTTCCCGGGCCGCCGACGCCGGCAATTCGCAGGCCCAGCTCATTCTGAGCGGCCTCTATGCCATCGGTCGCGGGGTCCGGAAGAGCAACGTCGATGCTTACAAGTGGGCGCTCATCGCCTCATCCGGAGGCAACTCGGCGGAGGATCGGAACGGCGCCCAGCAGCTCGTCGCGCAGCTCGCGCGACGCATGAGCGACAGCGACGTCGCGAACGCGAAGTCGCAAGCCGACCGCTGGAAGCCTGGTACGTCCCCGCAGCGGCTCGCTTCGGCCCGCGAGAACGCGGCGCCGCCACCGCCTCCGCCATCTGCGGACCGCAAGTCCGTCGCCCCCGCGGAGGCGCGCGCAATCACGCCGGATCGCGCCGTCGACCTCTACAACACGGCGCAGCAGCTCACGAGAGCTGGAAACTTCGCCGAGGCGATCAAGAACCTCGACGACGTCATCCGGTTCAATCCGGCCGACCCGGAAGCCTTGAACAACCGGTGCTGGGCACGCGCCATCGTCGGCGACCTCAACAACGCGCTGCGGGACTGCAACCAGGCGCTTGCGATACGTCCGCGTTTCGCCGATGCGCTCGACAGCCGCGGCTTCGTGAACTTGAAGCTCGGCCGGGCCGACAACGCCGTCGAAGACTATGATGCCGCGCTCTCGGTCGATCCGAAACGGGCGTCGTCTCTCTACGGGCGAGGCATCGCGAGGACACGCAGGGGCGACGCGGCGGCCGGAAACAACGACATCGGCGCAGCGAAGTCGCTCCAGGCGGGGATCGCCGACGAATTTTCGCGCTACGGAATTCGCTGATGGCCGGCCCTTCGGCACCCCGATCGGCCCTCTGCACTTCGGGCTCTCTTCCATGAGACTGCTCCTCGAGATCGCCTGGACCCACGTTACCACTCGCATCCGGCAGACGCTGGTCGGCATCCTCGGCGTCGGCATGGGGGTCGGGTTCACCATCATGATTGCCGGCCTCATGGAGGGCGGCCAGCGCGACTTCATCCGCCAGCTCGTCGACACCCTGCCGCACGTGACCGTGAGCGACGAGCGCCGCACCGCATCGGCCCAGCCCGCCGAGCGCGAATATGCCGCCGTCCAGGTCACCAACATGCCCTCGGCGGAACGGCGCAGCGGCATCAAGAACCCCACTGCGGTCGTCGCCTCGATCGAGTCCTGGCTGCCCGGCGCGGTGTCGCCGTCACAACAGACCACCGCGCTCGCGCATTTTTCCGGCGGCCATGTCGGCATCACGGTGACCGGGATCGATCCCCGGCGCGAGGTCAAGGTCTCCAACCTCGCCAACCAGATGCAGGAAGGCACGATCAGCGACCTGTTCCGGGCCTCGAACGCCGTCATCATCGGCGAGGCGCTCGCGCACAAAATCGGTGCCCAGTTGCGCAGCGCGATCACCATCTCGGCCGGGGAGAGCCACCTGATCACGGCGACCGTGGTCGGCATCTTCCGTTCCGGCGTCCACCAGATCGACGAGAGCCAAGTCTACACGCTGCTGCGGACGGCGCAGGTGCTGTCCGGTCAGCCCGGCGGCGTGAACCAGCTGCGGTTGCGGCTCGATGATGCCCTCGCCGCGAACGATGTCGCGGCCCAGGTCGAAACGCAGACCGGCTACAAATCGGTGTCGTGGCAGGAGGCCAACGCCAACCTCCTCTCGGCGTTCACGGTGCGCATGCTCATCATGCTGATCGTGATGGCGGCGATGCTGTTTTCCTCGTGCTTTGCGACCTACAACATCATCTCGACCATCACCCACGAAAAGCGGCACGACATCGCGATCATGAAGTCGCTGGGCATGAAGGAAGCGTTCGTGCGCGGTATCTTCATCGTCGAGGCGGCGATGATGGGCGCCGTCGGCGTCCTCGGCGGCTGGGTGATCGGGTATCTGCTGTGCATCAGCCTTAGCCAGATCACGTTCTTCAATCCGTTGAGCGGCGAGACGATCCACGTTCCGATCTTCTGGACGATGAAGCATTATCTCGCGGCGGGACTGTTCTCGCTCGTCGCCTGCGCCGCGGCGGCGTACTTCCCGGCGCGCAAGGCGACGCGGGTCCATCCCGTCGAGATCATCAGGGGCGCGGCATGACGCCCGTCATCCAAACCGTCGGTCTCGTCCGCCGCGTCCAGGGGACCGTGTCGCATACGCTGGTCAACGGAATCGACCTGTCGGTTGGCGCAGGCGAGTTCCTCGCCATCACCGGCCCATCGGGGTCGGGCAAATCCTCCCTGCTCTATCTGCTCGGCCTCCTGGATGGCGCGACGGAAGGGGAGATATTCATGGACGGACAAGCGACGTCCGGGCTCTCCGAAACGGACAAAGCCGACCTGCGGCTCAAGACCTGCGGCTTCGTCTTCCAGTTCCATTTTCTCCTGCCGGAGTTCACTGCGCTCGAGAACGTGCTGCTGCCGATGCGCACCCTCGGCCGCCTCTCGAACGCCGACATGCGCGCCAAGGCATTGGCGCTGCTCGGCTCGCTCGGCCTTTCCGAGCAGACCCAAAAGCGGCCAAACCAGCTTTCCGGCGGCCAGCGCCAGCGCGTGGCGATCGCCCGCGCGCTCGCCAACGATCCGAAGATCATCGTTGCCGACGAGCCGACCGGCAACCTCGATACCGCCTCGACCGAGCAGGTGTTCGCCATCCTGCGCGAGATCGCGGGCCAGGGCCGCACGGTCATCGTGGTGACCCACGATCCCGGCCTCGCCGCACGCGCCGACCGGCGCATCCAGATCGTCGACGGGAAGATCGCGCAGGAGACGTGGCTCGCGAAGCCGGGACCCGCGCCGCAGCCTGGTGAGGAGCTTCATGCCGTTGAACCTTCATGAGGCCGATCTTCCCTAATCGAGCGGGGCGACGTTGTTTGCCGTGCGCGACCGTAGTAAAATTAGGAACGTTTTCATAAAGGGTGTGACATGCGCTGGCGCACAGTTTCCTTGGCGGTCTTGGCGGTCGGTGCGGCTGCGGGCGGTGCGGCCTGGTATTTGTTCCGCGCTCCCGTGGTGACGGTGACGCTCGCGACCTATGCACCGGTTTCCGAAGTCGTGTACGGGACCGGCATCGTCGAACCGGTCCGCTGGGCGAAGGTCGTGCCCTTTACGCGACGGCGGATCGTCGAGTTGTGCCGCTGCGAGGGGCAATCCGTGCGACAGGGCCAGATCCTGGCGCGCCAGGAGGACGGCGAGGAGCAGGCCGCGCTCAACGAGCTCAACACACGGCTCGACCAACTCGAGCGCGATCTCGACAAATCGAACAAGGACGTCGACAAGGGAACCGTCACCAAGCAGCAGAACGAGCAGCTCAAGAGCCAGGTGCGCGAGCTCAATTTCCGCATCTCGGCGCAGAAGGAGCGTGTCGCCGCCCTGGTCCTCAAATCCCCGCTCGACGGCATGGTGCTGCGCCGCGACGGCGAGGTCGGGGAGATCGCCGGCCCCACCGACGTGCTGTTCTGGGTCGGACCGCCGACTCCGATGCAGGTCGTTGCCGAAATCAACGAGGAGGAGATTCCGAAAATTGCGCTTGGCCAGAAGGCCTATCTGCGCAACGAGGCGTTCCAGGACGAGTCCTTGACTGCGAAGGTTTCCGCCATCACCCCGAAAGGTAACCCAGAAAGCAAGACGTTCCGAGTCTATCTGCTGCTGCCGCGCGACACGCCGCTGCGCATCGGCATGACGACGGAGGTCAACATCGTCTATCGCGAGAACCCGGACGCGCTCGTGGTCCCGACCGAGGCGATCTCCAACAACGCGGTGAGCGTCGTCAACGGCGACCGCACCTCGCGCGTGCGCGTCTCGGTCGGGGTGCGCGGCTCGCGGCTCGTCGAGGTGATCGGAGGAGTCCGCGAAGGCGCAATGGTGGTCTCGCCGGCGCGGTCGGACATCGCCGAAGGCTCATCGGTGCGCATCGACCTCCTACCTGACATGGTCATCGCCCGCGCGCAGCCGAGCGAGGTGGCCGATGCGAAACCCTCGCGGCCCAATCTCGGCGGCACGCGCTCCACCGTCGACGCGCCCACGCTCTCGAGCGCACCGCCATCGCCGGCCGCACCCGACGGCGCCAGCGCCAGCGCCGATTTCGCGACCGATTTGCCCGCCGCCGAGGTCGACCAGGCGATTTCGGCCGCGCTGTCTGCGCGCGTGCTGTCGATCGTCAACGATGCGCGCCGGAAACTCGACGACCCCTCGGGCAAGTGAAGGTGATGGCGGCGGCGGCGTGCGCGCCAAAAATTCGTCTTCCTTTGATCTTGGTGAATGTGCCAGTCGCTTGATTGCGGCGCGACGCCGCGTTTCCACAACGTAAGCGCTGCGGTTGGATCGCTCACGTTGCAATTGCGCCACGCGCCGTGCTTTTCACTTCGCGCCCGCGGCGAACATCTTGCCCAAATGGTACGTGATCGGCATCAAAGTGAGATTTTTATAAATTTTTCAGCGCGGCTTCATGACTCACCGTGGGTTCCTGGCGCAGTCTCGGACCCGGGCGAGTGGAGACGATGTCGGCAATAATCGACTGTTGATCGAAGGTGGCCGGGCGTTTGTCTGGGCTCACTCCCAGATGAGACGCCGGAACCGTGACAAGCGCGGTCAGCGGAGCTGCGCCCGCGAGACCCACGACGTATCCCCGTTCCATTCTTCTCATTGACGATAGGTCAGTGCGGCCGTGCGAATTGACCTCCAAGAGACCAGCCGCGTAGGTTTACCGGAGTCAGTTGACGGAGCTGGGACGATCCGAAATCTTGAATGGTGGTGCCAGTCATAGCTTATGTTTGCGAGACAATATGTACGTTTCTGAGCGAGGCGGAGGAAGACCATGAAGCTATCGCGAACTATGTTAGGCGTTTCCAGCCTTGTAGCGCTATTTGGAATGGCTTTGCGATCCGATGTTCAAGCCAACAGTCCGTTTATTCAGATATGGCTTGAGCCAGTGGGTTCACTTACCTGCGCCGGGCCAGCCGGCGGACAGTGTTCCGTTTCGGCGGGCCTTAAGTACGGCGCTGTTCAATCGGGTTACGTAATTCCGGATTGTTGCGACACAAACGGAAAAGATGGCGGGACATGCTACTTGTTTAGTCCAGGATCGGAATCCGCTAGCTCGCAGCCGGCTCATAGCACCGGATTCGGCGGTACTATCTACCCTGCCACTGCAGTTACATATAATGTAAGCGGATCCTCGGGGACTGTGAAATCTTATCAAATATATTTTCATGCGTTTTGTGCGTATTGGATAGCTCAATCGTTTCCTACTGGCTTTTTTTATCTTCCAGAACAAACTGTAACTATTGATGTGCAGGTTAGAACTCAATAGAAATTGAGAGATGAGTCATGAAAAGCGCATCGATTTCATTACTCCTGACAGCCTTTAACCTCTTCGGTGTGACGAATGCGTTTTGCGTAAATCTTATTTTTCTTCCACAGATACCAGGCGGTTACAACTTTGTTTCACCATCGGCCCTTAGCGCTGATGGGTCCACTGTTGTCGGTTTGGCGCAGGGCAACGTCAATGTGATAAGCCCGCAACAGGCGTGGCGGTGGAGCCGGTCGACAGGTATCGTCTTGCTCGGCACTATCAGCAGCCTCAACGGATTCAATTTCGCGAGCGACGTGAGTGACGACGGCTCGGTGGTGCTCGGAACTGGCGTGGGAAGCAGCGCGGCCGAGGCCTTTCTGTGGACCTCCGGCGGCGGTTTCAACACGCTTGGGCTGGCCTCCGGCACGGTTGCCAATATCGCTTCGGGCCTGAGTGCCGACGGTTCGACCGTTGTGGGCGGTCAGACCACCGGTACTTCCAGTCCAGCCAACACAGCGTTTTATTGGACCCAAGCCGGTGGATTTGTCAGCATCGGCACGTTGCCCGGCGACACCGCCGCCAACGGGGTAGCCGCGAGCGACGACGGCTCGGTGATCGTCGGTACCAGCGGAAACAGTAATACGGGAGTCACCCAGGCTTTCGTCTGGACGGCGGCGAAGGGAATGGTCGGTCTTGGCACGCTGTCGGGTGACACTGGCAGCATGGCGAATGGTTTGAGCGGCGACGGCTCGACGGTCGTGGGCGTCAGTATAAACTCCACTACGGGCGCCTCTCACGCCTTCCGCTGGACAGCCGCGACCGGCATGGTCGATCTCGG
>Ga0209006_10006632_pt1 | contig 10464 bp, 10 predicted proteins | sample JacPin_JW_Ref_O2_FD_188567 | JGI IMG/M metagenome (GOLD analysis project Ga0209006, IMG submission 188567) | Forest soil microbial communities from Algoma, Ontario, Canada - Jack Pine, Ontario site 1_JW_Ref_O2 (SPAdes) (version 2) | ecosystem: Environmental > Terrestrial > Soil > Boreal... | reverse complement strand
TGGCGGTGCTGGTGGACAACTTCGGCTGGCGCCATGCCCTGTACGTGCTGGCCCTCATCATCCTGGCGCTGAGCATCCCTGCGCTCTGGCTGCGCGAGAACCCGCGGGACGTCGGGCAGTGGGTGGACGGGGTCGAGGGCCGGGTCATCCCGCCCCAGGGCAATGCTGACGCGATCGGCACCGTGCAGTCCGGCCTGCGGCGCATGGCCCGCTCCCCGCTGTACTGGATGATCTTCGCCATCTTCGGCCTCGAAGCCTGGTCCCTGGGCGTCTACGCCGCCGACCAGGTGCTCTACCTGAAGACCATCGGGGTCGGGTCCATCACCTCGTCCGGGGCCCTGGGCGCCGCCGCGGGCATCGCGGCCGTGTCGGGCATCGTGTTCTCCCGGCTCAGCGACCGGACCAGCCCCTACTTCGTGCTCATCGGCTCCACGAGCCTGATGGCCATCGGGTCGATCGCGTTCCTGGCCGCCCGCAACGGGGCGATGCTCTGGGTCTACTCCGCCTTCTTCGGCGCCGGATACGGGCTGACCGTGCCCACCATCCCGGTGGCGCTGAGCCGGTACTTCGGCGCGGTGCACTTCTCCAAGGCGTTCGGCATGGGCCAGATCGTCGTCTCCGTGATGGGCGGGCTCGGACCCTGGGTCACCGGCCAGATCGTCGACCACACCGGCAGCTTCAAGATCCCGATCTACCTGATCACCGGCCTGCTGCTGCTGGCCGTGGTGATCGCCGTCGCGGCCCGGCCGAGCGCCCGGTTCTTCGCCCAGGGCCGGGCGGTGGCCGGCGCCGTCCCCGAGGGATCCGCGGCCGACAAGCTCCTCGCCCCGGAAGCCTGACCGGCCAGCCGGCGTCTTACTTTCCCTAACGAAAACCATCAGGAGGAGCCACTCGTGGCATCGATGGAGATTCACGGCGGACAGGTCGAGTACGAGCTGCTCGGCCCGGCCGGCGGCCAGCCGGTCGTGCTGACCCCCGGCGGGCGGTTCAGCAAGGATGTCCCGGGCCTGCGGCCGCTGGCCCAGGCGCTGGCCGACGGCGGGCTGCGGGTGCTGATCTGGGACCGGCCCAACTGCGGGGCCTCGGACGTCCAGTTCTACGGGCGCTCGGAGTCGCACATGCGGGCCGACACCCTGGCCGAGCTGCTCACCCGGCTGGACATGGCCCCGGCCGTGATCGCCGGGGGCTCGGGCGGCGCCCGGGATTCCCTGGTGACCGCCATGCTCCACCCGGAGGTCGCGTCCAAGGTGGCCGTGTGGTGGATCGTGGGCGGCGTCTTCTCCACCTACAACCTGGGCGCCTACTACATCCTGCCCAACATCAACACGGTGCGCCGGATGGGCATGGACGGCGTGCTGAACCTGCCCGCCTGGCAGGAGGTGCTCGCGGCCAACCCGCGCAACAAGGAACGCTTCCTGGCCCTGGAACCCGGCGGGTTCCAGGCCATCATGCTGCGCTGGCTGAACGCGTTCGTCCCCAAGCCCGGGCAGACCATCCCGGGCGTGGAGGACGAGGAGTTCGGGAACATCCAGGTCCCCACGATGATCATCCGCGGCGGCGTGGACGACCTGGACCACCCCCAGCGCACCTCCCTGGAAGTGCACTGCCTGATCAGGGGATCGGAGCTGGTGGAGCCGCCCTGGCCGGAGGACGCCTGGGAACGGTCCACCGCCGCCCAGGCCAACGGGACGGGCAACCGCTTCGATCCCTGGGTCCAGGCCGCCCCGCTCCTGCTCGATTTCGTCACCAGGTAACCGATGCGGCGGTCCCGGCCGACGTCCCCAGCCCACCCCTCGAGGTCGATCAGATGAGAACTGCGGTCATCCGGGTCAACCTGGACCCGGACGGCGAGCTCGGCGAGGACCGGCTCTCCCGCGCCGTCGAGGCGCTGCGGACGGCCGGGACCGAGGTCCTGGCCCCGGACTTCAGCCAGGTACCGCCGCACGCCCGCGAGATCGAACTGCTCGTCGAGGGGGACGACCCGGTGACGCTCCGCTCCTGGGCGGAGGCCCGATGCGCCGAAGCCCTGGGCGCCGAAGCCCTGGGCGCCGAGGTGCCCGGCGGACCGGGACCGCGGGCGGGCGCCGCGACGTTCCTGAGCCGCGGGACGGACGAGGACGCGCTCGGCGTGGTGGGCGCGTTCGGTATCAGTGCCGAGCTCGACCGCTTCTGGGACGAGGACGAGGAGATCGCGGTCTTCACCATCACCCGCGAGGCCGCGTCGCACGTTGCGGAGAGCCGGCTGCACACCGCCCTGGAGGCCGCGCTCAACTGCGAGGTGCGCATCATCGTGGCCGGGCCGGCCCACACCGGGCCGGCCCAGAGCGGGCGGGCCGGGACCGCGCCGGCCCCGGGCGCGCCCGGCCGGAGCGCGCCCGCCTAGGCGACCGCACCCAGCGCCAGGCCAGCCCTGGCGTTCTCTCGAAACGGAGGCACCTGACTCATGCCAGCACTGATTACCGGCGCGCATCCCGCCGCGCGCCCGCGGCTGGTCCTGGACGGCCCCGGCCGGGAAGGCCGCGCGGACTATGAACGGCGCGGCGGATACCGGCCGGGGCTGGAAGGCCAGGACCTCGTGACCGCGGTCACCGAAGCGGAACTGCGCGGCCGGGGCGGGGCCGCGTTCCCGCTCGGGGTGAAGCTGGCCGCGGTGGCCGGCCGGCCGGGGGAGCATGTGGTCGTGGCCAACGGCGAGGAGGGCGAGCCGGCCTCGGTTAAGGACCGCTGGCTGCTGCGCAACCGGCCTCACCTGGTGATCGACGGCGCGCTCCGCGCGGCCTCCGCCGTGGCGGCGGACACCGTCTACGTGTACGTGTCCGATCCGGCGGCCGCCGGCAGCGTGCGGGCCGCCCTGGCCGAGCTGGGCCAGCGGCCGGCCCGGGTGGAGGTCTGGGAGGTCGATCCGGGCTACGTGGCCGGGGAGGAAACCGCCGCGGTCAACGCGATCAACGGCCGCCCGGCCAAGCCGTCGGACAAGCCGCCGAGGCCGTTCGAGGAGGGCGTCCGGGGCCTGCCGACGCTGGTCTCGAACGTGGAGACCCTGGCCAACCTGCCGGGCATCGCGACCGGCGCGGACCCGGTCACCGGCACGTTCCTGATGACCCTCGGCGGCGCGTGTGCCCGGCCCGGGCTGTTCGAGGTGCCCTTCGGCATCACGCTGGGCGAGGTGGCCGAGACGCTGGGCGGCCTGGGCGGCGCACCCCGCGGGTACCTGATGGGCGGCTACTTCGCGGGCCTGGTGAACGAGCGGGGGCACGCGCTGCCGCTCGACTACGACGTCATGGCGGCCGAGGGCAGCGGACTGGGCTGCGGGTCGGTGACCGTGCTGGGCCCGGAGGACTGCCCGGCCGGCGTGGCCGCGCAGCTGCTGGCCTACTTCGCGCGGGAGAACTCCGGGCAGTGCGGGTCCTGTTTCAACGGCACCGCGGCCATGGCCGGGGTGGCGGCGGCGCTGGCCCAGGGCTTCGCGGGCGACCCGGAGATCGAGCGCCTGCGCAGCTGGTGCGGGAGCCTGCCGGGCCGCGGCGCGTGCGGCACGCTCGACGGCGCCGTGAACATCGCCCGCTCCCTGCTGGACGAGTTCCCGGACGAGGTGGACAGCCACCTGCGGGGCCGGTGCGCGCGCTGCGCCGGGACCGACTTCACCGCCCTGACCGTCCCGTTCGCCGCCGTACCGGATGCGAACACCCCGGACCGGGCTAACCCTGAGGAGGCCGTGCTGTGAAGATCAAGCTCGACAGGACCATGTGCGACGGGTTCGGCAAGTGCGCCGAGCACGCTCCGACCGTGTTCTCGCTGGACGAGTGGGGCTACGCGTCCCTGGCCACCAGCCCGGACGTGCCGGACGACCTCGAGCCCGCGGTGCGCCGCGCGCTCCTGGACTGCCCGGTGGACGCGATCATCGAGCGCCAGGGCTGACGGTGGCCCGGGCCCTGATGCTCGCGTGGTCCAGCCCGTCCTCACCCGGCCAGGCCGGCGAATTCGAGGACTGGTACGAGAACACGCACATCCCCCAGATCCGCGCCGCGGTCCCCTCGATCACGGCCGTCTCCCGCTACCAGCTGGTCGACCCGGAGTCACCGGGCCGGCCGGACCGTTATCTGGCCGTGTACGAGCTGGACACCGACGACATCCCGGCCGCCGCGGCGGCGCTGGCGGACAGCGCCGCCGCCGGGCGGCTGGACATGACGACCGCCATGAACATGGCGGACCATCCGCCCGATGCCCAGTGGTACCAAGAGGTTCCGCGGTAGCGGGCAGTCCAGGTAAAGGCAGGCCATGACGGGTAACGGCACTATCCCGCACTGATCGGCGGCCAGGCGGTCACCGGATCCGGCACCCGGACCGCGCCGGTGTTCAAGCCCCGCGACCAGGGCCGTGACCCAGCGCTGGCCCGGCACCACCCGGCCCGCGGCCAGCTACAGCTTCCCCACGCGTCGCGGGCTCCGCCCGCCTGCCTCGCGCGTCCCGCAGGCACCGGGCCGGACAGACCGTTAGGGAAAGGACGGCTTTACCTGCCGCGCGATCACGGGCGGGTGACGGCCCCCTGGAGCAGGCTCTGCCGCAGGAACGCGAAGGCCCGGGCCTCGCTGGTGCGGGCGTGCTCGTGAAACCGCAGCCACAGGACCGACCGGAAGTGCACCGCCAGCTCCCGGGGGGCGGCGACCGGCCGCACGCTGCCCGCCCGCGTGCCGTGGCGCAGCAGTGCGGTCATGACGTCGAACCGCTGCTGCGTGGCGACGAAGTAGTCGTGCACCGGGCTCGACGCGGCCTCGCGCCCGAACCACCCGAAGGAGACGATCCGCGATTCCTCGTGAAAGTGACGGCTCGCGTGACCGAAGACCCGCGTCAGCGCGTACAGGCGTTCAGTGTCGGAGGAATCCGCGGACATGACGGCGCCGAAGGCCTCGTCCAGGCAGCCCGCGTACACGTCGATGATCGAGCGCAGCAGCGATTCCTTGGACTCGACGCGCCGGTACAGGGTGGCCATGCCCACCCCCGCCGCCCGGGCGATGTCGCGGATCGTCGTGGCCTCGTACCCGCGGCGGGCGAACTCGCGGCGCGCCGCGGCCAGGATGTCATCGGTAGCCCCGTCGGCACCGGCCAGGCCCGGGGCCGGGTGGTCCCGTGATCCCCAGTGGGAGATGGCGTCCAGGGCGGCCTGGTGGGCGGCCGAGCGGTCCAGGTCGTCGAAGGACGGGGCCTCGGCCAGGAGCCCGTGCAGGAGGATGTCACACAGATGCCCGGAGGTCTCGTCACCGCGGGCGTCCGCGGGGTAGTAGAGCGGGGCGTGCGAGGTCACCTGCTGCAGGGTGAACCGCAGCAGGCCCAGGTCGGCGGCGGGGTGGGTGCCGCCGGTGGCCAGCGACTGCACCGCGGTCCGCCAGGCCCGGTCCAGGGCCGCCGACCGGAAACCGATCGCGGCCGTGAACCGCTCCGTCGACACGCTCGGGGCCTCGTAGGCGCTCAGCCGGACTGCCGCCGCGTGCCGGAAGGCGAGCGCCGCGACGTCGGCGGCCAGCTGCCGCAGGAGTTTCTCCGGCTCGGCGGGCGACGGCTCGGTGCGCCGGGCCGCGGCCGTGCCGAGCTCGGTGAGAGCCCCGGTGTAGGAGGAGATCAGATCGACGGCGATCTCTTCCTTCGAGGCGAAGTGGTGATACAGGCTGCCCGGGAGGATGCCGAGCGCCTCGGCGATGTCGCTCATCGTCGTGGCCGAGTAGCCCGACTGCTCGAAGAGGCGGGCCGCGGTCCGGCGGACGTCATCGGTCCGGGCACTCACGGCCGGCGGCTGCTGCGCGGACCGGTCCCGGGCCGGCGGGTTCCCGGCCGCCGGGTTCTGTCCGGGCGGGTTCTGTGCCGGGGGGTTCCGGGCCGGCGGGTTCTGGGCCGACGCCCTGACGGAAGCTGCCATACGCAGAGTATGACCCGGCCAGCCGCCCGCCGGGCCACTCAGCGGGGTGAAAATCCCGCTTGCGAACCAAATTTCTGTTCCGGTAACCCTTTACGGGCCTCCGGGCGCCCGGGTAACGTGCCAGGTAAGGCCGGTAGAACGGCCGGGTCCGGGCGGGTCCGGGCGATGAGCACGTCGCGGTCAATCAGTTCAAGCAGAGCAAAGATTTGATCCGAGCTGTTCGATTCAGCATGTGATGCGGAGAGGCGACAATGGCTGAAGCTGAGATCGAGATCAACGGCGGGATCGTCGTCTACGAGTTCGTGGGCCCGGACGACGGGGAGGTCGTGGTCCTGACCCCCGGCGGCCGGTTCAGCAAGGACTACGGCGGCGTGCACGAGCTGGCCTACGCGCTGGCGGACGGCGGCCAGCGGGTCCTGCTGTGGGACCGGCCCAACTGCGGCCGCTCGGACATCCAGCTGTACGGCAAGTCCGAGTCGCACATGCGCGCGGAGACCATGGGCACGCTGCTCAAGACGCTGGGCATCGACCAGGTGGTGTCGGCAGGCGGATCCGGCGGTGCGCGGGACTCGATCGTCTTCACGCTCATGTATCCCGAGCTGGTCACCAAGCTGGCCGTGTGGCACATCGTCGGCGGCGTCTACAGCCAGCTGTCCCTGGCCGGGGTCTACAACCTGAACGAGCTGCGCGCGGTCCGGTCCCAGGGGATCGAGGGCGTCATCAAGATGGGCGGCCGGGCGGGCAGCTGGGCCGACCTGGTGGCCGTCAACCCCCGGAACGAGGCCCGGCTGCGGGCGATCGGCGCGGAGGAGTTCGAGCGGGTCATGACCCGCTGGATGGAGGCGTTCGTGCCGAAGCCGACCGAGCCGATCCCCGGGGTCGCCGACTCGGAGATCCAGTCGATCAGCGTGCCGACCCTGATCGTCCGGGGCGGCGTGGGGGACTACGACCACCCCAAGCGCACGTCGCTCGAGGTGTACAGCCTGATCAAGGGAGCCCGGCTGATCGAGCCGCCGTGGCCCGAGGACGCCTGGGAGCAGGCGGCCAAGAACTCCGCGGCCGGGACGGGCGCCCTGTTCGATCCATGGGTCGACGCGGCTCCGGCGCTGCTCGACTTCATGGCGGGCAAGGCGGCCGGGGTGGCGACGTTTGCGGGGGAGTGACGTGAGTTCTCCGGATGAGCCGCGGGTCGACGCCAGCGTCCACCTGTTCTTCGCGTCCGACCGGGATCTGCGGGGCTACCTCAGCGAGCCGTTCCGCAGCCGCGGGTACCCCGATCCCGACGTGGCCTGGTTCGCCCCGCCCGGACCGCGCTACGCCGAGGGAACCGAGCCGCCCGGCGGGGCCCACCCGGGTTCGGACCCGGAGCTGACCGGCCGGGCGGTCTTCGCCGGCCGCGGCTTCGACTACGCGATCCTGCACCCGATGTCGAGCGCCGCGATCCTGCCCGACTGGCACCTCGGCTCGGCCGTCCTGGCCGCCACCAACCAGATGATGGCCGAGCGCTGGCTGGACTCCGGGACCTACTCCGGCCAGTTCCGCGGCACGATCCGGGTCAACCCCAACGACGTCGAGGGCGCCGCGGCGGAGATCCGGCGCTGGCAGGGTCACCCGCGCGTGGTCCAGATCGGCCTGCCCATGCAGACCCAGGAGCCCTACGGGCGCCCGTTCTACAAACCGCTGTGGCGGGCCGCCTGCGACGCGGGGCTGCCGGTGGCCATCCACATCGAGATGGGGGTGGGCATCACCCATCCGCCGACCCCCTCCGGGATCACCCGGACCTACTCCCATCACGCCGCCTACCAGCCGATGACCTACGTGTGGCACCTGCTCAACATGATCGCCGAGGGGGTGTTCCAGGAGTTCCCCGACCTCAAGGTGGTGTGGGCGGACGGCGCCGCCGACATGCTCACCCCGTTCATCTGGCGGATGGACACCTTCGGCCGGCCTCATCTGGAGCAGACCCCATGGGCTCCGGACATGCCCAGCTCGTACCTGCCCGGCCACGTGTATTTCGTGCACAGCCGGATGGACGGGCCGGGAGACGCTCCCTACGCCGGTGAGTGGCTCCAGATGACGGGCAAGGAGGACATGCTCCTGTTCGGCTCCAGCTACCCGGACTGGCAGCTGGTCAGCCCGGGCGACCTGCCGGCCGCCTGGTCCCCGGCCCAGCGGGCCAAGGTGCTGGGCGGCAACGCTGCGACCCTCTACGGACTCCACGCGGCTGCCCCGGCGACCGCGTAACGGCCACCCACTCGTCTGGCAGAACGGAGACACGCACATGACCGTCGACATCCAGCAGGAACACCGGCTCAGCACGGAACTGGTGCCGGTCCGCATCGTCGATAGCGACGTGCACAACGTGCCCAGGCGCGGCGAGCTCGCCGAGTTCATCACCTCTCCCTACCGCGAGCGGTTCGCGGAACGGGCGCAGGGAGCGGGCGACTCGATCTACTACGATGCCCCGGACTATCACCACGCCCAGGCCATGCGGACGGACACGTTCCCCGAGGACGGCAACTTCGCTGGCTCGGACCCCGCCCTGACGTTCCGCCAGCTCATCATGGACGCAGGCTCGGACATCGCCATCCTGGGGCCGCTGAACGGCCACGGCCAGACCGACGAGGAAGACCATGCCCTGGCGGTGGCCACCAACCGGTGGCAGGAGGCCTGCTGGCTGGACTCCGAGAACAACTGGCACCAGCGGTACCGCGGCTCGATATGCGCCGCCATCAGCCGCCCCGAGGACGGCGCCCGGGAGATCGAGCACTGGGCCGGGCACCCGCTCATGTCCCAGGTGCTCATCAACGCCGAGCCGCGGCCGCCCTGGGGTCATCCCCGGTACGACCCGATCTGGGCCGCCGCCACCCGCCACGACATCCCGGTCGCCTGCCACCTCGGCCGCGGCCAGCACAACGAGCTGCCCATGTCCCCGGTCGGGTTCATGACGTACAACCACGACCTGATGGTGACGTACTCGATGCTGGCCGTGAACCAGGTCATGAGCCTGATCTTCGACGGGGTCTTCGACCGGTTCCCGACCCTGCAGATCGTGCTGATCGAGCACGCGTTCAACTGGATCCTCCCGCTCCTGTGGCGGATGGATCACATGTACGCGGTGCGCGGGCCGGAGAACGGGCTCAAGCGCAAGCCCTCGGACTACGTGAAGGACAACATCTGGTTCACCACCCAGCCGCTGGACTACCCCGAGAACAAGCTGGAGCTGACCCGGGCCCTGGAGTGGATGGAGGCGGAGAAGATCCTGCTGTTCTCCTCCGACTACCCGCACTGGACCTTCGACGATCCGCAGTGGGTGGCCAAGCACCTTCCCGCGGCGATGCGCGAGAAGATCATGTTCCAGAACGCGCTCGACCTGTTCAGGCTGCCCAGCACCGTTCCGGCCCTGGCCGGGCAGAAGCGGCCCTTCTAGCTGCCCATCTAGTCGCTGTGGTATCCGGTCGGGCGTCCGTCTTTCCGGGCCACCCCGCCCAGGATGGTCATGAAATCGCTCGTGTTCGTGACCGGGTCGTCCGCTGGCCGCCAGGCCCAGATATCGGTCAGGCCGGGCTCGACCAGGGTCCAGTCGCCGAAGAACCTGCTGATCTCGTCGCGGGTGCGGGCGGGTAATCCGGTACGCCGCTCATCTGCCGAAACGGCCAGGCGTACAGTCCTGCTGACGTAGTTGCCCCAGCCCAGATCGAGGTGCTATGACCACGGCCCGGCGTACGCTCGCGCCCTTGCGCCCAGCGGCCCGCCTGCTCACCGGATCCACGTACGTGCTGCTCGGCTTCGACGCCCTGCGGGCGCCCGGCGGGCGCGTCGACCTGGCCGCACCGCTGCTGGCCTCGATCCGCACCAAGGTGCCGCTGCCCGCCGACGACGAGGTGGTGGTGCGGGGGAACGCCGCCGTGCAGGTGGTGGCGGGCACCATGCTGGCCCTGGGCCGGGCCCCGCGGCTGTCCGCCCTGGCCCTGGCCGGCTCGCTGATCCCCACCACCCTGGCCGGGCACGCGTACTGGGCTATCGAGGACCCGGCCGAACGCAAGATCCAGCGGATTCAGTTCCACAAGAACCTGGCCATGATCGGCGGCCTCCTGCTGGCCGTGCTCGACGACCCCCCGGCCTAGCGCGGCCAGCCTCCGCGCATGTTCATTCCGGCCCGGCCGCGTCAGGATGTACCTTACTTGTCAGCTCACTCCTGACGCGATACCGTGGCTTCCGCGTCTGTCAGGGAGGTCCTGACAGCATCGGGATGGGAAGTGTGATGACCAGCGATACGGCGCCGGGCCCGGCGGCGCTCGAGGTGAACTGCTCGTTCTGCGCCAAGCCGAGCACTTCGGTCGCGAAGGTGATCGCGGGTCCCGGCGTCTACATCTGCAACGAGTGCGTCCAGCTGTGCAACGACATCCTCGTGCAGGAGCAGCGGGCGTCGTCCCCGCCGGGGACCCAGCTGCCCGCCCGCGAGGAGGCGATGACCGACGAGGAGATCCTCTCCCTGCTGCCGCGGATCGCCTCGGTCAGCGCGCAGACCGACGCCAGCCTGCAGCGCCTGG
>Ga0209006_10006631_pt1 | contig 10466 bp, 8 predicted proteins | sample JacPin_JW_Ref_O2_FD_188567 | JGI IMG/M metagenome (GOLD analysis project Ga0209006, IMG submission 188567) | Forest soil microbial communities from Algoma, Ontario, Canada - Jack Pine, Ontario site 1_JW_Ref_O2 (SPAdes) (version 2) | ecosystem: Environmental > Terrestrial > Soil > Boreal... | reverse complement strand
GATCTTGTCCACCATCAGGTGGGCGGCGAGCGCCGCGCCCGCCGTCTCGCCGAAGCCGGTGACCACGTTCACCACGCCCTCGGGCACGCCCGCCTCGGCGATGATCCCGGCGAGGCGGATCGCGGTGAGCGACGTCTGCTCGGCCGGCTTGAGCACCACGGTGTTGCCCGTGGTCAGCGCTGGGCCGAGCTTCCACGCGGCCATCAGCAGCGGGAAGTTCCACGGGATGATCTGGCCGACCACGCCGACCGGCTCACGCAGCGTGTAGGAGTGGAAGTTCGCGCCCGGCATGTAGGGCACCGAGATATTGATCGAGTTGCCCTCGATCTTGGTTGCCCAGCCGGCCATGTAGTGGAACAGGTCCGCCGCCAGCGGTACGTCGGCGCCGAGCGCGACCGCGTACGGCTTGCCGTTGTCCAGCGACTCGAGCTGGGCGAGCTCCTCGGCGTGCTCAAGGATGAGGTCGCCGATCCGCCAGATAATCCGGCCGCGTTCGGACGGTGTCAGGCGGCCCCACGGACCGTCGTCGAATGCGCTGCGCGCCGCACGGACGGCCCGGTCGATGTCCTCGGCGTCGCCTTCCGCGACCCTGGCGAGGGTGTCGCCGGTCGCCGGGTTCGGCGTCTCGAACGTCTTGCCCGAGGCCGCGTCGGTCCACTGGCCGTTGATGAAGAGCTGGCGAGGTGCGGCGGTGAACTGCTCGACGGTCTGGTCCACGGTCACTGTCATGAACACTCATCTCCTTGCCGCGCGGCGGGGCCGGCTACCCCGTTGCAGCCGGCCCGGGGACGCTGCGCGCGGGCACCGTCAATGACTGCGTGCCCGGTCGATAGGTAGTCACAATGAGACAACGATTAGGCCCGTCCGCGCAAGGAGGGCTGCCGCGGCGGGCGGGCTCAGTCTGCGACAGCTACGGTCAAGCCGGGCGTCCTGGCGAGTTGCGCAGGGCAGGCGGCGTTTGCATGATGGGGGCATGCCGACCTCCGGAGAACCCGCCCAAGCGCATGCGGGAATGGACGACAGCAGCCGGGACTGGTACCTGGCGCAGACCCAGGCGTTCTTCGGCTGCCGGGCCGCTACCTGGGACACCAAGTTCGGCGACGACCTGCCGGCGTACCGCGCGGCGGTCGCGCGTGCGGGCATCCGCCGCGACGGCGTGGCCGTCGACGTCGGCTGCGGTACCGGCCGGGCGCTGCCGCCGCTGCGGGACGCGGTCGGGCCGGCCGGCGCGGTCATCGCGCTCGACGTGACGCCAGAGATGCTCGCCGCGGCGCGGCAGAAGGCCGCGGCGGCAGGAGCGGCGCTGGTACTCGCCGACGCCCGTGCCTTGCCGCTGAGCGACGGGTGCGCCGACGCGATCTTCGCTGCGGGCCTGGTCAACCACCTGCCGGACACCGAGGCGGGGCTGCGTGAGCTTGCCCGGGTGACCCGCCCCGGCGGCAGGCTAGTGCTCTTCCACCCGTCCGGCCGCGCCGCGCTCGCGGCCAGGCGCGGGCACGTGCTGTCGCCGGACGAGCCGCTGGCGCACCGGCCGCTGCGCCGGGCAACCCAGGCGACGGGCTGGGTGCTGACCGCCTACGACGACGCGCCGCACTGGTTCTTCGCGCTCGCGGAACGCCGCTAGCCGCGCCGGCGAGGCCGGCTGGGCGGCTACGGCTGCGGGGACTCGGCCGGCCCGATCGTGTCGATGAATTCCAGGGCGGCGATCGCGTTGGCGCGGCGCCAGGCGAGCAGGGTCGCGTCGAAGCCCTGGCTGTCGGCGCGGCGTGACTCGATCGCGCCGACGAGCGGTTCGAGTACGGCGCGCTGCGCGCGCAGCAGGTCCGCCGGGCTTTCGCCCGCCCGGTCGAGCAGCGCGAGCTTGAGCAGAAGCTCGGAGCGGATGTCCCGCACGTGCTCGACGGGCTCGTGCACCCAGCGCTGCGCGGCCGCCCGGCCGTCGTCGGTGGCGGCGTAGACGGTGCGCTGCGGGCCCAGGCCGGGCTCGGTGCCCTCGGGCACGATGTGGCCCGCGTCGAGCAGGCGGCCGATCGCGCGGTAGACCACCGCCTTGGGGATCTGCCAGACCCGGCCAAGGTCGCCGCCGGCCGCGGTGAGCTGAGCGACCGCGAAGCCGTGCGCCGGCTGCCGGCTGAGGATGGCGAGCACGAGCCATTCCGGCAGCGACATCTCAGGAAGACAAGCCGGCCGGGACGCAGGTGCCTGGGCGTTCATGGCACCTGAGATTAGCCGTATCAGCAGGGCCACCGGTGCCAGGCACGCTGGAAGCATGCTTGTCTACGGCATCGGCACGGTCGTCACCATGAACACCGCGGACTTCGCGCGGTTCGCCGGACATGTTGTCACGATCCGGCTATAGCCGGGCGAATGCCACTAAATGGGGCAACATCGCGGGTGTCGCAGGTGGCGGTCGCCGGCGGCAGGACTAGGGTGCAGTCAAGCACGCAGGCCCTGACGTGAGAGCATCGCGCCGTCAGGGCCGGCGTTCAGTCCTGCCGCTTGCTGAGGAGGCCCACTGTGGCTGATGTCGCTGACCTCGTTGACCTGGCCGCGCTTTACCGCGACTTGCACGCCCATCCCGAGCTCGCGTTCGCCGAGCGCAGGACCGCGGGCATCGTCGCGGAACGGCTGCACGGCCTGGGCTACCAGGTCACCGCCGCCGTCGGCGGGACCGGCGTGGTCGGCGTGCTCGAGAACGGTGACGGGCCGACCGTGCTGCTGCGCGCCGACATGGACGGGCTCCCGGTGCTCGAGCAGACCGGGCTGCCGTACGCGAGCACCCGGCACGTGCGGGACGCCGCGGGCAACGACGTCCCGGTGATGCACGCCTGCGGCCACGACATGCACGTCAGCTGCCTGCTTGGCGCGGCGGCGGAACTGGCCGCGCAGGCGTCGTCCGGTGCCTGGCAGGGCAGGCTGCTGCTCGTCTTCCAGCCGGCCGAGGAGGGCGACGGGGGAGCGCAGGCCATGATCGATGACGGCCTGTACGACCGGTTCCCCGTACCAGGCATCGTGCTCGGCCAGCACGTCATGCCGCTGCCCGCGGGCGTGCTCGGCCTGCACGGCGGCCCCGCGATGGCCGCGGCCGACGCGATCCGCGTCGTGCTGCACGGCGCGGGCGGGCACGGCTCGCGACCGGAGACCACGGTCGACCCGGTGCTGATGGCCGCCGCCACGGTGCTCCGCCTGCAGGGCATCATCTCCCGTGAGGTGGCGGCGGCCGACGCCGCCGTCCTCACCGTCGGCTCGCTGCACGCGGGCACCGCGGCGAACATCATTCCCGACCGGGCCGAGCTGCAGCTATCGCTGCGCTCCTTCGACGAGAAGGTGCACGACAAGGTGCGCGGCGCGATCGACCGGATCGTCCGCGCCGAGGCGGCCGCGTCCGGCGCGCGGCAGGACCCGGAGATCACCACGACGCAGTCATTCCCCCTCCTTGTCAACGACCCGGCCGCGTCCGCCAGGCTCACCGAGGTGTTCAACGCGGGCGTCGGGCTGACCCTCGACCCGGGCCCGGTGACGGGCAGCGAGGACGTCGGCGTGCTGGCGACCGCCGCGGGCGTCCCGTGCGCCTACTGGTTCATCGGCGGCTCCGACCCCGCGCTGTTCGAAGGCGTCACTACGATGGAGGAGGCGAAGAGCATCGTGGACGGCCTGCCGTCCAACCACTCCCCGTTCTTCGCCCCGGTGATCGAGCCGACGCTGCGTACCGGCATCACCGCGCTGACCACCGCCGCCCGCACCTACCTGGCGCCGGCCGGCTGACCTGCACCGGCCGGGCGGTCCGCGGCACGCCAGCGAGGGGCTAGCCGGGGAAGGCGTCGGCGAGGACCGCGCCGACCGGGCCGATCGCCGCCGGGTCCTGCGGGCCGACGACGATCATGCCGTCCGCGCCCGCGTCCGCCAGCGACCTGGCCGACGCCGCGAGGGCCGCCAGGTCCGAGGTGTCGAACGCGAACACGGTCTTGGTGATCTCCGCCTGATCGCGCCCCACGCGGTCGCAGTGCCTGGCGAGCACGTCGAACTTGTGCCGCACGGAGTCCGGGTCGCCGGCGAACACGTTGCACGCGTCGCCGTACCTGGCGACCAGGTCAAGCGTGCGCTTCTCGCCGCCGCCGGCGACGAGCACCGGGATGGACCCGCGCACCGGCCGCGGCGCGTTGTAGGCATCCCGCATCGCGTAAAACCTCCCGGCGAAGGTCGCCTGCTCGCTGGTGAACATGTCACGGCAGATGGCCAGCTCCTCATCCAGCCGGTCGAACCGCTCGCCGAGCCCGGGGAAGCCGATGCCGTACGCCTCGTGCTCGGCGACGTCCCAGCCCGCGCCGACGCCGAGCACGGCCCGGCCGCCGGAAATCACGTCCAGCGTGGTCACCGCCTTGGCGAGCAGCCCGGGCGCGCGCATCGTCACCGGGCTGACCAGCGCGAGCAGTGCAGCAGACGAGGTGACCGTGGCGAGCGCGCCGAGCACCGTGTACGCCTCGAACATGGGGGAGGCCGGACCGCCGCCGACCGCGTTCTGGTGCACGTGGTCCGGCACAGAGATCGCGTCGAACCCGGCATCCTCGGCCAGCTTCGCGGCATAGGCGAGCCGCCCGAACACCGCCGCCCCGTCGTCGACGCTCCCGTAAGACCCAAAGTGAATGCCACGCCTGATGAGCGCCACGAGACCCCTCGCATCGGTTGCAGAGCCAAGATCTTTAGCCCGAACGTATGCGTGGCTCCGCCTGCCCCGCCACCGTTACCGGGAATCCGCGCAGGGAGCCCGCTGAATTTGACCGTTTCTGGGACCACACCTAGCGGTTATGCCTGGTCGCAGACAAGCTGCTGCGCCCGAGCGTGGCAAATTCAGCAGGCTCCTCAGACGGGGATCCGCCCGGAGATGACGGTGCCCGCACCGAGTGCGGATCGGACACCGAGAGTCCCCCCGGCGGCGGCCAGCCGGTCCGCCATGCCCTGCAGCCCGGTGCCCGTCCGCCCGGCCGTCCCGTTGACCGCGGCGGCGTCGAAGCCCGCGCCGTCGTCGGTCACGCTGAACTCCAGGTGCCCGTCCCTGCACGCCAAGGCGACGGTCGCTGCGCGCGCCCTGGCGTACTTGGCGGCGTTCTGCAGCGCCTCGAGCACGCAGAAGTACACGGTGGCCTCGACTTCCCGCTGGTAACGCGCCACGCCGTCGGCCTCGACGCGGGCCGGCAGCGGCGACCGCGCGGCCTGCGCGCGCAGCGCGGCCGGCAGGCCTTCCTCGGCAAGCAGCGGCGGGTAGATGCCGCGGGCCAGGGCACGCAGGTCCTCGATGGCCGCGTGCACGCCCTCGTTGAGCTGAGCGCAGAGCTGCCGGACCGCAGCCGGGTCGTCGGCTTCATCGTCAACAAGCCGCAGCAGCATCCCGAGCGCGACGAGCTGCTGTTGCGCGCCGTCATGCAGGTTCCGCTCGATCCGCTGCCGCTCCTCGTCCTGCGCGCGCACCAGGCGCCGCCTGGACGCGGTCAGGTCATCGATACTCGCCCGCAGCTCCGCGGTCAGCCGCGCGTTGCGCAGCACGAGGCCCGCCTGCGAAGCGACGTTCGCGAGCAGGTGCTCCTCGGCCGCGGTAACCGGCTCGTCCGCCGGCTTCACCAGGGTGAGCGCGCCGAGCAGCTCACCGGAATGCCTGACCTCGACGGTCCGCTCGGCCCCGTTTCCAGTAAGCACGGGCCGCGGCGCCCCGCTTGCGCCGGAGGAAGGAACACCGTCATCCAGAACGAGAGCGGCCGCCTCTCCCGCCGCCGTTTCCCCGGCCGGCCAGCTGACCTCGGGCCGCAGCTCCGCGCCGACCAGCACCCAGACGCGCACCAGGCTCGCCCCGGTGGCCCCGCCGAGCAGCGCGGCCATCCGCCGGAGCGCTACGGTCGGGTCGAGCTGCCCGGCCATGTCCTCCGCGAAGTCGGCGAGCACCTGGTAGGGCGTGGCCCGCCGCCCGTAGACCAGCCGGTTGGCCAGCATCTCCGCCCGCGCGCGTGCGGGCTGGAACAGCACCGCGATCACCACGACGGCCGCGACCGTCAGCACCGGGCCGCCGACGTAGCCGGCGGCCGTGCCGATGCCGACCACGATGGCCACGTACACAGCGGTCAGCGCGACGGACAGCAGCGCGTACTTGACCGTCTTGGTGATGATGACGTCGATCTGGTACAGCCGGTACTTGAGGATCGCCAGCGTGACAATGGCAGGCAGTACGGCGAGCGGGACAACCGCCGACACCGCGTCGAAGGCGGTGATCAGCACGTCACCGCCCGCCTTGCTCGGTGCCGCTTCCCTGACTGGCCCGAGCAGCATGGAAACGACGAACACCGCCATTGCGAAGGCCAGCCACTTGACCTGGTGCCGCACCTCCGAGCCGCCCGTGCGGAAGCGCGCCACCAGCGCGGCGACCACGATGGCGAGCAGCAACAGGGACGGCACGGTAAGCGCGGTGAGCGTACCGAGGAGCAAGTCGGACCAGACCGGGCCGAGAGAGGCCACCCCGAGCGGGTTCGGGAACGCGAGCGACCCCCCGGGGGCCGGGATGCGCACCAGCCGCGGTGCGATCAGGAACCCGGTCATCCCAAGCACGGCGAAGACGGCGAAGACCAGGCCGGCCGGCCACCATCGCGCAGACGGGAGCCTTCCGTCGGGGAAGAGCAGGAACGTGGCGATGAGGACGGTGAACAGCGGCACGAAAAGCCACTCAGCGAACAGGCCGACCAGCGTGGCAGCGGGCAGCGTGCCGGGGTGCCTGATGCCAATCACCCCGTAAACGCTGACGACGGCGTCCGCGGCGATCATCGCCCCGGCGCCGAGCATCAGCCAGCCGATCCGGTTCCCCGCCCGCCGGACGATGAGCACCCCCAGCGCGGCGTAATACGTGCCCGCCACCGGCTCGCCCAGGCTGCTGAAGAAGTCTCCCTTGGTCAGGTCCCCGCGCGCGAGCACGGCGAGCACGAGCCCAGCCACCCCGACAGCCGCCGTCAGCCACCAGCAGGCGCCCAGCAGCCTCCGCCGGGTTCCCAGTCCCCTCCACTGGGCACCCAGCCGATCGGGGAATGTCGGGCGCTGGCGCGCGACGACATTCCCCGATATTTCAGGATTTGGCGCGGGCATGATCGCCCAGAGTAAGGCCGATTGCCTTCCCGTACATGTAAGCGGCGACGGCGATGGCCAGGAAGCCGTCGAGAGCGTGCAGCCCGCCCCATACCGCGCTGTCGTCCCCGAGCCCGGCCAGGAGGCCCTGCAAGAGATCGGTCTGCACGACCAGCACGATCGCCCAGGTGATCGCCCGGGCCCCCGGTCGGGCGACGATGGCTAGCACCAGGATCAGGACGGCGATTCCGCCCATGATGGACCCGAGCACGCGGTGCGGGTCAAGCGCCGAATCGCCCGCCGGCGCGTCAAGGCCGTACGCGTGCAGGTGGAATACGCCGAACCCGGCCAGGAAGATCTGCACCACGCCGGCGACCAGGAACAGCAGCAGCAGCCACCGGTACCCGGCCGCCGCCCTCGGGCGCCGCGCGCCGCCCGGTCGGGTAACGGACTGGTCCGCACCAGCCGCGAAGGTTTCTTTCGCTGTCATCGCTTCCCCCTTAACGCCGTGGCTGGCTCCGTTTCCCGGCCCGTGTTACGTCCCGGTGCTGCCATCCCTGCCGACGTTAGGCTCGCCGCTGGCTACCGGGAACCAGGCTGCCCGCTAGCTGAGGGTGAGGCTGGCACCACTAACTGGTGCGAATATCCGCCTTCCGGGCCACATCGGTTCCGGTCACACTGTGCGTATGCGGGTCGTTTGCGTGTTCTTCGCGGTCATCGGCGGGTGCGCGCTGGTCGCGGCCACGGTGCTGGAGATCGCCGTCGGCCATCCGGCCGACATCGCCTGGGGGCTGCTGTCCGCGCCGTTCTACGTCGCGGGCCTGGCGGGCGTGCTCAGCGGGCGCACGGGACCGCACGTCCCCGGCCCGGCGGAGGGCGGTCGGCCGGCCGGGCTGTCCGACGGAGCCGGGGCTACGGGGCGGGCATCCGGCCGCGACGTGTCGGCCTGGCTGCTCGCGTCACAGGCGCTGTTCTTGGTGGGCACCTGCATCGGCGACGCACTCGACGATGTTCCCGGGGTGGCCCAGTCATCGTGGGCCTGGGCCCTGGTGCTGCTCGCGGACATCGCGGGAAACGGCTCCGTGGTCGCCGGCATCGGCCTGATCGGCCTGTTCCCGGCGGGCGTGCCCGAGACGCGGGCCGAGCGGGGCGTGCTCGGCAGCGCCGCGGCGGTCGCGGTGGCGCTGCCGGTCCTCGGCACGATCGTCTTCCTGACGCCGCCGACGGGGCTGTTCGAGCCCGCTCAGCCGAATGCGGTGAGCCCGCTGTACGTGCCTGCCGCTAGTTTCCTGCAGTCAACCGTCCTCGCGCTGCGGTACAGCTTCGCCGTGTGGGTCATTCTCGGACTCGTGCTGCTCTACCTGCGTTACCGGCGCGGCTCGGCCGCGGGCCGCCGGCTGATCAGGTGGCTGCTCGTCGGGTGGGCCGCCGCTATGGTCGTCTTCGCGGTGCTGACGGCGCTTTCCATCCTGACCTCGGGCCCGCTGGCCACGGTCGCCGTCTTCGTCCTGTGGGGCCTGGCGGTAGTCCTTGTGCTGGTGTCACTGGCCGCCGCGCTGTCCAGCGGCGGCCTGCTCAGCACGGACGATGCGAAAAGCAGGACCGTCGCCTACCGGACGCTATGGCTGCTTATCGCCGTTGCCTACGTCGCGACCGCCGCCGCGCTCGGCGTCCTCGCCAGCCGCTACCTGCCGGACTGGGCGGGGATGCTGCTCGCGGCGGCGGCGGCCCTCGCGTTCCAGCCGGTACAGCATCGCCTGGAACGGCTGGCCGACCGCTGGGTGTTCGGGCATCGCCTGGACGGATACCAGGTGATCACCCGGTTCGGTACGCTGCTCGAGTCCTCGCCGGGGCCTGCCGACCTGCTGCCCAGGCTCGCCGCCGCGATCCGCGAGGGCCTCGCGCTGCGCTGGGTTCGCGTCCGCCTCGACTTGGCCGACGCGGACGGCGCGGTCGCGGCATCGGGGATCGGCCCCGCCGATACGGGGGAGCCGGCGCACGTGGCGCCGTTGCTGCAGGCCGACCTCGTGCTCGGGCGCATCGAGTGCGGTCCCCGTCGCGACGGGCCGCTGCTCGACGAGGACCGCCGCCTGCTGGCGCACCTGGCCGCGCAGGCCGCGACGGCGGTCAGCAACGTGCGGCTCAACGCCGAGCTCGCCGACCGTCTTGCCGTCATCGAGCGGCAGGCCGCGGAGCTGACCGCATCCCGGGCCCGGCTGGTCAGGTCCACCGATGACGAACGCCGCCGCATACAGCGCGACCTGCACGACGGCCCGCAGCAGGACCTCGTCGTGCTCAGCGCGAACCTCGCGCTTGCCCGCGAGCGGCTGCGCCGCGCCGACCCGCGCGCCGACGGCACGCTCGCCGAGGTGCAGGCGGACCTGGCCGGGCTGCTCGCCCGGCTGCGCGAGTTCGCCCACGCGATCCATCCGCCGGTGCTCGCCGATCAGGGGCTCCTCGAGGCGATCGAGGCGCAGGCGAGCCGGATGCCGCTCGAGGTGGTGGTGGAGGCCGACCCGGAGTTGCGCGGTGTCCGCTACCCCGAGCAGATCGAGACGGCCGCGTGGTACGTGGTCGCCGAGGCGATGACGAACGCGGTCAAGCACGCTGCCGCGGCGCGGGTGCGCATCGCCCTCGCGCAGCCCGGCGGCCTGCTGTCCGTCGAGGTGACCGATGACGGATGCGGCTTCGACCCGGCGGCCGCGCGTGGCGTCGGCCTGACCGGCCTCGGCGACCGGATGGCGATCGTGCACGGGGCGCTGCTTGTCGACAGCTGGCCGGGCCACGGCACAAGGCTGCGCGCCGAGATACCGCTGCCAGACTTGCCGCAAAGCGGGCGGACGGCAACCGGCCAGGCGAAGGCCCAGGCCGGGACCGGGGCGGTGACCGGACATGGCTGAGCTGCTGCGCGTCGTCATCGCCGATGACAACTACCTGGTCCGCGAGGGCACCCGGCGGCTGCTCGAGGATTCCGGCGAGGTGACCGTGCTCGCCGCGGTCGGCTCCGCGCCTGAGCTGCTCGACGCGACCGGCCGCACCCGGCCGGATGCGGTGCTGACCGACATCCGGATGCCGCCGTCCGGTCAGGCGGCAAGAGGCGGCGGCCAGGGCAGCCCGGCGATGGAGGGCATCGACGCGGCGCACGCCATCAGGCACGCCAACCCGGCGACCGGCGTGGTCATCCTGTCGCAGTACGCCGACGAGTCCTACGCCTTTGAGCTGTTCAAGAACGGCACCGACGGTCTCGCTTACCTGCTCAAGGACCGGGTCGGCGACCTGCGCCAGCTGCTATCGGCGCTGCGCGCCGTCGCCGGCGGCGGGTCGATGGTCGACCCGCAGGTGATCGACGCGCTGGTGGCCCGCCGGGT
>Ga0209006_10006630_pt1 | contig 10466 bp, 10 predicted proteins | sample JacPin_JW_Ref_O2_FD_188567 | JGI IMG/M metagenome (GOLD analysis project Ga0209006, IMG submission 188567) | Forest soil microbial communities from Algoma, Ontario, Canada - Jack Pine, Ontario site 1_JW_Ref_O2 (SPAdes) (version 2) | ecosystem: Environmental > Terrestrial > Soil > Boreal... | reverse complement strand
AGGTCGCCACCGGCACCGCCATCGGCGGCCGCGGCTACAACGTCTGGTTCGGCACCCAGGGGTGGAACACCGTCTCTTACACCATGACGACCCCGACCACCTCGGTGAGCGGTCTTGACCTTGCGCCGCTGGTGCAGGACGCGATCAGCCGCGGCTACATCCAGCCGTCCTGGTGGCTGATCGACATCGAGGCCGGCTTCGAGCTGTGGCAGGGCGGGGCGGGTCTCGCGACCAACTCGTTCTCGGTGAACGTCGGCGGCTCCAACCCGACTCCGGCAGCCTGCACCGGGACCTACTCGGTGGTGAACTCCTGGGCCGGCGGCTTCCAGGCCCAGGTCGTGGTGAAGGACACCGGCAGCAGCCCGAAGAACGGCTGGAAGCTCGCCTGGAACTTCCCGGGGAACCAGCAGATCACCAGCTTGTGGAACGGCGTCTACACGCAGTCGGGACAAGCGGTCACGGTGACCAACGAGCCGTACAACGGCACCATCCCCGCTGGCGGCTCACTCACCGTGGGATTCACGGCCAACGTCACCGGGGCTGACAACGCCCCGGCGAGCATCACCTGCTCCTGACCCGGTCAGCTGATCTCCTTCCATGGCCCGTTCGCGGCGCCGGGTACCTGGTTGCGGGTGTACCACAGGGCCTGGTAGAGGTGCCCCTGGTAGGTGGCCTCGTCACCGGCGTTGAACACCCGTGAGGCGGTCCAGGCCGCTGTCCCGTCAGGGTTGCCGATGATCTGCTGCCACGGCCCGTTGGGGTCGCCCGGCGCCTGGTTCTGGGTCCACCACAGGGCCTGCCAGGTGCTGCCCTGGTAACTCACCTGGTTGCCGGTGTTGTAGACGCTCGTAGCCTTCCAGGCCGGCAGGATGCTGACCGGCGGCACGGTGGCAGCGATCACCTGGCCGAGCGTGTCGGTGACCGTGGCCGCGGTGAAGCCCGCGGTCGTATGGACAACCCTTCGGGGTGATCAACTACTGCGCGACAAGCTTCGCGGTCCTGCCCGAACTGGGAGTTAACGAGAAATGAAGGATTGGGTCAATCGCGGAGCCGACGGCCACGAGGCCGCCCTCAACCCCGCCGGACCGGCATTTCCCGGCGGCCGGCGGCCACGGGGTACATGAACCCGCCACTGACCTCCCGTCGACCTGGCGTGGATCTCCAGTCGCGGATCCCAAACGTTGAACTCCGATAAGTTGGGAGATATATTCAGTGATATGAGATCTCCGCCGTCAGCGCTGCTTCCCATCCTGCGCTCGCAGGTGGCCGGAGACCTGCTGGCACTCCTGTACCTGCATCCTGAAGTCGAGTACAGCCTCACCGAGGTGGCTAGGGCGACAGGTGCCAGCCTGAACGCGGTTCATTACGAAGCGGGGAAACTGTCCGAGGCCGGCCTGATCAGCACGCGTAAGCGCGGGAACATGCGCCTAGTGCGGGCGGTCACCAACTCGCTGCTCAGCCGGCCGCTCACCGACCTGCTCGCCGTCACGTACGGGCCGCTCCCCGTCCTCATCGACCTGCTCGCCGATGTCGAAGGGATCGCCGAGGCCTACATATACGGGTCATGGGCCGCGCGGTATCGCGGCGAGCCCGGCCCAGCCCCGGCGGACGTCGACGTTCTCGTCATCGGCACAGCCGATCTCGACAGCCTCGACGAAGCGGCCGAGCAAGCACAGCAGGCGCTTCACCGGCCGGTGAACATCCGGCGAGTCAGGCCGGAAACCTGGCGTGCCGCCAGCCCGGCCGATCCCTTCCTCCAGTCGGTTAAGACCCGGCCGCTAGTGAGCATCGGGAGAAACGCCGCATGAGATGGGAACAGGGCCGCACCGCCATCGAGCGGATGCTGGCAGACGGCGAACTACAGCGCGTACCCGCCAGCCGCGAGCAGTCCGAACGATTGCTCGCCCAAGCGCGACTCCACGTTGCCTCCGCGCTCAAGGTATGCGACGAGGATCCGCCTGGAGGCTACGCGCTCGCCTACGACGGCGCACGCAAGGCCCTCACCGCGATCCTCGAGAACGAGGGACTGCGACCCACAACCCGCGGCGGGCACCTCGCCGTACTCGAGGCCGTCCGGGCACAGCTCGATCCCCCGATGGGACGTGTCCTCCGCCAGTTCAACCGGATGCGTACCCGCAGGCACGATGCGGAGTACCCGCCAACAGACTCGCCCGAGATCACCCCCGCCGACGTCCGCGAGGACCAGGCAACAGCCGAGAGCCTCATCGGCATCGCCACCCGGGTCCTAGACGAAATGTCCCCGTTCTGAACCCACGGCGACGCTGCCTAGCGGCTCTCATGAGCCGATGACGCAGGGGGTTGAATAAGGGTTCGAGTGCATGCAGATCTGAACGGGATCGCTGTACATGCCGATCGACGGCAGCGCCTGTCCCTGGAAGTTGAACAGGGTCTCGTTGTCGTCGGGCGTGCCGGGAGGGCTGGCGTCGGGTGCCCACGAGACGCCCGGGAGCCATTCCGGCGCCCAGTAGAACATCCCGGCCCCGAGCCCGTCCGGGACAGCGGCCAGGATGGACAGCTCGTCACTCAGCATGGAGAGCTGTCCGCCCGGGGTCGCCGGGTAGCCGTCGATCAGCTGGCTCGCCTGCCAGGTGGAGTTGCCGAGGCCGTCTCCGTTGGCGAGCGTCCAGGAATACTCGGTCTCCGCGATCACGATCGGCTTGTGGAATTGCGTCGCCAGCTCGTCGACATTCGACCGCAGGCCGGCCAGCGAGCCCTGGAAGATGGGGTAGTAGGAGAGCGCGATGACGTCAAACGGGACGCCCTGCTCCTCCAGGTTGGAGTAGAAAGCCTGCGCCTTGGCGTTGTTCCCGCCGAGGTCGGTGTGGATGGCGATCAGCAGCTTGTGACCTGGCTGGTTGCCGGCCTGAGCGCCGGCTACGCCGGCCTTGAGCAGCTGGGCGAGATTGCTCCAGCCGGTGGCCGTGGTGTTGCTGGTCCAGGTGAGGCCGCCCACCCCCGGTCCGGTGCAGCCGAACGACGACCAGTTGGTCTCCTCCGACTCGCTCCACAGCATGCCGTTGGTGATCTCGTTGCCGATGGAGACCATGTCGACCGGGGTCCCCTGGGCAGCGAAGGCGGCGATGACCCCCTGGGTGTATGACTGAACCTTCGCGGTGAGCCCGGACAGGGTTGTGGGCCAGCCCGCCGGGATGCACTGCTTGCCAGGGTCGGCCCAGAAGTCGGAATAGTGGAGGTCGAGGTACAGCTTCAGGCCTGCCGCCTTCATGGTCTTGGCGAAGGCCAGGTCGTCGGCGAGGTCGCTGTAGCCGGCCGGCGGGTTGACCCACAGCCGCAGGCGGGCCCAGCCGGCGCCGTTTTGCGCCGTGATGTTCGCGGGGTTACCGGGGACGCCGTTGTCAGTGAAGACCGCCCCGGCGTTGAGTTCCTGCGGGGTGAAGGAGAGATCTGACCCGAGCATCATGCTGGCCGCAGCCGGGTCAGGACCGAACAGCCGGAACTCCCCGATGCAGACGGGGGTTGCGCCGCTATCCCACACCTCGATCTGGGCGTACCGCCCGCTCATACCCGGCAGTGTGCTGTTACCTGAGCTGGGCCCGAGGGGTACGTACATCGGGTTGCCGGCGTCGAGGGCGATGTTGTGTGCCGTCGGCAGGGTGCGCCAGTCGCCCTGCTGTGTGGCCAGCGAGATCGTGGCGTTGGCGGAGGAGCTGGCGTTGTCGAGGGTGATGCCGATGCCATCAAGGTCGCGTACCTGCCCGAGGTCCACGGTCAGCGTGTCTGGGTAGGAATCCGTGCACCACGAGGTGGCAGCGTTTCCGTCGATGGCGTTCGATGGCGGGTTGCCAGACTGTGAGGTTGTTGCGGTCGCCTGGCCCGACAGCGCCCAGTTGACTGTCGGAACGTGGCTCGCGCCCGGCTGTGGCCCGGCTGCGGTGGCCGGCCCGGCCTGCGCCGCGGACGCGGCGACAAGCAGCAGGCAGAGCGAGAACCCGACCGGGATAGCGCCCCAGCGCCTGGCCCGCCCGCGACGGTCCCGGCTGGGCAGGTCGCCGATGTCAGATGCAGCGGGGGCAGCGCTCGCTGCCGCCTGCTTTCGGCCAATGATGGGTCTCACTTCGGACCGTCCTTTCGCGTGCGGGAGCCGATGTAACCGCTTAGCCGTGCCGAACGATGGCCGCACCTCGGCGCCGACGGGGCAGCGCGCTGGCCGCCTGACGTTCTCCGAGCACGTCGCAACGGGGCGCGGCACGCGCAGCCCTGCGATCGTTCGGTGTGGGTGAAGAAGAACTCGTAGTAGCCGGTCGGGAAGCATCGCTCTTCCTTCGCAGGCGTGAGGCATGCGTGGCGCAGGTTCGTACTGGGAGCGCTCCCAGCACTGGCAGCGTAGCAAATACCGAGTAGCCCTGGAAAGTGCCAGAATACGGCGAAAAAAAGACCTGATCGACTGGGAGCGCTCCCAGCATTGATTACGGGGCAAATGCCAGGTAGGCCCTTGGAAAGCGCCTGAAACGGCCACAGCCCCTGGGGGTCGAACCGCGGGGTCAGAGCCGGCTTAGCGCGGTTCGCATGCCGGTCTGTGCTTGTTCGCCGAGCCGCGCGAAGGCAGGCCGCAGCAGCGGGGCAAGGAGACGGGACGGCCCTTGGAAGGTGAACTCGGCGGTGTAGGTCACCTCGGTTCCGGCCTCGGTGCTGCGGAAGGTCATGGTGTCGACGGCGGTGAGCGCCTTGTTCTGGCCGCGGAGCTGGATGCGCTTACCGGGGATGAACTCACTCACGATGTAGGTCAGCTGGGTCTGCCGGCCGAGGAACGTGGAAGTGTTGAGGTAAGTGGTGCCGACGCCGCCGTCGCCGCGGTGGTTCACGGTGGCCACGGTGCCCGGGTCCCACTCGGTTGTCGTGGTGAAGTCGGAGAGGTAGTCGAACACCGCGTTCAGGGGCTTGTCGACGATGACCGTCTTCTGCAGTCTCATGGCGTCCCTCGGGTTCCCTGGTGCTGGATGAGCTGGTCGGGGCGGGCGTGGGTCAGGTGAGTGAGGTGCGGGCCCACAGGGCGGTCCAGGAACGGGCGGGGACGAGGCGCGCGGCCTTCATCAGCAGGGCCATCCGGGCCGGGAAGACGACCTCCGCGCGCTCGCGCTCGAGGCCGTCGCAGATGGATCGTGCGGCCTGGTCGGCCTCGATCATGAACGGCATGGGGAAGCGGTTGCCGGCCGTGAGGTCGGTCCGCACGAAGCCGGGGCAGACGGTCGTGACCTGCACGCCGGCTCGGGCGAGGTGGACGCGCAGCGATTCCAGGAGGTTGATCTGGGCGGCCTTGGTCGCGCCGTAGGCCTCGGCGCCGGCCAGGCCGCGGTAGCCGGCCACGGAGGCGATGCCGGCTATGGTCCCGCTCCGCCGCAGCAGCATGCCGGGCAGCACGGCCGCGATGGAGTTGCTCATCCCGGTGAGGTTCACGCGGACGTGCTGGTCGAAGACCTCGGTGTCCCAGTCCGCCGGGTCCATCTGCTTCCAGTAGCCGGCCGACAGCACCGCGAGGTCGATCGGGCCCAGTTCCTGCCGGACTCGTGCCGCGGCCGCCGCGACGGAGGCGGCGTCGGTGACGTCGGCGGGCAGGACGAGCATGTCCCCTCCCGCAACATCTTTAAGCTGCTCCTCGCGGCGGGCGGAGATCGCGACGGTGGCGCCGCGGCGTACGAGTTCGCGGGCCACGGCGGCGCCGATGCCACTGGATCCGCCGACGACCCAGGCGACCTTGCCGTTCAGCCTCATGCCGGCCTCCTCGTCAGCTGAAGCTGGCTCACGCCAAGGTAACCGCTGCGGAAGCCGGCCTCGCTGTAGGCAAGGTAGAACTCCCACATGCGGCGGAAGGTCTCGTCGAAGCCCTGGGCGTGGATGCGCGGCCACTGGTCGAGGAAGCGTTCCCGCCACAGGTGCAGGGTCCGGGCGTAGTGCTCCCGCAGTTCGCGCTGCCCCGTCACGCGCAGCGTGGTGTGGGCCGTGAGAGCGTCGTCGACGGCCCGCAAGGACGGAATGAGACCGCCGGGGAAAATGTACTTCTGGATCCAGCCGAAGCTGCGCCGGGTAGCGAGGAAACGCTCGTGGTCCATGGTGATCGCCTGGATGGCGACCCTGCCGCCCGGAGCGAGGAGCCGGTCCAGGGCCACGAAGTAGGTTGGCCAGTAGGCCTCCCCGACGGCCTCGATCATCTCGACGCTGACGATCGCGTCGTACTCGCCTTCGACCTCGCGGTAGTCCTGCACCCGCACCTCGACGAGCCCGGCGAGGCCGGCGGATTCCACCCGCTCACGGGCTAGCCGCAGCTGCTCGCGGGAGAGGGTGATCGTCGTGACGCGGGCACCTCGCCCCGCCGCGCGGATGGCAAGTGCGCCCCATCCCGTGCCGATTTCCAGCAGCCGGGTGCCGCTGCGTACGCCGGCGAGGTCGAGAAGCCCGTCGATCTTGCGCAGCTGTGCTTCCTCCAGCCGGGTTGCGGTCTCCACCGGCTCGCTCTCGTCGAACCACGCCGAGGAGTAGGTCATCGTCGGATCCAGGAATGCGGCGAAGAGGTCGTTGCTCAGGTCGTAGTGAGCGGCGATGTTGCTGCGCGCACCATCAAGGGTGTTCTCCTGGTCACGGGGGACGCGCCGGTCGGCGAAGACACGCAGCCGCTGCAGGGCCGGAGAAACCAGCGTGGTCAGCCGAGAGGCGAAGGGTGTCAGCAGGTCTGCCAGGTCGGTGCCGGGTCCGGCCCGCCAGTCCCCGGCCATGTAGGCCTCACCGAACCCGATCTTCGCGTCGCGGCCGAGCCGGGCCAGGAACGCCGCGGGGCGAACGACGTTCAGTTCGGGCGAGGCCGGCGATCCCGCTCCGAGCACCCGGCCGTCGGGGTAGGCCACGCGGACCGGGACCTTCCGTACGGCATGCTCGAAGACCGCCTGCGCGATGGCGGCTCGCAGCGGCGCCCGTGGCGGGGTGGCGGAGGTGGGCCACCTGATGGAGGTGGTGACGGTCACGATCAGACCCCTTCCTGTCGAATGTGGTGCGGGTGAGCGCGGACGGGCAGGCCACGAAGCCACAGCCAGATGCCGTGCACCCGGATCAGGGCCGAGACCCGCTGGGGCATGAAGGGCTGGCAGATGAGCCGGCGGCCAAGGGCCAGGCGGGTGGCAGGCTCGGGGCGGCCACGGAAGGCCGCCGAGAACGCCACGGCATCGTGGTGCCGCAGCGTCACGGTCGTGGCGACAAGGTCCGGCCGCAGGGTGAACCGCAGCTCGTAGGTGCCGCTGACGTCGAAGAACGGGGATACGTAGAAGTGCTTGCCCGTCACGGCGACCCCCGCCGCATCCGGTCGCAGGAGGTAGGCGTGCCGCTCGCCGTAGGTGTTATGGACCTCCGCGACGACACACGCGAGTAGGCCGTCGCGGTCATAACACCAGAAGACCGAGAGCGGGTCGAACACGTGACCAAAGACCCGGGCGCCGGCCAGCATGAGCACCCGTCCCCCGTCACCGAGGCCGATGCCGCTAAGCGTCAGGTAGTTCTCGATGTTGCGCTTGATCGGCAGGCGAGGGTCGCCGAGGTGGTCCGCGCTGCTGAAGTGCGCGAACGCCCGCAGGGGCCAGGGCTGGCGGGGCAGGCTGTCCAGGTCGACGAGCCACTGGTAGACGCGGTGCCTGAAGGCGTGCCGGACCGGGCCGGGGCGCCTGTGCGTGACCTGGCCGACGACCAGGGCTGGCAGCGGGGGCAGCTGAGGGCGCGCGGGCGCCCTCGTGCGGAGCGAGTCCGCGCTCACCAGGTCACTCCGAAGTGCCGTGCGGCCGCCACGCCGGAGCGGCACCCGTCCTCGTGGAATCCCCACCCGTGGTAGGCGCCGGCGTACGCGGTGCGGTCGGTGGCCAGGCTGGGCAGCCGTGACTGCGCGCGAACCGCTTCTGGCGTGTAGACCGGGTGCTCGTATTCCATCGTCGCCACGACGGAATGGGGGTCGAGACGGTCCCGGTCGTTGAGCGTGACCAGGAGATCCTGCGCGGCCCTGTGTCCCTGGAGCCGGTTCATCCAGTACGTCACCGCGGCGGGCTGGCCGGGCTGGTGACAGGACGTCATCCGGTAGTTCCAGCAGGCGCGGGCCCGCGCGGCGGCCGGCAGGACCGAGCTGTCGGTGTGCAGCACGGTGAGGTTGCGCGAGTAGCCGAATTGCTTGAGGGTGCTGACCTCCTCGCTGCTCGGGTCGGCGAGCAGGCCCAGGGCCTGGTCGGCGTGGGTCGCGATGACGACGCGGTCCGTGCGGGTGACCTGCCCGGTGACGTCCCGGATCCGGACGCCGTCCTCGCGCCGGGTGACGTCGGTGACGGCGTGGGCCGCGCGCACGTCCTTGAGCAGCCCGGCGAGCCGCTCGACGTAGACCCGTGACCCGCCGGCGACGGTGTACCACTGGGGTGACCCGCCGACCCGGAGCATGCCGTGCTGGTCGAGGAACCGGAACAGGTAGCGCGCCGGGTAGGCCAGCGTCGCCTCCCGCCCGGCGGACCACACGCACGAGACGACCGGAACGGCGTAGTGGGCGATGAAGTAGCCGCTGAACCCCTCCCGCTCCAGGAACTCGCCGTAGGTCGTGAGGTTCTCGTCGTCGGTCGTGCGCAGGAAGGCCGCCGCGCGCCGGTGGAACCGCTTGACCTGCCACAGCATCCGGAGGAACCGGGGGCAGACGAGGCGGCGGGGCTGGGCGAATACCCCGCGCAGCCCGCGGCCGCCGGCGTACTGCAGCCCGCACTCCTCGCAGCGGACGCTCATGCTCATCTCGGCGGGCCGCACCTCCACGTCCAGTTCGCGGAAGAGCTTGCGCAACCAGGGGTAGGTCGCGTCGTTGTGGACGATGAACCCGCTGTCGACGGCGTGCCGCCGGCCAGCCGAGTCGGTGACGTCGTGGGTGTGCGCGTGGCCGCCGAGCCGGTCCCCGGCTTCGAAGAGGGTGACGTCGTGGGTGCGGGCGAGCAGGTAGGCCGCGGTCAGGCCGGAGACCCCCGCACCGATCACGGCGACGGACGGCCGCCGGGCGCCCGCGGCGGTGCCGTGCTCCTGGGAGGCGGGGCCGGCGGCGGTCGCCTGATGGTTGGCGCGGGAGCCCATGATGTCAACTTTCGTCTAGAGTTTGTCTAGGTATGACGATAGCTCCCGCAATCAACCTTGTCAAAGTTATGTCCAGCTACTGTAGAGTGTTGACATGGACACTCCCGCGGGCCCGCCGCTGCTGCGCATCGGCGAGCTGAGCCGGCGCCTCGGCGTGAGCGACCACGTCCTGCGGGCGTGGGAGAGCCGCTACGGCCTACTCAAGCCAGTGCGCTCAGCGGGCGGCTTCCGGTTGTATTCCGAGGCGGACGCGCTGCGGGTCCGCCAGATGCAGGCCCACCTGGCCCGCGGGCTGTCCGCCGCCGAGGCGGCGCAAGCGGCGCTCGGGGAGGACAACGGGGCCGGGGCGCACCTCAGGCAACGCGCCGCGCCGACGGTGGGTGAGCTGTCCGGCGCCCTCCGGCAGGCCCTCGACGCCTTCGACGAGCCAGCCGCGCAGGCCGTCCTTGACCGGCTCGTATCCGACCTCTCCCTGACGGCGGTGCTCCGCGACGTTGTGCTGCCATATCTCACCGAGCTCGGAGAACGCTGGGCGAGCGGAACGGCCAGCGTCGCCCAGGAGCACTTCGCCAGCAACCTCGTCCGCGGGCGGCTCGCCGGGCTGGCCCGCGGCTGGGGTAACGGCCACGGCCCCCGCGCCGTCCTCGCCTGCCCCCCAGGCGAGCTGCACGACCTAGCGCTGATGGCCTTCGGCATCGTGCTCAACCGCAACGGGTGGAGGATCGACTACCTCGGGATGAGCACCCCGGTCGAGGAACTGACCCGAACGGTCGGCGCCAGGCACCCGGATCTCGTCGTCGTGGCCGCGACCATGCCAGACAACCTCGCGCCCCATGCCACCCAGCTCGCCGAGCTCGCCCGGCAAGCCCCGCTCGCCCTAGCCGGACCCGGCGCCACACCACAGATCGCCGCCGCCGTTGGCGCCCTGCTGCTGACCGGCGACCCAGTCACCGAAGCCGAGAACGTGGAGTGGCCCCGGTGACTCACCGGGGCCTACGATGCCGTCTTGCGGCTGCCCGCGCGCCAGTCTTCCTCCGTCCCGGCCGTCCCGGGGTCCACGCCGAAGCTGCGCAGTTGCGGCCGCTCACGCAGGCTCCGCTTAAGCTCAGCGAAGCCAGGGAAGCCGGCCAGGGCCGTGACATGGTCCCAGAGCCGGACCGCGTCCTCGGGACCGGGCAGCCTGCTGATCACCGGGCCGAAGAACGCCGAGCCGCCCGGCGGGCTGAAATGGATGATCGGCGTGCCGACGTCCTTACCGGTCAGTGACAGCGCCTCCTCGCCTTCGGCGCGTATCTCCTCGTCCCACCGCGCGTCGCCGAGCGCGTCCGCCAACTCGGCGGGCAGGCCCGCCGCAGCGA
>Ga0209006_10006629_pt1 | contig 10469 bp, 9 predicted proteins | sample JacPin_JW_Ref_O2_FD_188567 | JGI IMG/M metagenome (GOLD analysis project Ga0209006, IMG submission 188567) | Forest soil microbial communities from Algoma, Ontario, Canada - Jack Pine, Ontario site 1_JW_Ref_O2 (SPAdes) (version 2) | ecosystem: Environmental > Terrestrial > Soil > Boreal... | reverse complement strand
CTTTGAGCGCTTCGGTGCGTTGCGAGATGGAATGGCGCACCTTGTAGACCGATCCCATGCCGCCCGCGCCCAGCGGGGCCAGCACTTCGTAGTCGCCGATGCGATCGCCCGCTGCGAAAATCATCTTTGCGCCCGGAGCCATAGCCCGATCATGGCAAGTTTCGAGGGGCTAAGGCAAGACGGGCATCGGCGAGCGTAGAAGCAGAATTGTGGCGCACGCACTCCTGCGTGCCGCGTCGGCACTCATGCCGACGCCCGGTTGAAACAACGTAAGTCCTTGGAAATATTTGTTGCATCCAAAAATAAGTAGCATCGTTCACATTCGTGTCAACGATTTCTGTGTTGGCACGAGTGCCAACACGGCACGCAGGAGTGCGTGCGCCACACGGAGTTCACCCCGATGATTCTGATCCGATGGTGAAGTAGAACGTCGCGCCCTGATCTGGCCGCGCATCGGCCCAGATCCTGCCGCTATGCCGCCGCAATACGCGCTGCGCGGTGGCCAGGCCGATACCGGTACCGGGAAACTCCGTGTATTTATGCAAGCGCTGAAACGCGCCAAATAACATGCCGGCGTACGCCATATCGAAGCCCACGCCGTTGTCGCGGACACAGAAGGCGAGTTCGTTCCGGGCGAATTCAATGCGGGCCAGAGCGCGCGTGCCAGTGAATTTCACGGCATTGCTCAACAGGTTGGACAGCGCAATATCCAATAGATGAGCATCGCCCCGGGTGGTGAGTCCGTCTTGAATGACAAAATCCATCCTCCGGTTTGGTTCCGCTTCCCGCAGACGGCATGCGATGGTGTGCGCCAGTGAAGTTAAGTCTACGAATTCATGTTGCATTTCGATGCGCGTCAAGCGCGAAAGCGTCAGCAGATCGTCGATGAGCAGCCCCATGCGCTGCGTCTCGGAGCGCACGCGTTCCAGGTACTGACGCCCTTGCGGATCAAGCTGCGGCCCGCAGTCTTCCAGCAGCGCCAGACTCCACCCGTCGATTCCACGCAGCGGCGCGCGAAGATCGTGGGATACCGAATACGCGAAGGCTTCCAGCTCATTATTGGTGGCTTCCAGTTGCACGGTGCGGTCTTTCACCCGCTGTTCCAACTCCCGGTTGAGCTGCCATATTTCCCGCTGCGCGCGCTTTTCCTCTGTGATATCGCGGTTTGCGTTCAGCACTGTTTTCCAGCCATCCGACCCCGCGACCAGCGTCATGCGGCTTTCCACCACAATCTGGCGTCCCCCGATTAAATGCGTGAGCTCGCCATTCCACTTGCCATCCCGCTCCAGCAGTTCTTCAATTTCAGCGATTCCAGGAGAATTGGTGGGATGAAGCAAGTCACGATAAGCCCTTCCCACCGCGTCGCGCCGGCTGAACCCGTATAGCTCCTCGGCGCCCTGACTCCAGTATTCGATCGCGCCTCCTAGTTGCCAGGCGATGATCGGCGCTTCAGCCTTGTCCAGCAAATCCGCCTGACGGCGAAGCATGCGCTCAGAGTCCTGCAGCTTGCTGACGTCGCGCTCGATGACTATGCCGGCGAAAATCAGTAAAGCCACCAGCAAGGCGGTCCCCGTGCCCAGAGCCCCGCGGGTACGTGCGGCTTGCGCCGCGGCGGCCTGGGTACGCTGGTTCAGAAGGCGATATTCTTCCGCTTCCAGGGCGGGCAGAATGGTACGAATGTTCCCCATGAGGTGCGCACCTTCTCCGGCGCGTACCACCTCAATGGCGGCCTGAAGGCCTTGATCGCGGCGCGCGGAAATGCCCTGTTCCAGCAGAGCCACTCGGGCGTCCACGGCCCGCTCTAATTCCAGCATGCGCGCCTGCTGCACGGCGTTATCGCTCACCAGATTGCGGAGCTTTTGCATTGCGGCTGGCTCCGCTGCCATTAACTCGCGATAGCGGTCCAGATACTGCTGCTCGCCGGTCAGCAAGTAGCCGCGCTGCCTGCTATCGGCGTCCTGAATGGTGGAAAACAGCAGCTCGGAGGCGTTCAGGACCTGGTAGGTGTGTTGCACCCAACCTTCGGCGTCACGCGAATTGGCGAAGTCGAACCACACCAGCAAGGCTACGATCGCCAGCAGCAGCGACGAAGCAAGCAGCGGAGCGAAGCGCGGGAAATAGCGGGTACGGGACAACCGATAGCTCAGTAAACTAACGCCGACACCGCAGCCGGTGAAGATTGCCAGGCCCCATATATCCCGCGTATTGGCAACAGCGAAGCTAAATGGAGGGTAGGCGAAAAAGTAGCAACTGACTAAGAGGTTGGCGCCCGTCGTGAACAAAGCTGGGCCGCAGCCGGCGAAGAAGGCGGTGACGATCACCGCCAGCAACGAGACCAGGAGCGGGATAACCAAGCTGGGGCTTGGGTTCAGAGCAATTTGGATGGCTATGCTCGCCAGCACCGATAATCCCGCTACAGCGTAGCGGCGGATTGCGATGGACCGCAGCCCCCAAACGGCGCGCCCCGTTGCGCTGGACTGCCGCACGGCCGAGGCGCTCATGTCAGCGTGCGCTACCCGCGCTCAAGCGGGCCTCGGCGCTGTGGTCTTTGTGCTTCGGCGTAAACACCAGCTTGACTTCCGTGCCGCCTTGCGACCGGATATCCAACTTGGCGCGCAACTGATCGGCCAGGGCGCGCACCAGCCGCAAGCCGAGCGAGCGCGACGTGGTCCAGTCCAGGCCGGCGGGGAATCCCACTCCGTTGTCGGACAGCACCAGCGCGACTGTCGACGCGGATTGGCGCCGCAATTGAATACGAACTTCGCCTACTCGCCCCTTGGGAAAGCCGTGTTTCAAGCAATTCGAGATCACCTCGCTGATCAGCAGTCCGCAGGGCAGCGCGTCATCCAGCTCCAGCCCCACTGGGTCCAGCTCAGGACGCAGACGAATCTGCCGGTGGTCCACTCCGTAGGAACTAAACAAATGGTCCACCATGCGGCGAATATACTTGGAAAACTCCACCACCGCGAGATCATCGGATTGATAGAGAAGCTCATGCAGCAAGGCCATGGACTGAATCCGATTCTGGTTCTCTTCCAGCATTCTGCTGGTCTCCGGATTGGAGGCCACGCGCGATTGCAAGCTCAACAGGCTGGACATCACCTGCATATTGTTTTTCACGCGGTGGTGTATTTCCCGCAGCAGGGTCTCGCGCTGTTGCAGCAGTTCCGTCTGGCGGTCGAACGCGGCTTCCTGCACAGTGAAGCGTTCTTCGCTCTCGTTGAGCGCACGCTCGGCCTGTTCGCGTCCGCGGCGCGTTCGCGCGTCCCCGATCTCGCGCTCCACCGCTGGACCCAAACGCGCCATGTCGTTTTTGAGCAGATAGTCGTGCGCTCCGGATCGCATAATGGCCACGGCCAGCTCGTCGCCCATGGCTCCCGACACCACAATGAAAGGAATGTCGCAGCCGCTCTCGTGCAAAAGCGAAAGAGCGGAAGGCGCATCGAACTCAGGCAGGCGATAGTCGGCGATGATGATGTCCCAGGGTTGCTTGGCCAGCGCCGCCCGCATCTCTTCGGCGTTCATCACTCGTTCGGAACACACTGTGTATCCGGCCTTGGTCAAAGCGCGCTCCGTCAGAGACGCGTCGCTGGGCGAGTCTTCGACATGCAGAACGCGCAACACTTCACCCATTGGGCACGCTCCCCACGCCCTTGGGAGGCGGCTCGTTCAAAAGCAGCCAATACAGGGTCAGCTGCTCCATGGTGTACAGGAACTGATTGAAGTCCACCGGCTTGCGAATGTAGCTGTTGACCCCCAGATCGTAGCCCGTGGCGATATCCTGCTCCTCGTTGGATGACGTGAGGATCACCACTGGTACGCGCCGCGTAGTAGCGTCCGAGCGGATTTTGCGGAGCACCTCCAGCGCGGGTACCTTCGGCAGCTTCAGATCCATCAGCGTGAGGACAGGGATGTCGGTTGGATCGCGGCCAGCGAACTCGCCCCTGCCGAACAGGTAATCCAACGCGATCTGGCCATCCTCGGCGACCACCAGACGGTTCACGATCCGCGCCTTTTCGAGCGCGCGCCTGGTGAGGGCGATGTCGCTGGGATTATCTTCGATCAGGAGAATTGTTTTGGAACTCAAGCGCCACCCCGGTATTGGTTCGCCGCCAAGGGGCGTGTCGAGGATTCAGGCGAGTCCGACAAGGGCCCACAGCGGGGCGGAGCCCGTTAGCGCGGTGAATTGCTACGTGTAGGATTGTACACCAAGGCGGTTCCAAATCCTAGCGGCCGATACGGGGCCACTCCTCCGCAACCTCGCGTATCGGCCGGGCGTTCGCCGCTCACGCGTTAGCGGCGAAAGTGTTCGGCGTGCCGGTCAAAATGGTCGAAATGCTCCGGAGCGCGTCCATAATCGCGCCACCCGGGTCCACCCGGCAATTGCCAGAAGCCATTCACGAAGACATAACCGGGGCCAGGGCACGGAGGAACGGCCGCATACACCGGAGGAGCCACCACTACCGGCGCCGGAACTCCAAATCCAATACCAAACGAAACGCGCGGCGCGGCGAACATCGTGCTACCCGCCAGAAGCAAACCCGCTAAGATTTTCTTTTTCATTTTCTTGTCCTCCTTACGCCTCTTATAAAGGCACGCTGGGTGCCAAATCTAAGTGCTTGAATTGGCGCGCAGAAGGAAAGACGCCTGGTGGCGCGGCACCGCCCGCCGGTGGTTTTCAGCCGTTCACGTAGGCATCCAGCGGCAAAACGACGTTGCCGTCCACGATGGGAACGCAGTCTGGGGGAAACTCCTGCGCTAGTTCCACGCCGGTCGTTCGCAGGCGCTCGAGAAACTGCTCCAGGTGCGCCATCGCGCCGGTGGGTATGTCATGCAAGACGATGAGCGTCCAATCGCGTGACTGGCAATCCGACACGGCGCGTTCCAGCCATCCATCCGGATCGCGCCAGTCGCCCGGCACCGAGTTCCATAGAACGCAGGTGTACGCGCCGGCCTTGAGCTTCTCGACGATCGCGGGATGGAGCAGATGCTTGCCCAGCACGCCGGATCCGGGCGGACGAAATAGTTTTTGGGGTTGCTGCAGCCAGGCGAGCGCTTGCTCCGCTCGCTCGAATTCATGGAGCGCGGCCGCGCCATCCAACCGGCCGAGTGGCGTGGAATGGCTGAAGGTGTGATTACCGATCCAGTGGCCTTCGGCGCTCGCGCGGCGGACCAGAGCGGATCCTTCGGGCGTGATCGCCTTGCGGCCCATTACGAAGAACGTAGCTTTGGCGTGGTGGCGAGCCAGGCAATCCAGGACCGCGGGGGTGACCTGCGGCTCTGGGCCGTTGTCGAAGGTTAGCGTGACGCGCCGGTTGGGGGTTGGCACGTTCATAGAGGCAGGCGTTCACACGAGTGTGAACGCGGCACGCAGGAGTGCGTGCGCCACGTTGAAGCGTTAACGTTTGGCAACGAGGACGTCTTCGACGATTTCCTTGAACTCAGCTGGGCTCAGCAATCCGCGCTTCTCGATGCCTTTGTCTTTTACGCGCTTCAGCATTTCGGAAACGGCTTCGTCGCCGGCATCGGTGATGCCCATCTGCTCCAGGTTATAGGTGATGGAGGCTTTGCCGCTCTTCTTTCCGAGGACCACTTCGCCGCGGCGGCCGGTCAACGCCGGATGCGTGCCGAACATCGCCAGCGGCTCCTTCACCACCAGATCCACGCCAATGCCGGACTCGCGCGTAAAGTTTCGCTCGCCGAGAATGGGCTTGTTCAGCGCGATATCGAACTGACTGATGCGGCTCACCAGTTCGCCCAGCTCCGGCAGCTTTGCCAAATCGTAATGCGTTTCGTAGCCGTACAGCACGTGCAGCGCTACGATCAGCTCTTCGAGCGCGGCATTGCCGGTCCGCTCGCCCAAACCGTTGGCGCAGCTATGCACCACTTCGGCGCCGGCTTCCACACCCGCCAGTTCGGTGGCCACCGCCATTCCGAAATCGTTGTGGGTGTGAACTTCCACGGGAAGATTGGTGATCGATTTCACCAGCCGCACCAGGTACTTCATTGCTTCGGGCAACACGCAGCCCATGGTGTCCACCACGCCCACCGAATCCGGCGGCGCTTCCTGCATCAGGCGCGTCAGCAGATTGGTGAGATCTTCCTCGCGGGCGCGCGTGGTGTCGTAAGGAAAATAGACCACGTGCATGCCGCGCGACTTCGCGTAGTTGACCACACCGATGCTCTTTTTCAGCACATCTTCCCAGGTCCACTTGAACTGGTATTTGAGCTTGGGATAACCGATCGGGATTTCGACAATCACGCCGTGGCAGCCGCATTCCAGCGCCTTGTCGATATCGGCGTTCATAGCGCGCGCGAAGGTATAGATTTTCGATTTGAGCCCGAGCTTTGAAATTTCCTTGATGGCCTGGAAATCCTGCTCGGAGACGGCGGGCATGCCGGCTTCAATGCGATCCACGCCGATTTCGGCGAGCTTCTCGGCGATCGCCACTTTATCGGCGATGCTGAAGACCACCCCCGGCGTCTGCTCGCCATCGCGCAGCGTGGCGTCGTGAATGCTCACGCGCGCGGGAAGTTGGAATTTCGACGTCACGTCCGGAACGAAATTGTAAGGACTGACCCACCACTCATTCTCTCGATAATATTTACCATTCATGTTGCCAACTATACCATTCACGGCCCCGGGTTCCCGGTGAGCAGTCCAACCCGATTCCAGCCCGCTCCGCGCGCGATATCGATGACCGACGCCACATCGGCATACTCCAACTCGGGCGCGCCTTCGATGAAGAGAACGCCGCCTGGCCGTTTTACGAATAGCGTCTTGAGGCGCGCTTCAAGTTCCAGCAGGAGCACCGGGTGGGACTGACGTGCGCGGTTCAGAAAATTCCGCGAGTTATTGACCGCTCCCTCTGGTCACGGCTTCCATCTCGGAAGCGCTGTAACTCTACTTGACCGCCGACACTGAGCCGTGACCGAAGGGAGCGGTTGATCGTAGTTGTTATACAGACTCTTTCGTGCGCGGTTCAGAAAGCTCTACGACGCTTTGGCCGGCCCAACGCGCAGCCCGGACCAATCCTCGCACAACAGGATCGAATTGGCCGGATTCTGTGTCGAATATTTGAGCGACGCCGGGCGTCCAATCAGGCGATGAGGATCGGCCGGAATCAATTCGCGCAGTTGGGAAATGTCCTGGGAAGCAGTGTAAGTCAAACCGCCTACCGAGTATTCATAGATGATGGCGTCGTCGGTGATATCGGTGATGGTGGCATCGCCCAGCCGGCCGCTGGCGTTCACTTCCAGCCGCCGGAGTTTTTCTTTATCCTTGGGCTTGCGCCGGATGCGCAGCACAACTAAAACGCCGGCCGCTATGGCGCCAAGCGAAACGGCGCCGATCATAATTGTTTCGGTGACTGGGAACGCCCGGACGCCCTGGAACACGTTTATCCCTCTAAGATGACGGTATTCTCAAGTACCCCGACGCCTTCGATTTCCACGCGGACATGCGACCCGGGTTGGAGCGGACCAACACCGGACGGAGTGCCTGTCGCGATCAAATCCCCCGGCTCCAGCGTCATAAAGGCGCTTACGTACGCGATTATATCATTCACGCTGAAGATCATCTCCGTAATCGCGGCATCCTGTTTCTTCGCGCCGTCGACGAAGGTTCGCACGCGCAGGCTGTTCAAGTTCACTTCGTCGGATGGAACAATAAACGGTCCAACCGGGCAAAATGTATCGAATCCTTTGCCGCGCGTCCACTGGCCGTCTTTCCTTTGCAGATCGCGCGCGGTGACGTCGTTCACTGGCGTGTAGCCCAAAATGTACGCGGGCGCATCGGCGCTCTTTACGTTGCGAGCGCGGCGCCGGATCACTACGCCCAGTTCGCCTTCGTAATCCAGGCGCTCGGTTAGGCGCGGATAAACGATGGCGTCGCCCGATGCGATCAATGAGGATGGCGGCTTCAAGAAAATGGTTGGCTCGGCTGGAACGTCCGCGCCCATCTCCTTGGCGTGCTCCGCGTAATTGCGCCCGACGCACACAATTTTGGACGGCGAACAGGGAGGCAGCAACCGCGCGCCGGCGGGAAGTTGATCGAAGTCTCCCTGCCGGACGTCCGGATCGGCGTCGGTCGCCCACGGCGAAATATTCGAGTTCAGGCTGTAGCGGATAATTTTCATGGAGCGATAATCTCGACGGGCTCGCACGGGGCGCTGGCACGTCCGCCTTCATCCACGGCCAAAACTTGATAGCGATAATGCTTGCCGGTTTGAATGGCGCGATCCGAATAAATGGGGGCGTCCAATCCGCGCGCGATCTCGACAAACGGTCCGCCTTCTTCCGAACGCAGGACGCGATATTCCTTGAAATCGGACTCCGTGTTCCGGGTCCACGCCAATTCCACGGCGCCGATGCCGATGGAAGCCGTCAAACCCGAGGGCACGGCCGGCGGGAATATATCGACGGGCGTGATGGTTTGCGGCCCCACAACATTACTCTCGATATTGTCGCGGACGGCTTGGATGAAGTACTGGTAGGTTTTGCCGTAATCCGCGCTGATGTCGACGTAGTTCGGCTCCGTCGCGGTGGCCAGGAGTACGGGCTTGGGTTGTTGCTCCGTTTGGCGAAGGATTCGAAATTGACCCGGCGACGGCGCGCTCCAGGTGAGCGCCACGCCTTTGGGATCCGCGGCGACATGGAAGTTGGTGGGATCGGGGAGCGGCGGCTTAACTTCGAAGGTTTTAAAGTCGGACCATCCGGAGTCCCGTCCTTTGGGATTGGACAGGCGCACCGCCGCGATTACTTCCTTGCCGGCAAACTTGCTCACGGGAACAACTGCCACCACCGGACCCGGTCCAGCCGGCGTTGGCACGTTAACGCTCATGGCACTCGCTGCCCATTCGTCGACATTAAAACCGTTGCTGCTACCGGGACCGACGCGCAGGTCAACGGCGCCAATCTCCTTCAGCGGCAGACCTTCGGTGGTGAGCGGTGGAATGGTGAAAAAAATATCGAGATTGTCGCCGTGCTCCACTAACGCCAGGTCGTTCACGCGCGAGGGAATTCGCAAGGCCGGATACAGCGGCTCGCCGATGGAACCGCAGCCGACGAGGAGGATGCAAAGAACGAAAGCCAGACAGCAGAACTGGCGTCGGCATGAGTGCCGACGCGGCACGCAGGAGTGCGTGCGCCACAAGTTTCCAGGCCGTCGCATCGGTTACAGGATGTACCGGCTCAAATCCTGATCTTTCACAATGTCCGCCAGCTGCTTGCGGACATACACGGCATCGATCCGTACGTTTTTCTTTTTCAGGTCCGGCCCGGCGAAAGAAATCTCTTCGAGCAACTTTTCCATGATGGTGTGCAAGCGCCGCGCCCCAATGTTTTCGGACATTTGGTTGACGCGCGCAGCGAAACCGGCAATCTGTTCAATGGCGTCGTCGGTGAAGGTGAGCTTGATGCCCTCGGTATCCAGCAGCGCTATATATTGTTTCACCAGGGCGCCCTTGGGCTCCTTCAAGATGCGAATGAAATCGGCCTCGGTGAGCGATTTCAGTTCCACGCGGATCGGAAAACGGCCTTGCAGCTCGGGAATTAAATCGCTCGGCTTCGACACATGGAATGCGCCCGCGGCGACGAACAAAATGTGATCCGTCCGCACAAATCCGTGGCGCGTGTTGACGGTGGTACCTTCCACGATCGGCAAAATATCGCGCTGCACGCCTTCGCGGCTGACGTCGGGTCCGTGCCCGCCCTCGCGCCCGGCGATCTTATCGATTTCGTCCAGGAAGACGATGCCGTTGCGCTCCACACGGTCCAGCGCAACCCGCGTCACCTGATCCATGTCGATCAGCTTCTGCTCTTCTTCCTGCACCAGGTATTCGGCCGCTTCGGCAACGCGCATTTTCCGTTTGCGGGTGCGCTGGCCGAACAGACCGGGCAGGACGTCCTTAAGATTCACGTCCATTTCTTCCAGCCCGGTGTTGGTGCTGATCTCAAACGTTGGACCGCGCTCGCGAACGTCGATTTCCACCAGACGATCGTCCAGCTTGCCCGCGCGCAGTTTTTCGCGCAGCTTCTCGCGCGTGCGCTCGGCGCTTTCCGACGCTTCCGGCTGCGGCGGCATCAGCAGATCCAACAGCCGCTCTTCGGCGTTCTTTTCCGCCCGCTCCGCCACTTCTTCCAACCGCTCCTCGCGCACCATATCAATGGCGATGTCCACCAGGTCGCGAATAATTGCCTCCACATCGCGGCCGACATATCCCACTTCGGTGAACTTGCTCGCCTCCACTTTTAGGAACGGCGAGTTCGCGAGCTTCGCGAGCCTCCTTGCGATCTCTGTTTTGCCGACACCGGTGGGCCCAATCATGAGGATGTTCTTGGGCATCACCTCTTCGGCCAGCTCTGGCTCCAGCTTCTGCCGGCGGATGCGATTGCGCAGCGCAATAGCCACGGCGCGCTTGGCGTCCGCCTGGCCGATCACGTATTTATCGAGTTCCTGAACGATCTCG
>Ga0209006_10006628_pt1 | contig 10469 bp, 11 predicted proteins | sample JacPin_JW_Ref_O2_FD_188567 | JGI IMG/M metagenome (GOLD analysis project Ga0209006, IMG submission 188567) | Forest soil microbial communities from Algoma, Ontario, Canada - Jack Pine, Ontario site 1_JW_Ref_O2 (SPAdes) (version 2) | ecosystem: Environmental > Terrestrial > Soil > Boreal... | reverse complement strand
GGACGAGCCGCAGGCGGGACTGTCGGGCCTGGGCAGGCTCAGGTCGCGCCGGGCCAGCGGCCGGGCGCTGAGCCTGTTCCAGTCGCGCTGGCTGGCGGTGATGACGGCCGTCGCGGTCGTTTTCGCCGTCGCGGTCCTCGGCCTCGGACTGCACCTGGGTTCCATGCAGCACCGGCTGTCCGCCGCTGACCAGCGTGACCATGCGATCGCGGCGGTGCTCGGGGCCCCCGATGCAGTGACGCTCACCGCGGCCGTGCGCACTGGCGGCACCGCCACGGTGGTGATGTCGCATCGGGCGGACTCGCTGGTCTTCACCGCCCACCGGCTGCCGGGATTGCCAGCTTCGCGCGGTTATGAGCTGTGGCTCATGGGCCCGTCGGGTGACCGGCCGATGGGCATGCTGCCGTCCGCCCATGCCGGGATGTCGGGACCGATGGTGGTCAGGGGACTGCGCGCCGGTGACCGGGTGGGGCTGACGGTCGAGCCGGCCGGCGGGGCGTCGCAGCCGACGTCCGCAGCCGTGGTCATGGTCGGGCTCGGAGAATGACGTCCGCCTCACGCCCGCACGGCTTGTCCGCCTCACGCTCGCACGGTCCTGTGCGCCTCAGGCCCGCACGGGCCGGTGCGCCTCAGGCCCGCGCGGGCCAAGGCGACACAAGCCTGCCGGGCAGGCTAACGTGGCGTCGTGAAAGCTTCCCCCGAATCGCAGCTGCGCTTGCTTGATCTCGCTGAACTGGATGCCGAGCTGGGCCGGCTGGACCACCGGCGGCGTGGTTTGCCCGAGCACGCGGAGCTGGGTCAGCTAGAGCAGCGGGACCGCGAGCTACGGGACGAAGTCACCGCTCTGGAAGCCACTGAGGGAGACCTCAAGCGGGAGCAGAGCAAGGCCGAAGCCGACGTGGAGCAGGTCACGACCCGGATCGCCCGAGATCGGTCCCGCCTCGATGCCGGGCAGGTCAGCTCGCCCAAGGAACTGGAAAACCTGCAGTCCGAGATCGAGTCGCTGCTCCGCAGACAATCCGACCTTGAAGACGTCGAGCTCGAGGTCATGGAGCGGCGGGAGAGCACTGAGTCCAGGCTGGCCGCGGCCCGGGACGAGCGGAACAAGGTGGCCGACGACATTCAGTCGGTCACAGCGCGCCGGGACGAGATCCTGGCTGACCTGGGCGAGCAGTCTGGCAAGGCCGCGGACGAGCGCGCGGCCGTGGCCGCGGAAGAGCCCGCTGACCTGATCGACCTGTACGAGAAGCTGCGCGTGCAGCATGGCGGGGTCGGCGCGGCAGCGCTGCGCCGGGGCCAGTGCCAGGGCTGCCATCTGACCATGAACACTGTCGATCTCAACACGATCAGGGCGGCTGCCCCCGACGAAGTGCTCCGGTGCGAGGAGTGCCGCCGGATCCTGGTCCGGACGCCCGAGTCTGGCCTGTGACCCAGGCTGGGGCGCCGACAGGTCCTGGCGGTTCGGTCGCGGACCCGGCGGCTGGCGGTCCGGTCGCGGACCCGGCGGCCGACCCGGCGGCCGAGGCAGGGACGGGGACGCGCAGCCGCGGCTGGGGCCCTCAGGGCCAGGCCACGACGACGATATTGCTCCGGCATGGTCAGACGGCGCTCTCGGTCGAGCGCCGGTTCGCCGGGCGTGGCGATGCTCCGCTGACCGAGACCGGCCTTCAGCAGGCCGCGGCCGCCGCCGCTCGGTTGCAGGCCAGGGGCGGCATCGACCTGGTGGTCAGCTCGCCGCTATCCAGGGCGCGGCGCACGGCCGAAGCGGTGGCCGGTGCCACCGGAGCCGGTCTTCTGATCGACGAGGACCTGGCCGAGACCGACTTCGGTGACTGGGAGGGCCTGACCTTCGGCGAGGTAATGAAGAGGTGGCCGGAGGAAATGGCCGCCTGGATGGCCAGCGCCGATGTTCCCCCGCCAGGCGGCGAGAGCCTGTCAGCAGCGGCCCGGCGGACACTGACCTCGCTCGACCGGCTGCTCGCGGACCACGTTCACACCACGATGGTCCTGGTCAGCCACGTGACTCCGATCAAGACGATCATCTGCCGGGCGCTGCTGGCACCTCCGGCGGCCCTGTTCCGGATTCACCTGGATGTCGCGTCGCTGTCGGAGGCGGACTGGTTCTCCGATGGGCCCGCCTTGCTGCGCTCCATGAATGACACCGCCCATCTGCGTGCTGAAACCACGCCGAGAAGGCGTAAAGGAATGCCGAGAGCACACTGACTTGCGGCTGCGCCCACGTCAGGCCGTCCTCGCGGCGGTCACTCTACGGAGTTAATCTGCGGGGTGTTTCGCCCGATCTTGATGGGTATCGTCCTCAGGAAACAATCGCGGTGTGTGTAAATTCGCGTCGCCTGTGGAATAGCACCTCCGTAATTGATCAAGACGGGGGGAAAACTCAGTGCCTGTTAAGACCACGACCCGTGCGGCCACCCGCCGTAGTTCGGCGAGTACCGCCCGCAGCAGGTCGGTGAGCCGCAGTGCGTCTGGCACTGCGCGGCCGAAAGCCAAGACCATGAGCGCTAAGCCGAAGAGCACGCGCACCATGGCCGCCAACAAGGCCGGTACCGCTTCATCGACTACGCGCAAGCCCGCATCCCGGTCGACCCGCAGCACCGCTGCTCGCTCGACCCGCACCCTGGCGTCTCGCTCCACCCGGAGCACGGCGTCCCGCCGTACCTCCTCGCGGAGCTCGGCAAGCCCGATGGCTGCAGCCAAGAACATGACTTCGGCCGCAACCAAGGTGACGTCCGCAGCCACCAAGATGACTGCTGCCGCCACCAAGGCGACCACGTCAGCCAAGACGATGTCGTCGGCCATGCGGTCGATGAACACCGCAACCAAGGCCATGGCCACCGCGGCCAAGGCCCTGACGGCAGCAGCCAAGACGATGCAGACGGCCAAGCCGGTAGCGGCGACGACCGTCAAGCGCGCCTCAACCGCGCGTAGGGCGTCTTCCACCGCTCGCAAGCCTGCGACTCGCAGGGCTTCCACCGCTCGCAAGGCAACGGTCAAGCGGTCCACCACCGCGAAGCCGAAGGCCTCGTCGGCGCGGCCGAAGGCTTCTTCGGCCAAGCCGCGCGTGAGCAAGCCGCGGACCGCTGCCAAGCGGACCACGGTTCGTTCCACCAGCACGGCCAAGCCGCGGACCGCTGCGAAGCGGACCACGGTTCGTTCCACCAGCACGGCCAAGGCCTCCACGGCGGCCAAGGCGACCTCGGCCAAGCCGAAGTCCTCGACCGCCAAGCCGAAGTCGCGTGTCTCGCGTCCGCGCACCGCGACGCCGAAGTCGGCGCGTCCGTCGGTTCGCCGTAGCACCAGCCGCCCATCGGCCGGTCGCTCCTCGAGCCGTCAGATGCCGGCTCTCACGCTCGCGGCTCAGCCGAAGAGCAACGGCGAGAACTACGGCAGCCTGCTGGGCAGCCTGATCCGGTAACGGATCGAAGCTCACCACACCGAGGGCGGGCGGTAGCTGGCGAAAGCTGGCTCCGCTCGCCTTTGGCGTGCTCGGGGTCGTCAGCCCTGATCGGCCTGGTCTGTGGCCAGTCCGACGGCGCGATGCGACGCGGTGCCCTGCGGGCGATGTCGTCCGGCGCGAAGCCGTCCGGCGCGGCGCCGTCCGGCCCGACGCCGTCCGGTGAGACGCCGTCCGGCGCGACGCGCGACAGCGTCGCGTCTGCGATGCGGGACATATGCGGGGAATTGTCCGGGCGATGGAATGCGGCCTGCGCCACTGTGGTAGATCCGGGACGCCCTAGCGGCCCTAATCTTCCACAGTGGGGGAAGCAGCTGATGATGATGCGGGAAATGCCCGGTAAGTTCCGTCCGGTCGCCAGCGTGGCGGCGCGCCCTCTACGCTGGACCCTAGCGGCGGGCGAGCTGGCCGGGCGGTCGCGTCGCGCTAGGTCCGCCTGGCGCGCCGAGGAAGGTCCGGGCTCCGCAGGGCAGGGTGGTCGGTAACGCCGACCCGGGGTGACCCGCGGGAAAGTGCCACAGAAAACAGACCGCCCCCGGGGGACCGGGGGTAAGGGTGAAACGGTGGTGTAAGAGACCACCAGCGCCCAGGGTGACCTGGGCGGCTTGGCAAACCCCACCCGGAGCAAGGTCAAGAGGGAACCGCTGGCGTGCGAAGGGATTCGCGGGCTGAGAGGTTCCTGCGCGAGCGATTGAGGGCGGCCCGCCCGAGCTCGCGGGTAGACCGCACGAGGTTGTCGGCAACGGCAGCCCTAGATGGATGGCCGCCGGCCCGCGCGAGCGGGCGCACAGAACCCGGCCTACAGGCCAGCTCGCCCGCCGCCCGCCATCTCGCCAGCAGGTTCTCAGTCATCGGTAGTCTCGGCGAGGGCTCTGTTCCGCCAATGCCGAGGCCAGAGCCTCGTCAATGGCCTGACTCCTGAGGTTTAGTTGCGGCGCCTCATAGCGACCGGCCTCGCCTGGCGGCCCGCTGGCGCCCGCGGCTAGGGTGACGATGGATAGTCGCGGGCCGGGGCCAGGCAGGTCATGGCCTGGACGGCCGCGGACGGTGGAGGCGTATGCCGGTGGGCTGCGAGATTTCCTGGTTCGGTCCGGTCTGCGATGAGGACTACGAGTTTCTCGGCGTGCCAGATCCGGCGCTGTTGTCGACCTGGGAGCACTGCCGCAATGTCGTGCTGGGGGCCGAGGAAGCGGGCTTCGATAACCTGCTGCTCCCGTCGAACTACGCGACCGGCATCGACTCCGTCGCTTTCGCCGCGGGCATCGCGCCGCTGTTGCGGCGGATGCAGTTGCTGGTGGCGGTCCGGATGGCGGAGATGTGGCCGCCTCAGCTTGCCCGTCAGCTGGCCACCCTCGACGAGATGCTCGGCGGCCGGCTGACGCTCAACATCATCTCCTCGGATCTCGCCGGTGAGCACCTGGAATCCGCTCCCAGGTACCGGCGGACGCTGGAGGTCATGCAGATCCTGCGAGACCTGCTGAACGGCAAGCCGGTCGGTATGCAGGGCGAGTTCTTCAGCCTGACGCTCGACCCGCCGCGGATCCGCCCGGCCGGCGGCTGCCCGCCGTTCTACTTCGGTGGCCTGTCCGAGGCGGCCAGGGACGTGGCCGCGCAGGCGGCCGACGTGTTCTTGATGTGGCCGGACACGATGCCGGCGGTCGAGGCGATCATCGCGGACATGCGCGCCAGGGCCGCACGGTACGGTCGCGAGCTGCGGTTCGGGTATCGCGTCCACGTCGTCGTGCGGGCCACCGAGGCCGAGGCCCGGGCGGCCGCGCAGCGCCTGCTTTCGCGGCTTGACCCTGAGACCGGCCTGCGCATTGCCGCGCAGTCCCTGCACCCGACCTCGACTGGCCAGCTACGGCAGGGCGAGCTGCGGGATCTGGCCGACGACGAGGGGTTCGTCGAGCCGAACCTGTGGACCGGGATCGGCCGGGCTCGCTCGGGCTGCGGCGCGGCCATCGTCGGCGATCCGGACCAGGTGCTGGCCAAGCTCCGCGACTACGCCGCCATCGGGCTCGAGGCGTTCATCCTGTCCGGGTACCCGCACGCCGCTGAGTGCGACCTATTCGCCCGGCACGTGCTGCCGCGTCTGGAGCACGGCCCGCTGTTCACGCGCCAGTCCTGATCCAAGCCCGGAGCCTCAGGTATTCGTAAGCTTGCCCACCTGAGCGCTGTTCCTGAGCGAGAGAGTGCGTGCGAGTTGGCGATTGACGCACCAGATGTCGATCCCGATTGCCTACTGGTCGGCTGAGTGCTGCGCCGTCGTCACATTCATGCAGTTCAGGCGCGACCGCGACACAGGCCAAATGGCCTCGGCACGATGTCTTTCACTGGCGGTCGTATGCGTTCGATCCCGTCGTCGACCCTGGCTTCGACCGGCACTTGGACGGCAACGCCATGACCTACGGCCAGGTCGGGGGAAAATGCGGTCATGAGCCCGGCCAGCCCGCTAGCGTCACCCTCGGCTATGTCTCGCCCGCCGCGAACTATCTGGCTGTCATCCAGGACGGCCGACAGGACTACCGTCCCCTGCAGTCACACTTTGGCGCCTGGGTCGTATGCCTGGAGGTTCCGGCATCTTTGACGTCGCCGCCTTCGACGGCGATGGCAACCTGCTTGCATGTCTGGAGCATCCGTTCCCGTTCACGCGGCACCTCCGGCGTCGGCCGAGTGGGTAATCGGGCCCCGACGGGACTGGCCAGCAGAATAGGAGTGATATGACCGCCCAGCCGATTCCTCCAACTGCAGCAGCCGAGCTGAGAGCCGCGATGCTGCGCTTCGCTGAGTTCAGCGGAGACGCACATCCTGTCTCCATCTCAGCGGTGGCCAGTACTCGCGATAAGGCGGTGCCCGCAGGTGGGCACGGGAACCGTGTCCCCGGCGGCGAGGATCAGGCTTCTATCTGGTGCTGATCGAAGGCAAGTTCAGGCTGACCCATGCCAAGGTGCATCTCGGACCTGACTGAGGCACCGCCGCAGGCCTCTGAGTGATCGAACTGGCTGAAGTAGCCGGGTGACCGACGAAAGCGGAACCGGGGGTACCGGGCATGGCACCAGTTGAGCGGAGCAAGCGATCCGGGACCGCCCTAGGCCGGGATGTGCAGGCGCATCACCCAGCGCCACTTGGCGATCCGGCGATCACGAACGAATCCGAACTCTTCGAACAGGCTTTCCGGCCCGGTGTGCAGGTAGGCGCCGCGCTGCGGGTCACGCTCGGCAACCTGCTCGGGATAGGCCTCGACCGTGCCCCCGCCCTGTTTCGTTATCGCGGCCAGGGCCGCGGCGACTCCCGCCCGGGCCACGCCGTGGCGGCGGTGGCCGGCGCCAGTGAACAGGCAGCCGATCCGCCAGTCCGGCAACTTAACCAGGTCTTCTTCGTAGGCCCTGGGATTCTTGATAGTCGCCACCTCAGCCGGTGATCCGAACTGGCACCAGCCCACGGCCGCGCCGTCGCGATAGACGAGCATCTGGTGGATGGTTCCGTTGGTCACGTGGGCGCGCTTAGCCTCGCGGTTGCCCGACACGGTGCTGTCCTTGGTGATGCCCTCGGGGTGAAAGCCGATGCACCAGCAACCGCCCCACACGCCGTTGTTCGCCTCGACCAGCGCGGCGAAGTCGTCCCAGGTATCGGGCGTAAGCAAGCGGGTCGTGTAGGAGTCGCCGGAAGGAGTCACAGCCTTATTGTCCTCACTCGTCCAGCAGCCGTTCCCACAGAACTACGTCGTGCCACTTGCCGACGGTGAAGATGCGCGACCTAGCGACCCCGAACGGCACGAAGCCGTTATTGCGGAGCACGTGCTGTGAGCCGAGATTGTCCATCTGGGTGACGGCCTCGGCGCGATGCAACTCAAGCTCGCTGGTCATCAGCCCCACCGCGAGGCTGACCGCGCGCGTCGCATGGCCTGCCCCTTGATGCGGAAACGCGATCCAGTAGCCAAGCTCGGCCTTGCGCCACGCACTGCGCAGGATGTTCTGGACCGTGACCTGCCCGATGACAACGTCGTCGGCCAGGACCACGCCCGGCCACACCTCACCACGGGCGTGCCGCAGGAGCGAGCGTTCGATGCGGCTGTGCTGCCCGGCCGCGGTATAGAACTCGGGCGGCCGCTCTGGGTCCCACCGGGCGAACGCGTCGGCATCGCGGGCGAGATAGCTGGCCAGCGCTTCGGCATCGTCGGGCTGGATGAGCCGGATGCTGGTTCGCGGTGTGTTCATGTCACCAGAGCTTCGCGTGTAGAGGCCAATCGGCCCCCGAGGGTACCGGACCCGCCGGCGGTCATACCTCAGCGCACCGGCCAGCCTTTCTCGGCTGTGCTGAACACCCAGGCGCTGAGCGCCACCACGCCCACGGCGGCGGGCGGCAGGATCCAGCCCCACATGATGCCCTTTGACACCAGGATCGCGGTGAGGATGAGGAGCCACAGCACGGCCAGCAGGCGCATGGCCAGGACGGTGAGCCGGATCGGCCGGCTGTATTCCCAGTACCGGATGAGGGCGCGCTGGATGGCCGGACGAGTCTTTAGGGCGGCACGCGTCGGCATTGCGGCGGGCGACCACGACGGGGGAGCGGCGGTGTCAGTGTGCGAGTACATGAGGAGCCTCCTGTGGCCTTCAGGCGCCCGGTCGCTCCGAGCACCTATCAAAGTGATATCACTTTGATAGGTGCTCGTCAAGCGGCGGCTCCGCGCGGCTAGTGGTACTTGACGGTGACCAGCGTCCTGGTGCCCTTGGCGTTGAGGTTCTTGGCGATGATCGTTCCCTTGGCGCCCTTGAACTTGCCCGTCCCGCCGGTCACGGTGCCCTTGATCGAGTTCTGGGTCAGCGTCAGGTTTCCGTAGAGCATGCCGCCGGCGGTGTCCACCGTGACGTTCGCCTTGAACGAGTGCGCGCCCATGACGAAGTACAGCTCGTCGAACCCGATGACCTTGCCCTTGCTGTTGACATCGCGGTCCTGCTGGCCGCCGGTTGTCTTCGAGAATGGGACACTGCGCTCGGTGATGGACGTGAACTTGAGCGTGTGCGTCACGCTGTGAGCGCTGGCGATGGCCGGTGCTGCCAACGCGGCCGAGCCGCCCAGGAGAGCGGCCAGGCCGATCGCCGAGAGTGCTGCGCGAACCTTCATGATGTGCCTCCGTCTAACTAGCGGGGTTGCGTGCGAAAACAGTCAGCTGGCTGTCTTGAGGTAAGTCTTCGCCGCGCCGCCGGGTCAGTCAGGAGTGGGCGCACCACAGTTCCGGTGCGAGGCACCCGCACGGACCGGAGTGGCACCCGCACTGCCCGGCGAGTCACCTACCGAGCCGGCGCGGGGCTGTCACCACTATCGCCGGATGCCGCCGGCACGGGCCGCCAGGCCCAGGGCGTCACGTTCCTCCGCGGTGGCGGGTCAAAGATGCGTGAGAGTTCCCGAGCAGGAGGCAGACTGCGATGTCAGCACGGATGACTAACCCGGTAATGATCGTTCCCGATGCCCTGCAGGCCATGCTCGGCCTGTCCAAGGTCGTCAGCCAGGTCGGCGTGCCGCCGGAGACGACCGAGCTCGTCCACCTGCGCGTCAGCCAGATCAACGGCTGCGCGCCGTGCATCAACATGCACGCCGGTTCGCTGGGCAAGTCGAGGGAGTCGGACGAGCGCATGCTCATGGTGGCCGCGTGGCGTGAAGCGCCGTGCTTCACTGACGCCGAGCGCGCCGCCCTGGGACTGGCCGAGGCAGTGACCCGCCTCAGTGACCGGCCGGACCCGGTGCCGGACGACGTCTGGGCCGAGGCCGCCCGGCACTACAGCGAAAAGGAACTCGGCGCGCTGATCGTCGGGATCGGCCTGGTCAACTTGTGGAACCGGGTCAACGTGTCCACCCGGCAGGTCCCGGCCGCCGGGTGGAGCTAGGCGACAAGCTCCTTGACGACCGCCATGCTGTCGTCGGCCAGCGGGCCGGCACCGATCGCGATCGCTGTGCCCGGCACGAAGATCCGCCCGGGCACGAGAAAGTCGCCGAATCCTCCGTCGCCCATCTGACCGAACGCGTCGTCACCCCAGCCCAGCACATTGCCGCCGCGGGTCAGCGCGAGACTGTGATACCGGCCCGCCGCGATCGACACGATGTGCGCGATCTTCGGAAGGTGGACCCAGACAGGCACGTTGCTAGCCTTCCTGGTACCGATGCCGAGCTGTCCTTGCAGGTTGTTGCCCCAGGCGAGGACCTTGCCGGTCGTGGTCTGCGCCAGGGCATGGAATATGCCGGACGATGCCGAGACAACTTTGGCTCCGCGGGGCAGGCGCACGCGAACGGGCACCCGCACGAAGCCGCCGGTGTGCCCGGTGCCGAGCTGTCCGTCGTTGTTCGACCCCCACGCCAGCATGCCGCCCGTGGACGTGACCGCGAACAGCTGACCGTCACCGGCGGCGATAGAGGTGACCTTCGTGTGCTTCGGCAGCTTGACCCACGTAGACCGGCGCGTTGCGGTTCCGCAGCTGGCCGTTGCCGAGCTGGCCAAGGCCGCCGACCCCCCATTCCAGCACCCTGCCCGCCGCGGAAACAGCAACGGCGAAATGGAAGCCCTCGCGGGCGGAGCGGACTTTCACGCCTCGCGGCAGCCGCGCTTTCACCGGGCGCCAGGCGTGGTCGACGAACTTGCCGGTGCCCAGCTCGCCGTCTGTGCCGCTTCCGCTCGTGAAGACCTGCCCGGCGGAGTTCGCTGTGATCAGGAAGTCACCGATCCGTGCGCTGCTAGCGCGCAGGCCGAACCGGCCATTGACCTCGGCGGGCGTCGTCCGGTCCATCGCGTCGCCGACGCCGAGCTCGCCGAATTCGTTCAGCCCCCAGCCCAGCACGTGTCCCTGGGCCGCGGAGGCCGCGGCTGAGGCTGGCCCCGTTCCCGTCATGACCCCGACCAGCAGGACGGGAACGGTTAGCGCCAGGATGCTCTGGCTGATTGGGCGCTGAAGGCGCGCCGACCGGTCGGCAGTCATGCTCGCAGGTTGCCAAGTCCGGGGCT
>Ga0209006_10006627_pt1 | contig 10470 bp, 8 predicted proteins | sample JacPin_JW_Ref_O2_FD_188567 | JGI IMG/M metagenome (GOLD analysis project Ga0209006, IMG submission 188567) | Forest soil microbial communities from Algoma, Ontario, Canada - Jack Pine, Ontario site 1_JW_Ref_O2 (SPAdes) (version 2) | ecosystem: Environmental > Terrestrial > Soil > Boreal... | reverse complement strand
AGCTGACGACCGCGTGCGCCGCTTCGTGCGGAGTGACGTTCAGCGCGAAGGCAGTCATGAAGAGCAGTGTGGGACGGAAAGCGACGCCCACCATGTAAGCCGCTCCCGCGCTTCGCTCAGAGCCGGCCTGAACGCTCGGAGATGAAGGAACCATATCATTCGGTGTTTCTGTGGCCATTTGTTCGATCCTGTTCTACGTGATCATTCTCTCTTTTCCTCTTTCAAAGCACGTGTCACCGGGAAAGGGCTGAGGTTGGGTCTTGATGAGCATACGTGATCCGGCAGCTAATTGGTTCGATGCCACAACCCACAGATCAAATCGACTACGGCTTGATCTGCGAAGATCGGAGGTATCGCTTGGATAACCGCCAATCCGGAAGTAACGCCAAAATGGGTTCTGTCCGGATTGGCGACAATCCAGGGCGCTATGCGTTTCCGGGGATGTAGTGATTCAATAAGGAATGCTTGCCTGGCGTTTCAGAACTTCTTTGGTTGAGCGACCGTATATACAGGTTTGGAGAAACGCTGAGTTGAAAGCCAGAATCGTCACTGCCGTTCTTTTATTATCCTTAGGCTCTGGTTCAGTGTTCGCGGCTTCGCAAACATCTTCCTTTCAATTCCTGGGAAAGCCCGGACCGTATCCGGTGGGATTAAGGGTCTTCGATCAGTACGATCTCTCACGCACATTTCTCACTCCAACCAAGGGTCAGTCGGAGTCCTCTGTGGGCAAGAACGCACGTCCGCTGCAAACACTGATATGGTATCCATCGTTGAAAAGGGTGGGCAGACCAATGACCGTTAGCGACTATGCCCAACTGGCGGACACGGAGATTCATTTCAACGCGCCAGCAGAGAAGGAGAATCGTTGGCGTTCGCTTTTGAAGACATCCTTCGATATCCAGCTTTGGGCTGTGCGAGAGGCGAAGCCGGCAAAAGGCCGTTATCCCATTCTCATTTATGCTCCGAGTGACTCTTCCGTTTCGTGGGAGAACGCCGATTTGTGCGAGTATTTGGCCAGTTATGGCTACGTCGTCCTTGCAAGCCAGTCTATGGGGGTTTCGTCGCGCGACATGACGGATGATCTTGCCGGGATCAATGCGCAGGCGCTCGACATCTCTTTCCTTATCACCTATGCAGGGTCGCTTTCTGATACCGATTTATCTCAGGTTGCCGTAGTGAGCTGGAGCTGGGGCGGGCTCTCGAGCCTGTTTGCCTCAGCACGAGACCCTCGCATTGATGCTTTGGTGGAGATGGACGGCAGCCTGCGCTATGATCCCGGCCTCGTGACAAAAGCCGGGGACGTTCATCCGGAGCGAATGACGATACCGCTTCTTTGCTTTACTCGAAACGTGAGTCTCGAAGATCTGGAAAATGACGACGTTCCTCCCGCAGACAAAGTCGGTCCAAATGTCCTCAACGCCTGGATACATGGTGATCTCCTCACCGTGAATATGCTGGGTATGGCACATCCGGAGTTCAGTTCCATGTTCCAACGAAGGGAGAGTGCGCAGCGCTTTGCTGAGAATCAGGTCGCCGACTACGGACGGGAGGACGCCAACACGAGTTATGCCTGGGTTGCGCTCTATAGTCGGAACTTTCTGGATGCCTATCTGAAACACGACACTTCTGCTAAGGGGTTTCTGGAAAAGACTCCTGCCGAAAATGGCGTTCCGAAGCACTTCATTGGAATCAAGTTCAGTGCCGCGCAGAGGCAATCCGGTGCAAACGTCCGGTAATTGCATTTAGGCATTTTAGGGGTGTCGCAAATGCCGGATTGTGCATGTTTCTTCGTCTGGGACGTGGTCTCGGACAAATCACGGTGCTCCGATAGGATTACCGCCAACTCGGAAGGTACCCAAAAACGAGGTCGCTTCCGGGTTGGCGACAACACACCCAGAAGACCGGAACAAACGCATCGATGAGTGCCTCGCCCTGTTGACGTCAGGCGAGCGGAAAATCGATGCAGGGAAGGTAACCAATGAAAAGCCAAACTGTACTTCTGGCGACGTGGAGCGACGGTCTATTCGCATTCAGCAGCGATGGGCACAGTCACCAGATCCCGAACGTATCCGTCCGGGGGCTCGCACCGGACGGATACGGCGGCGCACTTGCAATCGTCGGCAGTCACTCGCTCTCGAGGTATTCGTCAGACGGCAATTTGACGACGCTTTCCATGAGCGAATTCGAGCTTTCGTGTTGCGTGGCTGTTGGCGATGTTGTCTACGTGGGAACGGATGATGCGCGCATGCTGCGTCTAAGCGATGGGAGTGGCATCCTCGAACTGATCGATGCTTTCAATCACGTCCCGGGGCGCGATGCCTGGTTTGCCGGCTCGGCCATTGTCGATGGGCAGCGTGTCGGGCCGCCTCTGGGTGTTCGGTCGCTCGCGGCCAATTCGACCGGAAGCATTCTCTTCGCCAATGTTCACGTCGGAGGTATTCCGCGCTCCACCGACGGCGGCATAAGCTGGCACCCGACCATCGACATCAACAGCGACATCCACGAGGTGTGCGCAGCCCACGCAAATCCCGAGATCGTCGTAGCTGCCGCTGCCATTGGTCTTTGCATCAGTCGAGATGCCGGGAAGACCTGGACGATTGAGAGGAACGGTCTCCACGACGCCCACTGTTATGCAGTTGCGATTTCGGGAGACGACGTTCTCATCTCGGCGGCAAAGGATCCCTTTGCTGCTCCCGGGCGAATCTACCGGAAGACGCTTGCGCCAGATGGGTCCCTCGAGGCAGTGGAAGGAGGATTGCCGACATGGACAGCGGGCATGGTCGACACCGGGTGCATCGCCACGTGCGGCCCCTACGCTGCCGTTGCTGATAAAGGTGGGAATCTCTATGGTTCGGATGATTTTGGGCGAACCTGGTCATGCAGGGGAACCGGACTGCCGGCCCCAAGCAGCATTCTCGTCTGTTGATTGCGGGGAAATTCCGGCGAAACAGCCGTGGCTGGGTCGGCTTGCCAGAGATTTCACCATCCTGGATTGCGTCATCCACGAGCACGTAATCGCCGATGCGCTCATTGAGCGTCGTAGGCGTTTGGGTTTTCGAGTTCCTCACGAATCACCGGTAACCCGGACGTTACCCTGAAAACCCGGTGTATGTCCGGGTTGGCGACTAACAACTCGACCGGAACGCGCGAGTTGAATGAGTGCTTTGCGCTGTTGCCGCAGTTGAGAGTCGAAGTTGCCAAAAAGAAGGGGGGTCTCAATGGGTCGATGCAACACTGGCTTGGAGTTTACTAGCGGGAGTTACGGGTAATCCGTACAACTTTATCCATACGGCCTAAACGCGGGAAGGTACATAATCGAGCATGCGCAGGCTTCGATATCAGGTGGCCACAAGTCTCGATGGATACATCGCGGGACCGAATGGTGAGCTGGATTGGATCCTCGTAGATCCTGACATCAATTTCAACGAGTTGTTCAAAACGTTCGACACAGCTGTCATGGGCCGCAAGACCTTTGCAGTCATGATCGCGCAAGGCGCCGCTACGATGCCAGGTCTCGATGTGATTGTTTATTCGAGCACGCTTCACCCCAGAGAGTATCCAGAGGTAACCGTGATCAACGGCGATCCGGTCAAGCATGTCCAATCGCTTAAGGCTAAACCCGGAAAGGATATTTGGCTGTTTGGCGGCGGCACCCTATTTCAAACATTTCTTCAGGCCGGAGTTGTGGATACTGTGGAGCTGGCCTTGATTCCTGTACTGCTCGGAAGTGGTGTTCCGATGCTTCCGCCGCCTTACTTAAAAACCGCCCTGGTTTTAACCAAGCAGCGGGTTTACGAAAAGTCGGGAACCGTGTTGCTCGAGTATTCTATCCACCGTTGAATGCGCTGGTATAAGTGTCGTCCGACCTGTTCGGGTTTTCAGGAACCCTGGATGTAAGATCTGGTGCGGCGAATCTTTTTCGGACGCGGCGGACTTCTCCGAGCCGTAGCACGCCACACATCTCTACGAAAACCTACCCGACGCCAGCCACTTGTTTGGACTTCCGCCGGGCTACCGTTTTCTGCTGGCTGGAGATTATCTGGACGTCTGGTATGACGAGAAACTTCTCGACGTATAGGGGTGCGCTCTGGGCGTACCACCGGCCGACAATACGGACACTGGGGATTCACTTCGGCGGACTGCGCTTTTCGGCACCACGGATCACGGCCTGACGGCACTGACTATGGCGCTCATGCAAACATCATTGCAGTGGAGCATGCACGTCTCATCTGGCTGGTGTGCGTCGCGGCGGACAGATTGCAATTTCGCGATCAGCCGCATGCCCATTGCCTTGCGAAGATTCGTTTCGGACTCGGCGTCTCGCATGCTTGTACACGAGAAGATCGCGACGGGCGAGTGCGCAGCTGCAGTGAACGAGAGACCACGTCGCACAACTTTGACCATCATTCCCGCGCCGATATTCGTTTGCCGTTCTGGGGCCATGCCGGGTAATTCCGTCTTGATTGTGAACGGAATCATCAGGCGGCCTCCGTCGCGTAGGCGGTCGAGCCAACAAGGATGAAGGTGCGTACAGCCTGCATTGATTAGGATTGCGTCGCAATCGCCCGGGTCAAACTCGGTGCCATCGACCGCGTGCACGGTCACATTCGGATAGTTCGCCAGGTTCCTCTGCGCGCGTGTTGCCAGATCAGTGTCCACTTCGCTGACCACAACGGCGCCCGTCCGTCCAACAACTTCTGCAAGTATCGCGTCGTAGTAGCCGACACCGCCGCCGAGATGATAAACGCGTTCTCCGGTTTTCAACTCAAGCGCATCAATCCAGACCGCTAGCGCACCAGGCTGGCCATTGTTCAGGTTGCGTGACCCATCAAGCGAGATCGGCAGGTTGTGGTAGACGTGTCGCGGATCTGCGTCCGGTGTCTCCACGAAGCCGGCCAATCCGATCTTCCATGGTCCCGGTCCAATGAACTTCTCACGCGGCACGCTTTCGAACGCCGCCACTAGCGCCGGGTTCTTCACGTTGGCAAAATATTGGATCTCTTCCGCGAAAAAGCGGCGCACTTCCTTGAGTGTCATTAGTCCAGTATCGTACGGCCGTATTACAATCCGCAAACCATGTTCCACCTCCAAGCCAGGTGTTCGGTGTGCCGGTAGTGGTGACGGGCAAATCTGATGTACCGATTTCCGGGTGGTTCACCGGCTGATCCGGCACTTGTATTTCCGTTACTGCCGAGTTGGCGACTAACCAACCGGAACTCGGAGCAACTCCCTACTTCACGGCTCAATGAGCGCATTGGGCTGACGTCATCATCACACAACCAGCGTCCATGTGTGCACTCGACAACCGACGGCGCATCTGCCATTGCTCCTCAAAGCCATCCTTTATTGCGTGCAATCCGAGCTGCTTCAAACCGGCTGGATGCGTGCAACTTGGAGATGGCCTCGGAGAGATAGTTGCGCACGGTCCCCTCTGTCAGTCGCAGGGAATGCGCCAGTTCAGCGGTCGTTTCACCGTCGCCGGCGCGACGCAGGATCAAACGTTCTCTGTCTGTGAGCGGGTCTTTTTCCGTGCTCCATATCTGCGAGGCCAGTTGGGGATCCACGATGCGCGCCCCGCGACTGACTTCCCGGACCGCGTCGGCCAGTTCTTCAGAGGGCCGGTCCTTGAGGAGATAGCCAGAGGCTCCAGCCTCCAACGCCCGCCGCAAATATCCTGGCCGCGCGAAGGTCGTCAGGATCAGGACATGTGTGTCCGGGTAAAGTTCTTTCACCCGGGCGGTGAGTTCGAGGCCGCTCATCTTCGGCATCTCAATGTCGGTGACCAGCACATCCGGGCGCTGCTTACCGATGGCCTGAAAGGCCTGCTCTGCATCGGGAAAAGATCCAAGAACTTCAATGTCGGGTTCGATCGAGAGCAGCGTTGCGAGCGCTCCGCGCAACATGCTCTGGTCCTCCGCCAGCACCACACGTATCTTTTGCGTCAAAAGGTATCCGCCTCTCCCACAGATCGTGCTGCTGATGGCGGCAGTGACTCAATCGCCAGCGGCAGGGTTATCGCAAGGCTGGTTCCTCCAGTCTGCGAAGTTGTCAGCTTTATGGCTCCAGTCATGGATTGAAGCCGCTCTCGCATCCCACGTAGGCCATTACCTTCACGAATCTCGCCGCCCAGACCATTGTCCTCAATCGTGAAATGAATCATGCTGTCTTTTTCAAGGAGCGTCACGTGGCAGACAGTTGCGTGCGCATGGCGGACGATGTTGGTTACGCCCTCGCGCAGGGCGAGGCAAAGCACGTGGACCTGGGACGATGAGAGATGCACCGGAGCGAGAGCCATAGTCAGTTTTACATCGGCGGAAAGCAGGCTTCGCCGGGCACGGCTGATCTCTACGTCAAGTCCTTCAGCGCGGTAGCCGGAAACGGCCTCCCGGATCTCGACGAGGGCATTGCGAGCAGTCTGCTCAGCTTCCACGATCTCGTTCCGGGCGCGGACCAAGTCGTGGTTGGGGTCGTGGGACAGCAGGCGCCTGGCGAGATCGAGCTTCACCGTAATCAGGGTCAGGGTATGGCCAAGGAGGTCGTGCAGATCGCGTGCGATGCGCTCGCGCTCCGCTTCCTGGGACAGGCGTGCGATCTCGGCATTTGCGCGCTCGAGAACGGCATTGGCTCGTGCCTGCTGGGCGAATGCAAAATTGCTGAGTCCAAAGATTACGCAGAGGAAAAAGACATTGTCGGCTGTGGCTAAAGGGCGACCAAGGTATCGGGTTTCCGCCACGACTCCTACCATCATGGCAGTCAGCACCAGGAAAAGGGTGCGCAAACGAGTGACGAAAAGGCAAAGCATCGCGAAAGGGTACGCGAACACTCCATAGGCTTTCTCGCTGAACGAGTAATAGAGAAATGCGTGGAGGAAGAACAACACAAACGCGACTGTCTGCCAGTGTGCCGTCAGCTCGGCGACAAGAAAGTAAAGAATGAGGAACACCGCGTAAAGAAAGGCTAATTTCATCCAGACCGCAACGGAGTTTCGGTAGGCCGGCACGACAAAGAAATACACGGAATAAAGAAGCGCTACCCAGCGCACGATCCAGCGGCCGCAGACAAACTCCCGCAACGAATCTATGATGCGTGTACCCCAGGCCACCGCGTTTCGTCCGGGTTGGTGCGACTGGCCTTCGCTCATACGTTCATCATCCCACCAGACGAACTCTCCTGGTACCCTGAGCTGTCATATGGGATGCATGACAGTTGTCATGATGATACGTGTCATCTTTCATCGATGACAGCTGCTACTGTTTTCCCCGCACCCGCCCAGGCATTCTTTTCTTGTGTCACGCGAGGCGCGATTATGAATCTAGAATTCTTCTTTAGTGCATTAACAACTCTGTGGGGAGTGGGAGAAATCCTGCTCGTCGTATTCACCCAAACACGCCGTGGCGAGGGCAAGATACAGGATCGTGGAACGCAAATTATTCTCTGGGTTGTGATTATTGCTTCGTTCAAAATCGAGGAGTGGATGCACGGTTTTTCCCCGGTCGACATGCCCGGGAGTCACAGCTGGCTGCGGCCCGCGGCGTTTGGGATTTTGGTTCTGGGATTAGGAGTTCGCGGCGTAGCCATCGCTACCTTGGGCGGGGCCTTCAGCACCAACGTAGCGACGCGCGCCAGGCAAAGCCTGCAGCGAGGCGGACTCTACAGCCTCGTCCGTCATCCTTCCTATCTCGGTCTGGAACTAATTCTCCTCGCTTTTGCGCTTCACGCATGCGCATGGGCCTGTTTCGCAGTTGTCCTCGTTCCGCCGACCCTAGCTGTGTTGTATCGGATTCATGTTGAAGAGACTGCACTTCGTCAGGCTTTTGGAGCCAGTTATGAAGACTATAGCCGCAGTACAAAGCGGCTGATTCCTGGAGTGTATTGAGTGCTTTTGACGATGAACTTGCGTTTGAAACTCCCAGCTTGGTTAATGGAACGCTCAAGGCGCTGGGCGCATTTGCGCACCGCACCGGCTCGCCAGCTGATAAACTTTCTACTTGCGCTTTTCCTACTCTTTAGTGTGGTGGGCTTTTACCATGACCTCATCGCCGGAGGCACTGCACCTTTTGTCATCGTGCTGGCAAACGCTGCCCTGAGTGGAGCAATAGCGCTAGCATGGGTTCTTACAACCATGCGCCTGCCCGTGTGGTGTTTGATTTTTGCTCTAGCTCTGCAACTCAGCAGTAACTCTATATTTCGGTTGCTGGCGGAGTGGATAAATCGCACCTTCCACCCAAAGCAAGTTCCGTCGGGCTCCGGCATTCACTTTGCGGCGACTTCCATCGCCATCGCCGTCTTTTCTTCATATTACCTCTTCGCCCGATACATGCGTTACACCGGATCAGAGTCGCTACGCTTCAGAACCGAACTCGAACTTGCCAACACAGTCCAGAAAACTCTGGTTCCCCCGCTCGTCCTGCAAACGCCTTCCTTCGAGATTTACGGCGTTTCTCACCCCAGCGAGAAGGTTGGCGGAGACCTGGTCGATGCGCTCGAACTGAGCTGTGGTGACACCGTTTCTTACGTTGCCGATATTGCGGGACACGGTTTATTCTCGGGCATTCTTATGGGGATGCTGAAAACCGCGGTGCGCACAGCATTGAGGGACAGAGATTGTGGCGATGGCGCAGCCACCCTTTCCCAGCTCATGCAGCGCATCAATTTCGTCCTTCCAGAGGTGAAAGAACCGCAAATGTACGCCACTCTGACAGCGCTGCGTCTGAACATCAATGGCGAAGCCTTCATTGGCATGGCTGCGAGCCCGCCGGTTCTCCATTGGCAGGCAGCGCAGAAGCGGTTCGTTCGCATCGAGGAAGAACAGTTCCCGCTGGGACTCCTGCCTGTCTCGTCATTCACCGCTCACGGAGTCGAAATGCATGACGATGATCTACTGGTGATTGCTACAGACGGAATCATCGAAGTCTGCTCTCCTAGCGGCATCGAGTTCGGAATTGCGGCTCTCGAAAGCTTGCTGAACACTAACGCAGCAGCTCCACTTGCCACACTGGCAACGTCTATCTTTGCTGCTACTCGTGCTTACGGCCAACAGGAGGATGACCAGACTCTGCTTCTAGTGCGGCGCAATGTGCTCATCTAGCTCTAGATTGGGCTTCGGTGTGGATCAGTCCTGAAAAGCACATTCCACCTCAGGTTTTTTATTACCGCCAATGCACTCAGAGAGTACTACAAGCGACTTTCTGAGTTTCGGGCGCATCACCGCCCACCCGCAAGGAATCCACCAAAAATGCCGTACTGTCCGGATAGGCGACAATCCTCCCGGAACTCACAAGACGGTACGGAATCTGAGCCGGAAACGTGCCTCAGGCTGTTCTCGTCAACCAAAGATCATGACCTGGGTCATAAGTGCTTATCAGTTCCTCAAAAGTATTTCCGCAGGCGCTTAATCCGGCTGAACTTCGTCCGTGATTTAGGTGCTAAAGAGTGCCATAAGAGGCCAACCCGCTTGTAATTGCAGCCTTTTGGGGCAGGCGGTTTGTCCTGGATTTAAGCGCAGTGAGGCCATCGGTGTCCGTGATTTAAGTGCAGCAAAGTGACCCTCCTACTCAAAATCCGCGATTTGAGTGCAGTGCGACAGCAGACGAAAGAGGCGGCAACAGCTAGGCTGAACCTGCACCACCGCGCTACGCCTCGACTTTACCGACTTTTCAAGCAGTTGGTATTGTCGAGGGCAGGAGAATCGCTGCGGCATTGGGATGGGCACACTACTCTTCAGACCTACCCGGACTCACACCGTCAACGCATGGCGCGGATGAGCTCGTTTAGCTTTAGGTTGGGGACTGAGCTTACGTTAGCTTCGCGTATTCCACTTTGGCTTGCTGCAAGATCGGGATGTCGGGATCAGCGTCTTTCCAGAGTGTAAGGAAGTCCCGATACGCGGCCTTCGCCTTCGTCGTCTCTCCTGACAGCACGTAGGCTCTCCCTAACTGCAAGTGCGCCAGTGCGCCGATGGGATCGCTGACCACGATCCCGCGGTGATCGAGAATCATCTGGAACTCCGCAGCCGCCTCCTCGCCCTGGTGTGCGGCGAGGTAGGCCTCGCCACGCACATACTGCGGATAGAAGCTCCCGAAATAGCCAAGAAAACTGCTGGGCGGATCCCCCAGTTCATAGGGAACAGCGAGTTGTAGAAGTTCGATCGCCTTTGCCGGCTCGCCGTGATTCAGAGCTAGAAGTGCGCGTACCTCTGGTAGGTAGCTGAATCTGACAGCGGTATCCTCAGGCAAGCGCCTTTCCAAAGCTTCCGCGAGTGTTCGCGGCTGGACAGAATCTCCGGCGAGAGCCAGTGCGAAGGCCGCGCCATACTCCGCATCCCGACCCTGCGAAAGTCTAAGGACCTCAATCGCGTCTTGCTTTGCCGTGGTTGCATTTCCGAAAAGAGCTTCCCGCAAGGCGGCTCCAGCTTCGAACAGAGCAGCCCTTTCCTTCTCCCCTGACTGCTGAGCCAGGTCGACGGCACGC
>Ga0209006_10006626_pt1 | contig 10470 bp, 7 predicted proteins | sample JacPin_JW_Ref_O2_FD_188567 | JGI IMG/M metagenome (GOLD analysis project Ga0209006, IMG submission 188567) | Forest soil microbial communities from Algoma, Ontario, Canada - Jack Pine, Ontario site 1_JW_Ref_O2 (SPAdes) (version 2) | ecosystem: Environmental > Terrestrial > Soil > Boreal... | reverse complement strand
CCCGTAACCCTATGATTGCGTTGGTTGCGGGGGGTGGATTTGAACCACCGACCTTTGGGTTATGAGCCCAACGAGCTACCAGACTGCTCCACCCCGCATTTCGATCATAGCAACGGCGCGGGGTGCCGTCAAACCTTGCCAAGCCGACAAAGCCGACAATTGTGAAGCACTCGCGGTCGCACGATTTATGTGAGCCGGACAACAAGAGTCGCGGCCATTCACAACGTGCGGGATCTTTCGGAACCACAAGGCGAAGGAAGTTGAATCGCCGCGGCTAATCAATGCGCAACTGGTGACAGTTGGCCGCAAATGCCTTCCAACGGAGGATACCAGGATGAGTGTGCTGGGTCGCGCGCGGCGGCGCGATTGCGATTCTTCGGCCACAGTGCCACGGCCAACGAAATCCTGAAGCGCGAGGACGCGCTTCGAGTTTTTCGTGCGTGAAATGGCCGCGTTTCGATCCGTAGCGAACTACGCTGTGCAGAAGACGGCATCGGGAACTAGTTCGATTTTCTGCGGGTGTGATCTGCGGTCATGCAAGGTTTAGATTAGAAGCGAGGTTTTGGCAAAGGCCACGAAATCCGATTGAACTCGAGGGAGTTTCACCTGTATGCTTTGCGTGACTCCCAGTCATCTTCTATGCCGGGAATTCCGAGCAGTCGCGCAGCGCCACCTCTTTACCAAAGCCACACACCCCAGCATCCACGCTCGGAGGCAAAGCGCGTCCGCATCATCGAGGTTGCCATGGAACACTTTGCCGAACATGGTTATCATGCGACGCGGGTTGGTGACATTGCCAATGTGCTCGGGATTGCCAAAGGGTCGATCTTCCAACACTTCAACAGCAAAGATGGGTTGTTCTTTGAAGTATATAAGCGTGCCGTAAGATCGTTCGCCAAATATCTGGCGGCGCCTCCCGAAACACGACAAGCAGGATTTTTCGACGTTCTGCGCTACTGGCTGGTTCGCACCGAGCATTTGCTGCACGACGATTGGGTTCCGTACCGCATCTCACTTCTGGGGAACTACGGGACCGATCTCGCATTGAGGCGCGAGATTAATAGTTTCCTCATCAGCGAAGATCCCTATGGCACGGTGGCTTTCGTCCGCTTCGGGTTGGAGCGCCACGAACTGCGCAACGACATGGACATTGAGATGATCGTGTCGATCGTCGACTGGATGATGGAAAGATTCCAGGACGCGCTGCTCACAGCGGAACTTGATCCTGGACTCTTTCGCCGGCAAGGGGAGCCCGTCGAGAAGAAGGAAGCTCGCATCCATCAGTTTCTGGCCGTGCTGCAGCGGGCTGTCGGTGAACCGGCAGATCTCTCAACTGGCGGGCGAGGGCAGAAACGCGGAAATCATCGCCGGTAGGCATCGGGAGTAAGTTCGCATGGCCTTACTATGGATTTGCGAATTCAGGTTATGAATGCGAAAGCGTAAAAAATGCAACTTTCAATCGAGCAAATTCTCTCCAGTTACAACGATCGCGCCCCACTATCTGAGGCCTCGACCATTCCTTCTCCTTGGTATGTTGATTCGCGCATCGCGGAGATGGAGCGGCTCAACGTCTTTAGCAAGACTTGGCAACTGGTTGCCCGCACAGATCAGTTGCAGAAGCCAGGAGAATTTGTTGCCAGTCGGCTAGCGGGAGAGCCAATTGTTGTTGTTCGTGGAAACGACGGTACTTTGCGCGGGTTCTACAACGTCTGCCGGCACCACGCTGCCGCTGTGGTAACGCAGCCATGCGGCCAGTCAGCGATGTTGCAATGTCCTTATCACGGCTGGAAATACGGTCTGGATGGAACATTGAAAGGAATGCCCGAGTTCGAGGGAGTGGACAACTTCGATCGCACTCAGAATGGTTTGGTTCCTGTGCGCGTAGAAACTTGGGAGTGCTTCGTGTTCGTGAACCTCGACCCCCAAGCGGTGCCGTTGCAGGACTTTCTTGGTGGCCTCGTGAAGCGCGTTGCGCCTCTCGGCATCAGCAAGTTGCACTACTTCGATCGCAGAACGTACGACATTCATTGCAACTGGAAGGTGTACGTCGATAACTACCTCGATGGCGGATATCATGTGCCGCACTTGCACAAAGGCCTGAGTTCCGTGCTCGACTACAAACAGTACACCATCGAAAACGAGGACCGATACTGTCTTCAATCCAGTCCCATGGTTGCTTCCGACGAGGATGCTTCCACGGGCGCGACACGGAAAGGCGATCGCGCCTGGTATTTCTGGCAATACCCGAACCTGACGATCAATTGCTACGAAGGATACATGGACACGAACTATGTCATTCCCGTGGACGCCGATCACTGCACGGTGATCTTCGATTTCTATTTCAGTGACGTGAGCGAAGTGCGGCGCGAGTACAACAACGAGTCGGTGAACGTCGGCAACCGCGTGCAGGATGAAGATCTCGGAATCTGCGAAGATGTGCAACGGGGCCTGAAGTCGCGGGCGTACGGAGCCGGAAGGCTTTCTGTACGGCGCGAAGCGGGAGAACAGTTGTTCCACAAAATACTTGCGGCCGATTTGAAAAAGCAGCTCACATCATCCTGCGCGACCGACTATTAACCGCTATATTTTCTTCCGGCGAAAGTTAACTATGCCCCGGGGTCAATCCTGGGACTCTTGCTGGCGCCGCATGGCCCGCAGATCGATCCCCAGCTGCTCCGCCTTCTTATAGAGGTGGCTGCGCTCGAGGCCAAGCGTTTTTGCAGCCAGGCTCATGTTCTGATGGCTGCGCTTCAGCTCAGCGAGAATCACCTCGCGCTCGAATGACTGTACACGGGTGGCGAGAACGCCGGAGCCAATATCGCCCAGTCCAGACGTTTCTGCTGCAGACGTCTTAGGTAAAGCGATTTGCACCGTTGCCAGATCAACTTGACCTTCGGTTGCAAGCAGCATTAGCCGCTCGACCATATTGCGTAATTCGCGAACGTTACCTGGCCACGAATGAGATCGCAGCGCTTGCATTGCTTCAGTGGTGAAGGGTACAGCTTTCCATCCGTTCTGAGCGCACACTTGCGCGGCGAAATGCTCCACCAGAGCAGGAATGTCGTCGCGCCGTTCGCGTAACGGAGGCAGCATCAATGGAAAAACATGAATGCGGTGAAAGAGGTCCGGGCGGAATTTTTCCTCACGTACACGTGCTTCCAGATCGCGATGGGTTGCCACCACCACGCGAACGTTGACGGGCACGGGTTTGTCTCCGCCGATGCGCTCGACTTCACCCTCCTCCAGCACGCGCAGTAATTTTGCCTGCATGTTGAGCGGCATGTCGCCGATCTCGTCTAGAAAAATCGTCCCTCGGTCCGCTTGCTCGAACTTGCCGATGTGTCGTCCAGAGGCGCCGGTGAAGGAACCCTTCTCGTGCCCGAAAAGTTCTGATTCGATCAATTCCGCTGGAACGGCCGCGCAATTCAAGGTCACGAAAGGCCCGGCCGCGCGCGGGCTCTTCTCATGAATGGTACGCGCCACCAGTTCCTTCCCTGTGCCAGTCTCGCCGAAGATGCACACGCGCGACTCGCTGGCAGCAACTCGTTCCAGTTGCGCCATCACACGCTGCATCGCTTCCCCTTTCCAAACGATCTCTTGTTTCCCCAGTCGCAGTCGGAGTTGCCGATTCTCATTCTCGAGACGTTGCAGCTTAAGTGCGTTGTCAACGGTGAGCATCAGTTTGTCGCTGGAGATCGGCTTCTCCAGGAAGTCGAGAGCCCCCAAACGCGTTGCTCGCACAGCCATTTCAATGTGCGCCTGACCTGACATCATGACCACAGGAGCGGTCACGCCCTGCTGCTTCAGTTCTTCGAGAAGGGTCAGGCCGTCTTTGCCGGGCATAACCACGTCCGAGAGAATGAGATCAAAGTTCTGAGATTTGGCCAGTGCCAAAGCCTTAGCCGCGTTGTCGCAAACGGTGGCTTCGTGTCCCGCCAACCGGAAGGCACGCGATAACGAGGCCAGGGTATTGGCTTCATCATCGACAATCAAAAGATGCGCTTTGAGCGGCAACTTTCCTCCTCGCCATTTCAGCCGTGAATCTGACCAACATTGCCGCCCGTAGATTGCTCAGCAGGGCCTTTCTGCATCGCCCCCCGATTATCCGGCAACTCGATCACGAATGTCGTACCCCGACCCGGTTCACTCCGTACGCTGATTCTTCCACCGTGATCGGTCACCACCGACTGCACGATTGCCAAGCCTAGTCCGGTTCCGTGTTGTTTGCTCGTGTAATAAGGCGTGAAAATGCGCGCGCACTCCTCGGGGGTCAGCCCCGAGCCTGTGTCAGCAACTTCAATCACGATCTTTCCATCCTCGCGTCTGGTTCGCAGCGTGAGTGCCCCGGCATTCGGCATCGCGTCCATCGCATTGAGCACAAGATTCGAGAGCGCGCGGTGCAGCAAATCGGGATCGGCAGCGATCTCGGGAAGCCTCTCGTCCAGTTCTAGTCTGCAAGCGATCGGCTCGCGTCCCGGCGCGTGCAGTTGAGCGTCGACAAGTTTTACCACCCCTCGCAGAATTTCATTCACTTGCACAGTTTGCAATTGCGGATGCGGCATCTTAGAAAATTCGCTGAAGCGGCTGATGATGGTCTTGAGATTCGAAAGTTCGGCCAACAGAGTTGAGGAACTTTCGCGAAAGACCTCGTCGAACTGGTCGGGGATTTGTGTACGGGCACGGATCAAGTTCTCAACTGTGAGTTGAAGAGGGAAGAGCGGGTTCTTCAATTCGTGCGCCAAACGTCGCGCTAATTCGCGCCAGGCCGCGACTCGCTCCGTTTGCACGAGGCGTTCTCGCTGAGCCAGCAACTCGGCCGTCATGCGATTGAAGGAAATGCCAAGTTGAGCTACCTCATCGCTGCCGGAGACTTCCACTCGTGCATCCCAGTGCCCCGCGGCAACGTCTTCCGCTGCACGTGCCAGTTGCTCGACCGGACGCGTTACCCTGGCTGCGGCCCAACTGCTCAACAAAATTGCAAGAATAGTGCCGCCTCCACCCACCAGGAGTGCCGATCCCGTGATACGACGCTTGAGTTCAACATAAGAACGCCGCGAATTTCCAACCAGCAAGATCCCAAGCAAGGGGCGATCCTTGCCCGCGCCTCGCAGTGGGATCGCGTGAAACAGTTCGTCATCCCCCTGATCCGACGACCAGGAAACACTCGCGGTCATTTCCTGGTTGTGCTGACGCACCTCGTCGATCAGCGGAGCTAGTTTGTTGGCCGGTCGGGCCGGGTCGGGACCATTGCCCGACGGATCCAGAAGCGCATCGGAGGAAAAATGATCGCTTCGATTCTGGTAAAGCAGAACGCGCATGTCCGCTGGCAGGTCCAGGGCGGAAAGAAAATTCTTGTCCAGTCGTCGCCCGCCGATTACGTAGACGGGATGCTCACTAATGCGAGTCTCTCGCACTGCCAACAGTCCCAGGCCGGTCGAGTCCTGTAACTCTTCGCGTTCCAGAAATGCGCTCTGGTCGCTTGCAGCCGACAAACCCTCAAACGCGGCTTCGGGATAGCCAAACTTCGCAGGCCACTGCGCCGAGGAAATGATGGTTCCGTGCTCGTCCAGAAATTCGAGAAATTCCAGTTGGTAGGTTTCAGCCATCGACTTGGCCAGCTCAAAATACTCGGCGGACTCTGTGGTTGTGCCATTCAGCGCAGTCGCCATCCGACTGACGGAATCGGAAGCGGCGATCGCTGCCACCCGCTTTGCAACCTCCTCACCGCGCCGATCAAATTCCCGTTGAAATTGCGCGACCAGAGCCGCCGTTCTCTGATCCTCGGTCTTCTCGAACGCATTGCGCGTTAGCGCCAGCACCAACCAAGCGACCGCTCCAACCGACAGAAAAACGGTCAACGCGAAAACGGCCAGAAGTTTACGGCGGAAGGTCATGGTTTGTCGATCCCGAGCCACGCGTCGGCTAGAGCCCAGCTTCCGTCGGGCCGCACCCCCCAATTCTTCAAGGTCGGTGAAGATGCATACGACACCGGCAAATGAAGAAGAGGGATCACGCGCTGCATCGCCAGCAGGGCGTTCTCAGACGCATAGAGATCTTCGACGGATCCACCCGGGTTTTTGACTGCGGATATTTCCGCCAAGGTGGCCACACCGGCCAGTGCGATCCAGGGATCGGACGACACTAAGGGAATTCGCACGAGCCGCAAATCAGCTTTAGTCGTCGATGTAGGTTGCAACCATAGTCCAGCATCCTTCGCGTTCAGCGCGATGCGCTCGACCAACACTCGGGCCAACAGATCAGTGCCATCGTATCCGACGGTCCAGGTTGGAATGGTGCGGACCTGTTCCCGAGCGTGTCGTGCCCGCGTCAAGTCTGCGTCCGCGGGGAATACGAATCCATATCCGCTCATCCAATTTGGAAGAAGGCTGGCTGTTGGTTGTCCCGCGCCCTGCAGCAGCACGCTTCGCATCGAGCCTCGCTCTACGCTGCTGGCCAACGCGTCACGAAGGAGTTTCTCATCCGCCGATGCCACAGCGCGAGTGAAGACGAGAGCCCAAAGCTCAATGGGATTTGAACTCACCAAGCGGCGTCCATCCAGCGACACGCGGTGCGTCTGCTCCGGTGCGACTTCCACTAGATCGGCCTTGCCCAATTGCAGTGCGGTCATCTGCTCGCGAAATCCTCTTCCCATCTCGATTTCGACGGCGTCCAGGAATGGACGGCCGCGCCAGCAGTTATCTTCAGCCGCCAGCGCCAGCTTTTTGCCAGGCTGCCAGTCGACAATGTGGAATGGCCCTGTGCCGATGGGTCTGTTGTCGGCGGTTCTCTTCGCAATTGCATTTCGCGGCAACGCGAGCTGCTCCAACAGATTCTGGTCAGAGATATCAATTACTACGGAATCTGCATCGGCGGCCACATTCCACGATGGATTCGCGGCGCGCAGGGAAGAGGCCGCAATCTCAGGAGTGAGCGGCGTTCCGTCGTTAAACTTAACTCCGCGACGGATCCGAAGCTGCCCGCGTTGTCCGCCTGCCAAAGCCTGCCACGATGTAGCCAGGGATGGTTGAACATGTCCATTCTCGTCAACGGTGACGAGCGTATCGAACATCAGCATGGTCAAACTGTGTCGGGCAAATGATTCAGGTTGCGCCCGGTCCGCCGGATCCAGCGAAGTTGGTGAGGCGTGCATAGCAACGTGTAGCACGCCCCCGTACTGTGGCCGCGTTTCGCCGTTTGCCGCCGACGTCGCAACCAAAACCGAAACCACCATGCTATTGACTACAAACCACCGCCAGCCGAAACGCTTCATAGCTTCTTGTCTCTCGATTTCGCACAACCGCGATCGCCGTATCGCCTTTCGCCTCCGTCCACAAAGCAGTGATAGCGCCGCCCTGAAAATCGATGGCTGCGCTTACGGCGACGGGGTCGCGATCCGGAAACTCATAGGTGTGCACGGAATCCCCAGTCCCTTCAGAACTTGCAGCCAGCACCTGCCAGCCGGCGCCGCACGCGGTCTTCACGCTCGCCAGTTCGCCCCAGTCGAGCCTGGCAACCTGATCGCTCACACCGTCGACCATGCGCACGTGACCATCCGTAGAAGCAAAGAGCCACAACAGATATTTATCGCGCGGCAGAAACGCAGCCGAATAAAACTTCGGCACCGTCGTGGACTTACTGATTCCAGGCGTCAAAACGCCGGTGAAAAAGTTACGCGTTGAAGCGTAGAAGGCTCCCAGCGGTGAAACTGATGTCGGGGTCGATCCGCCGCCCGGAAAACCGGAGAAGTTGCCGCCGCTGAGTCCCGCCGCCACGAGCGGCCACGGATCGTCGGTCTCGCGGCAATTCAATGTGAGCGGAGCACCTGCAGCCAGGCGGCACACTACGCCGGGAAGATAAGCGTCGAACAAGTGATCTTTGGCAGGGACCAGCCTTCCACGCAAATCGCGTGGCCACGGTCGCGCGTGCACGATGCCCAGTGCCTGCTCCTGCTGCCACTTTCCCAACTGCCACCGGTAGAGCGTGACTTTCTCCGCATCGAGCACAGCGATGTGCGTGGGTACAGTATTTTCCTCCAGCACAGCAACGTCGAGAATGGCATCATCCTGGGTCCACAGCGAAATCTTACGGAGACTGAGTGGAACGGTCTCGTGGGTTGCCGTTGAGCCCTCAGGCCGCGGTGCAGATACCATCACGACCACAGCTTCGCCCGCACCCTGGCGAATCTGCGCCACCCAAACATAAGAAGATTGATTCTCCGACAGAGAAAGTACGACGGTAGCCGCGGCCTGCTCCGCATTCACGAAGCGGATGCCGAGCCCTCCCAGAGCGCTCCGCAAGCCGTTCTGAATCACCTCACTATCGCGTTTTCCTAGAGAGGAACGGTTCTCCGCAGTGAGAGTCACGGCGCCGGGTCCGGTCACGGCCACGATCTTTCGCGCCAGCTGCTGCTCTGGACCGCTCCAATCCGCAGCGTGTGCCGCGAACGCCATTCCCAGCAACAGATAAGAAAGGGGCACAACGATGCGGAAGCTGCGTGCGGAGCGTAAGACTCGATCCACTAGGCTCGTGAAGACGTTTGGGATAGCCGAATTATAAACGGCATGCAGCATCAGACAGCCTGTCCCCTCTGTACTGTTTGGACACCATGCGACCTCATGTGGAGACTAGCCGCCTCCTCTGTCCGGCCAGGGCGAAGCCTGGCTGCGACAAGATCGACTCCTACGCAACAAACACCCGGGTGCCCACGTCTCGCGTCCCTTTCCGAGACGTGGGGGTTTTCGCCTGTGTGATCGGCAATCTATCGCGGTTCTTCCGCCTGACTCGCCTGGTTCGCAGCGCTCATGCTGTGCAACACGTCGTTGGCGAAGAAGAACTTTCCGTCGGCCGGAACCATCATGATTTGAAGTTTGTCGGAAAGTCTTTCAGCCACGATCTTGTTGATCAGCAGTGGATTCTGTTTCAAAATCGCCGCCTCGCTCGAAAGCCGTTCTGCATCGGCTGCGGCCGTCACACGAATGCGATCTGCCTCTGCCTCCGCCAGCAGCTTGCGCCGTTCGGTTTCAGCCTTGCTGTCGATCACCTTAGCCTGGGCCGCGGCTTCCGCGTTTTGAATGGTCGCTTCCTTCCGTGCTTCGGCTTCAAGCTTGCTCTGCTGAATCTGCTTCTCCTTCAGCGGCAGCGTGTATTGCATCGCATCGGATTCGCCCTTTGCCTGCAAGACGTGGACCTGCGCCTCGCCCTCAGCCTGCTTTATCTGCTGGACTTTCGTGGCCTCAGCTTCGAGTTCGGCGATGCGCACTTGTTTTTGCTTCAGCTCGGTTTCCACGCCCATGCGGTCATTTTCCTGTTCTTTCAGCAGAAGAGTCTCCAGTCCTTTCGCGTACTCTTCCGGCAACTGGATGTCGCGCAGCATGACTTCCTTTACCACAATTCCGTCGGCCGCCAGCTTCTGCGTAATCATGCCGGCCGCCCTCTGCCGCACTTCGTCGCGCTTGGCCGAGAAAACATCGCGCACCGTATAGTTTGGAACCAGCTCGCGCCATACACTAGCCACAATCGGCGGAACAATTTCCTTCTCCACCGGACGCGGCAAGTTGTTTTGAATGTACTCCAGCCGTTTCGGATCGAGCCGGTAACGTACGGTGATTGCAAGTCCGAGTGTCAGCCCTTCTTTGGCTTGCACGTCGAGCAGTTGCGATTTGCTCGAGATGTTCGCCGCTGCGTTCTTTCCATCCTCCGGCATTCCCGTGGTGAAAACTTGATCGCGCGTGTCGAATAGGGCCACGTCCTCGACCAGCGGCACCACAAAGTGCACGCCCGGATACAGCGTGCCGGGAACGGTCCCGCTGGTCTGGCTGACGCGGACTCCGGCCATACCGCTTGGCACCACTACAATGCTGAACGCTACCAGAATCGGTCCCCAGGCCAGCAGAGCGAGCGCCAATGAAGTGCGCCAGCGCCATTCCGGGAGCGGTGGCACCGTTCCCGGCCCGGGCGTCGCCAATGCGCGCCGGTACAACAATTCGCGATACACGTCATACCCCAAAATGCTTACAGCCACGAGAATCATCCCGAGGCCACCGGCAATCAGCAAATACTTCAACGCCAACATTGTCGTTCTCCTTGTGCGCCGGTTGAACCGGCGAGGTGTAGTGAATCAAAAAGTCATACGAATGTGATATAGCGACCCACATCGGCCCCGAGTCATGCGGAGCTGCTCGCGAGGGCGGCGTCGAAGCGTTGACAGGGGAACGTGCGGGCCGGGTATTCAGACACGTAAGAGACTTACTCCGGGATGCCGACGCTGTAAGGAGATGAGGAGTAACGGACGTTTCACGGTGCTGCCGCAGACGATCCGCACGAGGGTGCAGGCAAAGCTGAACGCGCTGAAAGCCGAGCTTCGGCTTCGCATGCACGAACCCATCCCCGAACAAGGCAAATGGTTGCAAGCGGTGGTGCGTGGCCACGTCCGGTACTACGGTGTGCCCATGAATCGCAATGCGCTGTGGC
>Ga0209006_10006624_pt1 | contig 10473 bp, 9 predicted proteins | sample JacPin_JW_Ref_O2_FD_188567 | JGI IMG/M metagenome (GOLD analysis project Ga0209006, IMG submission 188567) | Forest soil microbial communities from Algoma, Ontario, Canada - Jack Pine, Ontario site 1_JW_Ref_O2 (SPAdes) (version 2) | ecosystem: Environmental > Terrestrial > Soil > Boreal... | reverse complement strand
CAGCCACGCGATTCAAAACGCCGTTGGCGCCGATGATGGACGTGTTCACAGCGCCCGACAGAATGAGCACGCCCACGATCACCACAAAAATATGGAACGCCAGCTTGAGCAGTTCCGGCCCCGCCAGGCGCATGGCCAAGCCACCCAGCAAGTCGTCGGAAAAGAGGTTCTTAATATCGGAGGGGCTGATGATCATCCCGGCGAACACCGTAATCACGCCGGTGCAAATCACCGCATACCAGCAAACGATGTTCGCGGTGATCTTCAGATTCTTCATCTTCGGATACGCGATCTCGCGATAGACCTGCGCCAGCGTCTCGAAGCCGCTCATCGAAAGCAGCGAGTGCCCGATGGCGATCATCAAGGCGATGGCGCCGATACTGGGAAAAATGGTCCCTTTAAACCAGCCTAGCGATTCCGCGCCGAACTGCAGATTGCTGGGGATCGGCGCGGGCGGCAGCGTGATATGTCCGCGCAGCACAATGGTCAGAGGACACCAGATCAACAACGCCACCACCATCACCGTAGTGATCTGCATGATGCGCAGCGCCTTGCCGCTGGATTCGTGCATGCCCTTGGTGTTCTGCCACCAGAAGTAAACGGTGACCAGTACGGCGAAGAACGCGGAAAAATAGTTTACGTTGAAAGGGAACGACTGCCCCAGCATCTTAGCGATTTCATCCAGCAAGTGGCCCAGATACTGCCCCGCGCTAACCACGCTGATGGGTCCCGTGAGGATGTAATCGAAGACCAGCGACGAGACCGAGAGCCGCGCCACAAAGGGCCCCATGCTGTCCTTGACAACGATGTACACGCCGCCGCGCACGAACATGCTGCAGCTTTCCATGTACACCGAACGCACGGCGAAGCTGAACAGCATCACGCCTAGAACGAACCAGGGAGCCGATGGTCCGACGGCTGTCTCGGCAATGCCGCCGGCATAAAAAGCCGACGATGCCAGATCGGCAAGAACGATGGAAGCGCCGCGCCAAAAGCTGATAAACGAAAGCGCTACCGTGGTGGCCACCACAACCTTGGCGGTGGTTGACGATGGCTTGCCGACTTCTGTTGACATTATTGGGCGTATTCCCATTGACTATTCTACTTGAGCCGAATGTTCTATCTTACGATGATCGTATGAGTCGGACGCTATGAGCCAAACCCCATGAACCAAACCAGGGCAATCGAGATCGCGGCGGACTTGCGCTCACGCGGCTTCCAGGCTTGGCTGGTCGGCGGCTGCGTTCGCGATCTGGTCTTGGGGCGCGAACCGTCGGACTATGATATCTCAACGGATGCACGTCCGGAAGAGTTGCTGCGGCTGTTTCCCAGGGCTCTTTTGGTGGGTGCGCAGTTCGGCGTGGTGCTGGTGGATGGAACGGAAATCGCCACGTTTCGGAGCGATCATTCGTATACGGACGGTAGACACCCGGGACAGGTGGTGTTTGAAACAGATCCCAAGCAAGATGTACTGCGGCGGGACTTCACCATCAACGCGCTGCTGCTCGATCCGCAGGTTCTCGATTCATCCTACTCCCCGTCGTCCTTGTATTCCCAGGTCGTCGACTATGTTGGCGGCCTGGCTGATCTTCGCGCTGGCGTAATTCGGGCCATCGGCCACCCGGAGCAGCGCTTTGAAGAGGACCATCTGCGGATGCTGCGAGCGGTACGGTTCGCGGCGCGCTTCGGATTCGAAATCGAACCGGCAACTCTGGCCGCCATCCAGAAGCTGCACGCTCAGATTCTGCGCGTTTCGCCCGAACGGATTCGTGACGAGTTAGTTCGTATCCTGACCGAAGGCGGCGCGCGGCGTGGGTTCGAATTTCTTGATAAAACCGGTTTGTTAGGCGACATCCTGCCCGAGGTGGCCGCGATGAAGGGCGTGGCGCAGCCGCCGGAGTTTCACCCCGAGGGCGACGTCTGGACCCACACGCTGATCATGCTAGAGGGCCTGCAATCGCCCTCGCCCGCGCTGGCATTGGGCGTTTTGCTGCACGACGTGGGCAAGCCGGGAACGTTTCGCGTAGCCGACCGCATTCGCTTCGATGGCCATGTGGAGCTGGGCGAGCGAATCGCGCGTGAAATCCTGAACCGGCTGCGGTTTTCCAATTCGGAGATCGATCAGGCGATCGCGCTCATCGCCAATCACATGCGGTTCTCACACGTGCACCAGATGCGCGAGAGCACTTTGAAGCGGATGCTGCGTCTGCCCGCGTTTGAAGAACACCTGGAACTGCATCGTCTGGATTGCTCGTCCAGCCACGGACATCTCGGCAACTATGAGTTTGCGAAGAGCAAGTTCGAACAATCGGCGCCTGAGGAACTGCGGCCGCCGAGGTTAGTCACGGGCGATGATTTGATCAGGGCGGGATATGCGCCTGGTCCGGATTTTTCGCGCATGCTGGAAGTGGCCGAAGATGCGCAACTGGAGGCGCGCATTCAGAGCAAGGAGGAAGGACTGGCGCTGGTACGATCGACGTTCGGCCCACCCGGAGTCAACCGATGACAACATCGGTCGAACTGTGCGCGAAGCGCTATGCTAAGACCAGGTATGGGAGCGGCAACTCTCGTTTCGGTTGAAGAATACCTGAGTACCAGCTACTCTCCTGACCGCGAGTACATCGACGGCAGGATCGTGGAGCGGAACTTGGGCGAGCTGACGCACGGAAGAATCCAACGACGATTGATCGTTTACTTTGATCTCCGGGCGAAAAAACTTGGGATCGAGGTTGTACCCGAGCAGCGCATACAGGTGAGCCCGACTCGATTTCGCGTTCCGGACGTGACGGTCGTGAAGACTTCACAAATCCAGGGAGAGATCTTCACCGCCCCGCCTCATCTCTGCATCGAGATTCTCTCCAAAGACGACACCATGCTGTACATGCAGGAAAAGATCGACGACTACCTGCGCTTCGGCGTTCCATACATCTGGATCATCAATCCCCGCTTGCGCAGGGGCTACGTCGCTACCAAAGCTGGCATGGTCGAAGCTGAATCCGGCGTGCTCGCGACCAGCGACCCCGAGATCCGAGTGCCCGTCGCCGAGCTCTTCGACCTTGATTAAGTGCGCGAAGCGCTATGCTAAGAGCGGGTATGGGAGCAGCAACTCTCGTTTCGATCGAAGAATACCTGAGTACCAGCTACTCTCCTGACCGTGAATATCTCGACGGCAGGATTGTGGAGCGGAACTTGGGCGAGAAGACACATAGCTCAATTCAGGGAAATCTATTTGGCTGGTTTTGGGATCGACGCAAGCAGCTTCCCGTAAGAGCCTTCGTCGAGCAACGTGTGCAAGTTAGCCCGACACGGTTCCGAATTCCGGATATTACAGTGATCAAGACTTCGCAGATCCAGGGAGAGATCTTCACCGCCCCGCCTCATCTCTGCATCGAGATTCTCTCCAAAGACGACACCATGCTGTACATGCAGGAAAAGATCGACGATTACCTGCGCTTCGGCGTTCCGTACATCTGGATCATCAATCCCCGCTTGCGCAAGGGCTACGTCGCTACCAAAGCTGGCATGTTCGAAGCCGAATCCGGCGTGCTCGCGACCAGCGACCCCGAGATCCGAGTGCCCGTCGCCGAGCTTCTTGATATGGACTAAGGTCACGCCCTCACCCGTCCCTCTGTTAAACTTTCACCGTGCCCGCTCCAGCAACTCAGCAGGCCTACTCGCGCGAAGATGTTCGCCGGCAGTTGGGCGTTTCCAAGCGACAACTCGACAGCTGGGAGAAGCAGAATCTCCTGTCGTCCGGCGGTTCCTTCAGCTTCTCCGACATCCTGGCCTTACGAACATTGGTAGGTCTGCGCAAGAGTAACATTTCCGCGGTGCAGATCCGCAAAGCCGTCCATGCGGTGCGCAAGCACTTTCGCGAATTCGAGAATCCGCTCACCGAAATAAAGATTTACTCGCAAGGCAAGAAGATTGAGGTCCAGTTCGCCGGCGACAAGAAGATGGAGGCCATCTCGGGCCAGCTGATACTCAATTTCGACCAAGCCGAGATCAGGAAGCTGCTGGCTTTTCCGGGCCAAGCCGAGGAATCGGAATCTGTGCGGAAGATGAAATCGCGGCGCGAAGCGGAGCATTGGTTCGAGCAGGGCCTCGATCTGGAGCAGAATGGCGCGCCGGTGGAAGAGGTGATCGCGGCGTATCAGAAGGCAGCCGAGATCGATCCCACATCGGCCGGCGCGCTGGTAAATTTAGGAACGGTCTATTTCAACGCGCGGGACTGGCGCCAAGCGGAGCAATATTATCGCAAGGCCGTGGAAGTTGACGCGGAATATGCTTTGGCGCATTTCAATCTCGGCAATCTCTACGACGAGCGCGGCGACCGCTCCGGCGCCCTGAATCACTATTTGGCTGCGATTCGGATTCATCCCCGCTATGCCGACGCGCACTACAACATCGCGCTGCTGTACCAATCCCTGGAACAGCCGTTAAAGGCCGTGCGTCATTGGAAGGCGTACCTGACATTGGACCCGAGCAGCGCCTGGGCAGCTATCGCCCGGCGCGAGCTAGCCAAGATCAAAGAAGCCGCCATTTTGCGCGGGCCGCAGCGCGGCTGAGAAATGATTTCTTTGATTTGTGTTTCCAATCGGCGTTCATCCGCGTTTATCGGCGGCCAGTGTTCTGGTCTTTTAGCAACCTGTTAACCAAGCTCCTGAGTAAACCATGCGCCCGCCAGCCCCGCCACCTCCTCCAACGCGCCGACCTCCTCGAATAGATGGCTGGCGCCGGGAATGACTTGCAATGCCGTCACGCATTTCATGCGCGCAAAAGCTTGACAGTTCAACTCCAGAACTACCGGATCGTTTCCGCCGACAATCGCCAGCGTAGGCGCATCCACACGCTCCAGTGTGTCCCCCGCCAGATCCGGCCGGCCTCCCCGTAATACCACCGCCTGAACGAGCCGTGGAACCTCCGCTGCCGCCACCAACGCCGCGCCGGCGCCCGGCTGATTGCGCAGCCAATCCGTGATAACCAGCAGGCGATTCACCAAAAACGGAATATCGTAACGAAGCTGCGACGTCTGCATATCCACTTCCTGCTCGTCTACGTTCACTAAATCAATAAGCAACGTCGCTAGCGGGCCTTCGTTAAGCGGGTCGGCCACGTAGCGATTGTGCGGGCTGTGGCGCGAACTGCCGCGGTCGGCAAGTTCAAATAGCCATCCAAAGCGGCCCCGGCTGCCTTTACAACCACTGGCCGATGGACATGAACACCTCTTTCTGCTCAACCCCGCGCTTACTTCGAAAATGTGGCCTGTGAAGCAGACTCCAGCAAGTTACGCACCTCTTCGTCGCCGGTTTGCGAAAAATCCTCGTACCACGCGCTAACGGCATGAAAGTCGCTCGGCGCGTCCACGCAAACAACGCCATCCGCTTCTTCCCGCAAGCTGCGCCCGGTTTCAGCCGCCGCCACGGGCGCGGCCACGATGATGCACGCCGGATTGCTTTGCCGCAGCGCTCGCACGGCAACTCGCATCGTAGAGCCTGTAGCCAGACCGTCGTCCACCACGATTACGGTGCGGCCCCCTAAGTCCAGGAGCGGCGTCTGGCCGCGATATATCCGCTGCTGGCGGTCCAGTTCCACCATTTCTCTCTCGGCGACGGATTCCACCGCCGCCGGTGAAATCTCCAAAGCTTGGATCACATCCAGATTGAGTACGCGTGAGCCTCCGCTCGCAATGGCCCCCATCGCCAATTCGCGATGGCCGGGCACGCCCAACTTGCGAACCACGAATACGTCCAGCGGCGCATGCAGCGCGCGTGCCACTTCATAAGCGACGGGAACGCCTCCCCTTGGCAACCCCAGCACCACGACGCTGGGATCGTTAGTGTAATTCGCCAGCTTTCCGGCGAGCTGCCTTCCTGCGTCCCGCCGGTCTAGAAATCGCACTGACATACATCTCGTCGCAAGCAACCCAACATCCATTCTTACTCAGCAACAGATTGGAGCGTGTATCCTAAGCGTAGAGGATAATTTTGAGCAGGATCGTACTAGCTTTCCGTAGTTTCTTCGCCATACTATTCACCGGTAAAATGCCGGCCGAGATCGCCCAAGAGCTTGGGTTTTCTCCGCAAAAGAAGTCCCAACCTGCGGCCAAGCCTGCGCCCGCCGTGCGCGTGGCACAACCCTCCGATGGGGCCCTGCAGATTCTGGGGATTTTACAACGTGACTCACGCCTGATCGATTTTCTTATGGAAGATATCACCGCCTACTCCGACGATCAGGTGGGCGCCGCAGTCCGGGATTTACAACAGCAATGCCGCGATTCGCTGGGCCGTTACCTCCGATTGGGACCGGTGATCGACGCGGTGGAAGGCAGCCCGACCAAACTGGACACCAACGATCCAGCTATCGTGAAACTTTTGGGTAACGTGCCGGTGAGCGGCAAAGCCTCTAGCGGCGTGCTGCGGCATAAGGGGTGGAAGGCCGAGAAAATCGATCTGCCGCCGCTTGCGCCGGGCGCGAACGCGTCCGTGATCGCGCCAGCCGAAGTCGAGATCGAGTAACGGCGGCCGCTAGCAAATGAACATCGGCATCGATCTCGGCACCACCAATTCCGCCCTCGCCTACATTCCAGAGATTCACGGAGAACTGCCGGACTATCCGGAAATCCAGGTGCTCGCGATTCCGCAGTACATCGCGCCGGGCCAGATGGAAGCGCGCCGGACGCTGCCCTCTTTCTTGTTCCTGGGCGATCAAACCTACGTCGGCGCATACGCCCGCGAGCAGGGAGCGCTGGTGCCGACGAAATCGGTACATTCGGCAAAATCGTGGCTGTCGAATCCGGAAGTGGATCGCACCGCCAAGATCCTTCCGTGGGATGCGCAGGAGGGCGGGCGCGTGCTTTCGCCGGTGGATGTCTCCACCGCGATTTTGTCCACCATTCGCGATGCCTGGAACCAGGCGCATCCGAACGCGCCGCTGGCTTCGCAAGATGTGGTGCTCACCGTTCCCGCTTCGTTCGATGAAGAGGCGCGCGAACTCACGGTCCAAGCCGCGCATGCCGCCGGCATCGAAAAGCTGACGTTGGTGGAAGAACCAGCGGCGGCGTTTTATTCCTGGATCGCCAATCATCTGGCGCAATCGCAGAAGAGCCTTTTCGACGGCCAACTGGTGCTGGTGTGCGACGTGGGCGGCGGCACCAGCGATTTCACGCTGATCCGCGTCGGTCGCGATGGCGATCGCATTGAGTTCACGCGCACGGCGGTGGGCAAGCATTTGCTGCTGGGCGGCGACAATCTGGATCTTACGCTGGCGTGGCTGGTGGAATCGAAACTTGGCACGCAGCTTTCGATTCGTCAGCGGACCGCTTTGCGAAGACAGTGTGCGGCGGCCAAGGAACGCTTGCTCGCTGATCCGAACCTGAAAACTGTCGAAATCACGGTGCTGGGCGCAGGATCGTCGCTGGTGGGCGGAACGCTCAAAACCGAAATTACGCGCGAAGAGGCTCTGGAACTGACGCTCGAAGGTTTCCTGCCCTTCTGCGACATCAACGACAAACCCGCCGAAGAGAAGCGCAGCCTGTTTCGCGAGCTGGGGCTTCCGTATGTTTCCGATCCCGCCGTGACCCGCCATCTGGCGGCGTTCTTAAGTGCGAACGAAGACGCTAAGCCCGACGCGGTCCTCTTCAATGGCGGATTTTTTGTTCCTGACATCTGCCAGCAGCGCGTGGCCGATGTGATGGAGCGCTGGTACGGACGCCGGCCGGCGATCCTGGAGAATCGCGACCTGGATCTCGCGGTAGCGGTGGGCGCGGCTTATTATTCGTACGTCAAAGCCACCGGCGCGGGCCTCCTGGTGCGCGGTGGACTGCCGCGTTCCTATTACGTGGGCATCGGCGACAACGAAGCAGTGTGTCTGGTGCCGCGTGGCGCCGAGGAAGGCCAGACGCTGGAACTCGACACCCAGGATCTCCATTTGGTAGCCAACAAGCCGGTGTCGTTTCGTCTATACAGTTCGCTGACGCGGGTGGACGATACGGTGGGGCGCAAGCTGGAAAGCACAGAGGCTGCCGATCTTCATCTGCACGCGCCATTAAATGCCGTCATCCGTTTCGGCAAAGCCGGTGAGCGATTGGTGCCGGTGAAGCTGCGCGCGCATTTAACCGAAGTCGGCACACTCGAAGTCTGGGCCGATTCGAAGATCAGCGAGCACCATTGGCGCCTGCAATTCGAATTGCGGAAAACGGCGGGCGCGCGCACCGGCGGCAAACCCGCAGCGGTGGTGAGCGACGAAGCCGTGGCGCAAGCTGAAGCTTTACTCGAAGCCGTCTTCCGCGCAGGAAACCTCACCCCCGAGGAGCTTCCGGCCAAGCTGGAGCAGGCTCTTGCCCTCGGTCGTAACTCATGGCCCCTCAGTGCGATCCGTCGATTAAGTGATCGCTTACTGGAACTGGCAGAAACGCGGCGCAAATCCCCTGCCCTTGAGATGCGCTGGCTGAATTTGACCGGCTTCATGCTGCGTCCTGGCTTTGGATTCCCCGGCGACGATTTCCGCATCGAGCAGGCGCGGCGTATTTATGCCGGCGGTATTCAGTTCGCGAATCAAGTGCAGAACGAGATCGATTGGTGGATCTTTTGGGGCCGCGTCGCCGGCGGGCTCAACAAGAATCAGCAGGTGGACATCTTCCAGCGCCTCTCTCCGGTGCTGCTCCCGCGCGGATCGAAGCGTCCCAGGATCAACAATAGTTTGCTGCGGGAGATGTGGCGCACCGGTGCCAGCCTGGAGCTGCTCCCATTGCAAACCAAAACGCAGCTGGGCGACGCGTTGATCTCTCTAGTGAAAAAAGGCGAGATGGTGGAGACCGGTCTGTGGTGCCTCTCCCGGCTCGGTGCGCGCAAGCTGTTCTACGGCCCCATCAATCAAGTGTTGCCGGTGCAATCGGCGACGCGTTGGGTGGAGGCACTGCTCAAAGTGCCCAAAGCCGAGGATGCAGTGGTCGCAATCGCACGGCGTACCGGCGATTCCACGCGCGATCTCAGCCCGGCGACCATCGAGAACGTCCGCAAGCGAATTCCGGAAAACCTGCTGCCCGCGCTCGAAGGCGAAACGGAAGAGGATCTTGGCAAAGTGTTTGGCGAGGAGTTGCCGTCGGGTTTGGTAGCCGCCGCGTTGTGACCGAAGACAGCATCATCGGGAAGCTTCGCCGTCGATCCCCGCTGATCGGTGACGACTGCGCGGTGATCCCTTCGCCCACCGGCCAGGATCTGCTGCTCAAGGCGGATCTCAGTATCGAAGGCGTTCATTTCACCCGCGAGTCCAGCGCTGAGGCGATCGGCGCGCGCGCGGTGGCGCGCAGTTTGAGCGACATCGCTGCCATGGGTGGAACGCCCCTGTATTGTCTCGTTTCCCTAGCGCTCGCGCCCTGGACGGACCAGCAATGGATGAACGGCTTTTATCGCGGCGTCTATGAGATGCTGCGAAAAGCAAAAGCATCCCTTGCGGGCGGCGACCTCTCGCACGCCAGTCAATTGATATGTGATGTGATGCTTTGCGGTTCCATCCCGAAAGGCAAGGCGCTGTTGCGCTCAGGCGCGCGATTGGGCGACGCGCTCTATGTTTCCGGGCCGCTGGGCGGATGGCGCAACAAGCGCACCATCGTGCCGCGACTAAAATTCGGCCGGAAATTAGTAGGCAAGGCGACCGCTTGCATGGACATCAGCGATGGCCTCGCGCTCGATCTTCACCGTCTGTGCAAGGCTTCCGGTGTGGCCGCGCAACTCGATCACGTGCCGCTGCTCAAAGGCGCGACGCTTGATCAGGCACTGCACGATGGCGAAGATTATGAGCTACTCTTCACTGTGCCGCCGCGAGTGAAAGCCCCGGGCATACGGATCGGCAGCATCGCGAAAGGCAAGCCGGGGTCGGTGCGATACGGCGGCCAGGTGCTCGAACCCATTGGATATGACCACACCCAACAACATTCTTGAGCTGATCGATGCGTTCCGGCGATCGGAAACGATGTTTGCGGCGGTGAAGCTCGGCATCTTTGAGGGAGCGCGCCCGGCGGATCATAAGGCTCTACCGCGCTTGCTCGATGCCTGCGTGGCTCTCGGGCTGCTCGAAAAGCGCGATGGAGCTTACGTCAATACGCCGCAGTCCGACAAATACTTGCGATCCGACAGCCCGGATTCGTTGACCGGCTACATTCACTATTCCAACGAAGCGCTCTATCCGATGTGGGCGCATTTGGAAGACGCCGTCCGTGAGGGCACGCCCCGCTGGAACCAGACATTCGGAACACAAGGCGGGATTTTTTCCGGCTTCTTTCGAACCGAAGATTCCAAGCGCGACTTCCTCAAAGGCATGCACGGCTTCGGCCGCCTTAGTTCGCCAGCCGTCGCCGCTGCCTTCGATCTCACCCGCTTTCGTCGATTAATCGACCTCGGCGGCGCCAGCGGTCATTTGGCGGAGGCCGTTCGCGAAAGCTATCCGCAAATCCAGGCGCGGGTATTCGATCTG
>Ga0209006_10006623_pt1 | contig 10473 bp, 11 predicted proteins | sample JacPin_JW_Ref_O2_FD_188567 | JGI IMG/M metagenome (GOLD analysis project Ga0209006, IMG submission 188567) | Forest soil microbial communities from Algoma, Ontario, Canada - Jack Pine, Ontario site 1_JW_Ref_O2 (SPAdes) (version 2) | ecosystem: Environmental > Terrestrial > Soil > Boreal... | reverse complement strand
GGTGGCCTTGCGTTGGTCTCTACTTAGCCCCCCGGGTTTCGCGTTCGCTCAACCCGGGCTACGGATCACTGCAGCCCCCAGAAACAGCAAGGCTGTCCGGAGCGTCCGGACAGCCCTGGCTGCGTTCCCATCCCAAGCGGCGTTAGACGGCTTCCTTGAGTTCCTTGGCAGCCCGGAATGCGACCTTCTTGCTCGCCTTGATCTTGATCGGCTCGCCGGTGGCGGGGTTGCGGCCCATGCGGGCAGCGCGCTTGCGGACCTGGAGAATGCCGAGGCCGCCGATGCGGATGCGGTCGCCCTTCTTCAGGTGCTTCACCACCATGCTGACGAGATCGTTGAGGATCAGCTCCGACTGCTTCTTCGCCATCTCGTGGCTGTCGGCGAGCGCAGCCGCGAGATGCTTCAAGGTGACGGTGGTCTGTGCTGCTGCGGCCTTTGCCATTGAAAGCTCCTCCTTGTACTGGCCAAAAAGTGACGCCGTGCACCGGCGTCATCGGCGAGACATAGTTGATTCTGGCGGGGTTTGACCATGCCAGAATCGCGAAAAGCCCGAATTTTGTGGGGATTCTGCGTCCGCAGGGGTCGGAAAGGGCCGTTTTACGGGCTCTTGAGCGATTCTGCCGCAGTCTGAAGGCGCATTAGCCCCTCAGAATCGGGGCTTTTCGGACGCCCTGCCGGCGTGCAGGCGTGTAAAAAGGGCAGCTTCACTGCCCCTCTGCTTGACTTCGATCAGACCGGATCGTATCTGACCGGTCCCGAAGCTGCGCCGCAAAAGCGCGGAGTTGCGGGGGCGTAGCTCAGTTGGTTAGAGCGCTAGCCTGTCACGCTAGAGGTCGCCGGTTCGAGCCCGGTCGCTCCCGCCAGTTTCTGATTGTAGATCATGGGGGTGATACTTTCGCCTTTTCGTGATTCAACTTTCGGAAGCCGTGCGATTCAACTTTTCGACCGCGGTCCATTCCTGGTCGTCGATGGTACGGGCGCAGATCGCCGCGGCATCCGCGCCGCCGCCGTTGGCGATCTTGCCGCCATGAGCCGCGGCGATGCGGCGAAGCTCATAAACGCAGCTCGGATTTCGGCCGTCGGCGCCCGCCTTCAACACTCCGTTCCAGTCGGCAACCTCGTTCATCCTCTCCCGGCCGTCGCGGAACTCTGCCGAGGTCTCGGGCAGCCCGGCGATGATCCGGACGTGAAAAGTCGAGTGGTTCTGGACGCGCTTTGGTTTCCCGCGCAGGATAAATCTTTGGGCTTCTTAGGCGTTATCGGAGCGCATCGCTCGATGGCGGCTGTTTGGGAGGGCGCAATGTTTGGCCTCCGCCGGTTCCGCTTTCGCTCGCCGGAGCGCAACCGCGAATCCGCGGAACGGAGGTTCGCGCTCATTCAGAGCGCCGTACGTACCGCGATCGTAGACGCAGAACGCGAATCCAAAGGACTTCGAGTGCGCGTTGCGCAGACGCGAAGCTCCGTGGTGTCCCTCCAAACGCAGGTCGAGGGTCGCGAGACGGACCCGGCTTGCCGCGCCGAGCTCGCAAATCTTGAACATGCTCTCCTGACCGGTGAACGCAGCCTGGCGCAGCTCGAAGATCATCTGACCGCTCTGCGGAAATTGGAGCGGCGGCTCGACCGCCTCATGAATCAAGCCTACGTGGCCGCTGTCAGGCTCCCCTAGTTCGGACCGAGCAGCGTCTGTACCGAGTGCGGCATGGCGCCGCGCTCGACCGGCATGATGTGCCTCTGCCTGCGGGCGGTCCGGAGGCAAAACGCGGCCAAGCGGCCCGGCGGCGAGGGCACAGACCGCGTCGGCGGCGATCGAATTTTGGGGCGATTGAATTCCTTCCAAATATGAAGCACTTTCCGCGCGGGAGGGCGACGCAGATCGCCGAACACTGGGAGAGAAACCTTGCTTTCACGGAATTGGATCGGCGCGCTCGCCGTCACGGCAGCAGTCGCCTTGGCCTCGATCCCGGCCGAAGCCTTCGACGAGTCGAAATATCCGGATTTCACCGGCCAGTGGAGGCGCCCGCCGGGCATCGCCAATCAGTGGGACATCAGCAAGCCGGTCGGGCGCGCGCAGAATCCGCCGCTGACGCCGGAATACCAGGCGATTTACGAAGCCGGCCTCGCCGACCAGGCCGAAGGCGGCCAGGGCAACGACCCCACCGGCATCTGCATTCCCGACGGCATGCCGCGGGCGATGAACGTGATCTTCCCGATGGAGATCGTGATCCAGCCCAACGTCATCCACATCATGATCGAGTACCTGACCATGCTGCGCCGGATCTACACCGACGGGCGCAGCTTCCCGGAGGGCTTCGAGCCCTCCTACATGGGCTACTCGATCGGCAAGTGGATCGACGAAAACAATGACGGCCGCTACGACGTGCTCGAGGTGGAAACGCGCCTTCTCAAGGGGCCGCGCACCTTCGATCCGAGCGGCGCACCGATGCACAAGGACAACCAGACCGTCGTCAAGGAGCGCATCTACCTCGACAAGGACAATCCGGACCTGCTGCACGACGACGTCACCACCATCGACAATGCGCTGACCCACCCCTGGACCGTCAACAAGCGCTACGTGCGCGTGCGCAATCCGATCTACGTCGAGGCGATCTGCAGCGAAGGCAACGATCACCTCAAGATTCAGGGCGAGGACTACATGCTCAGCGCCGACGGCTACATCATGCCGGCGAAGAAGAACCAGACGCCGCCGGACCTGCGCTACTTCAAGCAGAAATGAGCGCGGCACCAAACGACAAGGGGATGACCATGCGAAACGTCGGACGACGAACGCGGTTCTATGGCCTTCTCGGGATCGGGTTGGCCGGCACGGTGACGGGCGGCGCGGCCTTCGCGCAAAATCTGCCGCCGACCACTGCGTGTCCGGAAGCGGTCGCGTCGATCGCCACCTGCTACGGGATCAAGCATGAGAGCGGGGCCTACATCCTCGCCGCGATGCCTAAGACGTGGAACGGCGACCTCGTGGTGTTCGCCCATGGCGGGCCCTCGCTCGACCCGCCGACGCCGAACGGCAGCAAGAGCGACCTCGCCAAATATGCCTTCGCCGTGCAGCGCGGCTACGGCTGGGTCGCCTCGAGCTACCGCCGCGAGGGCTACGGCGTCGCCATGGCCGGCGAGGACACCGAGAACGCGCGGCGGTTCTTTGTCGAGCACATAGCGAAGCCGAAGCACACGTATCTCCACGGCGCCTCCTATGGCGGCCTCGTCGGGGCGAAGCTCGTCGAGTCGCTGGCGAAGAACGGCGACGGCGGCATGAATTTCGACGGCGCCCTGTTCAACAGCGGCGCGGTCGGCGGCGCGACGCTCAACTACCAGCACCGCGTCGATCTGCGCGCCGTTTATGAATACTACTGCAAGAACCTGCCACGGCCGGAGGAGGCGCAATATCCGCTGTGGATGGGCGTCGCGCCCCAGTCCAAGATGACGCTCAAGGACCTCGACACGGTGGTCGACGAGTGCACCGGCGTTCTTCATCCCGTCGCCCAGCGCAGCGAGCAGCAGAAGAAGAACCTCGCCGACATCATCGGCGTCATGGGCTACCCGGAAAATCTCCTGGTGCGCCACATGCAGGCGGCGACGCTGCTGTTTCACGACGTGGTGGAGCGCACCACGAAGGGCGGCAATCCCTTCGACAACACCGGCGTGCGCTATCACGGCTCCTCGAACGACGACGAGCTCAACCGCAACGTCGCCCGCTTCACTGCCGATCCGGCGGCGGTCGCCCTCGTCAAGGCCGACGGCGACCCCTCAGGCAAGCTGCCGATCCCGGTGGTGTCGATCCACTCGATCAACGATCCGCAGGTGCCGGTGGAGCAGCAGGCGGCCTATCGCGGCGTCGTCACCGCGGCCGGCGCCGGCGAGCGCCTAGTGCAGGCCTACACCGACGAGCGCGCCCACACCGGCCAGAGCGCGCCGGAGCTCGCCGCCGCCCTCGACGCGGTGGTGCAATGGGTCGAGAAGGGAACGAAGCCCTCCGCGCAGTCGATCCTCGCCGCCTGCGAAGCGATGAAGGCGACCTTCGAAGGCCCCTGCGCCTGGCACCCGGAGTTCACGCCGAAACCGTACAGCACGAGATTCTATCCGCGCGAAGCGGCGGTGCGGTAGGGGCGACCGACTCCTCGACATCGGTAGGGCGCAATAAGCGAAGCGCATTGCGCCACTCACGGTCGTAACGGCGCAATGCGCTTCGCTTATTGCGCCCTACGGTGCTGTCGTAGGCCGGTTCTGCGACTACTGCCGCTGCATCACCGGGAGCGGCCAGGTGAAGGTCGCGCGGCCGCGCTTGAAGCCGAACATCGGCTGGGCGAGTGCGGCGATCGCCGCGGCGGGACCCGTGGCATCGAGCACCACGATGTCGGCGGGGGCGCCGATCGCGATGCCGTAGTCGGCGATATTCATCAGCCGTGCCGGGGCCGTGGTGACGAGGTCGAAGCAGGCCGCGAGCTCCCGCGCCGTTCCGGCGTGGGTGGTGTTGGCATAGAGATTCGCCATCCGCACCAGCGAGCAGTCGCCGAACGGCGTGAAGGGATTGAGCACGTTGTTGGTGGCGACCGAGCAGGTCACGCCGCGCTCGGCGAGGCGATGGGCAGGCGTGACGCCGCGCGGCGCGCTGTGCGGATAATCCCGGCCGAGCAGGAACAGATCGGTCGCCGGCAGCACGGTGACGGCGATGCCGGTGTCCGCGAGCCTGCGCGCGGCGGCATCGAGGGCGTCGGGCGCGAGCGCCGAGAGCTTCGTCGCGTGCCCGATCGCGACCCGTCCGCCGCGGCGGTACTTTTCGGTGAGGCGGGCGACCTCGTCGAGATGCATCCAGGAGGGATCGAGGTCGAAGTCGAGATGGAAATCGATGTCGATGTCGAACCGGTCGGCAATCGCGAAGATGCGCACGATCTGGCCGTGGGGATCGGTGTCGAGATAGGGCGCACCGCCGATCAGGTCGGCGCCGTGCTCGCAGGCGTCGACGAGGAGCTCCTCCGTGCCGGGATCGTTGATCAGTCCTTCCTGCGGGAAGACGCAGATCTGCAGGTCGATCGCCCAGGCGTAATCAGCCTTGAGGCGGCGGATAGCCTCGAAGCCCTTGAGGCCGATGCGCGGGTCGACCTCGACATGGGTGCGCATGTGGGTGGTGCCGTGGACGATGGCACGCTCCAACGTCCGTCGTGCGCGGGCGTAAATGTCCGCCTCGGTGAAACCGGCCTTCGCCGCCGCCACGGAAGCGACCGCCTCCTTGACGGTCGCCTCATCGCCGCGGCAGCGGTCCATGATGCAGGACTTGTCGAGATGGATGTGGGTGTCGACGAAGCCCGGAAAGGCGAGCCGCCCGTCGAGCGACCTCTCGCAGGCGCCGGCCGCCATCCCCGCCGCGATCTCGACAATGCGGCCGCCGACAATGCCGACGTCGATCGGGGCATCGTGCCCGGCGATCCGGGCGTCGCGCAGCACGAGGTCGAGCGGCATAGGTTGGTCCTTTTGCGCCAAGCGGTCGATGTTCCGCCCCGGCTCCGGGCGAGCGATCACCTGCATTGCTACCATGTAAGCCCCAATTGTCAGGAGACGTGCCGAAGTCTCGCGACGAACAGCGGCAGCCATCGGCGGGGCATGCCAAGATTCGCGGCGTTCTAGCGATCGTTGCCAGCGTCGGCCCCCGTCAGCTTTCGCCAGCTGCGGATATGATGCATCACGCAGGCTGGCCAGCAGCGGGGCCATGAGCCGCCTCCCGCCGTGGAAGCCGCAAACGTGACGGTGCGCTTCGTGCCGACCGAGTCGCCTCCGCGCAGCCTGCTGACTTTGATCAGGCAGTGATGGCGCGGGCCATTGCAAAGGTGGCTGAGCGAGTTGCGACAGACCGAGCCGGGGGTATGGGCCAGTGGGCGGCCCCTTTTTGACCCTGCCGGAATCGACATTCAGACCTTTGTGATTTCACTGAGCCCACCTCGTGCCGCACCAAGATTTGGATGTCCGGATTGCCGCGGCGAGCGGACCTTATTGCGTCATCATCGCAGGTCCGAGTTGGGCCAGGAGCGGCCTGATGCGGGGCAGCAAAGATAGGGGGTTCCCTTGAAACCAGGGCCGCGAAAGGCTCGGCTATGAGAATCGGGGATGCGACGGCGGGAGTTCATTGCAGGGCTTGCAGGTGGACCGGCTTTGGCCGATCGTTGCAGGCGCACAAAGGGCGGCGGATTCGGTCAGGACCGGGACGCCCGAGTCGCCGCGCCTAATGAGCCTCGCTCCAGCCTCAGGTTCGGCCGGGCCCGGCTTCTCGGTTAGCCTGATGCCGCCGATTCTGCCGTTGGGAGATCACCAGGCGCGATGGCCGTCTTTCGGCAAATAGTAGCCCTTTTCATCTTTATAGGACGGAGTATCGGGGTCGGAGAGACGCGCGGTGCGTTGGGCGACCGGGCGGCCAGTTCTCGCCGCCATCGCTTCCGCCAAGAGATCGTTTTCGCGGTCGGTCGCTAGCCGCCGCGTCCAATTGCACGAATTACAGTAGGGGTGATTGTATCTGCGATAAAGAATTTCCTCGCGCGTCAAATCTAGATACGAGCCGATCCTTAGCGCCTGGTGATAGCCCAACGCCGAGCATGTGTAGACATCGCCATCTGCGTTGACGGCGACATGCTCAAAGATCAACGGGCAGACTGTGCCTGGCCTTTGGTAAATTGGCGATGATGTGAATGCGGCCAGCGCGCTCGCTATTTTCGTTTCCTGATCCGCATCGCATTTCATGCGAACGGGATGGCCAGTTCCGATAAGGACTTCGAATCGAAAGCCGCGTGACGTAGCCTCATCCTTGAACGCGCCGATCTCGTGCTCATTGTAGTCGTACTTGAGATAGCGAACGAGAACATCAGTCTGAATTCTGCCCTCGCGCTTCGCTTCGGCGATCGTGTCCATGTGGCGAAAAACGTCGCTGACCTTACCGCCAACATGGTTCACGTCATATATGGATTGGCTGTGCCCAGATACGGTATGCCAAAGCATGTCAACCGAGGCTAGGCACGCAATCAAATTGGGGATTTTCGGCACTGCCAGTGTGCTTGCGACCTCGCAGCGCAGGCCGTACATTTTCACGATGTTTGTATACTCGTGCAGATTGGTTATGAGAAACGGCTCGACCCAGTTAAATAATCCGACTTGATATGCACCGTCGTAGCGTCCTTTCTGGACGATGTTGCTGAACATCGTCAGAGACATCTTTTTGGACGTATTTGGGAAGGCCCTGACGCCTTTGGGGCAGGTAGGGCATTTTAGGCCGCATGCATCGTTGATGTCGATGTAAAGCAGCATTCGGCACCCGTTTCGTCCGCGTCTGAACGCCTGAAGACGCCAATCTAATGGCAAAACCTCCGAGTAAGTCAAGAATAGCAAACGGCCGGCGGTAGCAGTTCCGTCGGCCTGAGCCTTCAGCCTGTTCTCAACCTCGCGTCACCACCTAGCGAGAGTTTCGGCACAAGGATGCGACACGTATCGTCCGTCGCCCCGGCGGCGGACAGTCGTGGCGACCGACTCGGGCCGATTTTGTTTCAGGCCGATGTCTGCAAGGGGTCAGACCCGCAAGTTGCGACGCCGCGAACGAATGGCTGTTCTACCTCCAGCAGCGGACGTGACGGCTGCCCGCCGGCACAGCCGTTCAGGGCCAAGAGCCGCCTCTCGCACTACGAAGAAAATGATCGGGTGACCTTCGCCTCTGCGCGAAGACGCGGCCCGTTCCCATGCAGCTCCGACCGAGATACGCTGTCCGGACGGTGGATCGGAGGTAACGACCTCGATCTGCCGCACGAAGCAAAAGGATGATGGTGATGAGCAGCGTAGTTTGGCATCACCTCATCGGCGTCGACGCGGCGGGGCTACGCAGGGCGCGGGTCCAAACCCATTCGGCCGCGCAATGGCTCGCGCGCGCGGCTCTCGCCTATATTCCCGCCCGGCCGGACGACGGTCATACCAATTTCGGCTGGAGCGACACGTTCGGAGGCTTCGTCACCCATGCGCTGCCAGATGGAGCACGGCTCGGGCTGAAAGTGACCGATCTGACTCTCGCAGTCCTGGATCATGCGGGCGCCGATACCGCGATTATGCTGCCGCTCGATGGCTGTAGCGACGCGCAGGTCCGGGCATGGCTCGGCCGGCAAATGGCTGCGAGAGGCCTCGATCCATACGCTCTCGATAATCCGACACCCTATGAGATGCCCGCGCTCGCGAACGGGGCTGTCTATGAGGCCGCCGAGCTTGCGAACCTCCTTAGCGTGCTCACCGTTTGGTATTCAAACGCCAATGCGGCGCTTGGCGCGCGCCGTCTGGATATCATCGAACGAAATCTGGGGGTCCGGCCGGTCCGCTGCTGGCCCCACCATTTCGATCTAGACACATTGGTGACGATCGCACCCGGCCGTACAACGGGCGTCGGGTTCTCACCCGGCGACGACTTTTACAATGAGCCCTATTTTTATGTCAGTCTTTATCCCGGACCTGATGGCGCCTCGCTACCGCCCCTGCCTGCGATAGGTCGTTGGCATACGATGCCATTCACAGCCGCCATCGCAACTGCTCGCCGGATCGTCGAGGCCAAGGATCAAAAGCGTGAAGTCGAGGGTTTCCTGGACAAAGCAGTGGAAATCGCCATCAAAGCGTTGAGCTGCGAAGCTCCACAGCCCGGCATGCCGGTGGCCAACGCATGCGCGGATCAAATTGACGGGGCTGACCATGGCGGGAGCTGACGGCTGGACCGATGTGGGCGCGGCTGCGGAGCTCGCCGCGACGCCGCTGCAACGCATCGCGGTCGGCAACAGCGAGATCGCGTTGTCATTCCGCGATGGCAGCTTCGGCGCCGTCGCCAATGCCTGCAACCATGCGGGCGGCCCGCTAGGGGAGGGTTGTCTCGATAGCGATTACATCGTCTGTCCGTGGCATCACTGGAAGTTCCACCGCGTGAGTGGCGTCGGCGAACCGGGCTTCGAGGAAGACCGTGTGCCGTCCTTCCCGGTCAAGGTCGAGCAGGGTCGCGTGTTGGTCAATTTGCGCGCTGCGACGCGCCGGACGAAGAAGCCCCATCCGCCCAACCCGCTGGCGCGCCCGGTTATCCGCGCGCCGGGCCCGCTGCGGCTCTGCGGCATCTCGACCACCGTCATGGACGCTGCCTATCCGCGCTTCTCGGGTTCCGACCACCTGCTGCGCCATGCCGTCGAGGCTGCGGCCGTGCGCGGCGCCGAGACACGACTGATCCGGCTCAACGAGCTCAAGTTTCGCGCCTGCGAGGGTTATTACTCCAAGGCCGCTGGGGCCTGCACCTGGCCGTGCTCGATTACCCAGATGGACGCTGACGACGGCCTGAGTCCGGTCTACGAGGCGCTTGTGCACTGGGCCGACGCGGTCATCATCGCAACGCCGATCCGTTGGGGCGCGGCGTCGTCCCTCTATTTCAAGATGGCCGAGCGGCTCAACTGCGTGCAGAACGCCATCACGACCCACAACGACGTGCTGAGCCGCAACAAGGTCGCGGGCTTCATCATCGTCGGCGGTCAGGACAACATACAGGCGGTGGCCGGCCAGATGCTGGGTTTCTTTGCCGAGTTGGGCTTTATCTTTCCGCAGTTCCCCTACATCGCCCATTCGCGCGGCTGGTCCCACGAGGACATGGAGGCGAACGTTGCCATGGTACGCGACTCGACCGAACTTGCGGAAGGCGCTGCCGAACTGTCCAAGCGCCTGCTCGGGCTCGCTGCCGACCTGCTCGCCCGCGACGAGGCTCCCGCATCGATTGAGCGCGGCGGCCGCAAGGCCAACCCGGTATAGTAGCTCTTCAGCCTGCCCCGGCCAGTTCAGTGCCGAGTTCTATTAGGCGATTCCTCCGGAATTCACCGGCGAAGCGCGGACGGTCATGCCTGAGGGGCTTACCTCCATGGCGTAGACGCGTCCTGCCTTTTCGAGCCGGATTACACCCCCTCAGCCGCATGGAGTTGGTCGAATTCCGGATGACCGTAGATGCGGCCATCTGGGGCGGTAATGGAAACGTCTCTGCACCCATCCCCCTTAAGCTCAAGGGCCTTTTTGATGGCCGCCGCAGCCGAGTCCCTCTTGAGAGACAATGCTCCGGCTGAGTCCGTACATGTGATGATGTAGCTCATGAAATTCCCGCTCCTTGAGCAAGCCACGCTTCGGCCTCCTCCAAAGAAAAAGAATACTCGTGGTCAAGAATGCCCGACCGTATCCTTCCGCCCTCAGCCAAGTCCATGATGTAGAAACGGCCGTGGCCCTTTCCGTGTCCTGCCCGTTCCAGACGAAAGCCTTTCAGCTCAGCGATGCGATTGACGCGCTTTTCTTGTGCGTTAGACATGCAGCCGCTCCTATCGAGCGGGGCGGATTATAGTCCGATGAGGAGGGTGAGGAAAGCGTCGCCGTCAGCTCCCAGCTGAGCGCCCATCGACGGCGGCTTTGGGTCGATGCTGTTGAAAAAGTCCCCAG
>Ga0209006_10006622_pt1 | contig 10473 bp, 6 predicted proteins | sample JacPin_JW_Ref_O2_FD_188567 | JGI IMG/M metagenome (GOLD analysis project Ga0209006, IMG submission 188567) | Forest soil microbial communities from Algoma, Ontario, Canada - Jack Pine, Ontario site 1_JW_Ref_O2 (SPAdes) (version 2) | ecosystem: Environmental > Terrestrial > Soil > Boreal... | reverse complement strand
GGACGGCAAAAACGTTCTACGACCGGCGCATCGCACCGATGCTGACGCCGGTAACGGTGGACCCCTCGCATCCGTTTCCCCGGGTGATGAACAAAGCGTTATGCGTGGCTTTTATTCTGCGCCGGCGTCGCGCTGGGAATGGAAAGCCGTATTTCGGGGTACTCACGTTGCCCCGGGCACTGCCACGTCTATTGCGCATACCATCCGACGATGACGCCATTCAGTATGTTTTTCTGCAAGACGTCATCTCCACATATGCAGCAAAGCTCTACCGCGGCTACGAAATTCTGGCGCACGCGTCTTTCCGCGTTACGCGTAACAGCAATTTGTACCTGGAGGAAGAAGAGACTCGCAATTTATTGGAAGTCGTGGATTTGCAAGTGGCCCATCGACGCAAGGGCGAGGCTGTTCGACTGGAAATCGAGGCTGGAGCACACCCTGACATTGTGGAACGGTTGGTTTCTACGTTTGAGTTGGACGATTCGCTCGTTTTTCGCGCGCGCGGGCCAGTGAATCTGCAGCGTCTGATTCATCTTTATGACGAAACACGGCGGCCGGACCTGAAATATCCTCCACACTCGCCGAGGCAGATCTGCGTGGGCCATGATGCAGACAGTACGTTTGAATCGATCCGGCGGCAGGATGTGCTGGTGCACCATCCTTACGAGTCTTACGACACCGTAGTGAATTTCATTCGCACCGCCGCGAACGATCCGCGTGTTCTCTCCATTAAGCAAACTCTCTATCGCACAAATTCGGATTCTCCAATCGCGCGAGCGCTGATGGAGGCAGCAGGCAAAAAAGAAGTCACCGTAGTGGTAGAGCTAAAGGCCAGCTTCGACGAGGCCACGAACATTCGCTGGGCGCGCAGTCTGGAAGATGCCGGAGTGCAGGTATTTCACGGGGTGGTCGGACTAAAAACGCACGCGAAGCTTGCGCTGGTGATACGAAATGATCCCGACGGCAAAATCCGGCGTTATGCCCATCTGGGAACCGGCAATTACAATCCCACTACCGCGCGGTTTTACACCGATTTGAGCCTGCTCACGCACGACGAAGCGATCACCCTGGCGGTGCACAACGCTTTTAATTACTTAACGGCCTATGCGGAGCAGCCCAACTATAAGCCGCTGATGCTGGCCCCGGTGGACATGGCCAAATCCTGCATTGCGCTGATCGATCGCGAAGCACGCAACGCCCTTCGTGGCAAACCCGCGCGCATCATCGTAAAGGTTAACGCCATTGTGGATCCTCCGATCATTCAGGCGTTGTACCGCGCTTCGCGCGCCGGCGTAGAGATCGATTTAATCGTGCGGGGACAGTGCGTGCTCGTACCAGGGCTGCGCGGCCTCAGCCATCGCATCCGCGTTCGCAGCATCGTTGGGAGATTCCTGGAACACAGTCGAATCTTTTATTTTGAAAATAGCGGAAAGCCCGAGGTTTATCTTGGGAGCGCCGATTGGATGCCGCGCAATCTTTATGAGCGAGTGGAAGTATTGTTTCCACTGAAAAATACCGCGATTCGCGAGCGTGTGTGTACAGAAATCCTGGGCGTCTATTTGTCGGACAATTGTAAAACGCGTTTACTTCGCTCCAATGGTACGTATTTACGTTTGCATGCAAATCGAAATGGATTATCCATTAGCGCTCAAGATCATTTGTCTCGCGTCGCAGCGACTGCCGACGGCGCACAGCGAGTTCATGCGGCACGGGTGCAGGGAGACGCCGAGGCCACCCCTGGCATGACCGCATCGGACCATCTCCTGCAGGAATTCGCCGGCGATAGCGTTACCTCTGACGTCTAAATCAGCGCTTTGTAATTTCCCAGCTAGAACGAATTGCGCGACGCCAGAAAGCTCCGCGATTTCCTGGATCACGCTGTTCATCCCGGTTATTAATGCCAGGATGTCTTCGCGATCCAGGGGAGTAATAAAAGCGCGATCCAATATGCCGAGAGAATCCTGTGCCAGGTCAGCAGCCTTAAGGCGTATACCCTCTATCTCCCGTCGTTGGTTTTCAAACTTGGGAAAGGCCTGTAGTACAGACGACAATTGTGTGCAGCGCTCACCAGCATCCGCGCGAGCGAGTCCAACTCGTCGAAGAACTTTTCGTCTTTAGGCAGGAAGTTGAACACGGCCTTGGTGTCCTTAACGGCTAAGCGCGCTGCCGGGCCGGGCAAGCACACACGCAATTTCGCAGGATTTTCAGTCGGCACGGAGATTCTGCGGCCGATCAAACCAACACGTACCGTAAGCTTATCCTTTGTTCGTATCATTACAGCAATGTGAATATTGTCCGACGCCCCTTGCCGCGCGTGTTTTCCCTTTTTCTTCCGCGAACCAACATGCAGCAGCGATGACGAATGCTCATAAGGTGTTAATACCTCTGTAACATGCCTGCCATATAAGACTCCCTCCGAGTGCCAGCTCTCTACCGTCCTCCGAAGCTGGCAAATCTAGAAAGCAGGATCGATATGTCTGCGGCGACGGCACACGCGAGACCTTCTGTTGTGGCTGGGGCGGCTTCTGAGCGCCACACCCTGCACGAAAAAATGTCCAAGGGACCCGGTAAGATTGGCATGCTGGTTTTTGGCGGCGTGCTGATCGCTGGCTTGATTTATATCGGCACCAGTATCGCCCGCGATCTTTCCGGCGTGCGGATGACTTCCGCGTGGCCTTATGTCCTGCTGGGAGTCGCCCTGTTCGTAGCACTCGGATTCGAATTCGTAAACGGATTTCACGATACCGCAAACGCAGTGGCTACGGTCATCTATACCCATTCTTTAGAGCCGCACGTCGCGGTGGTCTGGAGCGGTTTCTGGAATTTCTTCGGCGTGGTAATTTCCTCTGGCATTGTGGCATTTGGAATCGTGTCATTGCTCCCCGTCGAACTAATTTTGCAGGTCGGCAGCAGTGCAGGGTTTGCGATGGTTTTTGCGCTGTTGACGGCCGCTATCATCTGGAATCTGGGAACCTGGTGGCTAGGATTACCGGCATCAAGTTCGCACACGTTAATCGGATCGATCATCGGTGTGGGAATCGCGAACCAGTTGATGTCCGCGCGCTCGGGAACCAGCGGCGTGGATTGGGCGCAGGCAGCTAACATCGGGAAATCGTTGTTGCTTTCGCCGCTTTTTGGATTTGCGTTGGCCGCGGCGTTATTGCTGCTGATGAAGGTGATTATCAAGGATAAGCGCCTTTATGAAGCGCCTAAAGGGGCGGAGCCGCCGCCGTTCTGGATTCGCAGCTTACTCGTTTTGACGTGCACCGGGGTGAGCTTCTTTCACGGTTCGAATGACGGACAAAAAGGCATGGGCTTGATCATGCTCATCCTCATCGGCACTGTCCCCACCACCTATGCGTTAAACCACGCTGTAACCCCACAACAATCCCAAGACTTCATTGCCGTATCAACCCAGGCGGCCGACACCTTCGGCAAATATGTGCAAGGAAGCGCCTCCATCGGCGACCCGCGCGACGATGTCACGGACTACATCCGCACCAAAGAATTCAAGCCCAATACCATGCTGGCCATGCGTGAACTGGCCAATGGCATCGGCACCGAAATGGCCATCTTCAAACAACTCTCCGCGGTGCCCCACGAGCACGTGCGCAACTTCCGCAACGATATGTACCTGATGAGTGAAGGCATTCGCTTGATGCAAAAATCGAAAACGCCGGAAATGAGCGCATCCGATGTCGCCGTGCTCAAGAATTACAAAGTTCACATCGATCAGGCCACGCGTTTCATTCCGCTGTGGGTAAAAGTTGCGGTGGCTTTGGCACTCGGATTGGGCACCATGGTGGGATGGAAGCGCATCGTGGTAACCGTAGGAGAAAAAATCGGCAAAAATCACCTGACCTATGCGCAAGGGGCGGCTGCGGAAATCACCGCGATGGCCACCATCGGCGCAGCAGACGGACTCGGTCTACCGGTTAGTACCACGCACGTATTGTCATCGGGCGTGGCCGGAACCATGCTGGCGAATCACTCAGGTTTGCAGTGGAGCACGGTGCGGAATTTGTTGCTGGCGTGGGTGCTGACTCTACCTATGGCCATGATGTTGTCGGGCTTGTTATTTTTTGCGTTTCGAAAATTGTTTTGATCTCAACGGCTAGTTCTTAGTGATCCTCGCGCCAGCGCCGTATGGCCGCACACGTTGGTAGAGCAGTCTTACGCTCCTTGCAGTCTCAGATGCCAGTTGACGGCACTCTGCATCTTTTCTTTTGCCAGCGATACCGCAGCTTCGAAGCTTGGTGATTGCAGAGTGTCTGCGGCGTCTTGCAACGTCCGCAGCGGATCCTCGTCCTGACTATGACCGATGGCCACACCTATAGTTTCGCGCTCAGCGGTGCGAAGTTTTTCCGCAGCCCTATCGACAAGTTTCTTCAGTTCGGTGAGCGCCACATGTGCGTCACGGGTGATCAATGCGCCATTTTCAAATTTGGGATTCGACATACTTTCACTCCTGGGTTTTCTCTGGGGAGGTAGAACCATACTCGAAATCTCGTAGTTTTGCCATCGGTGGTTAGTGGTACGAGCCGCCCGGCAGTCATACATCATTAACATTTCGAAACATGCCGCTCATATAGAATCGTGAACTTATCTTCATGACATTTCGGGGAGCTGATGGAAAAGAAAAACTTTTTATTTGTATCGCTGACGGGACTCATCAGCGACATCGCTTGGCAAGTTTCCAAAGAAGGTCACGAAGTTCGCTACTTCATCGGTGATAAAAAAGAACGCGACATCGGCGATGGCTTCGTCGCTAAATCCAAAGACTGGGAGAAAGATGTCGACTGGGCGGACATTCTCATTTTCGATGACACGCTGGGCCAAGGCGAAAAAGCACAAGCGCTTCGCCAACAAGGTAAAAAAGTAATCGGCGGGACGCCGTATTCCGATCGCCTGGAAGACGATCGCTCATTCGGACAGGAAGAACTTAAGAAAGCTGGAGTAAACATTATTCCTTACGGCGAATTTGTTTCCTTTGACGACGCAGTCGACCACGTCACACAAAATCCTGGCCGCTACGTAATCAAACCTAGCGGCGAAGCACAAAACGTAAAGCGCCGCTTGTTCGTCGGCGAAGAAGACGATGGCCAAGACGTAATTCGTATGTTGGAGGCCTACAAGAAAGCATTATCCGACGAGATCAAAGTATTTCAATTGCAGCGACGCGTCTCCGGCGTGGAAGTAGCGGTCGGGGGATTTTTCAACGGCAAGAATTTCATCTATCCCATTAACGTGAATTTCGAACACAAGAAACTATTCCCTGGCGACATCGGCCCGTCCACTGGCGAAATGGGCACCTCCATGTTCTGGACTGGTCCCAACCAACTGTTCAATCAAACGCTTCTGAAAATGGAGCCGGTGCTGGCCTCCGAAGGCTACATTGGCTATATCGATGTAAATTGCATCGTCAACAATCACGGCATCTATCCACTGGAGTTTACTTCGCGTTTTGGATATCCGACCATCAGCATTCAGCAGGCTGGCATGCTCACGCCAATTGGACAATTCTTCCTCGATTTGGCCGATGGCAACGATCCCAAATTGAAAACACGGAGCGGCTTTCAAATTGGCGTGCGCATCGTCGTTCCGCCGTTCCCATTTGATGATGACGAAACGTTTGACTCGTTCTCAAAAGATTCTGTGATCGTATTTAAAAAACCGCCCCAAGATGAAATTCACATCGAGGATGTGAAACAAGTGAACGGTCAGTGGCTAGTCGCGGGGACCTCAGGTGTGATTTTGATTGTCATCGGCATGGGCCCGACCATGCGACAGGCACAATCGCAAGTGTATTCCCGAATCAAAAACGTGCTCATTCCTAATATGTATTACCGCACCGACATCGGCGACCGCTGGGTGGAAGACACCGATCGCCTGCATACCTGGGGATATTTGCGCTAGCAATCTGGAATCCAGTCAGCTCAGCTTCCAGCAACCACCTTGTCCAAATGTATAGAGAGAGTCCCGTCACTAAAAATCACGCTGGCTTGCCCTGAACTTCAGAGCGAGCCAGCGTGACAGGTGCCCGTTATTTGCTGCTGCAACCGACTAATTATTTGTCAAACACAACCTGTCCAGTGGAAACATTCAGAATCACTTTCTCTTCCCGCTCCTTTTTGAAATCGAACATGTTCAGGATCGTCCCGGCAATTTCGTCGAATGAGCCATTCCCAATTTGCGGTAGCTCCCAATTGTCCTCGATGAAACGAACAACCGAGCTTTGGTCGGTGATGCTGTGATCCACGAAATTCTTCTTCGCGTAGGGCGAAATCACCAGCATTGGAATTCGCGGTCCATACCCGCATCGCGCTTGCAGGTCTGCGAGAGCACTGGCGCCGTTGCCGCATGCACCAGGAGCCGTCAGTGCATCCGCCGGGCTAGTCGATTGGTTCACGATCGGCGACATCGCGTGATCGTACCAACCATCGGAATCGTCCCACGTGATAATGACCGCCGTGGAATCCCACTCCGGAAGCGTTTGCAGGAAATTAATGGTAGTGGTGAGAAAGACTTGCTCGTCCAGTGGCGAAGAATTTCCCGGATGGCCGTCTTGCGCGCGATTGGCCTTCAAGTAGGTAACCGCCGCCAGCCCACCGGCCAGAGCCGCCTTTTGGAAATAGCTCAGGTCATACTGGTGGTTCGCCTGCCCATCATGTCCGATTTCGCTGAGGGAACTGGGTGCTATGTGGTGCGGATTGGAAGTCGACGCATAATATTGAAAGGGGTTATGGTGCGGGCTATAAGCCGTTTCTGGCGTTCCGTCGATGCGCAGGGTCGTCGCATTACATTTCGCGGGAACTGCAGCCGCACCGCCCGTGGGGGCCACGTACGCGGTGGTGGTGGTAAAGCCACCCTGGAACCAGCCCCACGTTACGCCTTTAGCGCTCAACAAATTGCCGATATTCTTGTTGGTGCTAAGCATGCCAACGCGCTCGCTGCCGCTGCAATCGTCGTAGAAAGGATCAGGGTCACCAATTACCGAGCCATCCACCACGTCGCCTGCCGCGGTGGCGCCCACGTTTGCGGCGGGATCCGCGCCTCCGGTCATTCCTGAAACCACGTTGAGCGCACCGGGAGTAGATGGTCCGAAGTTAGTGCCATAAAAATTATCGTTCAGTGCGAAGTACTGCGCATAATTCCACAACCCTGTCACGGTATTTCCATCGTAATAGCCCATTACAATCCCGGGGCCCAAGCTGGAAACGTCCGAGTACGTCGGTGCGGAGCAGGGCGTCGCGGTGAATTCCGGAAACTTGTCCATCAATCCGCTGTCGAAGGCCTGCTGTTCCGGCGTGTAATCGTGATTCTGATCGCAAGTGTAGTTCTGGCTCGGGTCTAAGCGCACCGGTTGATAGAACGTGCCACCCTTACTCTGGTTCAGGTTGTGATCCAGCAATCCTTGCGTTAATCCATTCATGCTCGGAGTGGAAGCCTTCGCGTGGAATTGAACTTCCTCACTGGGATTGGTAGCTTGGGGATAAGTCGCGAAATAATGATCGAATGAAACATTTTCCTGAAAAATCACCACCACATGCCGAATCGGAGTACTAGTGGTAACACCTCCCTTGCTACTTCCGCCATCGTTGTTCGCAAATGTAGACACAGGCGTAAATGTGGCCAGATTCGCGGCTAGTAACGTCGCTGCCGTCCAGCGCAAATTCTTCCAAATCATGAATTCTCCTTAATGACTTAATTAAATCGAGTGAACTAGCGCGTCTGAGGTCACTCCTATCGCCAACCATCATTTCTCGGCGCGCGATTGGGAGTCGGAATCAAACGGGGTGTGTTGTAGATACGCTGCGTTTGTTATTGGCAGATGACAACGGGATGAAAAGTTTTTCACGAAATAAAAGTTGGAGTGAATCCTAAGGGCGTGCGCGACCTAAGGCTTGGGGACTTGCTCTGCCGGTTCCACTCGTACTAGACCCATCATTCCGCCGTCCTCGTGTTCGAGCAAGTGGCAATGATAAGGAAAAACTCCAACCGCATTAGGATCGCGGAAGTCCACGCGCAACTTGACCCTCGGATAAACAGCGCTTTCTCCATCCCAGAACGGCACGTTAATCGTGTCGCGCAAAAAACGCTCGTTGACCGGCAATCCAAACCATTCCAGCAGCACAAAGTGGACTTGATGGATGTGAAATGCATGAACTTCCTGCGTGCGATTTTCTATGATCCAGTCCTCCACGTCGCCCTGACGAGCGACCACGTTCACAATTTCAGAGCTGGGATCGAACGCCTTGGGAGTTTCCCCGTCGACGGTCAGGAAGAACGCCGTCGGGCTCTTGGGGTCGTGCGGATCTTGCGGGGCCTCGGAAAAATAAAGCTTTCGAACGCGCGCCGGGCTGATATTTCCGACCCATGCCAACGGCGACGGCGGCAAAGGCCCGGCAGATTGCGGCAATTTCGACGGTGGCTCGGCTGCATCTTGTTTCGCAACGATAGTTGCCAGCGGCCGCGATGGATCGTTCTCTCCAATAGCGCCGGTATTGACACTGCGCGTAACCAGACTGGCCTCGGTACCTTCCGCCGGCCCTTTTACCACAAACTCAATTCTTCCCCCGGGTGGAATTCCCAAATGGTTTTGCCATAACAAATGGTTTTTGGCGTCGCCATTTGCATCCACTGGAACCCCGTCCAGGGCCACAACGCCTACTGCTTGCGCTTGGCCCGCGAAGAGCATTTGAAGATTCACATAAGTGATTGCCGAAGCGTTCAGCACGCGCCACAACTGGCGTTCGTTTGGCTTCATGGTGATGATCGCGGGCCGGTAATCCGGATATGGAACCGAAACAAAATTAATCGAGAGGTCTTCCGCGGGTTTGCCCGTCCCCGTTCCGGTATTCATCACGTCCCCGTCAGCATCAAGCACAACCGGGGGAAACGCGGCGCCGTTCGTTGCCGGCAAGGCATCGGGATGGAGCAGCTCCTCGTCGCGAATGACCAGCACACGTTCCGGCAATCCCGCAAGTTCCGGTGTAGCCCGTTCGATGCCCTCGACGATCAACGCGGCTGAGGCTCCTCCCAGCACCTGGGCCTTCGTTGATCCGTGAACGTGCGGGTGATACCAGTACAAGCCCGGTTGTTCGTCTTGCGGAATTTGGAAACGATATTCAAACGGCGCACCACCGGGTTGGATCGTGGTGTGCAGAACGTCGTCTTGATGGCAGATGGGAGGAACTGTTAGTCCATGAAAATGGAGATTGGTGGAATCCGGCTGCATCGCGCCAGCGGTGCATTCTTCAGGCTGCGTTGTGTGGTTATGGAAGTCGGGAGCAATGGACCCCGGAGTCGTTTTTTTCACGACCAATTCAACGTTCGCCAAGTCGCTGTTCCTTGGGCCCGCCGTACGCGTTCTGTTCGTTGGCGAAATTGCTGCTTCATTTTTCAAACTGAGAATGAGCCAATCTCCAGGACGGACGCGAAGGGTGGGAGCTTGATTGCCCTCGTCATCCACATAACAAAATCGCGTGCGCCCGGAATCATCGCGGACACTGCGGTAAGCGAGTTCAACTTTTAGTACGCCTTTCTGACTTCGAAGATCTTTCGGCTGCGGTACTTCGCTTCCCGCAGCGGGCCGAGGGCAGACTACCGGAGCGCGTTTTTGTGCACATGCGCAAACGGTGCTGAATAAAATAATAATTATTCCCAGCAGACTCAGCCGCATCGACCGCATTTACGCTCCAAAATGGTTGACGATGACAGTTCACGCGAGCGCGTATCACGCCGCTCCCATGGAGTCGCCCGCGGCGCACACATATCCGTACACCTTATAAATCAGAATTGTTATTCCCAGATGACAATCAGGTGAATGCCAACATTTCGTTAGGCACGCGCAATCGAGAACCGGTCAGCGATTGTAATTGCGATGCAATCGCGCATTCATCTGACGTTCACATGCCGAGCTTAGGCTTTCTTTGAAGGTCTCCCAAAAATGCGCTATTCCATTGTTGAAGATGATGTCACCGCCGCAAATGCACGAGGTTTTCGAGAAGCGGCTTTCGAGCTGGAGTTGGCCCTCGAAGCTCCTATCGCCCGGCAGCTTCGCCTCCGCAGCAGTTCAGCAACCACGCTGAACGCCCAGGTCGCGGATCGCGCCCCGCTAAATCTTCGAAGGTCCCTCCAACAGCGGAAACAACGGTCGACCCGTCGACAGCCAAGACTGAACTATCAGGGCTAGTTTGCTTGACGTGTCTCTTGCGTTTGCTTTTTCGGGAACCGGTATTCCCACTCCCACGGAAACGGGAATTGCAAAGGTTCCCCTCGGTAGTAGTTAGATTCCTTCACCCGCAGGTCTAACGCCTCGAGTGTAGTGCCATCCGGCCAATCGTAAAGTTGGCAAATTGGTTTTTTGAGAGGTATTCCCCGAAAGTGGAAAAGTCAGAATAGCCGCGTAATTACTGATTTGAATGGTGGGCCCGGGTGGACTTGAACCACCGACCTCGCCCTTATCAGTAT
>Ga0209006_10006621_pt1 | contig 10474 bp, 6 predicted proteins | sample JacPin_JW_Ref_O2_FD_188567 | JGI IMG/M metagenome (GOLD analysis project Ga0209006, IMG submission 188567) | Forest soil microbial communities from Algoma, Ontario, Canada - Jack Pine, Ontario site 1_JW_Ref_O2 (SPAdes) (version 2) | ecosystem: Environmental > Terrestrial > Soil > Boreal... | reverse complement strand
CACAAGCCTGCATCGAGCTCCGGCAGAAGATAACCGACCCGGATCAGATCTGGCATTCGATCGCCCAGAAAACAGGGCAGCAAGGCCGCGCCAACGCCCTGACGCGCCAACTCCAACATGCAATGGGTCGAATTCGCCCTCGCGACAATTCGCTCAGGATCGATATTGGCCTCAATCCATCGCCTCGCCGATGCGGGCCCCATGTTTCCGCCAAAGCCGATGAAGGCGGCCGATTCCACCGGCTCCGCGCCGAGCGAGTCGCCCATGTCGCCGCGGCGATAGACGGCCCAACGCCCGGTGCAGATTCTCCTCCCAACTAACGTTTCCGGCGGGTCATTGGTCAAGCGTATCGCGACGTCGGCATCGCGGCGAGACAAGTCGAGCATCTGATTGGAAAGGATCAATGCGACCACTACGCCCGGATGCTGGGCCCGGAATTGGGCTACGATCGCAGGCATCAAGTGCAGACCGACAGCGCCGGGGACCGTGACCGTGAGCTCTCCCGTCAACTTGACGTCTCGCCCCGCCACGCGACGCTCGAATTCCTGGACTGACTCGGCCATAGTGGTTGCCAGCGCGATCATTTCTTCGCCCGCCGCCGTCGGCTCGTATCCTGAGCGGGAGCGCTCGAAAAGACGCGCGCCTACCGCCGACTCGACAGCAGCCAAGCGCCGAAACACAGTCGAATGATTGACGCCAAGAATCTCGGCCGCTCCGACCAAAGAACGGGCTTCCGCGACTGACTTGACCAGTCGAAATTCGTCCCAGCTCAACCCTGAGTTCATGATTCCAACGATCGCTCGCTCCCGCTCATCCCCGCCGACGCCGTGCGGGGCGCGACTCCCCTACGATCTCCCGACGCTCCTCGGAGCTGGGCGGAATTGATGGGGCGACGCTCTTCATGTCGAAGCGTTCCGGGGCGCAGCCGCGCGACGGAGGCGATCATTGATCGCTGCGCCAAGCCCATGCTCCGGGATCGGCGCGACCGCGATCCGTGCCGCGCCGGCGGCGTCCAAGGCGCGCAAATAAGAAAATAAATGGGATGCGGCCTCGACGAGGTCTCCGGACGGCGAAAGATCGAGCCGCGAACTCGCCGGGACGCCCTTAAACGAGCAGCCGAAATCGAGCGCGGCTTCGTCCGATGAGGCGCTACCTGCATCGAGCCGGAGCTCAGCCTTAGGCGCATAATGCGACACCAATTGCCCCGGCGCATTCGGCGCAGCGCGCGTCAGGTTTGCCGAATCGATCGGCGAGCCGAGCGTGGATTCGATTGCCTCGTGCGTTATTGCGCCCGGACGGAGCAATTGGGGCCGACTACCTAGACAGGCGACAATCGCCGACTCGAGGCCATAGCGACACGGCCCTCCATCGAGGATCCAGTCGACCCTCCCGTCGAGATCGCCGACGACGTGAGCGGCGATTGTTGGGCTCACGGCGCCGGATCTGTTGGCCGAAGGGGCCGCGAGAGGGAACCCGGCGGCGGCGATGAGCGCGCGAGCCGTTTCGTGCGACGGCGAGCGAACTGCAACAGTGTCAAGGCCGGCGCGCGCCAACAGGCTGATCCGGCAGGTCGAAGCCACGGGAAGGACCAGCGTGAGAGGCCCGGGCCAGAACGCGCCGGCCAGTGCTTCGGCCTCCGGGCCGAAGATGGCGTGCTCGCGCGCGGCATCGATATCCAGCACATGGGATATGAGCGGGTTGATCGCTGGCCGCTCCTTGGCGGCGTAGATCGCGGCAACCGCCGCGTCGGAAGTCGCGTCCGCTGCAAGGCCGTACACAGTCTCAGTCGGCATAGCGACAAGGCCTCCAGCGCAAAGGCATGTGGCCGCGGCCGCGATCGCCTCAGGGCTTGGCTCTGCAAAGCGGGTGATTTTCCGGTTGAGCGCCATCTCTCCTCACGGCTCGCATTGCGCGCAAACTCGACTGTACATAAGCTCTTTTGTCCCTGCCGCGGCAACTAGCTTGCCCAATGCCGGGACCCGGTTGGCCGCGACCCGATCAGGCCCGCGCGCTCGCGATAGGGAGGAGCCAAGAGATGCCTTATCGTTCGGCAACCGCCGACATCCTTTTTTCGCTGAGCGCGGTCGCCGATTTTCCCGCGCTCGTCGAACAAAAGCTCATGGGGGACCTCGATTGGGACGCTGTATCCTCGGTTATCGGGGAAGCCGGCCGCTTCGCCACCGCAGAAATCGCGCCCCTCAACCGCACCGGCGATCTTTCGGGAGCGACTTATGAAAACGGGGTGGTGACAGCAGCCCCCGGCTTCGCCGACGTCTACCGGCACTGGGCGGAGGCGGGCTGGAACGGCGTCTCCGCGCCGGCCGAGTTCGGCGGCATGGGCCTGCCCCATCTCGTCAACGTCGCCTGCACAGAAATCTGGAACGGCGCCTCGATGGCCTTCGCGCTCTGCCCGCTCCTGACCGAGGGCGCCATCGGTGCCTTGAAGGCGCACGGCTCGCGCGAACTCACGGACATCTATCTCCCGCCAATGGTCAGCGGGCGGTGGAGCGGCACCATGAACCTGACCGAGCCCCAGGCGGGGTCTGACCTCAATGCCGTGCGAACCCGGGCGGAACGCGCCGAGGATGGGTCCTACCGCCTCTTTGGCCAGAAGATTTTCATCACCTATGGCGAACACGACATGGCCGAGAACATCGTGCACCTCGTTCTCGCCCGGCTCCCCGGCGCGTCGGCGGGGACGCGCGGCCTTTCGCTGTTCCTCGCGCCGAAGTTCCTCGTCAACGCGGATGGATCGCTCGGCCAACCCAACGACCTGCGCTGCGCCGGAATCGAGCACAAGCTCGGCATCCACGGCTCCCCGACCTGCGTCATGGTCTACGGTGATAACGAGGGCGCGAAAGCCTGGCTGGTGGGCGAGGAGAACCGCGGCCTCGCCGCCATGTTTGTGATGATGAACGCCGCCCGGTTGGCTGTCGGCACGCAGGGGGTAGCCATCGGCGATCGCGCCTATCAGCAGGCGCTCGCCTATGCCCGCGAGCGCAGGCAAGGCCGTAGCGCTAAAGGCGGCGACGGCATGGCCCCGATCATTGAGCGTCCCGATGTGCAGCGCATGCTCATGACGATGAAGGCCAACGTCCATGCCGCGCGCGGGATCTGCCACCTAACCGGCGTTTCGCTTGACCTTGCTGAATACGCCGCCACCGAGTCGGAACGAACGGCCGCCGCGAACCGCGCGGCGTTGCTCACCCCTATCGCGAAGGCGTTCTCGACCGACATCGGCGACGAGACGACATCGATCGGCGTCCAGGTCCATGGGGGCATGGGATTCATCGAGGAGACCGGCGCGGCCCAGCATATGCGCGATTCCCGTATCGCAGCGATCTACGAAGGCGCGAACGGCATCCACGCGATCGATCTCGTGCAGCGCAAGCTGCCATTGGCCGGCGGGGAAACCGTCCGCAACGAGATTGCCCAAATCCGGCAGGTGGCGAGCGAAGTCGCCGGGCGCGGCGGCGCAGGCTTCGGCGCGACGGCGGAACGCCTCGCCGAGGCTTCGGACGCGCTCGAAGAATCGACACGGCTGATGCTCGCCTGGCTCGCGACCGACCAGAATTCGGCGCTCGCGGGCGCTTCGCAATATCTTCGCCTGTTCGGGCTCACGCTTGGCGGCGCGTGCCTGGCCAAAGCCGGGCTCGCCGCCGAGACGCTGGCGAAGAGCGGCAATAAGACCGAGCTTGGCCGTGTCGGGCTTGCTCGTTTTTTTGCCGAAAAACTCGCGACGGCCGCGCCCGGCCTCGCGCGCGCGGTCGCCTCAGGGGCCATGCCCCTCGAACCTTACGAATCGATCCTGGCGGAGAGCGCATGACTCGGGACACCGCAATGATGACAAAAGACATCGAAGTCGCCCGGGAGGGCGCGGTCATGTCGGCGGCTTTCGCCCGGCCGCAGAAGAAGAACGCGATCACTGGCGCAATGTACGAAGCGCTGATCGAGGCCTTCGACACGGCCGAGGGTGATCCCGAGGTCGGTGCTCTTGTGATGAGCGGCACTAGCGGCGTGTTCACCGCTGGCAACGACATCGGCGATTTTCTCGCTGTCGCGTTGCACGAGACCGGCGAATTTCCGGCTTGGCGGTTCGTCAGCAAGGTCGCCGAGTTCGAAAAGCCGTTGATCGCGGCGATTGACGGTCTCGCGATCGGCGTCGGGACGACGCTCTGCTTTCATTGCGATCTCGTCTACGCTACGCCCGAGGCGCGCTTCCAGATGCCGTTCGTCAATCTTGGCCTCGTCCCAGAGGCCGGCTCCTCGTTATTGGCGCCGCAGCGATTCGGGCGCGTCAGGGCGGCGGAACTGTTGTTGCTCGCGGAGCCCTTCGGCGCCGATCGGGCGCTCGAGCTCGGCCTTATCAACGCCATCCTGCCTCAGAGCGAGCTGGTGACGCATGCGATGAGCAAGGCGGCCGCGCTCGCGGCCAAGCCTCGGGCTGCCCTCCTCGCGACGCGCCGTCTAATGCGCGGCGATCCGGAGGCCCTGAAAGCGCAGATGGCGGCCGAAATGCACGCCTTCAGCGCCGCACTCAAGTCCCCCGAGGCCCACGCGGCGTTCCAGGCGTTTCTGACTGCGGGGCGGAAGTAGGCGGGGCTCGGGTGCCCGTGCGCGGGCAGCGTTCGCTACCCTGGAGCTTGACGAGATTTTGCAACAATTTGTTTACGAACAACAGAAGTTCGTGCTATACCTTTGCTTGTCGACGGGCCGAATCCGCGCCCGCCCGCGCGGCCTCGGAAAGCAGGTGTGCGGTGTGCTTCGGCCACCGCTACGGGAGATCCTTCGAGGAGATTAGCCCGGGGATAAAGTTTTTATTTGAATCGGCTCTAACCCTTTGAAAGGTCCCGATTCGAAAAAATAAACGCCAGTAAAAGAAAGCAATTTTGCTTGCTTTTATTTTCGTTTATTTGCGCTTACTTCCTTTTCTTTGCGTGGACAGGGCCTGGGGCTGAGCCGTAGGTCGCTTGCGCTTGAATCGCGCACCCAAGGCCTGTCCCTTTTTACCTCTTGCGCCCGCGCCAATGTTCTGCAAATGTTCTGACCATCGGACGAGCCCGGGCGGGGGGCGGACATGGTGGCGCGCGTATCGACGGTGGCCTTTGAGGGCGTGGAGGCCCGGCCGGTCGACGTCCAAGTACAGATTGCATCAGGCACCGTCGCCTTCACCATCGTCGGCCTCGGCGACAAGGCGGTGGGCGAATCACGCGAGCGGGTACGCTCGGCGCTGATCGCCTCGGGTCTCGCCCTTCCTGCGAAGCGGATCACCGTCAACCTCGCGCCAGCCGACATGCCGAAGGAAGGCAGCCATTACGACCTGCCGATCGCACTCGCGGTGATGGCGGCGATCGGCGCCATTCCTCCCGACGCCCTCGACGGCTTTGCGGTGATTGGGGAACTCGCGCTCGACGGCGCGATCAGCGCGGTCGCCGGCGTGCTGCCAGCAGCGATCGCCGCCAACGCCGCAGGCAAAGGCTTGATTTGCCCAGCGCCCTGCGGACCCGAGGCGGCGTGGGCGTCGGCCGATCTCGAGATCCTCGCGCCGCGCTCGCTGATCCAGCTCGCCAACCACTTCAAGGGCGCGCAAGTGCTGTCGCGTCCCGAACCCGCCTTGCGCGCGTCGGGCGGACCGCAGCCGGACCTGCGCGACATCAAGGGGCAGGAGAGCGCCAAACGCGCGCTGGAGGTCGCAGCGGCCGGAGGCCACAATCTTTTGATGAGCGGCGCCCCAGGGGCCGGCAAGTCAATGCTCGCCCAGCGTTTGCCGTCGATCCTGCCGCCTTTGACCCCGCGCGAACTGCTCGAAGTGTCGATGATCCATTCGGTGGCGGGCGCACTCGCCGGCGGCGCCCTGACCGATCGGCGCCCGTTCCGAAGCCCCCATCATTCGGCCTCGATGCCGGCGCTGGTCGGAGGCGGCGTGCACGCCAAGCCAGGGGAGATTTCGCTCGCCCACAACGGCGTCTTGTTCCTCGACGAACTGCCGGAGTTCCAGCCCCAGGTGCTGGATAGCCTGCGCCAGCCAATCGAGACCGGCGAAGTGGCAATCGCACGCGCCAATCATCGCGTGGTCTATCCGGCGCGGTTTCAATTGATCGCGGCGATGAACCCATGCCGATGCGGCATGGCCAACGAGCCGGGTTACGCCTGCAAGCGCGCGCCAAACGACCGATGTGTGGCGCAATATCTCGGCCGCCTCTCCGGCCCACTCCTGGATCGCTTCGATCTCGTCATCGACGTGCCCTCAGTCCTTGCGGCCGATCTGATGACGCCCCCGACCCGCGAAGGCTCGGCAGAAGCGGGCGCCCGAGTGGCGGCGGCGCGCAAAATTCAACTCGCGCGGTACGCCGCCCTCGGGCTCGATGGCGTCGTTTGCAATGCCCGCGCGCCGGCCAGCGCCATCGAGGAGATCGCGGAGGCGGACGCGTCAGGTCTGGCGCTGTTGCGCGACGCCGCCGAGCGACTCCGTCTTTCGGCGCGCGGCTATCATCGCGTACTTAAGCTTGCTCGCACGCTTGCTGATCTGGACGGCGGCGGTCCGACCCGCCGCGTGCATCTTGCCGAGGCCCTCTCCTACCGCGGCACGCCAGACCGCGCGGTCGCCGCGGCATAGACAGTCGGAATCGGCGCGAACCCTACAATTCGGCCGAATTCCGCAAGGGGTTCACAACTGCCGCCTGAGACCATGGATCTCCGAGCTGATCGGCGCGACGCCGGGCTTACGCGGGATTGGAAATGGATCTGGGCGCCGGCTTGGCGGATTTCGCGGTTCATGTGCTGTGGCTTCAGGCTGGCGCGGCAATCGCATTGGCGGTCGCGCTCGCCGGCGCCGGCGCCCAGCGCCAAGCGGAAGCCCGCGCATTGGGGATCTCCAGTGAGAACGACGAGTCGCGCGATGAACTTTGGCTGCTCAAGGAAGCGACGAGCGCGCGCGACCGAGCAGAGGCGGCGAGCGAGGCCAAATCGCGCTTTCTGACGACGATGAGCCACGAAATCCGCACTCCGATCAGCGGCATTCTCGGGATGGCCGATCTGTTGCGGGAGGCCTCCCTCGATCCAGAAAACGCAAGCTATGTTGAAGCGATCCGCAGCTCCGGAGGCGCGCTCATCGCGCTGATCGACGAAATCCTCGATCTTGCCAAGATAGAGGCGGGCCGTTTCGATCTCGTCGTCGAGACGGTTGATCTCCGTCGGCTCACCGAGGGCGTAGTCGAACTGCTCGCGCCGCGCGCTCAGAGCAGAGGCATTGAGATCGCGGCTTCGTTCAGCGCCGGCGCACCGCGCTTCGTCCGCGCGGACGGCCCGCGTCTACGCCAAATCCTCATGAACCTCGCCGGCAACGGAGTCAAATTCACAGATCGGGGCGGTGTCTGTGTGACGGTCGAGCGCGGCGAAATGGGCGCGGCGCGGTTCTCGGTGATCGATACTGGGCCCGGCGTGCCGGCCGATCGCCGGAAGGCGGTTTTCGACAGTTTCGAGCAAGGCGACGGCTCGCACGCGCGCCGCTTCGAGGGCGCGGGGTTGGGGCTCGCCATCTCGCGCGAACTCGTTCGCCTCATGGGCGGCGAGCTGACGCTTTCTGACAATCCGGGTGGAGGGTCGATCCTTGCCTTTGCCGTCCGGTTGCCCAAATGCGCCTCAACCGAGCCGTTGGCGGCGTCGGAGACGATGCGCAGCGTCCCCAGTGGAACGCGCGCCCTCATCATCGCCAACTCTCCGTTCGAGGCGCCGGCTATCGAAGCGCGCCTTATCGAAGCGGGCGTCGACGTAGATCGCGCCCAGGGCTTGGACTCAGGCCTCGAGGCGTTGAACGCCCCACACAAGCCTGATGTGGTCATCGTCGATTGCGCGCTCGGACCTGACGCCACCAATCAGCTTGCGCAAGCTGCGCGGAAGGCGGCTGTCCGCCGCAGCCTGGTGCTGTTTTCGCCCTTTGAACGCCGCGCGTTCGGGCAGATGGCGCTGAGGGGTTTTGACGGCTGGCTGGTAAAGCCCGTTCGTGCACGCTCACTTTTGGAGCGTATCGCGTTGGATGTTGAACCCACCCCCGGCCTTACCTCGCGCCTCTCATCGCCCCTGTTAGTCCGCCGCGCCCTTGTCGCCGAAGACAACGACATCAATGCTCTAATTACTCAAAAGGCCATGCGCCGCTTGGGCTTCGAGGTCGTTCGCGCAATCGACGGTAACGAGGCGCTGCGTCTGGCCTCGCCGATCGCACCCCTAGAATCTCGCCCCTTCGACGTCATCTTGATGGACCTTAAGATGCCAGGTCTCGACGGCTACGAGGCTACGCGTCGTTTGCGGAGGCTCGAGGCTGCCTGCGGTTGGTCGCCGACGCCCATTATCGCCCTGACCGCCAATGCTGTCGAGGGCTGGAGAGTCTCCCCATCAGCCGCTGGGTTCGACGCCATTCTCATCAAGCCGGTCGAGTTCAGAGCGCTAGGGGAAACAGTGGAGAGATTGTCCGCCACTCGGGCGGCGCCATCACGCGAGCGCCTGCGCGCGTCATAGAATCGAACGGGAGCGGCTACACCTACACGCCAGAAGTCTCACATTTCGCGCAGTGCCTAGTCGTGAATCACTCCTCGATCGCACATCTGTCGAGTTGCCCGCGCTTGTCCTCGAAGCCGATAACCTTGAACGCACCGCCTTGTCGACTGGTCGTCAGATGAACCCGATGATCAGTGCGTTGGGGAAAGCAGTCGGACCTATCCCGACCCCCTGTCTTGCCATCCCAGCCTCGCTGCACTAAACGAAAAGCGCCTGTCCGCCTAGGGTTTTCGGGCGCTCAAGTCTTCCCCACTCACCGGCGATCGTGGTTAAGCTTCCCTCTCTCGACCAATTCAACCGCATTGTCGTCAAGGTCGGCTCGTCGCTCCTTGTCGACGGTGCGCGTGGAGCCGTCAGGCGCGAGTGGCTGGAAGCGCTCGTCTCAGACATCGCCGGGCTCCATGCGCGCGGCGCGAGCGTAATCGTAGTATCCTCCGGTGCGATCGCGCTTGGCCGCACGATAGCGGCGCTGCCAAAGGGAGCGCTGAGGCTTGAAGACAGCCAAGCTTCCGCGGCAATCGGACAGATCGCGCTCGCCAGCGAGTGGTCTCGCGCCCTTGCTCAACACGGCATTGTTACGGGCCAGGTGCTCTTAACCTTACAGGACACGGAAGAGCGCCGCCGCTATCTCAACGCACGCGCGACGCTCGGCCGTCTCTTCACTATGCGCGCAATCCCGATCATCAACGAGAACGACACGGTCGCAACTAGCGAGATCCGCTACGGCGACAATGATCGTCTTGCGGCACGAGTCGCCACCATGACGAGTGCGGACCTTTTGATTCTTCTCTCCGATGTCGCTGGGCTTTACGATTCACCACCTCATCGCAACGCCCAGGCGCGATTGCTTCCCGTCGTCGAGCGCGTGACGCCCGAGATCGAAGCTATGGCCGGCGGCGCGGCGTCGGAACTGTCGCGGGGCGGCATGCGCACCAAGATTGAGGCCGCCCGCATCGCCACGTCGGCCGGCGCGCACATGGTGATCACGGACGGACGCATTCCGCATCCAATCACGCGAACCGCGGAAGGTGGCGGCTGCACCTGGTTTCTAACCCCGTCGAACCCAGTCGCGGCGCGCAAGGTTTGGATCGGCGGGTCGCTTGAACTTAAAGGAGCCGTGTTCGTCGATGCTGGCGCTGCCGCGGCGCTCACCCGCGGCAAAAGCCTGCTGCCAGCTGGGGTCACGCGGGTCGAAGGCGTGTTTGCGCGCGGCGATTGCGTCGCCATCCGCGACGAGCGTGGGGCCGAGATCGGGCGGGGGCTCATTGCCTATGACGCGCTGCATGCGGAGCGCATCCGCGGCCGTAATTCGCGCGATATCGCCCATATTCTCGGGACGGCAGGCCGCGCCGAAATGATTCATCGCGACGACATGGCGCTTTCCGCTCTCTGAGACGGGGCATCCGTCCAAGCGGCCTTGGCAGAGCAAGGCCCGCCGCGCATAAGCTTGGACTATGGGCTCTCCCGTCCGACTTCGCGCCCGGTTGGTCTCTGTGCCCCGCCCGGCGCTGATCGCGCTTGCGACAGCGCGCACGAGATTGCGCGAGAGCGAATTTGGCATGACGGCGCTTGCGATCGGCGTCGGCGTCCTTGCCGGCTTGTGCGTCGCCGTAATGACCAGCCTCGTCAATATCGCGCATGTGCGGATCTACGGCATTCCCTTCGACGTTCACCTGAGCGCCGCCTCGAGGGTCGCGCCCCTCGCCGCTTTTGGTGCGCCAATGCTGGGCGGACTGTTGCTCGGCGCGATCGACCTATGGCTCGCTCGTAGGAAGACGTCTCCCGCAGTCGATCCGGTCGAAGCGAACGCCTTGCGCGGCGGACGCATGTCGCTCCGCCAAAGCCTTTTGGTGGCGACGCAGACCGTGATCTCGAATGGCTGTGGCGCATCAGTCGGGCTTGAGGCGGGCTATGCGCAGAT
>Ga0209006_10006620_pt1 | contig 10474 bp, 7 predicted proteins | sample JacPin_JW_Ref_O2_FD_188567 | JGI IMG/M metagenome (GOLD analysis project Ga0209006, IMG submission 188567) | Forest soil microbial communities from Algoma, Ontario, Canada - Jack Pine, Ontario site 1_JW_Ref_O2 (SPAdes) (version 2) | ecosystem: Environmental > Terrestrial > Soil > Boreal... | reverse complement strand
CCTTGAACTGCGCCGCCAGCTCGAACTGCCGGAGCGGCCGGCGAAAGTCGTGCCGGTGTGCCTGGTGGTGCATTCCGCGGTGGGCACGGTGTGCCTGGTAGCGGACGAAGTGGGCAATGTCGTCGAGGTGCAGGATGAAACCTTCGAGCCTTCACCGCAGACGCTGTCGGCACGCTTGCGATCGGTGATTCTCGGGGTGCACAAGCTTGAGGGCCAGTTGCTCCACGTTCTTGATACGGACCTCGCGTGCGAGGTGAAGTCGGTGAGTAAGGGACAGTCCGACGGCGCGTGAGCCGCGGCGGTTGCAGGTATTAGGTGTCAGGTATCAAACGATGAGGAGAAAAATACAGTGAACAAGCTGAGCCTAAAGGTCAACCTGGGGTTGGGATTTGGCGGCGTTCTGCTGATCCTCATCGTCATGGGCGTCGTCTCCTACTACGCGGTCGGTGAGCTTAACGATATTTCCGACCGCGTGGTGAAGGCGCTGACGAAGAAGGATCTCGCTTCCCAGGTGCAAGCGTCGATCGAAACCCAATCGAGCGGGCTTCGCGGTTTTCTACTCTCGGGAAGGGAGGACACGCTGCAGCACGATGAAGAAGGTAAAAAACAGTTCGCCGAGAGCATGGAAAGCTTGCGCCAAACCATTGTTACCGACGGAGGCAAGAGGCTGCATGGGGAAATACAGCAGAGCTATTCCGACTATCGCTCAATCGCAGACGGTGTGATCGAAATGCGGCGCGCAGGAAAGATCAAAGAGTCGGGAGAAGCGCTCTTCACCCCGCAAATGATTGAGACCCGCGGGAAAATGCGCACCTCGGTTACCGATTTCGTGAAGCTGGAAGACAAGTTGAGGGACGGCCTGCTCGGCGAACAGCGGACGGTGGAGTCGCGCGCCCGCTCGCTCGTGGTGACGCTTTGCGTCATCGGTGTGCTAGTGGGCTTCGGCGTGGCGGTTTTCGTTACCCGCACGATTTCTTCGGCCATTGCCCGCATGGTGACCATGATCCAGGAGATTGCGGGCAACAACCTGGCGGTAGCTGACATGGAGATCAAATCCGACGATGAGTTGGGGCGGGCGGCGGCGGCGTTGAATAGCATGAAAAACAATTTGCACGACACTATTCAGTCGATCCGGGGCACGGCGGAGCAGGTGGCGGCAGCGAGCGAACAACTTTCCGCCACCGGACAGCAGATTACCGCGAATTCCGAGGAGACAACCGCGCAGGCGAGGGTGGTTTCAGAAGCGGGCGGGCAGGTCAACACCAACCTGCAGACCTTGGCATCGGGCGCTGAGGAGATGAATTCGACGATTGGGGAAATTGCCACGAACGCAAGCGAGGCGGCACGGGTTGCGGGCGAGGCGGTCGAAGCGGCCGAGTCGGCGAACCAGACCGTATCGAGACTGGGCGATTCGAGCGCTGAGATTGAGAAGGTCATTGAAGTCATTACCTCGATTGCGCAGCAGACGAATTTGCTGGCGTTGAATGCCACGATTGAGGCGGCACGAGCGGGCGAGGCTGGCAAGGGATTCGCCGTCGTGGCCAATGAAGTCAAGGAACTGGCCAAGCAGACGGCGAAGGCCACGGAAGAAATCAAGCAAAAAATTGCCGTCATTCGGGTAAATACGGGCGGGGCGGTCGCGGCGATTGGTGGAATCAAAGGCGTCATCGACAAGGTAAGTCATATCTCGACGGTGATTGCAACTGCGGTCGAAGAGCAGAGTGCAACCACCAGCGAGATGGCGCGCAATGTAACGGAAGCGGCCCGGGGAGCCTCGACGATTTCGGAGAATATTCGAGGGGTAGCGGAGGCGGCGCAGAGTACCTCGACCAACGTCGGCGAATCGCAGACGGCGAGCGAGCACCTGGCGCGTATGGCGAGCCAGTTGAGGGAACTGGTGGGCAATTTCAAAGTCGGCACGCCCAGCCCGAAGCAACATGACGGGGCCACGGCCATGAGGGCGTCACGCAAAGCTGCGGGTGCCCGCTGAGAGATGGAGTACGCGGATCAAGCAACAGCTGATCCGGGACAGGAACCATGCCACCGATTCGAGTTCTAATTGTCGATGACTCCGCCGTGATCCGGAAGTTGCTTAACAATCTGCTTGCCTCCGATCCAGAGATCGTCGTCGCCGGAACCGCGGGCAATGGCAGGCTGGCGCTGGCGCGCATCCCAGAGGTCAAGCCCGATCTGGTGACGCTCGACATCGAGATGCCGGGCATGGATGGTCTCGAAGCCCTGGTTGAGATCCGGCGTCTCTATCCCAAATTGCCCGTGAATATGTTCAGCACTCTTACCGAGCGTGGGGCGACGGCGACTCTCGATGCCTTGGCTCGCGGGGCCAGCGACTACGTTACCAAGCCTTCGCACGGAGAGACGGCAGACATCTCGCAGGCCAGGGTACGCGACGAATTGCTGGGCAAAATCAAGTCGCTATGCATAACGAATGTCCCGGTGCCGCGACCCAAAGTGCCGCTGGCCGAATTGCCCCGGATTTCGCCCGGCAGGATCGACCTGGTCGCCATCGGAACCTCCACCGGCGGACCGAATGCGCTGACCGCGCTTATTCCGCAACTTCCACGCGATTTTCCCGTACCGATAGTGATCGTGCAACACATGCCTCCCCTGTTTACGCGCCTTCTCGCCGAGCGTCTCAACACCCTCACCGGGCTTGATGTGCAGGAAGGCAGGGAAGGTCAAAAGCTGCGGAGCGGGCAAATCTGGATTGCTCCCGGCGACCATCATATGACGGTGATTCGTCGGGGAACCGAAACTATCATCGGCATTAACCGCGAGCCGCACGAGAATTCCTGCCGACCCGCGGTTGACGTCCTGTTTCGATCGGTGGCGCAAGTCTATGGCGCGAACGCGCTGGCGGTCGTACTCACCGGCATGGGCGCGGACGGTACGCGAGGGTCGTCCGAGATCAGGACTGCCGGCGGCCAGGTTATTGTTCAGGACGAAGCCTCCTCCGTGGTTTGGGGAATGCCCGGAAGTGTGGTTGCCGCTAATCTTTCGGATCGGGTGTTACCGCTGACTGGCATCGCGCCGGAGGTGGTGCGCCGCGTATCGCTGCGCAGAACCTTAGTCGCAGCCGCTTCGCGGTGAGAACGCTGGATGCACTCTAACGCCAGGAACCAACGGATGCAAAACTCGGCCTCTAAGAGTTCGGCCAACATGAAGATGAGACAATGCCTGTCGAAATAGCAAAAGTGAAGGTCGGGTCGGTTCCGGAATCGAATCCGGCCGACCCTGCCTACCTTAAGATCCGGGACCTGATCTACAAGGTGTCCGGAATCTATTACTCCGCCGAAAAACTATATCTTCTCGCCGCACGCTGTGCGCGCCGCATGACTGTGCTAAATCTGGCCACTCCCGCGGAGTACCTGGAACGTTTGCTTCTGCGCACCAGCGATGCCGAGCAGCGCCTCCTGCTGAACGAAATCACCATTGGCGAAACCTACATGTTCCGTCATCCCGCGCAACTGGATGCGCTACGCGAAGTCATCCTTCCCCAGATCCTGCAGGTAAAGGGCTCGACCGCCTTGCGCCGGCTGCGCTTCTGGTGTGCCGGTTGTTCCACCGGAGAAGAGCCGCATACCCTGGCCATGTTTCTGCTCGAACAACGGGACAAGCTGCTTACGGGCTGGACCTTTGACATTCTTGCCACCGACTTGAACGACAACTCGCTCGAGATGGCGCGCACCGGCGTCTACGGAGAGTACGCACTGCGCAACACGAGCCACGTTTTGCGTCGCAAATACTTTAAGGACGTCGGCGAGAAAAAACTTCAAGCCAACGAATTGCTCAAATCCCAAATACGTTTCGATCGCATCAATCTTAGTGACGACAGCAAAATGCTCTTTCAGAAAGGGATCGACGTAATTTTTTGCTGCAACGTTCTCATCTATTTCGATCTGGTCTCGAAGCGCCGGGTAGTGCAGCATTTTTACGCCAATCTCATGCCCGGCGGCTATCTTTTCATGGGACACGCGGAATCGCTGTTTCAGGTGAACGAGACCTTTCGCCTGATCCATTTCCCCGGAACCACGGCATACCTGAAGCCGGCAGTCTCACAGGCCGCCGGAGGCGCGAAGTGAACGACAAAATCCAATCGCAACTCCACGACCGGATCGCCAATCTCGATTCGCTCCCTACCGCCCCCACCATCCTGACCCCGTTGCTCGAAATACTCCGGTTGCCGTCTGAGAAGATTCCTTTCGAAAAAGTGATCGAGCTGGTTTCGCTCGATGGAGCGATCGCCGCACAATGCCTTCGCATGGCGAACTCCCCGCTCTTCGGCAGCCGCTACATCGAAACCGCGCGCTCCGCCATCATGGCTCTCGGGCTCGAACGGGTATGCTCCCTGCTTTTCAGTTTGTGCGTCAATCGAAGCATGCCGCGCGATAAATGGGTTATCGATCCCATCACTTTCTGGAGACATTCTCTCGGTTGCGCTGTGGTCACCCAAAATATGGCGAAAGCCGTTAACTATCCCGAACCTGAAAAAGCTTACCTAGCCGGGTTGTTACACGATCTTGGTATGCTGGTGAATTGCATCTTGTATACGGACGACTTTCGTGAATGCCTTCGCCAGGCCGCCGAGCAGCATCTTCCTATCCATATACTCGAAGAGCAGATCCTTGGGTTCACGCACTGCGACAGCGGCCAAATTCTTTGCGCGCACTGGGGATTTCCGAAAGATTTGATTGACGCGGCTCGCTGCCACCACGATGTCGCCCTTCTGCCGACTGCCGGGCCCCTGGCCTGCCTGGTGCATCTCAGCGATCTGCTATGCCGCGTGCGCTACCTGGGTTACGGCTACGATGAAATCCTGGCGCTCGATCTCGGCAGCGATGTTGCCTGGCAAACTCTATTCAGCAGCTATCCAGCGTTTAAGAGTATGGATCTGGCTCGCTTCACCCTCGATATCGAAGGAGCCATGGATCAAATTGTCGCCACCGTCGATTCCATCTTCGGCAACAAAGTCGTGGAGAACAAGAAAGCCGCTGCGGCTACCACTTGATCGCCCGCCGGTTTGTAGACATCGCAACCTTTCTTCCGTTCGGGACTTGGTTAGCCATCAGCCACCAGGAAAACCTGCCTTGCCGAAGTCTGATTCGCAGGTAAAGGCGGCTAGGGCCGATGGTTGCGGAACCGGCAAGTCAAGATCAAATTCAACACCAAGGCCAACACCAGCGGCCGGGGCACCCGCTCTACACCGGCTCATTCTGGGAGCAAAAAAAACGTCCCGAGCGTTAGCCCAGGACGTCTCTCCGGCAGCCCTCCCCCAGAACTGCCAAACTACTCGATCATCCTAGGTCCGTTCGGCCCCTCTGTAAATGTCACTTACGTAATGCATTAGTCGCGAAAAAGTACCTCGGGCCATGCGCGAAAGTAACCATGCAAAAGCTATCTCCTGCATCGGATTGGGAAATTAGTTGTCCGCTATCTATTTGGAAGCAGGAGAGAAAAACCGTCAAAGGAGTATTCCCGATGGCCTTCGGTTACTTTGGCTTTTGCCGAGCCTTCCTGTACCTGCCGCACGGCCTCGTTCAGACGCTTCAGGTAGAAAGGCTGGGCGACAGGCACGTTATGGGCTGGCAGTAGCAGCTTGACTTGGGGCTCAAGAGCCGAAAGACGGGCCACGGAGCGGGTATAAGCGGGAAAGTCGGTCTCGGGGACAAACAGATAGATCTGGCCGGGATAGAAGCTGTCGCCGGTGAAAAGCAGTCCATTGGTGCGATCGAACAACACCAGCGAATCCGGTGTGTGCCCTGGGGTGAAGATTACTTCGAGTTCGCGTCTCCCCAGATCGACGCGCTCGCCGTCGTACAAAGTGTGCGTGGAGCGCCAGGGTCGAATCGAATAAGATCCCGCGTTGGCGCCTGCTGGCAGCCCTCCGCACACGCGCTCAGGAGCAAGCGCATCATGCGAGTAGGCGTTGTTTTCGCCAAGCATGTTGTGGCGCGTGTAAGGCAGGTCGCGATTCCAGATATCCAAAAACTCGGCGTCGCCGCCAACGTGATCAAAGTGCGTATGCGAATTGATCACTGTCACCGGCAAGGTTGTGAGGCGGGCGACCGTCTTGCCGATTCTTCCTATCCCCATGCCAGTGTCGAACAGGACGGCGCGCTTTTCTCCAAGAATGAGATAGGAAATAACTTCTTCAAATTGCTTGGGCTCGTAGATCGCGATCACACCAGGCCGGATGCGGTAAATTTCGAACCAGGGTTCATCCGGAAGAACCCGCTCCAACTTTGCGTACTCCGGCCGGGGCAACTGGTGGCACCATTCGGGACGCAATGGTTCCGAAGAATGAAGCGAGGCGGTACCAACCGCAATCGCCGTTGTTTTGTGCGCACCAATACTTTCAGCGGTGTCGGTATCGGGCGGTGCCGGTTTGGCTCTTATGATCGCGGTGGCGTCGGTCGGTAGGTCGCTGGTGACGGGCGGCTTATTCTGCGCCAATTCGTTCTGATTTAGTTCAGTGTCATCGGACGCATCAGCATCGGGTTCCGAAGGGGTAGCCGCTCCCGTGATGCGTTGTGAGGATTTTGCGGTAGAGATCTGCGTTCCTCGCGAGGGCATTGCGGACCGTATGCTTGCGCTGGCCGGCACGTCCACTGTCCGATCCTTGGTGCTCTTGTTCTCGTTCTTGGTGCTCTTGTTCTCGGCGATCTTGCTCTCCGAATCAGGCGCATAGGATTTAGCCATGTCCGGCGAAACTGTTCCCGGCTTTTCTACCGTCGCGAAATCGTTCGGCGCGACGGACGGTACCGGCTTTGACGACGCGACCTGCGACCCGGAAGCAGGCCTTGCGGGACTTGTAACTCTGGAGTGTTCCGGACGCACCAGCCACATCGCGGCAACTACCACGCCCGCACCCAGCGCCGCCCAACCCAGATTCATCCGCGAAAATCGCGTCCAGGAAAAACCAACCCCGCGGGTCGCAAGCCCTGGCGTCCGCGTGAGCGTCGCAAGCGAGGTTTCATGGTCACCAGAAACATCGCCAGGAATAGGAATGGCCCCCGCGACAGCGTCAGGAAGAGCGAGCGCGATAACCTCCCGGCACTCCCAGCAGAGCGCTAGATGTTTGAGCACTCCGTCACGCTCGGCTGCTGGAAGAGCCTGCTCGGCAAAAGCCGTAAGTAGATCTGAGTCGGGATGCGGATGCGTCTGTTCACGCGAGGCAACCCGCAGCCGTTCCGCTACGATTTTTGGTACTTCAGCCATTTTTGTTCAAAAATATCTATTTTTATTCAAAAATATCTCTGTCGGACGTTTTCTATTTTGCTTTCTCGCTGGCGGCTCGGGTCAAACGGTTCCGTCGCCAGTGTTCCGGGCTCGAATCTTCTTACTACCAGGGAACGTCTTATCCCCCGAATCTTGCGTCAAGCGAGATCGCAAATTCAGCCGCAAGTCACGCACGTCGGTTTCCAAAGCTTCGGAGGCTTGGGCATGGCTCATCCCCTGCGTTCGCAACCCGGCCAGAATGCGCTTCCGCAGCCCTGAAGAGAGCCGGTCCAGTCGCCGGCTGATGCTCGATTCATGCAATCCCAGCGCGCGGGCAATCTCAGCCAGGGTTCGCTCGTCCAGGTAATAGGCCGCCAAGGTGTAACGGTCTTCGGCCGAAAGTTCGGCCAAAGCCTCGTCCGTGGCCGCTTCCAGACGCTGTTGCGCCTCTGAAATGCGGTCCGAGGACGCCCCGGTCTCGGCCGAAGGAGCGACAAACTGAACACCTTCTTCTGTTTTCTCTTCAAGACTGACCGTACGTTTTTGTTTGCGATAGCGATTGATGAACTCCTGGGCCATTACGGTACGTAGCCATCCTTCAAGAGATCCGCGTCCGGTGTAGAAGATCAGCTTCGAATTGCGCACACCGTCGCGGGCATTTACGCCATATAAATCCGCAAACAGCGAATCGGCCAATTCGGCGGCGTGCGCGGCGTCGCGGGTGATGTGCAACGCCATACTGTGCAGTTTTTGCCGGTAGCGGCTGATGAAGTCGTGCCACGCTCGCTCGTTGCCGGAAGCGCAGGCGCGCGCCAACGCCAATTCTTCCAGACGCAGTGCGGCGCAGAACGCCGATTTTTGTTCGGGTGTCGCTGGACTCGAGTTCGGAACAAACTGCTTGCGCACTATGTCGTCCAAGACGCCTGCGAACTGTTGCGGGCTTAAACCATACGCGGCAGCGCCGCTGCGCTCGTAGAAGTTCATCGCGACAGCAGCAGAGGGATCCGCTCCTTTGCCGGATTGACTGGGCTTTGACATTGACTGCTGAGACATTTACTGCTGAAGTGAACCTGAGAAAACGTCCTGGACGATGCTAGCAATTATTTAGACGCAAGGAATCAGAAATCGTACGTTCTGTTTTCAGCGAGCGAGAAATACACTCCTGGAAGACTCGCGATTGCGCATCCCGGCACGCTCCAGCAGTGGCGTGCCGGGCGGCGGTGTCCGCCAGCAATAGCCCGGGCGTATTAGTAGAAGTGTCGCAATCAGCAGAAAGTGAGTTTGATTTCAAGTCTCCCCGCAGTTTCCGCACGTTGCCTAAGACGGCGGGCTGAGATGGGATAGCGAGTAACTTAGTTAGCAAAGACACAGGCAAAGACAGAGACAAAGACTAAAGACAAAGACTAAAGACAAATACGAGAAGTGAAGATCCTCTCTACAGTCGCCCTACGGCCCCAGAATGCTGTCGAGACCATCTCGATATTTATGCCCTATCGAGTCCCTTAGTCACAACGTCATCGGCGTCACAGGCCAGCTTGAGAGCGGGTAATTCTTCCCTTGTAAACCAGCTGACATCGGACGCATCGCTTCCTGCCTTCAACTTCCCGCCAACCACACGGCATAAATAATCAATCAGTACAAAGTGATACTGCACCCGCTCCGCGTCATTGCGGATCACCCGCTCGTATACGCCAAGCATCTCGCCAGGCTCAACCACCAATCCCGTTTCTTCGTGAGCCTCGCGAACGACGGCGTCGCGCAGTCGCTCGCCGCATTCCAGAACTCCGCCAGGGAGCGACCACTCTCCCAGCAGCGGTGCCGTTCCGCGTCGAATCAGCAGCACGCGCTTCTCTCTGTTATCACGATCGTCGCAATTGCCATCGACGATAACCGCGCCCACTCCGATGAGTGGACTTTCAGGATATTCACGCTTCATGAGGCTCGGCCATCTACTTCGCCCCCACCTGATACTGCTCGATCTTGCCGTCAGGCATGATCCGTTCCCAAACCTCCAGCGTCCTCTGCGGAAATCGAACGTCGAACAAGCGAAACGTCATCCCACCGCGATCCTGCTTGGATGTTTGCTTAAACTCAGTTGGCGGTCCCAGCGGTCCCAGACTGGCGGCGAAATCCTGGAGCGCCTGTTCCGTGAAGTAGCTGTTGCAATTGTCAGTGAACCGGGCACGATCGATCTTGCCTCGTTGCAACGCCACGAAGACTTCGCGCGACTGATTTTCCTGGGTTTCGCCATCACTCGTGCGGAAAAATACCCCGGCGATGCTGCGCGCAACATCTTCGGCAACGCCCACCGAATCCTCGTTGACGAGCACAACCACCGCCATCCGCGAGTCGGGAAAGACCAGATTATGCGAAGTAAAACCCGACACTTCGCCGCCATGCTCAATCGCGCGCTGTCCGAATTCGGTGCGGACATCCAAGCCCAAGCCGTAGCGCGTGCCCACGCCGTTTTTGAGCACGATTTCTTTTTCCATCTGTGCATAAGACGAAGGTTGCAGCACGGTCTGATTGATCATGCTGATATCCCATTTCGCCAGATCTTCGGCGGGCATGGCCAATTCGCCAGCGGCAAACAGCCATCCCTTTCCCTCTTTCGGAGCTACCCGCGGCGGACCCAGCGCAAACCGCAAATATCCAGTCGCGTCAGTTTCGGTGAGCCGGTTTTGATCGATATTAACAACGCTCTTCATGCCGAGCGGCGTAAAGATGTGTTCGTTCAGAAATTGGAGAAGAGGCTCGCCACTCGCTTTCTCAACGATCATTCCGGCGATCACGAAATTGGTATTGCTGTATTGCCATTGCGTGCCCGGATCGAAATCGAGTGGCTTGCGCGCCCACAGGTCGAGAATCTTGTCACCCGTGACCGGCTGCAGCATGAAGGGAGGAACGTAATCCTGCGGCCAGTAATCCTGATAGCCCGAAGTGTGCGAGAGCAATGCGCGAATCGTCACCTCGTTGCTGCGGAACAGATTCGGCACGAAGCGCGACACCGGATCGTCGAGCGATAGCTTTCCCTGCTCGGCCAGAAGCAGCACTGCGGCGGCGGTAAACTGCTTGCTGATGGAGCCGATGCTATAGCGCATGGAAGGCAGCGCGGCGATGTGCGGATCGATTCGACCGTCGCCATAGGCTTGAAGGTAGATAATTGCTCCATCCCGGACAATGGCGATCGAAGCGCTGGGAACGCCGGTGGTGCTGAGAGCCTGATGGACAATCGCAT
>Ga0209006_10006619_pt1 | contig 10475 bp, 5 predicted proteins | sample JacPin_JW_Ref_O2_FD_188567 | JGI IMG/M metagenome (GOLD analysis project Ga0209006, IMG submission 188567) | Forest soil microbial communities from Algoma, Ontario, Canada - Jack Pine, Ontario site 1_JW_Ref_O2 (SPAdes) (version 2) | ecosystem: Environmental > Terrestrial > Soil > Boreal... | reverse complement strand
AAAAGGGATCGACGGAATACTCGAAGCGCTTGGCGGCGTGCTGCTTTGGTTTAAAGTCAACACGTTGAACACCTGGCTGCAGGCGCTTTGCCAGCACGAGCTCGCGCGGGACAAGCACGATTATATTTTCTCTCACCTGAGCATTGCCTCGCAGAAATTGGCTAGCGGCAGCCCGATGTTCGCCTCGCTTTATCTTTTGTCGCATGGACTGGTTAAAGCCGTTCTCGTCATTTGTCTCTGGATGAATAAGCTGTGGGCCTACCCGCTGACCATCGCCGTTTTTGCAGCCTTCGTCATCTACCAGATTTATAGATTCACTCATACGCATTCGGTGGCTCTGGTTATTCTTACTCTCTTCGACTTGCTGCTGATATTTCTCACCTGGAAAGAATATCAAGATCAAAAACTGCTGCACGCAAAAAAGAAAAAAGCATAGCTCCTCTTCTCCACGCGTATGGCCTTGTTTCAGCTTTTCGTGTAGATTTTCCTATCGTGACAACGCCGAATAAATTCACAGTTGGTCTGATACAGATGGCCGTGAGTGCCAAGCCGGAGGAAAATCTCGCCCGCGCCGAGTCTCGGATTGAAGAAGCTGCCCGCGGCGGAGCCCAGGTCGTCTGCTTGCCGGAACTTTTTCGCTCGCAATACTTCTGCCAGCGTGAAGACACCGCGAATTTTGAGTTGGCCGAATCTGTGCCCGGGCCAACCACGCAAGCGTTGGGCCGCGTGGCGCAGAAGACGAAAAGCGTGATCGTCGCGCCGGTTTTCGAACGCCGGGCGCCGGGTGTTTATCACAACACTGCCGCAATTATTGATTCCGACGGAAAAATTGCGGGCGTCTATCGCAAGATGCATATACCGGACGATCCCGCTTACTACGAAAAGTTCTATTTCACTCCCGGAGATTTGGGGTTTCGCGCATTTGAAACCAACGCCGGGAAAATCGCCACGCTAATTTGCTGGGACCAATGGTATCCCGAAGGAGCGCGCCTGGCCGCCCTCAACGGCGCGTGTATCGTTTTCTATCCCACCGCCATCGGATGGCATCCTAGCGAAAAGAAATCCAATGGCGAAGCCCAGCGCGATTCCTGGAAAACCATTCAGCGCAGTCACGCGATTGCGAACGGGATCTATGTGGCGGCCGTCAATCGTGTGGGGCACGAAAAGCCTGTCGAAGGCGGCGACGGCCTGGAATTCTGGGGCACTTCCTTCTTTTGCGACCCGCAAGGAGTGGTCCTGGCGGAAGCTTCCACCAACCTCGAAGAAATTTTATACGGGGAAGTGGACCTCGCGCACCTGGAAGACGTCCGCCGCAACTGGCCCTTCTTGCGCGACCGCAGGATCGACGCCTACGCCGGAATAGAGCAGCGCTTTCTCGACGAAAAGCCGTGAAGCCATCCCGCCGCGCACCCCTGCCTTCCCGCGCAATCCCGCCTTCCGAAGAAATCCCTCCTTCCGCCCTCGGATTTCACATGCCCGCAGAATGGGATTCCCACGAAGCCACATGGATTGGCTGGCCTCACAATTTAACCGATTGGCCGGGAAAGATTGAGCCTATCCATTGGGTATATGGTGAGATCGTCCGCAAGGTTGCGCCGGGCGAACTCGTTCGAATCTTGGTGAACTCAACAGCACACGAGGCTCAAGCCCGCAAAGCTTTGAAGAGCGCCGGCGTCAGCATGAACCAAGTCCAGTTTCTGCAGTTTCCTACCAATCGAGGCTGGACGCGGGATTTCGGCCCTATTTTCATTAAACGCACAAAGCCCCGCACCGAGGTTGCCATCGCCCGCTTTCGTTTCAACGCCTGGGCTCGTTATCCTGACTGGAAAAAGGACGATGCAATCCCCGAACGCGCCGCGCGCAAATTGAAAATGAAATTGTTCCGCGCTCAACTCGGCGGGCGCGACGTGGTTCTCGAGGGCGGAAGCATCGATGTAAATGGCTCAGGCACCGTGCTCACTACGGAAGAGTGCCTTCTCGATCAGAAACGCCAAGTTCGCAATCCTGGATTCGATCGCAGTAAAACGGAAGCCGCACTCCGCGAATATCTCGGCGCAACAAATATAATTTGGCTGGGCAAAGGAATCGCCGGCGACGATACCCATGGCCACGTCGATGATTTGTGCCGTTTTGTAAATCGCCGCACGGTAGTGCTGTGCCGCGAGAAGAATCCTCACGAGAAAAATTATCGCGCGCTGGAAGACAATTGGCAGCGGCTGCGTGGCGCCAGATTGGAAGATGGAACCAAAATGGATGTCGTGCCGTTACCCATGCCGTCGCCTCTCTTCTTCAACGGCGTTCGCCTGCCCGCAAGTTATGCAAATTTCTATATTTCAAATGCGTCCGTTTTGGTGCCCACCTTCAACGATCCCAATGACCGCGTGGCCTTGGGAATCCTGAGCGATTTGTTCCCCGACCGCTCCGTGGTCGGTGTCCATTCGGTGGATTTAGTCTGGGGATTCGGCACCATTCATTGCTTGACGCAACAACAGCCCGCTCGCTCGTAACTCCATCCGCACTTTTTTGAAGTTTCCGAATATCCGGACGTGGCCATGGTCTATCTATCCTGCCCGATATATTTCAATTCTCCGAATTTACATAGTTCGCTGCAAATGAACACTTTATTTACCAAAGAGCATGGCGACGAACGTGCCATATGCGAAGTCGGGGGAAGCCAACTTCTCGACGTGTGCGCCCCGCAAATTGAACGAATACTGGAGATGAAAATGAGATTAAGTAAATACATGAGGCTCGCAGCATTACTCGCAGCCTTAGCGCTTTTGCTGCCCACCCTGATCTCGGCGCAGAGCGTCGTGACTGGCGCAATCAGCGGGTCCATTACCGATCCCTCCGGCGCCGTCATCGTAGGCGCCACGGTGAATTTGAAGAACAATGCCACCGGCGAACTGCTCACGACTACGTCGGCCTCCGGCGGCACATTTCAGTTCACATTGCTTAAGCCCGGCGTCTACGTCGTGTCGGCCACGCAAACGGGATTTAAGCAGGTCACCGAGACGGTCGAAGTTCTCCTTGGTCAGACAGCCTCTGCAAACATGAAACTGGAGTTGGGGACCGGCGCTGTCACCGTTGAGGTCACCGGTCAAGGCGCGATGCTACAGACCGAAGACGCCAATATCGCCTCCAACTTTGATACGAACTCGATCCAAAACATTCCGAATCCCGGCGGCGACATCACCTACGTGGCGCAGACCGCGCCCGGCGTCACCATGAATAACTCGACTGGTGGCGGCTACGGAAACTTCAGCGCGTTCGGTATGCCGGCCACCTCGAATCTTTTCACAATTAACGGAAACGATTACAACGACGCCTTCTTGAACCTGAATAACTCGGGCTCCAGCAACCTGTTGCTGGGTGGCAACGAACTTCAGGAAGTCGCGGTCGTCAGCAACGCCTACACTGGGCAGTACGGCCGTCAAGCAGGCGCTCAGGTTGACTACAGTACAAAATCCGGCGGCAACGCTTTCCACGGCGATGCCGTGTACAACTGGACCGGGCGGGAACTCACTGCGAACGATCCGGTCAACAAGTTTTTCGGTGGTACCAGACCGTTTGAGAATAACAACCAGTGGGCAGCAGCTCTCGGCGGACCGATCATAAAGGACAAGCTCTTCTTTTTCGTGAACACCGAGGGTATCCGCTACATCTTTGGGGCCGTTCACACACCGGCTGTCCCTACGCCGGCGTTTGAGACCTACGTGCTGGGCAACGTTCCACAGGATGCGGCCACACAGGCCTTCTACAACAATGCATTTAGTCTGTACAATGCAGCCCCAGGGATTGCCAATGCTGTACCTAACGGCCTTCCAACCGCATTCTCTCCGACCAATCCACAAGGGCCAGGTAGCTGCGCTGGATTTCCGTTCGTAACAAACCCGGATGGTTCGACCAAATTTACGACGCTGCCATCGAGTTTCTCCAACGGCGGAGCTAATCCTGGAGAATGCACAGAGTCCTTTACTCAATCAGTATCTAGCGGCAACAAAGAATGGTTGGTTAGCGGCCGCGTCGATTACAACCTAGGCGAAAATGACAAGATTTTCGGGCGCGTGAGGTTCGACCGGGGTGTGCAGCCGACTTACACCGACTCGATTAACCCCACGTTCAACGATTTCAGCATTCAACCTCAAGATGAGGGTCAGTTGAACTACACCCACATCTTCTCGCCAAACGTAGTGAACAATTTTATCTTCTCCACGCTGTACTACTCGGCGATATTCGGCAACCTGAATCCTGCACCATCGCTCGCTCTGTTCCCAGGGAACCTTGCGTTTACAGTTGACGGATCACTGACAGCCCTCGGAACCGGGTCGGGAAATCCGGGTGGGTTCGCTCAGGGCTTTTTGTATCCCTCAGGCCGCAAGGTCGAGCAGTGGGGGTTGGTCGACGACTTGTCCATCACCAGAGGAAACCACGGTTTCAAGATGGGCATTAACTTCCGTCGCGATGACATCACGGACTACACCGCGGCTAACCTAACTCTCTATCCGGTAATTAACGCCACGCTCTTTGGTTTCGCCAACGACCAGGTGGCTCCATCTGGATGCGCCACGCAAGCCAACCAACAGGTGGGCTGCGGGAGCGTGCTTTACAACTTCGCAAATAGTGACCGGCAGCCAGTCGCCTATTACAGCGTCGGTGCTTACTTCCAGGATGAGTATCGCGTTAACTCCAGGCTGAAATTCACGCTCACGCTTCGAGCGGACCGCAACTCGGGTGGAACATGCAACTCGAACTGCTCCAGCTTGCCATTTACTCCCTTCAACGACATGCCGCACGGAATGACGATTCCCTACGATCAATCATTCCAAACAGGGCGCAAGGACATCATCCCCGGCGTTGAAAAGATTGTGTTCGAGCCCAGGTTTGGTGTGGCCTGGAGCCCGATCGGCCAAAATACGGTCGTTCGTGCGGGCGTAGGGCTTTTCAGCGACCTCTATCCCGGCTTTATTCTCAGCGAGTTCGACACGAACTTTCCGCAGGTAAACTTGTTCAACGTACCCACGGGCACCATAGCCTTCGACGGCCTCCCGCCGGGAACAACTGCGTTTCAGACCAGCGGTCCCACTCTCGTAGCTCAGTGCAACGCTGCGTTCACTTCTAACTTCCTCAGCGGAGGAAGTTTGACTACTGCAGGCACTAGCGGGGCTGGCTATTCTGGGGCAGCAAGTGGAATACCCGGAGGTTGTCTAAATGCGCAGGGCAACCTATCTGTTCCGACGCTCACTGACGTCAGCCGTAACCTCAAGAACCCGAAGTATGTTGAATGGAACTTGGAAATTCAGCACACCTTCGGAGCGCGCACCGTGGTGTCGGCCAACTACGTCGGCAATCATGGTTACGATGGGCTGGTCCAGAATCCCGACTTGAACGGTTTCGGTTTTGGCAGCCTTCCCGCCCAACCTACGGACCCGCGAGTCGGTAGAGTGAACTTTCTGTACAACGGCGGAGTGTCAAACTACAACGGCGTGACCTTCTCGATCCAGGAAAATGCTTGGCACGGATTGAGCGGCCGCTTCAACTATACCTACTCCCATGCGCTAGATGATCTATCGAATGGCGGCCTTGAGCCGTTCAGCGCGATCACTAGCATATTTCTGTCGCAGGTCGATCCTTTCGACCTGAGCAAACAGTATGCTTCGGGAGATAACGATGCCCGGCATCAAATAACCGCCAGCTACATTTACGAACTGCCGTTCAAGAGCGAGAAACGTCTGGTAAATGCCGCAATCGGTGGTTGGATGATTTCCGGTACTTGGTTTTACCGCACAGGCTTCCCATTTAGCATCTTCGATGGCGGAGAGTCCGGAGCACTTGCCGGGCAGAACCTATCCGGCTCAACGATCCTCTTGCAGCCGGTGCCGACATTTACTCGGAGGAACTTCGGGAACGTAAGCAACTGCATAGGGACTCCGTGTTTTGTGAATGGTGGTCCTAATAGTGATTTTGAAACTAGCACGGACTTCACTGGTTCCGTGGTAGGCCGCAACGCCTTCCGCGCTCCAGGGTTCCTCGGCGGAGACTTGAGTGTCAGGAAGAATTTCCAAATCAACGAGCGCGTCACGTTCCAGCTTGCGTTTAACGCGTACAACTGGCTCAACCACGCGAACTATGGCGCGCCTTACCCGAGCACTAACAACAGCATTTTCGGTCTTGCCGTTATCACGCAGACACCGCCTACGTCTCCTTACGGTGCGTTTGCGGCGGCGGCAACGGACCAGAGAATCGCGCAGATCACGGGCAAGCTGATCTTCTAACCTAAACAATCAACGCAGTCAAAAAGGGCGGCTCTTCGGGGCCGCCCTTTTTTTTTGATTTGATCTTTCTTGATTTGAGCTTCGGCTGACTGAGTTCGCCTGCCGAGGTGCCTATCGGGGTCGTGCGTCAATCGCTGTCACTGCGCGCGTAATCGCTTGCACCCATGAAGTGGATGGAGACATAGGGCTCGTCGCCGATGACCCAGCTGTCGTGGCCGGGCGGAATGTGGAAGATGTCACCGGGCTTCAGCTCTACTATTTTCCCCCCCTGCATGGCTGCAGTGCATCGCCCCGACACGACTATCCCGACGTGCTCCACATGGCAGATGGACTGGCCGAGCGCTTTGCCCACATGATCGGACCATTTCCATCCGGGTTCGTAGGATGCCCGGCCCAGCGTCATCCCTCCGATGTGAATCACTTCAAACTTACCTTTTTCGAAAGTACGTAGTTCATCGGGCGTTTCAAATTGTTTCAGAATTACGTGTAGCATCCTTCCTCCCAGAATTCATACGCGGATAAGATTCGAGGCTTCAGTTCAATCTTTAGAACTGAACTGCTTCCCAAACGTTCAAGAGCAGTTTACCGCCCGTTCCCGTCGAAACTTCACTAGCACTGGTCACGAACGCTGGGTGCATCTCTCAATGTCGGATTCAATCTTGAATCCTCAGCGGTTTAGCTGTCGGAAGCCGTCAGGTCGATTACCACTGGTGTATCAACCGACTATATAATATAAGTTGGCTTGGTTCTTGCCTGCGCGGCTCGGGGTCACGGACCGTCGAGATTTTCTAGTGAGCGGAACACTGGAGTAATAACCGAAACCAGCATCTCGCAAAAAAATTGCCGGAAATTGTCCCGGCGAACCCATGTGCCCAACCGACAAAACGTGCCTTGTAAATCGCGAATCTAATTCAACCGCTCCCTTCAGGGCTTCCCGGCGCTCTCGGCGACTTCAGATACTCCGCGGCGCAATTTTGACGCTTCTCTGCCTCGCGGTCGCCACTCGGCTCCTCGCCGACACCATTTCCGGCACGGTCAAAGATCCTTCCGGCGCCGTTGTGGCCGGCGCGCGCGTCGAGATCGCCGGCGGCAGCTTGACCCAGCCGATAATTCTCACGTCTGACGACTCCGGAAAGTTTGCCGCGCCCAATCTGACTCCTGGAAAATATGTGGTGCGGGTCGCCAAGACCGGCTTCGACGATCTCGTCACCACGGTGGATCTCAAGGGCGTGGCCGACCTCCCGCTTAATCTTACGATCGCCGCGCAACAAACCAGCGTCACCGTCACCGAGAAAAACACTGCATTTGCAAATTCGGATGCCGTCTATCGCCAACTCCGCGACATCGGCTTGTCCGAGACCTTCGTGTGCGAAAATTTCACACTTACCATGGACGTGGGGACCTTCCAGCTTAAATCCGGGACGATTACTCTTCTAAGCCCGGTCAACAGACTCATAACCGGAGCCATTTTTGTTGGTCACGGACATTTCACGCTAAAGCCGATCGACCAAATCAATACGCGGGAGATGATTCGCCGCACCGGTAACCCGACCACCGAGGAAGACTTTACCGAAGTCGTTTTTCGTTTCACGGGTAATCAGTATCCGCAATTCGCCGGCACGCTTATCACAAAGACGCAAACTCCCAGCGAGGCCGCCGCCGCGTTTCAGCATTGGAAAGATAGAGTTCGCCATCGTCACGAAATTCCCGAAGGTTTCACGCAAGATATACTCGAAGGCGAAACCATCGATAACGTGGACGCCGACGTGCTCTCCTCAATCTACAATCCCAGGCATCCTCCGTTCTTCAACGCTTACATGCGCGGTACGCCGCACAAGGACCTGCGTTTTTTCATCCGCGCGCGCGTGGGCGCGCTTCCGCAAATGGATTCACCAGAGGAGGTAGCGCTCGTCAATTCCAACGGCGGGGAACTGGATGACGGCGTGTGGTACTCCAGTCATCTCGCATCCGAACTAAAGGCGCACACCGCTAACTCGCGCGAGGATAAACGCCTGTTTGCGACCAAGCGCTATAACATCGAAACGGTCATCGCGAAGAACGATCACTTGCACAGCCGCGCCATCATCACGTTTGAACCGTTGGTTCCCGGCGAGCGCGTATTGAAATTTGGACTTCTTCCCACTCTGCGCGTCGCGCGCGTAACCGACCAAAACGGCCAGGATATCCATTTCATTCAAGAAAACAAAAAGGAGGACGGCTCGTTCTACACCGTTCTAGACCAAGCCCCGGCCATGGGCCAAGAGCATTCGATCTCCGTCGAATACGCCGGGGACAAAGTTCTTGCCGACGCGGGCAACGGAAGTTACTACGTCAGCGCGCGTGAATCCTGGTATCCGAATCTGAACGGTTTCGGTGAAAAAGCGCTCTACGACCTTACCTTCAAAGTTCCGCCATCCAACGTGCTCATCAGTGTCGGCAAGCTCGAAGGGCAAACCACAGAAGCCGGATTCGCGGTATCGCACTGGGTCACGCCTGTTCCAGTCGCCGTGGCGGGCTTCAACTACGGCCAATACAAAAAAATCGACCTTCCCGATACCATCACGCACTACAACATCTCGGGATACTATTTGACGGAATTGCCGGATAGTCTCAGGCGATTCCAAGGCGGCGCATTTGGCGCGTCACCCGCCTCCATGCAAAGCGGCGCGTTGGCTGCGATGTCACCGACTGCGATGACCAAGTTCGCCCTCGACCAAACTCGCGCACAGATGCAAGTCTGCACCATGTTTTTCGGTAAAGCACCGTACGACAACGTGTACATCACCGAACAGCCGAATTTCAACTTCGGACAATCGTGGCCCGGCCTGGTGTACCTGCCAATTTCTGCTTATATCGATTCCACGCAGCGTTGGATGCTGTTCGGACACATCGACACGAAGTTCACCGGGTTCGTCCAGGAAGTCACGCCGCACGAAGTGGCGCACCAGTGGTTCGGCCACGGCGTCACCTGGGCTTCCTACCACGATCTGTGGCTTTCCGAAGGCTTTGCGGAATTTGCCGCGGGATTGTTTCTGCAACAAGCGGTGGGCGTGAAGTGGCAAAAGGACTACATCGATTTCTGGGAGCGCCAGCGCGTGCGCATCCTCGAAAAAAATAATTTCGGCGTTTCACCCAACGACGCCGGCCCGCTCTGGCTGGGATTGCGCCTGCTCTCTCCGCGTTCTGCGCAAGCTTATCAGGGCGACACTTATTCCAAGGGCGCTTACGTCTTGCTCATGCTGCGTTCGCTTATGTATGACGATCGCGCATCTGGCGACAATCGAGAGCAGCCTTTCGTCGACATGATGCACGACTTCATGGAAACTCACCACGACTCGCCTGCCTCCACCGAATCATTCATAGCCATCGCTGAAAAGCATATGACCAAGCAGATGGATCTTCAGCGCAACGGCCATCTCGATTGGTTTTTCGAAGAGTGGGTCTATGGCACCCAGGTCCCCCACTACGATTTCAAATATCAATTGCAGCCGGCCGAAGGCGGCAAGACTAGAATCCGGGCGGAAATCACGCAGAGTGCTGTGGACGAGCATTTCGCCATGCTCGTTCCTGTCTTCGGCGATTTTGGAAACGGAATGATCCGTTTGGGCCAGCTCGCCATAGCCGGAAATTCCACGCGCACGGTGGACTTCATCGTCGATCGCCAGCCCAAGAAAGTAGCCCTAAACGCCTACAAAGACATCCTGGAGCGCTAAACGCAGTCTGCAGCGGCGCTGCGGTATTTGAAACGTAGAAGCATCTAAAGGGTTGAAGCATCATGTGAAAGGTTTGGCTCCCCGGGCTAGATTCGAACTAGCAACCCTTCGGTTAACAGCGTAGGTTGCAAAAAATCTAAGCGCCTTATCTGGTGTCGCTTGCAAGAAATCGGGAACCATTTTGCTTATTTACCCGCACCCAATCCTGCCACCCAGACCCTGAATAGAAACGTGCGTATCAACCGTCTAGCAGCATGAAAGGCAGATGAGTGATACGCTTCGTCACGACCAGGGGGTGAAAGGTGTTGTGCTAAAAAACGAAAATGAACTCTCTGAATTAGCGGCTGAATCGCTGCTGAGCACGCCAGTCGTTAAGATTCGAGACGTAAACTGTCGGGGCAGCTGCCGGCACCAGAGTCGGGAAGAGTTCGCGACCGCTACAGAACTGGTGTTTCCGTATCGCGGCGTCTATGTGCGTCATCTTGGG
>Ga0209006_10006618_pt1 | contig 10475 bp, 9 predicted proteins | sample JacPin_JW_Ref_O2_FD_188567 | JGI IMG/M metagenome (GOLD analysis project Ga0209006, IMG submission 188567) | Forest soil microbial communities from Algoma, Ontario, Canada - Jack Pine, Ontario site 1_JW_Ref_O2 (SPAdes) (version 2) | ecosystem: Environmental > Terrestrial > Soil > Boreal... | reverse complement strand
ATGTCGGAAGGATGCTGCGGAGTATTAGGGGGCCGGGTACGCTTAGTCAACCGGGCCGCCATGGATCGGTTGACGAGATCTGACGGTAGACCGGGCGCCGGACGTATAAGCGCGCGCACCAAACCTCCAACGCAATTGAATGACCCGGCGGCTGCGTAGGTCACCGCCCGAATTGGTAGTTCAACGCGATGCCCAGATAAACCGACAGGCCGAAGTAATGGTTGCCCAAGAACGCGCGGAGGCACGCGTCACGGTCGCGTCCGCGAATCAACCACAGATGATGCACGAAGAAGACTCCCCCCGCCCCCAGGCCCCAGTAGTACCAGGGGCCCATGTGAACCATCTTGCCGACCAGGTACAGCGCGAGCAGCGTCATGGTCTGCAGGATCGCAATGATGTGGCGATCCGAATCGCCGAACAGAATGGCGGTGGAGCGCACGCCGATTTTGAGGTCGTCATCGCGATCCACCATCGCATAAATGGTGTCGTACACGGTGACCCACAGCACGTTGGCTATTAGCAGCAACCAGCCGACGCGGGGTGGCCAGTCGTCGCGCTCGGCGACGAACGCCATCGGAATCCCCCAGCCGAAGGTCACCCCCAGGTAGAGCTGCGGCACCGACAGGAAACGCTTGATGAACGGGTAGGTCACCGCGAGCAGCGCGCCGGCGACGGCGAACAGCAAGGTCAGCTTGTTCAACTGCAGCGCGAGGCCGAGCGCCGTGAGCGAGAGCGCGGCAAAGAGCACCAAGGCCTCGAGCGTCGAGATCCGGCCGGCCGCCAGCGGGCGATCCTTGGTGCGCTTCACGTGAGGGTCGAAGCTGCGATCGGCATAGTCGTTGATGGCACATCCGGCGGAGCGCATGAGCACGGTGCCGATGACGAAGATGATGAACAGCCGCGCCTCCGGTTTACCGTGGCCGGCGATCCACAAAGCCCACAGCGTGGGCCACAGCAGCAGCCAGATGCCGATGGGACGATCGAGGCGCGTGAGCGCCACGTAATCGTTGATCGTGCCAGCTAAGCGGGGCAGCTCATTCGTGGTCAGCGGATGAAAGCGCACGCGAAAGATGAACCACCGCCAGCGCTCGGCGATGCGCTCCATCAATTCAACGCCCGAGCGCGGCAGTGCCACGATGCGCCTAGGAGCCTGTCCGGCGGAAAATACTCAGACAGACTCCTGACTTCGGCCCATGCCGGGAAGAAAAACCTCTTGCATCAGCAGCGGCGCGCCGCGGAGCGCAACCCGCGAGCGGCGCGCCCATAAGCCCTCCGGTTTCACCTCGGCCATGCTCAGCGCGCGCGCCGTGAGCGGGTCGTCCACCGGCAGCCATGCGTACTCATAGGAGCCGCGGTCGACGCCGGACAGACCGATCAGTGTTTCATCGAGTGGGGTGTCGCCCAATTCAGCAAGCCACGGATGCAGGCTCAACGTCGAGTCCGGCATCACCGTCTGCCCGAATATCCACACCTGGGTGCCGTGGAGCATTTCGATGTCTCTGAACAGACCGGCGGTATCGTCCGACCGCAGTCCCAGTTTATGGGAACTGGCCAGCAGACCGGTCCATTGGTCGACCAGCCGCAGCGCGAATTGGTCGCCGCAGGCCGCTTTCACGCGCCCCGACAGCACCCCTTTGGCGATGAGCCACGTGCGCAGCGTTGATTCAATATTCATCTGGCCCAGGCGTTCGGCGGGAAGCCATTGAACCGATTGGATGGATCGTGCTGCTTTGGATGTCATCCCGCCATTCTACCCGACCCGCCCGTATTGCTCTGCATGTCCCACCCAGCGCCTGATGAGCGGCGTCACGTGCAGAGGCCACTCGGTCAGCAGCATCTCCGCCGCACTCTGCACTCGCGGCAGCAAATCCGCGTCGCGCAACAGATCGGCGACGCGCATCTGCGCAAGTCCGGTCTGGCGGGTGCCGAGGAGCTCGCCGGGACCACGAAGCTCGAGATCGCGGCGTGCCACCACGAAACCGTCGTTGGTGTCGCGCATGACGGCCAGCCGCTCGCGCGCCAGCGAGGACAATGGCGGCCGATACAATAGGAGGCAAGAGCTCGCGTGCTGCCCGCGGCCCACTCGTCCGCGCAGCTGGTGCAATTGCGCGAGCCCCATGCGCTCTGCGTTCTCGATGACCATGAGCGTGGCGTTGGGCACGTCGACGCCCACTTCGATGACGGTGGTCGCCACCAAGAGCTGGATCTCGCCGTCCTTGAAACGGCGCATGGTCGATTCCTTTGCCGCCGACGGCATGCGACCGTGGACCAGGCCCACAGCAAGCTCCGGCAGCGCCGCCGCCAGTGTCGAGGCGGTTTCTTCCGCCGCTTGATACGGCATTTCCTCCGATTCGTCGATGAGCGGACACACCCAGTACGCTTGCCGGCCCGCCAAACACGCGGTGCGGATGCGCATGACCACCTCGTCGCGGCGAGTACCGGCCAGCACCACGGTCTTCACGGGCGTCCGCCCGGGCGGCAGTTCGTCGATGATGGACACATCGAGATCGGCATACGCCGTCATCGCCAGCGTGCGTGGGATGGGGGTCGCCGTCATGATCAACTGATGCGGCTGGTGCCCGTTGCGTCCGCCCTTCTCGCGCAGGCGCAGGCGTTGATGCACGCCGAACCGATGCTGTTCGTCGACGATGACCAGCGCAAGCGACGCGAATTCCACGCTTTCCTGGAACAGGGCATGGGTGCCGATCACGATGGGCGCGTGCCCCTCGCGGATTCCGGCCAGGGCGGCGGTGCGTGCCCTGCCGGTCTGCCGGCCGGTGAGCAGGGCGATGGGGACACCCAAGGGTTCGAACCAACGCTTGAAATTCTGCGCGTGTTGGTCGGCGAGCAATTCGGTGGGCGCCATGAGCGCCACCTGCCGGCGCAGCTGCACCGCCTGGGTGGCGGCGAGAGCCGCAACGAGCGTCTTGCCGCAGCCGACGTCGCCCTGTATCAGGCGCAGCATCGGCTTCGGGTGGCCCAGGTCGGTCTCGATCTCACGCAGCACGCGGGTCTGCGCCGCCGTCAACTGAAACGGCAGCGCCGACATCAGGGCCGCCTTCAGAGCGCCGTCGGAGATCAGCGGCCAGCCGGGGTCGCTTTGAATCCGTTGACGCAAGAGCTTGAGCGATAGCTGATGCGCCAGCAGCTCCTCGAACGCCAACCGCCGTTGCGCCGGGTGACGCCATTCGAGGAGTTGCTCCACGGGCGCGTCCGCGGGCGGCCGATGCACATAGAGCAGGGCATCCCGGAGGGACGGCAGCCGTGAATCCTCGAGCACTGCGGCGGGCAGCCAATCCTCGAGATCGTGCGCGGCGGTCTGATCCAATGCCAGGCCGACCAATTGCCGGAGCCGACCTTGGGTCACGCCTTCGGTGGCCGGATAAATCGGCGTGAGATGATCTTCCGCCGCTTTCGCGGCGGATGAATCCACCCGGCGATATTCCGGATGCACGATCTCCAGCCCCTGCGGTCCGCGGCGCGCTTCGCCGAAGCACCGGATGCGAACCCCGCGCGCCAAACCGTTCTGCTGTTGGGCGGTGAAGTAAAAGAAGCGCAGCGTGAGGAATCCGGATCCATCCCCGATCCGGCACAGCATTTGCCGCCTGCCGCGGTATGCGACTTCCGTGAGCAGGACCTCGCCCTCAACCGCGGCGCGTTGGCCCGGGAGCAATTCGCCAAGCGGGACCACGCGAGTACGATCCTCGTAGCGCGACGGCAGGAGAAACAGCAGGTCCTGAGTCGTCTCGACGCCCAGCGCCCGCAGGCGCAACGCAAGCGCGTCGCCGACGCCGCGCAGAGCGGTGACCGGCGTTAGTGGGGTCACAGGGCGACGATGCACTCCACTTCGACCTGCGCTCCGCGCGGCAAGGCGGCAACGCCGACGGCGGCACGCGCGGGATAGGGCTCGCGGAAGTATTCCGACATGACCTTGTTGACGAGTGCGAAGTGCGAGAGATCCGTCAGATACACGTTGGCCTTGACGACGTCGTCGAACGTCGCTCCGGCGGCAATGACAATGGCCTTCAGGTTATCGAACACCTGCCGAGTCTGCGCCTCGACGTCCCCCTGCACCAACTCCTTGGTGCGCGGATCCAGCGGGATTTGCCCCGATATCCAGATGGTATTGCCCACGCGGACGGCCTGCGAGTAGGTGCCGATGGCGGCGGGAGCGTCGGCGGTCGATATGATTTGCTTGCTCATGGTACTTCGATGATGGTTGGTTCTTCGGTGCTAGGTTGACACGCGGATGAAGGATCGTCACGCCAGCGTGCGGAACACCCGCTGAACGTCTGGCATGCGACGGATGGTTTTGATGACCTGGGCCAGATGGTGCCGGTCGCGGACTTGGAGCTGTATGCGCAGCCACGAGTTGCTCACGTCGCGCTCCTCGAGCTGCACTTGGTCGATGTTGGTCTCCCCTTCGGCAATGCTCGACGCGACCGCGGCCAGCACACCCACGCGATTGTTGATCTCCAGCTGGATCTCGGAGGTGAACAGACGTCCGTGTGTTTCCTCCCAGGCCACCGACAGCCATTTCTCCGGCTGTTTGCGATACTCGGCGAGGTTACCGCAATTTTGCCGGTGGATCATCACTCCGCGGCCGGCACTCAAGTAGGCCATGATCGGATCCTTCGGGATGGGGAAGCAGCAACGTGCGTACGTGACCAGGAGTCCCTCCGTGCCGGCGATCATGAGCGGTCCACTGCTCGCCGCACTCTCCGCATCCTCGCGGGCCGGCTGCAGGCGCCGCGCCACCAGCGGAGCGAGCCGCTCGCCCAGTCCGATCTTCTCGAAGAGCTCGTCGGCGTCCTTGAGATTGAGCTCCTTGGTCACGGCGGCGAGGTTCGCCGGAGCGACTTTCTTCAGACTGAGAGAAAATTCTTCGAGGGCCAGTCCCAGCAAACGGCGGCCCAACTCGAGCGCTTCGCCACGCTTCAAATTCTTCAGGTATTGCCGGATGGCCGCGCGCGCCTTGGCCGTCACGAGGAAGCTCGACCACGACGGATTGGGCGTGGCGCCCTTGGCCGTGATGATCTCCACGGTCTGCCCGTTGCGCAGCGGCGTGCGCAGCGGGACCAGGCGGCGGTCCACCTTCGCGGCAACGCAGCGGTTGCCGATATCCGTATGGATGGCGTACGCAAAATCCACGGCGGTGGCGCCGGTGGGCAGGCGCAGGATCTTTCCCTTCGGCGTGAACACGTAGACCTTGTCCGGAAACAGGTCCACCTTGACGCTTTCCAGGAATTCCTCCGAGCTTCCGCCCTCCTGAATCTGAACCAGGCTCGCCAACCACTCCCGCGCGCGGTCGTGCTCGACGCCGCCGAACGAATCCCCGCCGGACTTGTATTTCCAATGCGCGGCGATGCCGGACTCGGCGACGCGGTGCATCTGCTCGGAGCGGATCTGGACTTCGATCGGCACGCCGTTGGGGCCGAATAGCGTGGTATGCAGGGACTGATAGCCGTTCACGCGCGGAATCGCGATGTAGTCCTTGAACCGCCCCGGCATGGGTTTGTAGACGCCGTGCACCAATCCAAGCACGCGATAACAGGTGTCGGGATTGTCGACGATGATCCGAAAGCCGTAGACGTCGACCATTTCATTGATCGAGATGTGCTTGGTCTGCATCTTGCGGTAAATGCTGTAGAGATGCTTCTCGCGTCCCTCGACGCCGCCTGCGATCTGCGCCTTCTTCAACGTTCCTTTGAAGGTCTCGGCGATTTTTCCGACGAACTCCTTCTGATTGCCGCGCGCGCGCTTCAACTCGCGTTCGAGCACCTTGTAGCGGTAGGGATACAGGGCCCGGAAACCCAGATCCTCCAATTCCAGCTTGACCGCGTACAGACCCAGGCGCTCGGCGATGGGCGCGTAGATCTCCAGCGTCTCGCGCGCGCTGCGGCGGCGCTTGACCGGCGGCATGACACCGAGGGTGCGCATGTTGTGCATGCGATCCGCAAGTTTGACCATGATGACGCGGATGTCGCGCACCATGGCGAGCAGCATCTTGCGAAAGCTTTCCGCCTGCGCTTCCTGGCGATTCTTGAATTGGATCTGGTCGAGCTTGCTGACGCCGTCGACCAGTTCGGCAACGACCTGACCGAAGATGGACGCTATCTCGGCCTTTGCAGTCGGCGTGTCCTCGATCACATCATGCAGAATGGCGGCGACCAGCGTGTCGGCGTCGAGGCGCAGGTCCGCCAGGATGTCGGCGACCGCGACAGGGTGCGTGATGTACGGCTCCCCCGAAACGCGCTTTTGACCATGATGTTTTTCCGCGCCGAATTCGTAGGCCTCGCGGACCCGCTCGACTTGCGCGGGAGAGAGATAGGCTTCGAGCTTATCTAAAAGCTGACTTATCCCGGTGGAGCGTCTTCCACCGGGTAGGAAACCGAGTATGGAAGACGCATAGTCCATCGTTACTCTGACGGGTGCTGCGGTCAGTCACCCAACCCGAGTTGCGGTGCGCGGAAATCGGAGGGCATGTCGAGTTCGCTCACCGGCTGTTGCACGGGTTCTTCGGGCTCTTCCAGCATCTCGAGAGTGATGTTTCCGGCGGCAATCTCGCGCAGCGCGACTACGGTCGGCTTGTCGTTTTCCCACTCGACGGTGGCTTCGGCGCCATTCGCCAAGCGGCGGGCACGCTTCGCGGCCAGCAACACGAGGTTGAAGAGGTTGGGTTCGTTCTGCAAACAGTCTTCGACGGTAATACGAGCCATGGCATGGGTTCCAATAAAGGGATTGTAAGCATAGCAGAGTGGCCCGCACCCCGGCCACCTAAGCGCGAGCCACCGCAAACGCTCAGGCGGACGCCTGGGCTGGGACTTTAAGGCCGGCGCCGGAAAATCCCTAGCGCTAGGATTTCAGCAATTCGGCCGCAAAGCGCGCAACTTCGGGTCGGGTCGCGGCCAACTCGTCGCCCCGCTGATGCACGATGGCGAGCAAATCGGCAACCGCGCGCTCGAATTGGTCATTGAACACGACATAGTCGAATTCCGTCCAATGCGCCATATCCTGCGCCGCGTCCCGGAAACGCCGCTCGATCACCGCTTCGGAGTCGGTGCTCCGTGCGCGCAGGCGCTCCTCGAGCGCACGGCGCGTCGGCGGCAGTATGAAGATGCTGCGCGCGGCGGGGAGGCGGGATCGGACCTGCCGTGCGCCCTGCCAGTCGATCTCCAGCAGCAGGAGGTGGCCGTCCCGCAATTCGGATTGCACCGTCTGCAAGCTCGTGCCGTAGAAATTGTCGTATACGCGGGCATGCTCGAGAAATTCGCCGCGCGCGGCCATCTCCTCGAACCGGACCCGGGTCACGAAATGATAATCCCGGCCTTCGACCTCATTGGGCCGCGCCGCACGCGTGGTATAGGAAACCGAAAAGCGCATGCGCGGTTCGCGCTCCATGAGCGCCTTGACCAAGCTGGTTTTGCCGGCGCCGGACGGCGCCGCAATCACGTAGAGACGCCCAAGGTCGCTCGGCGGCGTACCGCGGTCCGGCGGGTGGCCGCCCCGCGGTTCGCCGGTTCCAATTTCGTGTTGCGGTCGCATATCCAAGCGTACCTTCCACGGATTAGGGGGTCCACTCCCAGCGTCACGTTTGACGCGCGCCGGACGCGCTGACCGATGCCGAGGAGGCGCCGGCCGCCTCGGCGGCGCGCCGCTTCAACAGGTCATGCTCGCGCTGGTTGCCGGCCTGCGCGGCCGCCGTCGCGAACGCCGCGCCCGCTGCTTCGTAGCGGCCCAGCTTGTAAAGGAGGTCGCCGCGAACGCTGGGCAGCAGATGGTAGGCTTTGAGCGCCGGCTCGCGCAGAAGGCGGTCCGCGATGGCCAACCCCGCCTCCGGACCCTCGGCCATGCCGACGGCCACCGCACGATTGAGTTCGACGATGGGGGAGCACGCGACAGCCGCCAGCCCCGCATAGAATTCCGCGATGCGCGGCCAGTCGGTAGCGGCGGCCGTCCCCGCTTCGGCGTGGCAGGCGACAATAGCGGCCTGCAGGGCATACGAGCCGCCCGCCCCGCCCAATTCGCGCGCGCGCTCGAGCGCCCGCATCCCGCGGCGGATCTGGATTTGGTCCCAGAGCGCGCGGTTCTGCTCCAACATGAGGATCGGCTCGCCGGCGGCATCGGTACGCGCGGCCGCGCGCGAGGCGTTCAACTCCATCAGGCCAAGCAGTGCATGGGCTTCGGGTTCGTGCGGCGCGATGGAGGTCAGCATGCGGCCCAAGCGAAGCGCTTCATTGCAGAGTTGGGGGCGCAGCCAGTCCTGGCCGCGCGCCGCGGTGTAGCCCTCATTGAAGATGAGGTAGACGACCTCGAGCACCGAGGAGAGCCGTATGGATAGTTCCTCGCCGCGTGGAGTCTCATAGGCCAGCCCCGATTCCGAAAGCGTCCGCTTCGCGCGAACGATGCGCTGGGCGATCGTCGCTTCCGGCAGCAAGTAGGCCCTGGCGATCTCCTCGGTCGTCAGCCCGCAGATCATTCGCAGCGCCAGGGCGGTGCGCGCCTCGCGCGATAAACGCGGGTGACAGGCGGTAAAGATGAGTCGCAGGAACTCGTCGCCGATATCGTCGTCCAGAGAGGAGTCCAGATCGGACATGTCCTGCTGTTCCTCATTCAGGTCCCCGGCGATCAGCTCGTGCTTGCGCTCGAGCATGCGGCCGCGGCGCAAATGGTCCAGCGCCCGGTGCTTGGCGGTTGCCATCAGCCATGCCCCGGGCCTTTCCGGAACGCCGGTCGTCGGCCACTGTTCGAGCGCGGCCAACAACGCTTCCTGCGTCAAATCCTCAGCCAACGTCACATCGCGCAGCAATCTGGCCAAGCGGGTGATGAGCCGGGGCTGCTCGATCCGCCAGACGGCGAGGATTGCGCGATGAGCATCGGCGGCCGTCATGGCCCCCCTGGCGCGAACGCGCGGAGCTCGCACGTTCCCTCCCAGCCCGGAAGGAAGTCCTTGTGAAGCTGCATGAACTCGACCGCCGACGCTACCGCCTCTTCCTTGCTGTGCAGCTCGAAGACCGCGTAGCCACCGACGACTTCCTTGGCCTCCACGAACGGGCCGTCGAGAACGCTGAGCTGCCCGTCGATAATTCGTACCTGCGCGCCCTGGGCAATCGGCATCAGGCCGCCATTGTCGAGCATGCGACCGGCCTTGATCTCCCGGTTGGCGAGTTTGTGCATTGCTTCCAAGAGTGCCGGGGACGGCGCCATGGAGTGAGCGGATTTGACGATGAACATGAATTTCATTTGAACATTCCTTCTTCAGGCGAGTCGCGGGCGACCATCGCCGCTGAACTGTCTCGCTCTATAAGTCGACGAACCAGACCCCGGCGGATCGACATCCAATCCATGTAAAATTAGACGCGGCCATGTAAAATTAGTCGCCGCTCTGAAGACTCGCCCGATTGACTTGATCGTCGGGCACCGGCGTCCGGGGGCTGTGAGATATGCTGCTACCGCCTCGCGGTCCGGACGGGCTCGTCGGCGCCGCCATGTTCCACCTTTGAGGGGACTCCTCGGCCAGTGCGGCTTGCTCCGGCGAAGTCTGCCTTCATCCCTACGCGCTGGAGCAGGTGGCCGATCAACTTACATATCGCCCATCGGCCTGAACCGCGTCAAGGGGTTAATTTGATGCGTTCGTTGCGAAAGAGAGTTCCTCTCGATACGAGGCAGGAACGGGTCGATCAGCCTGCGGCGATCAACAGCGAATTGGGAGTAAACTGGGGTCCAAACGGAGCCGCTCTTTGATGTCGCCGCATCTGCCCGCCAAACCCAAACATATCGGCATCGTCGCATGTAGCGCCGAGGGCGCGGCGCTGTGCTTCCGCGAGATTGCTGCGTACTCGCAGAAAATCATGGGCGGGCACATGCATCCGCAGGTGACGCTCAGTTGCATCGCCTTGGGCGAGTGGATGCCGGCATTCAATCGGGGCGACTATGAGGGCGTCGCCGACTTCATGCTGCGCGAAACGGAAATCGTCGCGAATGCCGGGGCTGAACTCGCAATCTGTCCCGACAATTCCGCTCACCTCGCTTTCAAGCATGTGGTGCCGAAGTCGCCGATCCCCTGGCTGCACATCGCCGAGGAAGTCGCGAAGGCCGCGGTGCACGCCGGCTACCGGCATGCCGCGCTGCTCGGCACCCGTTTCACCATGCGCGGGCCGGTCTATCCGGAGATGTTCGCAAATCATGCCGTGCAGATCAGCTCGCCGGGCGAAGGGGATCAGAAGGTCGTCGACGACATCATCTTCCAGGAGCTCGTCAATGGAATATTCAGCGAGGCATCCCGTCTCCGTTACAACGAAGTCATCGACCGCTTGAGGGCGCGCGGCTGCGATTGCGTGATTCTCGGTTGCACGGAGATCCCGCTGCTCGTGCGGCCGGACGATTGTCCGTTGCCGGCGCTGGACTCCACGCGCCTGCTCGCGCGCGCGGCAGTCGACGCGGCGTTGCAATCAGGCCCCACGAAGGCGTACATG
>Ga0209006_10006617_pt1 | contig 10476 bp, 13 predicted proteins | sample JacPin_JW_Ref_O2_FD_188567 | JGI IMG/M metagenome (GOLD analysis project Ga0209006, IMG submission 188567) | Forest soil microbial communities from Algoma, Ontario, Canada - Jack Pine, Ontario site 1_JW_Ref_O2 (SPAdes) (version 2) | ecosystem: Environmental > Terrestrial > Soil > Boreal... | reverse complement strand
GCCGCGACCGCTTCCTTCAGCCGCTGCTGGAGGTTGTCAAATGTCACCGGGCCCTTGTTAAAGTAGAGCGGGCCGCTCTTGGGGATGGAGACGATGAATTCTTGCTGGGAGGTGGCGCCGGTTTGGGGTTCGCTGGATTTGGGCAGAACCAGCTTGAGGGCAGCCTGCTGTTTGAAGGTCGTCGTCACCATCAAGAAGATCAGCACCACGATCAGCACGTCGATGAGCGAGACGATGATGACCGCCGGAGCGCCGCGCCGTTTCCGAGTGGTGAATTGCATGGCGTGTCAAGAACGGCGGGCGGCGGGCGGATCGGCCTCTTCGCTGGCATCGTCGTGATGATAGAGTTGCAGCAAAAAGCCGTCGCACAACGAGGCAATCTCGATGGCCATGGTCTCAATCTTTTTGTTGTAATAACTCCAAGCCACGAGCGAAGGAATGGCGGTGACCAAGCCGAGCAAGGTCGCGTTAAGCGCGAGCGCGATGCCGCTGGCCAGCCTGCTGTTGTCTCCCATCCCGCTGGCGCCAAGCTCACCAAAGAGGCGGATCAAACCGTAAATCGTGCCCACCAATCCGAGCAGCGGCGCAATGCCCACCGTGATTTCCAGCACGACCAGTCCGCGTTCGAGGCGCGAGACTTCGTGGCGTGCGGCGGTTTCCAGTCCACCGGTGTTTTCGGCGCGGCTGTAGTGACGGTTATGCTCGGCCCGCAGCAGCAACCGCGCGAGCGGAGACGGATGCTGCTGGCAAATGCGGCGCAGCATGGGCAAATCTTCAGTCGTGCGGCAGGTTTCCAAAGCTGACTTAACCTCGGACGGCATGACCTTGGCCACGCGCAAGGCCAGGCCGCGCTCGATGATAAACGTCAATCCAATGACGGACGCCGCATACAACACACCCATGATGATCGTATCCATGTTCGTTCTTCTTTGCCGGAAACAAGTTACTAATTCTCGTAATAAAAAGTAAATGTGATGTCGTAAGAATCGGAGGGAAGGCTCAGTCGCATTTCGTGCGACCACTTCTCGTACGGCGCGGGGTCCATCACGGCGCGCTCGCACGTCGCTTCCTCCAAGTCGGACACTTCGTTTTGCACCATCTTCATGTCCGTTACACGGCCATCGGGATGCAACTGGAAATGCAAAACTACTTTGCCGGTGACGTCGGCCGATTGATCCTCCAACAACTTCCACCATCGATCCCGGACGACGTCCCTCATGCGATCCATGTAATCGCCGGCGGGCGTGCCCTTGACATCCAACGCACTCTTTGCGTCGATACGCGAGACACCCCCCTGCTGGCGGGTCAGTCGGCCGGGACTGCCGCTCCTTGCCAGCGCCTCGGCGATGGTGCGAGGTTTGTGGTAGGCCGGTTGCGGCTGGGGCTGGGGCTGCGCTTGATCGCCCTCTTCCGCGTCCTGCTTTCCTTCGCGCTGTTTGTCGGACGGGCGGGCCATGGCCAAATCGCCAGGAGTGTAAGATTGCTTGGGAGCGTTCTGATGCACCGTATTTTGCGGCTGCGGCGGCGTGGGAGGCGGAGCCGGTGCAACGGCTTGAGGCTTGGGTTTGGCGTCCTCAGTCGTTTTCAAATACTTTTCCTGAAGGCCGTCGATGTTCGGCTTTTCCGAAAGCACCTTGATCTCGCGATTCGCTGCCAGGGTATTCTTGGCCCCTTCGAACATGGGTTTCTTGGGCGGTTCGGGCTTCGCAAGAGTGGGATCGACTTCGACAAACGTTAACTGAGTCTGTGAAGGCAGATCCGCCGCGAGCTTTTTCGGCGTCAGCGGCATCATGGCGGTGGAGATCAACTGCATCCAACGAGGCATGGCCAAGTTGCGCCACCAGCCCCGGGCCTGACCCTCACGCCAGATGGAAACGACCAGCAAGTGTAGGAGGACCGAAAAGATCAGCGCCCTGAGCACGAGTTTCTCAGTGGAGCTTGTTGCATTGGGTTCGGACACCGTCACGCGGTAAAGATGGCCCATTTGCCGCCGAAAACAACACGAAAGCACCGTCGGCCGTTCTGCAGACGGGGCCGCCTTTTATGCAGCTTACGGTCAAGCGCACACCACTCCCATCGCGCTCTCAGGATTTCGCAAGAATAGCGCCAATTTTTATTCGTTGGCGTTGCTTCGGCCTGATTATTCGTTCTGGAGGTTGAAACCCTTGATGCGCCGCGGCGGCGGTTCGGGCTGCGGCGCGAGCAGCGGTTGCAGCTTCTTCCAAACCACGCGCAATTCCGAGTCATGTTTCAGCAGCGTGTTGTCAATTTCCGCCAGCCGCTTTAGAATAGCGACGTTGGCGACAAGGTGTTCTCGCATTTGCATGAAGGCCCGCACCACAAACACGCTCACGGCCACTGCTTCGGGGCTGTTTAACACCGTTGCCGCCATGATCGCGCCGTGCTCGGTGAAGGCATAAGGTCGATAAGCAGCACCCCGATGCTTCCTGGAACTGGTCACAATTTGTGACCACATCGGCACAACACCCTCTGTTTGAGTACCTTCCAAACTTGAAGTCACAATTTGCGACTTCAAGTTCTCCCATTCTGAAGCCGTCAGGTGAAAGCAGAAATCATCAGGAAATCGTTCCATGTTGCGCTTTACCGCCTGGTTGAAAACTTTCGTCGGCACGCCGTAAAGCTCCGCTAGATCCGAATCCAGAATGACCTTTTGGCTGCGCAGGTTGAAAATATGAGAACTGATTGGTTTCTTTGGCTTCGCGGTTTTCATGGGAGGAAAAAACCGACCGCGCGCACCATGCGACATTCCTGTTCCGCCGGCAGCCAATCGAGATCATCCAAAATGTATTCCGACAACGGCGGGTGCAAACCGGGCCATTTACGCAAAGCCTGTTTGAGTTCATAACAACGCCACACGGCTTCATCTTCGTTGAAACGGCGCGCAAGTTCCTGGGCTCCGTTGGTCGCGTTCATGACACTTTGATTTCGTAAGAAGTTCCACCTGATGGTAATCGCCTGAAGGCGCAACGCAAGCGAACAGACCGTTGATGCCATTGTATCGGAACGCAGACGATCGAATTGCTCGGGCGGCAAATCAAGTTTTCTCACAAATTATCCTGTGTCCGCTGAGAGTAAAATTTGCTTGCGAGGCGTTTCTCCGTTACCTTGGCACGAAGAATACACGCACACTATGTTGAAAGACACTATTTCAAAAATTGAAGGTCGAATCCAAAACTCCGGCGCGTTCGGCAATGAGCATCGCGCGGAATTGCTGAACCTGGTGGGGCAGCTCAAAACTGAAATAACCGAATTGTCCAAGACGCATCAGGAACAAGCCGAAAGCATCGCCTCCTTTGCCGAATTGTCCGCGCGCGAAGCGACCCGCGAGAGCAAGAATCCGCAGGTGCTCGAGCACTCTATCGGCGGCTTGCAATCGTCGGTCAGTGAGTTCGAGACCAGCCATCCGGGACTGGCTGCGGTGGTCAACCGCATCGCCAGCCTGCTGGCCAACATGGGGATTTGACCCAGGGGAGGATCGCGGCCATGAAATTTCTCAACATGCTTTTCAAGGGCGTCTGGGGCGCGATTTACGGCGTGAAATCGTTGTTCACGGGCAAGTCCAAAGCGGCGCAAAAACCGAGAGTTTTTCTCAAAGGCCGTCACGCGCAGATGCTGCTGGCGGCGCGCCGGGGCAATATCGAGGCCCAAGTGGAACTGGCCATCTGTTACTCAGAAGGCGACGGCTTGGAGCAGAATTACACCGAGGCGGCGCATTGGTTCGGCGAGGCCGCCCGGCTGGGGGACGCGCGCGGGCAATTCAGTTTCGGGATTTGTCACGCCAACGGCCAGGGCGTGGCGCAGGATTACGAAGAGGCCGCGCAATGGTTCCGACTGGCGGCCGAGCAAAAAAATCCCGGTGCGCAAGTCAGCCTGGGGCTTTGCCTGCAAAAGGGATTGGGCGTGTATGCCAGCCCGCAGGAGGCGGTGCATTGGTTTCGCCAGGCAGCCGAAAGCGGCGACCCCGCCGGCCAAATGAGCTTGGCCTCCTGCCTGCAGAGCGGCGAGGGCGTGACGAAGAACGAAGTCGAGGCCCTGGAATGGTTTCGCAAAGCGGCTGCGCAGGGCGTGGCGGAGGCGGAATTCAACCTGGGCCGGTGCTTTCAGAACGGTCTGGGCACCGCTGTCAATGAAACGGAAGCTTTTAAATGGTTCATGTCGGCGGCGGAGAAGGGTCTGCCGCAGGCGGAGTTTGAATCCGGTCTTTGCCACTGGCACGGGCGAGGCACGGCGGTGAACTTGCCGGAAGCCTTCGCGTGGTTCAGCCTGGCGGCGCGGCGCGCCATCCCGAACGCTCGCGAAATGTGCGAAGACCTCAAAAGGGAGATGACCCCGGAACAAATCGAAGAAGGCACGCGCCGGTTGGACCGAATCGCGCCGGCGCAGCCTCATGCTCCGCCCCAACCGTTGGTGGCCCAACTCCAAGCGATCGCGAAGTTGCCTTCTGCTTGAGCGCGCCTCTTTCATTTTAAACAAATGCAGACCAACGCTGTCCAAACAACCATGAACGAAGGCAAAGGCCGGGAACGGATGAAGAACCTCTGGCGCGAAACCAAGTCGCTGGCGCTGATTATCATTATTTTGACAGCCGTGCGCTCGGCCATTGCCGATTGGAACGATGTTCCCACCGGCTCGATGAACCCGACCATCGTCCAGGGCGACCGCGTGTTTGTCAACAAATTGGCCTACGATTTGAAGGTGCCCTTTACCACCTGGCACTTGGCGCAATGGAGCAATCCAAAGCGCGGCGACATCGTGGTTTTCTTTTCCCCGTCGGATGGCGTACGGCTGGTGAAACGGGTGGTCGGCCTGCCAGGGGACACAATTCAACTGGTCGATGATCGGGTGCTGATTAATGGGCAACCGTTGCAATACGACCCGTTGCCGGCGGACGCCGGTCGCGATGTGCCCACGGACCACGACGGCCGGCGCGTCTATGCGCAGGAAAAGGCGGGCGGGATGCCTTCCCACGCCGTCACCATTTTACCGCAACGGCTGGCGCTGCGCACTTTCGGTCCGACCAACGTGCCGCCGGGGCAGTATTTCGTGATGGGCGACAACCGGGACAACAGCAACGACTCTCGTTTTTGGGGCACAGTAGATCGCAGCCGCATCGTCGGGCGCGCCTCGATGGTAGTCATCTCGCTGGATCACCAGCATTATCTCGAACCGCGCTGGCATCGGTTTTTCACCGATTTGCTCTGAGGTTGCGCCTTAATCGTGCGCGATGTCGTCCGGCAGTTGGTTCTTGTCGCCGGGATGGCGAGGGAAATGTTCGGCCAGCAGCCGGCCGGCGCGGCGGATGCCGTGCAAAATTCCGTCCGTGAAATCGCCCTTGCGGAAGTGCGTGGACATTTCTTGCGCGACTTCCTTCCAAAAGGCGTCGCCGCACCGCTCATGCACCGCCTTGTCGCCAATGATGGCAAACTTCCGCGCGCGCGGCGCGACAAAGAGCAAAACGCCGTTTCGTTCCTTGGTCTTGTGCATACCCAAATGCTCAAACGCCGCTTGTGCCGCCGCCACCGCATCCTTCGGTTCCTTGCGGCTGACAAAGAGACGGATTTCCCCGCTGGTCGCGGCTTCCGCCTCGCCGATGGCCCGGACGATGGCGTCGTGTTGCAGTCGAGTCAGGAATTCGCGCGCTTTCATATTACCAGCTTGAGCCGGCGCCTCCTCCTCCCGTGCTGCCGCCGCCACCCATAAAGCCGCTGGACGAGCCAGAGGAGAATCCACCTCCGGAGTAGCCGCCCCAGCCGCCGCCGGAATACAACCAACCGTGTCGGCGCGACACGCCGCGAAAGAGGAACTGGAGCAGCATCACCCCGACGAAAATGACTACGAAAATGATTGTGCTCCAATTCTGGTTGTGGCCCGCGTGGCTGGCATAAACCGTCGTGCCGGTTCCCTTGTATTCATGCTGCGTGGCCGCCAGGATGGCGTTCACGCCAGCCGTCAAGCCGCCGCCGTAGTCCCCCGTTTTGAAATGCGGCTTGATTTCGAACTCCGTGATCTGTTTGCAGGTCGCGTCCGGCAGCGCTCCCTCCAGGCCGTAGCCGACCTCTATAAACATTTTCCGGTCGTCAACGAATACAAACAGAACCGCGCCGTTATTCTTGTCTTTTTCGCCAACCTTCCACGCCCGAAAAACGCGCACCGCGTAATCGTCTATGGAAGAGTCCGACCGCATTTTCGGATAAATCGCCACCACCACTTGATTCCCGGTGGTGCGCTCGAAATCCTCGAGTTTGGTGTTCAATTGCGCCACCGTTGCCTGCGGCACAACGTGGGCGTAATCGTTGAAGTACTGCGCAGGCATCGCAGGGATGACCTCCCTGCCCAGTGCCGCAAATGACAAAAGCCAGCAGCCTAAAACAACCAACTTTTTCCCGGCGATCATGGCTTGGCCGGAGTGGCCGCGGCCTTGTTAAAATCGAATTGAACCTTCGGCGCCGTTTCCGCGCCGGGCGCCGCGTTGAAGTACGGCTTCTCGTGGAAGCCCATGGCCGCCGCATACCACACGGCCGGAAACGATTTGATGGCCGTGTCGTACTTTTGCACCGCGTCATTGAAATCGCGCCGCGCCACGGCGATGCGGTTTTCCGTCCCCTCCAATTGCGCCTGCAATTCCAGGAAGTTGGCGCTGGACTTCAGATCGGGATAACGCTCGACCACCACTAACAGCCGCGAGAGTGCCGAGGAAAGTTGCGACTGGGCCTGATCGAAGGCCGCTAATTGGGCCGGGTCGCTCAGCGACGCCTTGCCGTCAAAGTTGACCTTCCCGACGGACGCGCGCGCCTCGGTGATCTGTGTCAGCGTCGATTTCTCGAAATCGGCCGCACCGGAGACCGTGGCCACGAGGTTTGGGATCAGGTCCATGCGGCGCTGGTAGTCGGTCTGCACCTGCGCCCAAGCGGAATCGGTTTGCTGGCCGAGGCGGACCAGCTTGTTGTAGCCGCCGATGGCGACCAGCGCCAGCAAGATCAAGCCCAACACCACGAGAACACCACAACCTATCGCGATCTTTTTCATATCGCTCCCATCTTAACTCAACGGATCAAGGCGGCCATTATAATTCCGCCGGATTTTTCCACTTTGATCCCTACTTGAGTTGCGCGGCCACGCGTTGGCCCAGGCCGACGGCGTCGTTGACCGGCCCATGAGCCTCAGCGCGGCGAACTTTCTCCTGCAAAAACGAAACGGCGCGCAGGTGCAACTCCGTGCCGACCAGCGTAGCGTGCGCGCCGATGGGCATTTGGCAGCCGCCCCCGAGAGCGCGCAGCAGGGCGCGTTCGGCGGTCACGCATTGGAAGGTGGATTCGTCGTTCAACTCGCGGCAAAGAGAGGCCGCTTGTTTGTCGTCGGCGCGAATCTCCAGCCCGATGGCCGCCTGGCCCACGCATGGCAGCATCTGATCCGTTTCCAGCATGATGGCCAGCAATCCATCCGGCACGTCACTCCCGACCAGCCTTCCCGCTTCTGTCAAGACGAACTGTAACCGAATCAATCCGGCCGCGGCCAGAATCGTGGCGTCCAGACCAGCCTGCTGCGCCAGCTTGCGCAAACGCGTGGCCACGTTGCCGCGAATCTCAACCACTTTGAAATCCGGCCGCAACGCCAGCAATTGCGCCTGGCGCCGCGTGCTGCTCGTCGCGACCGTCAACCCCTTGGGCAACTGGGCCAGTTTCAGGCCCGGCGCCAGCGGTTCTTTGTAAATAAGAACATCGCGCACGTCGGCGCGCTGGCCCGCCACCGCCCCCAGCTTCAAGCCCTCAGGCAATTCGGTCGGCAGGTCCTTGAGACTATGCACGGCAAAATCGGCGCGGCCTTTGAGCAGCGCCGTTTCCAGTTCCTTGGTGAACAATCCCTTCGGCAGCGACTCGTCGGGCCGCGAGAGTGAGGCGGTCTGCAACTTGTCGCCAGTCGTCTTGATGATCTTCAACTCGAAGGACAGCCTGGGAAATTTTTCGCGGCATTGGGCCAGGACCAGGTTGGCCTGGGCCAACGCCAGCGCACTGCCACGCGTGGCGATACGGATCGGTTTGCCCTTCATGCGTTCGCTTTGCCCAAATCGGGCAGCGGGGCGTTGGCCGAAGCCGCTGTGTTCGATCCCGCCCGCATCATCGCGTCCGCCTTCTCGGCGATGATGGCTTCGCAACGGGCGATCTCGTCCCGGCGCTGCTGGAGATAATCGTCGGCGATGGCCTGCAAATCGTCGATGTTGTAAAGATAAACGTTGTCCAAGAAATTGACCGAGGGATCGATGTCGCGCGGCACCGCGATGTCAATCAAAAGAAGCGGCCGCTGCTTGCGCGCTCTCATGAGCGGCTCCAGCTTGGCGCGGTCGAGGATGCAATGCGGGGCCGATGTGCTGCTGACCAGGATGTCGATGCGCGGGAATTCCGCCGCCCAATCATCGAAGAGGACCGCGCGCCCGCCCAATTCCTGCGCCAAGGCCTCCGCCCGTTCGTGCGAGCGGTTGGAAACAAAGATGCTGCGCGCGCCGCGGCTCAGCAGAGCGCGCGCGGTTTTTTCGCTCGTCTCCCCTGCCCCGATAACCATGACCGGATGCTCGCTCAAGGAACTAAAAATCCTTTCCGCCAATTCCACCGCCACCGAACCAACCGAGACACTGCCACGCTGGATGTTCGTTTCAGTACGGATATGTTTCGCTACATTAAAAGCCCGTTGAAACGCCTTGTTGAGGATGCCGCCCGTGTGCTTGTGGCGCAAAGCGGTATCGTAGGCTTTTTTTAGTTGACCCAGAATCTCCGTCTCTCCCACCACCATGGAATCCAGGCCGCAGGCGACTTTGAAAAGATGTTCCAGACCCTCCCGCCCACCGCGAGCGTAAATTTCCCCGCCCGGCGGTCCCGGCACCTTGTGGTAGTCAAGCAGAAATTGTTGCAGTCGGGCGGCGGCCTGGTTTTCCGGCAAATCGCTTACCGCGTAAATCTCGACCCGGTTGCAGGTGGAAAGAATGACCGCCTCCCGCGCCAGTCCCGACGCCCGCAGTTCCTGCAACGCGCCGGGCACGGCCGCCTCCGCGAACGCGAACCGTTCCCGCACCGTCACGGGGGACGAATGATGGCTGAGGCCGATGACAAGTAGAGGCATGTCAGAACCTGTGGGAAGGCGAGAGCAGGTTGACGCCCCAAAACGTCAAGACTACAAACGCAAAACCGGCCACCGCGCCCCAGGCGAATTTGCGCCCGGATTGGGCGAAGCGCCCGTGCAGAATCAGCAGCGCCCCGTAGAGACCCCACACCAGCGCGGACCAGATTATTTTGGGATCGGTCCCCGCGTGAAGGTCCGGCTGTATCTTGGGCAGGAAGGGAATCAGCGCCAGCCCGGCCGTCAAAAGCACCAATCCAGCCCAGAGCAACCGGTTGGTAATTTTTTCCAGCCGGTCGATGGGCGGCATGACGGCAAAGACGGCGCGCAGTTTGTGAAATTTCAAATCGTGTTCCTGCGACAAATACATGCCGCCGGCCACTGAGCTTAAGCCAAAGGCGCCGTAGGAAAGCAGCGTCAGAGCTGCGTGCAAACTGACCAAGGCATTGGCCGCCAAAAGAGGCTGGCCCGTATGCGCCGGATCCAATCCTGGCATCAGGGCAAACACACCGATGGCAGCGACGACCGGCGCGGCAAAAGCCCCCAGATAACGCAAGCGCGGCAAAAGCCCGAGGACCAGATAAACCGCCACGATCGTCCAATCGACGAAGGTCATGGCTTCGTATAGATTATGCACCGGGCACTCCTTGAGGGTGAGTCCGCGCATGAACATGGCTTTGGTTTGGAGCAGCATCCCGGCCAGCAGAATGGCATAATTGACCCGGTCATGCTCGCGGAAACCCTTGCGCCAGAGGAACAAAGAATAGACGGCGCTGACGCCGTAAGCGATCACGGCCAGCAAAAAGAAATGTCGGTCAGTCCACCAAGACACGCTTATAACGTTAATCCGCCCCGCCGCGTCCGCAAGGAAGAATTCGGTAGCGGTGCAACGCTCCACGGACGGCGAGTCCGGAAAGGTAGGGACGCCTCGCCGAGGCGTCCGGCCCGATACGAACCAAATGCGGTCGGGCCGTCGGGCCGTCCGCGGACGCCTCGGCGAGGCGTCCCTACCTCGAACTACAGATACGTCAGAGATTGACACCACGCAGAATTGCCGGTAATGTCACAGCGAGTCAGCAGATTTGGAACCCGTTGCGTTGCCAGCCGCGCTATCGCCTGCCCCGGGGCTTCGGAATGGGGAATACAATATGTTTCCGCAATCGATCAGTCCGCCTCGGTGTTCCCGGCCGCGTTGGATGGCTTTTGCTCCACACGGTGGGGCGAGACTCCGTCGAGCCGTGACTAGATTTGCGTGCCCAGCAGAAGTTAGGGCTCGACGGAGCAACGGTGTTAATTGGCAAGCTGGAATTTTGGATTTTTTAGGAGGCGGTTCATCAGGACGATGAG